>Ga0310813_10001195_pt1 | contig 15728 bp, 13 predicted proteins | sample YN3metagenome_FD_203086 | JGI IMG/M metagenome (GOLD analysis project Ga0310813, IMG submission 203086) | Soil microbial communities from experimental microcosm in Duke University, North Carolina, United States - YN3 | ecosystem: Engineered > Artificial ecosystem > Soil microcosm > Unclassified...
GTAGCCGCCCCACGCGATGATCCCGCGAACGTCGCGAATGCGGTGGAACCAGTCGAGCAGTGTGTGCATGCAGCGTGTTGTGGGGAGTGGGGGCGGCTAAAAAAGGGGGGCCGATGAGCACACAAAGTTCCCCGCCTCACGGCGCGGAAGCAACCGGCTCCGTCGATGATCATTGGAGGACGCTCGCCGACCGCGCGATGTCTCTTCCCGAGCGGCGGCGAGTCCGTTGGTGGAATGGCTCGGGATTGAGTCCGCGCGGGGAACAGGTGGTCGACGCCGTTGCTGGCTTCGTCGTGCTGGCGTTGGCCACCGGATGGCTGTGGAGCTTCAACGAGGCGCTGTCGACTCCGCGTTCGTCGTTGGCGTCCGTCGGCGCATCATCACCGGTGAGGACGATCGCAAGCGCCCTCACCTCGCCTCGCGCGCCGACCACTGCGTACCTCACCGGCGCGGCGCTCGACGCTCTGACCGCCCGCATGCTCGCGTCGTCGCGCGGTGTCAGCGGCAAGCTGCGCGCGACGTTTCAAACGGAGCCCGCGCCGATAAAGCCCGATACGCTGCCTCCGGGTGGATCGCTCGCCTACGCGCGTGGCAAAGAAGTCGTCACGGAGCCGAAGGGCGTCGGCATCTGGCGCGTACTGCTCTCGATCGGCAACGGCGTGCGTCCCGTCAGCAGCTTCAACGTCATCACCGAGCTGCCGTTCAGCGCGAAGAAGAATGGGCGGGTCGGGTTGTACTACATCGGGAACTGGCCGGCGGAGCGCGGGGCCTCTGGTCCGTCGAAAGCGCCGGGCGGCGCTTACGGGAACCCCGAAGGCTTCATCGAGGTCACGCCGGAGAACGCGGATACGCCGGTGTCGGAGCACTTCAAGCTCCGCGATTTTCTGACGCACGATCAGCCGAACGTCTGGCCGAAGTATCTCGTCCTGCGCCCGAAGCTCGTCGATAAGCTCGAGCTTGTTCTCAGCGATCTCGAGGCGCACGGCATTGGCGCGCAGGGCGTGAAGGTCATGAGCGGCTTTCGCACGCCGCAGTACAACGCGACGGGCGGCAACACGGGCGGCCGTGCCAGTCTCAGCCGGCACATGTACGGCGATGCGTCGGACATCTACATCGACAACAATGGCGATGGGCAAATGGACGACCTCAACCATGACGGCCGGATCTCGATCGACGACGCCCGCGTGATTGCCGAGGCCGTCGACCGGGTCGAGGCCGCTCATCCGGAGATGACCGGTGGGGCAGGCGTCTACACGGCCGCGCCCGGGCACGGACCTTTCATTCACATCGACACGCGCGGCTATCGTGCGCGTTGGTCGGGGACCTCAGGAGGCTGAAGTGGCGGAGCATCGAAGGGTGTCGGACGTAGAAGTCGTCGACGATGTCAGCACTGCCGGACTAAGCAGCGAAGGCAGGGACGCCAAGCCGTCGATCGACAAGGAGCGCGAGATCCGCGAAGTTCGCGCGACGGACATCGAGCCGTACACCGGGCTGCGATACCTGTCGAAGCTGTTCCGCTTCATGGCGGTGATTCTGCTTCTGCTTCTCGTCGCCGAAATAGCGACGGGCGTCTACACGCAGGGTTCGGCCTCGATTCCGACGCTGCTCGGCGAGGCGAGTCGGCTCATCGTGCTCGCCGGCGTGTTGTGGGGAACGGGCGATCTCGCGCACCTCTTGATCGACGTCGGCCACGACGTACGCGCGGCTCGGATTCTCGTGGCGCGCGTGTTGTACAACGCGAAGCCGAGTCTCACGCTGTCTCGCGCACAGGGCGGGATGGCGCGTGTCGATCGGCCGAGCGAGGCGCTTGCCGATCGCGCGGCAAATCGGCCGCGATTGGCCGATCGCGATCCCGACGAGGGTCCCCCGATTCCGTAGAGGAGGCTCAGTCAGGTACGACTGTTGCCTACTGCCGGGCCGAACGTTGGGTTCATCTCAACACGGACTTGGGAGACTCTCATCATGCTCATCACACTCGCCATCGTTCTGATCATCCTGTGGGCGCTTGGCTTTCTGGCGTTTCACGTCACGAGTGGCCTGATTCACATACTGCTCGTCATCGCGTTGATCGTGATCGTCGCGCGTTTGGTTACGGGGCGCCGGCCGGTCGTCTGACGGCTCGGCGACTCGGCGACTCGCCGACTCGGCGCGACCGAGCGGTTGAGCGGTGGACGATCGCCGGCAAAGCGACCGCCGAGTCGCCGAGTCGCCCACCGCCGAGTCGCCGAGATGGAATGATGCGGGCTTTGGGTTCAGATTCAGCGCGTCGCGCTGTCTCTTGTTCGAACCCGCCCGCCTTCCATGCTCGACGCCCATATCGTCTCACACACCCACTGGGACCGCGAGTGGTACCATCCCGTCGAGCGATTTCGACAGCGGCTCGTCGCGCTGATCGATGAGCTGATCGAGGATCCACCTGGTCCCGGCGAAAGCTTCCTGCTCGATGGACAGGCGATCGTCCTCGAGGACTATCTCGCCGTACGGCCGGAACGCGCCCCCGCGCTGGCCAGCCTCCTCGATGACGGAAGTCTCGAGGCCGGCCCGTGGTACGTGCTCGCCGATGAATTGATTCCAAGCGGCGAAGCCATCGTTCGCAATCTGCTCACCGGCCGGAGGCTCCTCGCGAGGTTCGGCGCCACGTCGCCGCCGGTGCTCTATTGCCCGGACTCGTTTGGTCATCCCGCCGCCTTGCCGGCCATCGCCGAAGGGTTCGGTCTGCCGCTCATCGTTCTGTGGCGCGGCTATGGCAGCTCGCGCTGGCCGCGAGGGGACACGTTTCGTTGGCGAGCCGCGTCGGGGGACGAGGCGCTCGTCTACCACCTGCCGCGAGACGGCTACGAGTTCGGCTCGCATCTCCCGAGCGACGGCGCCGCGGCCGCGGCCCGCTGGGAACGAATCCGTGACGAGCTCGCGCCGCGTTCCTCGACTGGAATCGTGCTCCTGCCCAACGGCGCCGACCACCACGCCCGCCAACGAGACTATCGCGAGGCGATCGACGCCGCGCGGCGCGCGTCCCTTCCGGACCGTGCGCATCGAAGTTCGCTGCGCGCCTTCGCCGCCGCGGTCTCATCGCAAGCCGACGGAAATCTCCCGGTCGTCGAGGGTGAGCTCCGCGATTCCTACGGTTTCACCTGGACGCTTCAAGGCACGTTTGGCACGCGCGCCCATGAGAAGCGGCGGAACGCTCGTGTCGAACGGGCACTGGTTCGTGATGCCGAGCCGTGGGCGGCTCTCGCGGCGCGGCAAGGTTTCGACGCGCGCGCGCTGATCCATTACGCTTGGCAGACACTCCTCCAGGCGCACCCGCACGACACCCTCTGCGGCTGCTCGATCGACGCGGTCGCGGTGGCGATGGAGGAGCGTCTTCGATCGGCGTTGAATCAAGCGAACGGAATCCGACAGGAAGCCATCGCGGCTTTGATCGGACACGATGCGGAGCGGGCTCGCGTCAGCGTTTCTCAGTGGCGCCCCATCGTGTTGCTCAGAAACCGAGCCGCCCGCCGGCGCTTCGGTGTCGCTCGCGTCGAGATCGAAGAGTTCCTCGCCCACGTTCCTGTTGGACCAGGTTCCGCCCCCGAGCCGAGCGCGCGGGCCAACGGAATTTCGCGTCGTCCGCCGCGGGTGCCGACGCTTGGAAAGCTGCAAGTGCTAAAGCGCGACGTGAGACACTCGCGGACGGAGTCGGCGCGCCATTACCCCGACAACGACCTCGTTGTGGTGACTCACGCGCTCGCCTGGGTTGACGACGCGCCGCCCTACGGCGTCGAAGCACACGCGATCGGCGACGGTGCGGTTCGCCGGGCGGATCCCGCTGAACCGGTGCACGTCGACGCCAAGGGCATGAGCAACGGACGTGTCGAGATCAGCGTCGGCGCCGGCGGCGCGATCAGACTCCGCGACGTCCACCGGGACCGCGACATCGCCGGTCTCATTTCGTTCGTCGACGAAAGCGACGTCGGCGACCTGTACACTCCTGGACCTCGTCCGCGAAAATGCACCGTCAGATTTGCCGGCGTGCGACGAACCCATCGCGGACCGCTCCGCGGTGAGTTCGCCCTGCGGTTCCATGTCGGTGACTCCTCGAGCCGCCAACGGCGGTCCATCGCGGACCTCACGGTTCGTGTCTCGCTCGACGCGGGTGCGTCGTTCGTCAGGATCTCGATCGAGGGCGAGAATCACGATCGAAATCACCGACTTCGCGTCCTGGTTCAGCACGACGTTCGCGACGGAGATGTCTGGGCAGACGCTGCATTCGGGCCGGTGCGTCGCGCGCCGATCATACCGACCGAGGAAGAGCGCGCGATGGAGAGCGCGCCGCCGACGGCGCCGCTCCATCGATATGTGACCGTCGCCGGCGATACACGAGGAATGACGCTGATGAGCGATGGCCTCGCCGAATACGAGGCACGCGACGACGTCATCGCCGTCACTCTCGTCCGAGCCGTCGGCGAATTGTCGCGAAACGATATCGCGGAGCGACCCGGGCACGCCGGATGGCCTACGCCGACGCCGGGCGCTCAGTGCATCGGTCCCTTCAGCGCCGAATTCGGCGTGTATCTGCACGGTCCGCGCGACGCCGCGACGATCGACGCGATCGAGCACGTCGCTGAAGACGTACTGCTACCGCTTCGAGGAGAAACGTTGCGATCGGCCCTCGAGCTACCATCGCCCGTGATTGGACCCGCGCTCGAGGGACAAGGGCTCGCCGTGAGCGCGATCAAGCAGAGTGAGGGCGGACCGTGGCTCGTGCTGCGCTGCGTCAACCTCACGGAGGAGACGGTGCACGGGCTGTGGCGCCTCCCATTCACCCCCGTGGCGGCGTGCCTCGCCCGGCTCGACGAGACGCCGACGGAGATGCTCCGGGCATCCGCGTTTGGCGTCGCGTTTGTCGCGACGCCACGCGCGACCGTGACGATTCTCGTTCGCTGAGCCGAGGGTTAAGCGCGCTCGCGCAATGTCCCGGCCGTCTCCCCGGCGAGGCGGTCGCGCATTGCGTCGCCCAACAGCGTGCAGGCGAGCACGGTGGCGATGAGCGCGATCCCCGGCGCGACGGCAACCCACGGTGCGACGACAATCAGATCCCGCCCGCCGGCGATCATGTTCCCCCAGCTCGGACGAGGGGGTTGAATCCCCAGCCCGAGGAACGAGAGGCCGCTCTCGAGTAGGATCGCGTTGCCGACGCCGAGCGTCGTCGCGACGATTGCCGGACCGAGCGAGTTGGGAAGCGCGTGTCGCCACAACACTCGGCTGGATGACGCACCGAGCGCCGTGGCGGCGTCGACGAATGGACGCGACTTGATCCCGAGCAGTTCCGCGCGTACGAGTCGCGCCACGCCCATCCACCCGGTGAGCACCAGCACGAGCACGACCGTCAACAGGCCGGGTCGCCAGAGTGCCGCGCAGACGAGCAGCAGTACGAGCCTCGGCAGGGCGAGGAGTGCGTCGGAGATCGCCATCGCCAGGCGATCGACGAATCCGCCAAGCCACGCCGACACCGCGCCCACCGTCGTTCCCACGGCTCCCGCGAACAGCGATCCGACGATCCCCACGGCGAGCGAGATCCGACCGGCGAGCATCATTCGCACGAAGAGATCCCGACCGAATCGATCGGTGCCGAGCAGGTGGAACGCGCCTGTGGAGTCGCGCGAGAAGGGCGGCAGTAGGCGAAGGGCGAGGACGTCCCCGATCGCAATCGGATCCTGCCTCGAGAGCATTGGAATGAGAACGACCGCCGCCGCCAGAGCGACGAGCAGTCCGGTCGAGAGAGCGACGATTCGTGCGTCGCGCGACGAGCTCATTCGCGGCGCCGCGGGTCGACCAGCGGAAGCGCGAGATCGCCGGCCAAATTCGCCAGGAGGACGATGGCGGCATAGACCGCCGCCGCGCCCATCACGAGCGGGTAGTCGCGCGCGATTATCGCCCCGACCATGAGACGCCCCATGCCCGGCCACGCGAACACCGCTTCGACGAAAATGGACCCCGCCACCAAGCCGGGCAGCGACAGCGCGAACAAGACGACCAGCGACGGCAGCACGGTGGCCAGCACGTGCCGGAAATACACGCGCGGCGGGTGCGCCCCCTTTGCCCAGGCACTGCGCACGAAATCCTGACCGAGGACATCCGCGATGCTCGACCGCGCGTAGCGCGCGATGCCCGCGGCGCCGACCACGGTGAGAATCGTTACGGGAAGGATGGCATGTCGGACCAGATCGCCCAATGCCGCGATGCCGTGCAGCTCGAGTCCTGGCGCGCGCAGGCCGAAGGCGGGGAGCCGCAACGGCGGCGGTAATCCCCACGACGCGGCCCCGTAGGTGAATACGGCGACGAGCGCCAGTGCGAGCCAGAAACTCGGCGCGGCGTAGGCGAGCGTCGTCGCTACGGTCAGCGACGTGTCGAGCGCGCCGCCGCGTCGCACGGCTTGCAGCATGCCAATCGGCACACCGATCAGGAAGGTCAACGCCAGCGACGCCGCGCCAAGTCCGATCGAGACCGGCAATGCGTCGGCGAGCGCGCGGGCGACCGGCTGGTGCAGCGAGAAGCTTTCTCCCAGGTCGCCGTGCAGCAGCCGCATCGCCCACCGCGCATATTGCACCACGATCGCGTCGTCCAAACCGAGCTCCGCGCGAAGTCGCGCGGCGTCGGCGGGCGTCGCCGAGGGCGGGACGAGGAACGTCGCGGGATCACCCGGAGCAAGTCGGATGAGCGCGAAGGTCAGCGTAAGCACCAGCCAGAGCAGCAGCAACGCGCCGGCGAGCCGACGAAGCACGGCGGGAGGATGCACGCGTTGAAGCTGCATCGATGGGTGCGCGTGTCAACTCTCGTCGCCCTCGCGTACGCCCCGCTGGTTGGCTGCTGGAGCGCGCCACGTCCTTCAGACGTCGCGATCTACGCGTCGGGCACGGACCTCGAGTCGGGGAACCCGCTCGTCACGATTCACTCGCTGTCCCGGCAGCTCCAGCGGTACGCGCTCTTCGTGACGCTGGCCAAGTACGACGCCGAGCTTCGCCCCGTTCCGTACGCGGCCCGCGCGTGGGATTGGTCGGCCGACCATCGGGCGTTGACGTTGCATCTCGTTCCCGGCCTGCGCTGGCACGACGGAAAGCCGACGACCGCCGGTGACGTCGCCTTCACGATCGACGCGGCGCGCGATCCGGCGACCGGCTTCTGGCGAGTCGCGGATCTCGCGGGCATCGACAGCGTTCGCGCGCTCGATGACACGACGGCCATCGTCGATTTTCGAAACGCCCAGCCGACATTTCCTGCCGTCTTCTGCGAGCTGCCGATCGTACCCGCCCATCTGCTTCAAACCGTTGCGCATGGCGAGATGAAACGCGCCGCCTTCAACCTCGCCCCCGTGGGCAACGGGCCGTTTCGATTTGTCGAGCGCCGCGCGGGATCGAGTTGGGTCTTTCACCGCAACGACGATTTTCCCCCGACGCTCGGCGGTCCGCCGCGACTCGCCGGCTTGGTCATCACCGTCGTCGATGAGCCGACGACCAAGTTTGCGGGACTGGCCAGCGGTGAGCTCGACGTCGCCGGGATCGCGCCGACGATGGCGCACCTCGTGGCGCGCGACGCGTCGTTGCGCGTGCTCGACTATCCGATTCTGTTCACGACGGGCATCGTCTTCAACGTTCGCAAATCTCCGTTCGACGACGCGCGTGTGCGGCGCGCCGTCTCGCTGTCGATCGACCGCGATCGCATCGTGCGGGCGGCGCTCGCCGGATTCGGCCGCGCCGCCGCCGGCCCGGTTCCTCCGGAGAGCCCGCTTGCCCTGTCGGCAGGTTTAGCGCACGACACCGCCACCGCCGACAAGCTTCTTGACGCCACCGGCTGGATTCGTCAAGCCAACGGTCGGCGCGCGCGCGGCGGACGGCCTCTCGAGTTCGACCTTCTGACCGTCGGCAGCGGAGACAACGCGCTCGAGCAGCTGGTCCAAGCCGATCTCGCGGCGCGCGGCATCCAGGTCAACATCCGTCAGGTGGAGCTCGGCGCGTTTCTCACCGAAGCGCGCGCGTCCGACAAGAAGTTCGACGCACTCGTCGCCGGAATACCGGGCGACGTTTCGCTCGCGTTTCTGGCGTCGATGTTCGAGAGCCGCCAGCGTGGCGGTGCACTGGACTACGCCGGTTTTCATTCGCTGCCGCTCGACACGCTGTTCGTCGGCGCGCGCGAGGCGGGGAACGATAGCTCCCGAGTCGCCGTATGGCGTCGCGTTCAACAGGTGCTCGCCGACTCGATGCCCGTTGCCTGGATCTACCATTCACGCGGTGTCCAAGGCGTCTCGCGTCGGCTTCAAAACGTCTCGATGGATCTGCGCGGCGAGCTCGTGACGTTGAGTGAATGGCAGATCGGCGACAGCACGAAACGAGTCGCCCGGCGATGAAGCTCCTCCTCGATGACGCGTCGTTCGCGCGTCGGATCGCCATTGCGAACGGCCCACTCCGCCCGCTGTCGGATTCGCTTGCCGCCGAGCTCGAGCCGCTGTTGCACCGTGAGATCTACTTCCCGCGCGAGAAAGCGCTTCTCTCACGTGAGGGCGGCCGGTGCCCCGACGACGGCGAGCTGCTCATTTTCGATCCGTACTCGCCGCACGAGCATACCTGTTTGCGATGCGGACGCACGGAGCGCGGCGCGCTGCACGACTGCTTCTGGGTCTACTGGGCCCAGCTCTGGCTCGCCGAGCGTGCCGTCCACGCCGCTCTCCTCTCATCGGCCCGCGACGATCCGCGGTTGGCGGACCTCGCTCGCCAAATCCTCGCCGGCTACGTCGAGCGATATCTCACCTATCCCAACGCCGACAACGTCCTCGGCCCGACGCGCCTCTTTTTCAGTACGTATCTCGAGTCGATCTGGCTGCTCCAGATCTGCATCGCGGCGGACATGATGTCGGCGCGCGATCCGCGTCTCGTCGAAACCGTGAGAGACCGCATCGTCGAGCCGAGCCGGGCGCTGATCGCCGACTACGACGAGGGCGCATCGAATCGCCAGGTTTGGAACGACGCCGCGCTGCTCGCCGCGGCTCGTCTTCTCGGTGACGATGACGCAGCCGAGAGGGCGGTACATGGAGCGTCCGGCCTGAAATACCATTTGCGAAACGGGCTGCTCGTCGATGGATCGTGGTATGAGGGTGAGAATTACCATCTTTTCGCCCACCGCGGCCTCTGGTACGGCGTCTCCATGGCGGAACGGGCCGGCATTCCGCTCGCGGCGGCCGATGTAGATCGCTTTCAGCTCGGCTTTTCGACTCCATTCCTGACTGCATTGCCGGACCTCACGCTGCCGTCGCGGCGCGACTCGCAGTACGCGATATCGCTCAGGCAATGGCGAATCGCCGAGCATTGCGAGCTCGGACTGGCCCGCCGCGACGACCCGGCGCTCCACGCGGCGCTGTCCCGCCTCTACGCCGACGATATTCCGCGCCGCGACACCGGTCGTTCCACGTCGTCCGCGGACGTCGAGCGAAATGCGCCACCGTCAGCGCTCAACCGCGCTGATCTCGGCTGGCGCGCGCTGCTCTTCGCGCGCGCTGAACTTCCTCCGTTGGCGGGAGCCGAACCGCAGTCCGCACTTCTCGAGGGGCAGGGGATTGCCGTGTCGCGCCGGGACTCGGCGCGCGTCTATGTCGCACTCGACTACGGTCATTCCGGCGGTGGCCACGGACATCCGGATCGCCTCAATCTCCTTCTCGTCGATGGCGAGACTCGCTGGCTGGACGACTTCGGGACCGGATCCTACACCGACCGCTCGCTCCACTGGTATCGGAGCACGCTCGCCCACAACGCGCCGCTCGTGGACGGACGATCGCAAGAGCCGACCGACGGAGTATTGATCGCATACGCGGAGCATCAGGATTTCGGTTGGACGCGTGCGACTGCAGCCATCGCCGCAGGTGTCGAGGCGACGCGGACTGTGGTCGTGACGCCGGATTACGCAATTGACACGGTTGAATGGCTCGCGCCCGGTGACGTGATCTTCGACCTGCCACTCCACGTTGGACTCGAGATCGTACTCGGCGCCGGCGGTCCGCTTCACGAGCCACTCCGCGGGGGCGACGGGATCGAAGACGGTTTCGACTTCGTCCGCGACGCCGTCGTGCAACGCGCTCCGGCGGGCGACGTCGTCGTCGCGAGGGCAGCACAAGGCGACGACCGCCTTCGCGTCTGGGCCGAATGCTCGGCCGAATGCGAGTGGTGGACGGCTACCGCACCGGGTCCTCCGGGACGAGGGGAGCGCGCGTTTCGTCTTCTCCGCGTGCGCGGCTCGCGCGGCCGGCACCGAATCGTCTGGGACTGGAGCGAGCATGTTGCCGAGGCGGCATTTGGCGACGGGGTCCGCGTCGCTCTTGCTAACGGCTCCGTCCACGAGCATGCGAACACGACCGATTCTTGGCGGATCCAGCTCGGCCACGGCGAAATCGTCGAGCTTCGCGGTACGCGAGCGATGCGCCCCGCCACCGGGTCGCCAGGAGCAACGAGCCGCCCGAGCCGGCGCCCAATTGTCTTGCCGGCAACGCTCGAGCTTGGCCGCGAGCACTACCGGCGCTCAGAGCTCAGCTGGGAGGATGCCGGTCGCCCCGTCGCCGGCGTCGAGCTACGCCGAGTCGGCGACCGTTTCGACATCGACGTTCGCGTGCCCGTGAGCGACCGAACCTTCGCGCCCGCCGGCGCCATCAACCGCTACGACAACGAAGCACCCGACATCAACGGGGACAGCGTGCAGCTCTATCTTCGTTCCGGCGATTCCCTCAGCGGATGGATCCTGATTCCCGAAAACGATTCAACGTCGGTCCGCATTCGCCAACTCGACGGATGGCGCGCGCCCAGAGCGATCGATGCGCGTTGGTCACCTACTGCCACCGGTTACGAGTTGCACATCACGCTAAACGGTCACGCTCCGGACGCCCTGGATGTCGTGGTGAATGAGAAACCCGCTGATCGCGAACGTCGTCGCGGGCAACTCGTGTTGAGCGGCGCGCGCGGCGAGTTCGTCTATCTTCGCGGCGACCGACACGACAAAGAACGGCTCCTCCCCCTGCGCATCGATGACTAGCTCCATCCTCGACTCGGCTGTCGTCGTCCTCTACGAGCCGCAGAATCCGATCAACATCGGCGCGACCGTGCGCGCCATGAAGAACATGGGCGTGAGCCGCCTCCGTCTCGTGAATCCCGTCGAATACGACGCGATTCGGATCGAAGGAATCGCTCATGGCACGATGGACCTCATCGAGCGCATCGAGCGCTTCGACGACTTCGACGCCGCCGTCGCCGACTGCGTCCATGTCGTCGGATTCACCGCGCGACGTCGCTCGGCCAAGCTCCGCGTGATCGATCCGAAAGCCGCGGCCAGCGAGCTCCTGAACGCCGCGCCGGACGGACCGGTCGCGGCGGTGTTTGGCCGGGAGGACAACGGCCTGCCGAACGAGATCCTCGATCGCGTGCAAGCGACGGTCACGATCCCGACGACGAACCACGCGTCGCTCAACCTCGGCCAGGCCGTTTTGCTGGCACTCTACGAGCTGCACTTGGCCGCTTCCGATGCGACCCGCACCCTCGCACCGCCCCGAAAGGACGCGCCACCGCCCACGCAGGAGCAGTACGAGCAATTCTTCAAGGACGCCGAGGACGCGCTCGAGACAATTCAGTTCATGAAGACCCGCTACCCCGAGCACATCATGCGAACGCTGCGCTCGCTGATCTTCCGAGCGGACCCGAACACGCGCGAGTTGTCGCTCCTTCGCGCCATGGCGATCGAGGTCGTGAATTTCATCAACCGGACGCGTCGGAAGGGTTGACGGCCAACCTCGGCGCACGCCTTTTTTCGACATGGTCTTTCGCCGTTTTTTCGATCGGGGCGCCAAAGGTGAGAGCGCGCAACCGACGGAGCAAGCCGCCGTCTCCGACATGGAGACGACGGACGAGGCAGCGGTAGTCGAGGAGTCGGAGGCCGAAGAGCCGGAAGTCGACGCCGAGCAGGACGACGCCGATCTCCTCACGCGCGCGCGCGCCGTGCTGCCGATGGGCACGTCCACGGGCAGCAAACGCGTCGAGGCCCTGTACGGCTCGGCCGATTCGACCGGTCCGACGCATTTCTCGCAAGCGATCGGCTGTCGCGTTGTCGACATCGACGGCAACGAGTACGTCGACTGCACGATGGCCCTTGGCGCCGTTGCGCTGGGCTATGCCGAGCCGAACGTGTCGCGGGCGGTGGCCGATGCGATCGCCGGCGGCAACGTCTGCGGGCTCGCCGATGCGCGCGAAGTCGACATTGCCGAGCGTCTGTGCGGCATCATTCCGTGCGCCGACAAGGTCCAGTTTCTGAAGAGCGGCGCCGAGGCGATGGCCGCGGCGGTGCGCATCGCGCGCACGTACACGTCGCGTGATTTCGTCGTCGGCTCCGGGTATTTCGGCTGGTTGGATTGGTGCTCGGACGATGCGGCCGGCGTTCCGAAAAGAACGAAAGAGGATTTCCGGCGCGTCCCATTCGACGACGTCGCCGCGCTCGAGCGCGCGGTGAGCGACGCCGGCGATCGCCTCGCCGCCATCGTCATCGAACCGGTCGTCGAGCGGCTGCCGTCCACGAATTGGATTCATCGCGCGCGCGAGCTCGCGACCCAAACCGGCGCGGCCCTCATCTTCGACGAGATGAAGACGGGTTTCCGTCTCAAGACGGGTGGCTATCAAGCATTCGCGGACGTGGTTCCCGATCTCGCCGCTTTCGGGAAGGCGATGGCGAACGGATTCCCGCTCGCGGCGGTCGTCGGCCATCGCGAGCTGATGGATGCGTCGCGGCGCACATGGATCTCATCGACGCTCGGCGGTGAAAGCGCTGGCCTCGCCGCCGCGGGCGCGGTCCTTGGCTGGCACGATGCCGGCGACGTCTGCGGATCCCTCTGGTCGATTGGCGCCGAGCTGCGCCGCGTGATCAGCGGCGCGATCGAGGCGAGCGGCGTCGACGGCATCGTGGTGGACGGCATCGACCCAATGTGGCTTCTCCGCTTCGACGATCCGGCGCGCGAACAACGCTTCCTCGAGCTCGCGGCGTCGCACGGCGTGCTGTTCAAGCGCGGCGCGTACAACTACGCGGCGCTCGCCCACGACGAAGAGGCGATTCGCGAGATCGAGCGCGGCGCGAGCAGCGCACTCGTCGACCTGCGCGACGAGGACGCTTCGCGTTGACGCCACCGCGCGGAGCAGGCGAAGCACCGCTCGCCGGCTCCGCGCCGCTCATCGACGTCCACGCGCATTTCTATCACGCGGCGGCCGGCCGCGCGGATTGGGCCGAGGTGAACGCGTCGCGTTTTCGCGCCGGCGAACGGATCGGGATCACGTACCACGTTGCGTCGGTGCTCGGCAGCTATGGCTTCTCCTCGCCGACGTATTTTCCGTCGCCCGCGGACGTCGAGCGCGGCAACGACGCGATGCTCGCGATTGCGGATCGCGAGCCCGATCGCGTGCGCATGTTCACGACGGTGAACCCCAACTACACCGACCACGCGTTAGGCGAGATCGAGCGGTGCACGAAGCGCGGCGCGATCGGGGTGAAACTGCTCGCCAGCCGCCGCGCTGACGATCCGCTGCTCGATCCCATCGCCGAGTTGGCGGGCAGGCGCGGCCTTCCGATCCTCCATCACATCTGGCAGCACCGCACGCGCGAATGGCCGTCGCAAGAGATCTCTGATGGAATCGACCTGGCGAGACTCGCTGAGCGCCATTCCGGTACGTCGTTCATCCTTGCCCACATCGGCGGCGGTGGCGACTACATGCACACGTTTCGCGCGGTCGCCCACGTTCCAAACATCTATCCCGATCTTTCCGGCAGCGGTGTCGACCGCGGCATGCTCGACACTGCCGTTACCGCACTCGGTGCGCGACGCTTGCTCTGGGGCTGCGACCTCACCATGTGCACCGGCCTTGCCAAGTTGCGCGCGCTCGATACGATCGGATTGCGGAAGGACGACATCGAGGACATTCGCTGGCGAAACGCCGCTCGCATCTTTCCCGCGAACAGCTTCGACCGATGCCGTGCCGGAGCGGCGCAATGATCGACGTCAACACGTTCGTCGGTCCGTATCCCTTCCGGCACGTGCCGCATCCGACGCCGGACGCGCTCCTCCGTGTGCTCGATCGTGAGGAGCTCGAGGGCGCGTGGGTCGGTCATCTCCCGTCCGCGTATTATCGCGATCCGACGCTCGGCAATGCCGAGTTGTTCACCACCCTCGAGCCATTCTCGAAGCGGCTCGAGCCCGTTCCGGCAATTCGGCCGGACTGGCCGGGTTGGGAGGCGTCACTGCGTGACGCGAAGTCAGCGGGCGCGCCGGCGATTCGCGTCTATCCGCCGCAGTGGGGACTCGGCCCGCACGATGGACGGCTGCGCGAGTTCGCCGTTGCGGCCGGTGAGTCGGGCCTGCCGCTCGTGCTAACGGTGCGATTCGAAGATCTTCGTCAACGGCATCCGCTGGACGTGGCCGGTGACCTGAGTGCCGCGGCGATCCGCTCGCTCGCCCGCGCCGGTGATGCCGTTCGCCTCGTGATCACGGCGGCGGGACGCGAGATGATTGAAGAGGTGCATTGGGGGCTCACGCCGGAGGAGCAACAGCGCGTTCTGTGGGACATCGCGTGGATCTGGGGACCTCCGGAGGATCACCTGGCGAAGCTGTTCCGCACGGTAGGGGCAGACCGTTTTGTGTTCGGCTCGCAATGGCCGCTGAGGCTTGTGCAGACACCGCGAGCGAACCTCGACCTTCTCCCTGACGATCTGCGTGGCGTATCGCTGGGCAGCGTGTGAGACGACAACGACTTGGTCCCTTGCGTGTGATTTCCAGTCCCATCAGATTTCCCCGCCAGTCGGGCGCCTTGTGAATTAGTTCACAAAGCGCACGCGCCCTCTCGACAATTCAGCCCGTCGCGATGACTCAGCGAAGGAAGTGGACCGCCATTCCGGGACTCATGGTCCTGGCAGCCGGCGCCGTAATGCTCTCCGCCTACAGCGGCGCCTCTTCATCGCAAAACCGTTCGCCGATTCAGCCGATCAACTTCCCGCACCCGGTCCACGTGCAGAAGCTCGGTATGAATTGTCTGTACTGTCACTTCTCGGCGAACAAGTCACCCGATCCGGGTCTTCCGGCGGTGGGCACCTGCATCGGCTGCCATAACCTCGTCGGGCCGCAACGTCCCGCTTCCGATCTCGGCCCGGCCCGCACCAGTGCCGAGTTGCAGAAGCTGTACAAGTTCGCCGACGTCGCGGGCATGGGTGCAGGGATGGGGCCGAAGGCCAAGCCGATTCCGTGGGTGCGAATTCACAAGGTCCCCGAGTACGTGCACTTCCCGCACATGCGTCACGTCAACGCGGGCGTCACCTGCCAGACCTGTCACGGACAGATCCAGAACATGGACCGCGTTTATCAGTTCGCGAGTCTCAACATGGGCTGGTGCGTCAGCTGCCACGTGAACGGCTACAGCGCGAAGGAAGGACTCGAGGCGGCCGGCTATTCCGCGCAGCAGCAAGGAACGCCCGCGAAAACCGGTGCCGTGGCGCCCGCCGACGCACAGAGCGGTGAGCGCAAAAAGGCGCGCTACGATTGCGCCAACTGCCACTACTGATCATGAGCGAGAAGACTGGCGTCAAGCGCCGCGAATTCCTCAAAGTCGTCGGCGCGTCGAGCGCGGCCCTCGCCACCGCGGCGTGTGCAGCGGAGGATACAGGGAAGCTCATTCCCTATCTCGTCT
>Ga0310813_10001197_pt1 | contig 15708 bp, 15 predicted proteins | sample YN3metagenome_FD_203086 | JGI IMG/M metagenome (GOLD analysis project Ga0310813, IMG submission 203086) | Soil microbial communities from experimental microcosm in Duke University, North Carolina, United States - YN3 | ecosystem: Engineered > Artificial ecosystem > Soil microcosm > Unclassified...
GCGCGGCGATCTCATAGCCGACCTTCACGGCAGCCGCGGCGGCGCTGGCAGCTTCAAAGGTATCGGCGATCACGACCGCAACGTACTGGCCGTAGTAACGGATCACGTCGTCTTCGAACGGCGGACGCTGCTCGTCGACGAAGCCGGTATCCATCGAATTGCCCGAGATCCGGTAGAAGCGGCCGATATTGCCGCGATGAAGCACGGCATGTACGCCGGGCATACTCTGCGCGTTCGCGAATTCGAGCGACGTAATGCGCCCGCTGGCGATCGTGCTGCATACCGGCACCGCATGCAGCAGATCCGGCAGATCGACGTCCGACGTATAGGTTGCGGCGCCGCTGACTTTCAACGGACCGTCGATGCGCGCTTGCGGCTGTCCGATCACGGACAGCAAGGTGTCAGTCACAGTGGACATGTTGGGGTCCTGTTCGAAGTCAATCGGCGCGGGTGGCTTGCGTCAATGCATGCACGAGGCAGCGGCGGGCCAGCTCGACCTTGAAGCCGTTCTGGCTCTGCGGCCGGGCATCGGCGAGCGCGGCATCCGCGGCACGCGCGAACGTCGCGGCATCGGGCGTCGCATCGTGCAGCTCGGCTTCGGCTTCAGTCGAATGCCATGGCCTCGTGCCGACGCCGCCCAACGCAACACGCGCATGCGCGATGCGCCCATCGACCACCTTCACCACCACCGCTGCCGATGCCAGCGCGAACTCGTACGACGCGCGATCGCGCAGCTTCAGATACAGCGAACGGCTGCCTTCCAGCGGCGCCGGCAACGTGACGTGCGTGATCAGATCGCCCGCCTCGAGCACGGTCTCGCGTTGCGGCGTCGTGCCGGGCAACAGAAAGAACGCGTCGATCGGAATGCCGCGCACGCCCTTGGTGCCTTCGATATGGATCGTTGCATCGAGCGCGGTCAGCGCGACGTTCATGTCCGACGGATTGCTGGCGATGCACGCGTCGCTGACGCCGAGTATCGCCATGGTCCGGTTGAAGCCGCCAATCGCGGCGCAGCCCGAACCGGGTGCGCGCTTGTTGCACGGCATCGTAGTGTCGCGAAAGTACACGCAACGCGTGCGCTGCAACAGGTTGCCGCCGGTGGTCGCCATATTGCGCAGCTGCGCGGACGCGCCCGCGAGCAAGGCCTGCGACAGCACCGCGTAACGTTCGCGGATCAACGGATGCATGGCGAGATCCGCGTTGCGCACCGTCGCGCCGATCTTGACGCCGCCGTCCGGCGCGGCGTCGATCTGGTTGAGCGGCAGGCGGCTGATGTCGATCACGCGGCCCGGGCGCTCGACGTTCAGTTTCATCAGATCGAGCAGCGTCGTGCCGCCGGCGAGAAAGCGCACCTGCGCGCCTTCGGCTGCGCCCGACGAGGTGGCGCCGGCCGCGATCGCCTCGCGCACATCGTTCGCGCGTGACAGTTGAAAGAGTTCCATGGCGGCGTCCTCAGGCTTTGTCGCGCACGCGCTGGATCGCGGTGACGATGTTCTGATACGCGCCACAGCGGCACAGGTTGCCGCTCATCGCTTCGCGCACGTCGGCGTCGGCGGGACCGACCGGTTCACCAAGCAGCGCGACCGCGGACATGATTTGCCCTGACGTACAGTAGCCGCACTGGTAACCGTCGCATTCGACAAATGCCTGCTGCATCGGATGCAGCGCGGCCAGATTGCCGATCCCTTCGATCGTCGTGATGGTGTCGCCTTCGTGAGTGCCGGCCAGCGACAGACACGCATTCACGCGGCGGCCGTTCACATGGACGGTGCATGCGCCGCACTGACCGTGGTCGCAGCCCTTCTTCGTGCCGGTCAGATGCAGATGCTCGCGTAATGCGTCCAGCAGCGTGGTGCGCGGGTCGAGCGCGAGCGAGTAGGTTTTGCCGTTCACCGACAATTCGACTGACATGGTCGGCGATGGCGTAGGCGTCGTGCCGGCGGCCTGACGGTCGCGGCGTTCGCCGACGGTTTGCCCGGCTGCGGTGTCGGGACGGGAAGCGGTATGTTGCATCGAGCGGGCTCCTTGAGGGGCAGACACGTGGATGACTGGGTGCGCAAAGCTGTTTGCGCGGGCGTTGCGCGATGCCGCGCTGGCGGCCTGCAGCGCGGATTCGTGCAGACCGTGTGCGGCGTCAGGCTGCGGGTGGACGCGATGCGATTTGACGCGGGTACGGACGAACGGAAAGTATAGGTCGCGGTTTGCCGTCGTGCCGGCGGTTCGACAATGGTCAGGCCACGGCCGCGGCCAGGCGCGGCGTGCGTGAGTCGCCAGCGAGCAAACAGGATGCCTGAAACGCAGCGTAAGTTATACAAAAACAAAAGGCCGCTGCCGACGACGACAGCGGCCTGACGAACGTCAGGTGCAAAGCCATCGCGCGCCGCACGCGATCGCTCGCGCGCGGCGCTCGTCTGTTATTGACCGGCGCCCGGCGACACGACCGACGGGGTCGCTAGCGTGTTATTGCTCTTCGGCGCGCTGGTGCCCGTGTTCGCATTGTTGTTCGTGCTGTTCGGCAGGCCCGAGGTCCGCGCTCCGGCACTCATACCGCTGTCCGAATTGGCCGACCCTGGTGTGCCGTAACTGTTGTTCACCTGATTGGCCGGGCTTGCCGTGCTGCCGTTGCTCGACGAGCCGGCGCCCGCTGTCCCGCCGCCCGCCGTGCCTCCGCCCGCCTGTGCATAGGCGCCACCCGACAACGCGAGCGCGGCGACGGCCGCGATAAATGCGCTGGTTGCTTTTTTCATGATCCGTCCTCCTTTAGTTTGGATATCGGCGCAGGCGGTCATCGCCTGCTTGACATGAATTCAGCAATCACCGTGCCGCGCGAGACTTCGCCATGCGCGGCCACGCAGCGCAGTGCAGACCGCCGTCAGTCCGGAATTTCCGGTTCGACCAGTCTTGCCAGCTGCACCAGCGACTCCTGCCAGCCGAGATAGCACATCTCGACCGGGATCACCTCGGGCACGCCCTCCTGCGTGATCGCAAGCTCGGTGCCGCAGGACACCTGCAGCAACGTGACGGTCACGGTCATCTGGCCGGGCAGGTTCTCATTGTCGAAGCGGTCGGTGTAGCGGATCTTTTCGAACGGTACCAGTTCGAGATACTCGCCGCCGAATGAATGGCTGTGTCCGGTGCTGAAGTTGCGAAACGACATCTTGTGCGATCCGCCCGCGCGCGCGTCCATATGATGGACCTGACACGTGAAGCCGTACGGCGGCAGCCACTTCGCAATCGCATCGGGTTCGAGAAACGCGCGATAGACGCGCTCGGGCGTCGCGCGCAATACACGGTGGAGTTTGATGGTTCCGGTCGTCATGATGAGCTCACCTTGTCGTGGAGAAACTGGACACATCTGTACGACGCTGCATCAAAGCCGGAATCGACACGGCCCAACATCAGGGAAAACCCATGGAAGTCGAGCCGTTTGCTACATGCCTGTCCCGAGGGCCCGGGACCGTACCGGCTCCCGGGCCATCGGCTTACGCGTCCATCCGTGCGCTTATGCCGTCACCACGGTGACTGCGGCCGAATTCGCCGGCACCGTCACCACCTGCGTGCTGGCCACTGCGGTGGCAGCCGTGGGGACCTGGCCCGTCGGGCTGACCGGAGCGAGCTTGCGGAAGTTGCAGGTCAACTCGCTCGGCGTCAGCGTGATCACGCTATAGCCTTGCGCGTTGGTGTCCGTGTACGCGAGCCAGCTGTTGTTGGCCTTCAGGATCGTATCGAGGCTGTTGGCCCCGGTCGGCGACGCCGTCTTGCCCAGCCACGCCATATGGTTCGCCGGATTGTTGACGAATGCCACGTACGACGTGAACAGCGACGTGCTCGAAATGCCGGCCGTCACCAGATCGACCATCACCGGCGTCGGCGTGGCCGCATCGAAGTCGTTCATCACGGTGCCGGCGGCAAAGCCGTTCAGGTCGCCGGTCAGCGCCACCACGTTGTTGATGTTGTTGCTCGTCAGGAAGCTCATCAGGCTCAGACGTTCAGCGTTGTAGCCGTCCCATTGGTCGGCGTTCATCAGCATCGTGGTCAGCACCGAATAAGGCGGCAGCAGTGCATTCAGCACGGCGATGGTCGCCTGGATGTCGGCCTGCGAAAAGCCCAGACCCGCCGCGAAAGTATTCAGGTTCGTGAACGGCGCGGGGACCAGGTTGCCCGCGACGGCCGCGGTCAGATCCGCCTGGATCGCGCTGTGAAACTGCGTCTGGAACGCCGCCAGACCGTTGGCGGTTTGCACGACGGTCTGGGTCAGCGCATCGGTCAGCGCCGCGAACATATCCACCTGCATGCGCAGCAGCGAGACGTCGTTGCCCCACAGCTTCCACGTCGTGGTGGCCGTGCTCATCTGGCTTTGCCACCATTGGCGCTGCGTATCGCCCAGCATCGACACCGGCGTCAGCGCATTGTTGCTGGCGGTAAGTCTGGCCTGTTCGGCGGCGGCCACCGTGGCCTTCGGCACGAAGTAACGGCTGCCGACCGGGTTGCCCGATACCTGTTCCGCGACCTCGTGAGCTGCGCGATACAGACGCTCGTCGGTCATCACCAGCGTGGCCAGATTGCCGAACGTGAACGAGCGATAGATCTGGATGTTCTGGAACGACGTGTTGGCGGCCGTGAAGCTGACGTTGGTCGGCATGAACTCGAACCATGCCTGATTGGCGCTGCGCCGGCGCGCGGTCTGCTCGGCTTCGGCCGACGTATAGGTCTCGTGATCCTGCCAGCAGTCGTTGGAAAACTCGTGGTCGTTCCAGATCGCGATCATCGGCCAGTTGGCATGCAGTTTCTGCAGGCGCGGGTCGCTCCGGTACGTCATATAGAGCGTGCGATAGTCGGCCAGCGTGGTCGCGTAGGTCGAGCCGTCCGGCAGCGCGGTGCCGTTGGGCAGCGTGAAGGCAGGATGCTGCGGATCGTGCGGCGGCGTAACCGCCAGCGTGATGCCGAGCTGTTCGTACACGTAGTTGCCGACGTGCACGATAAAGTTGATGTCTTCGTTTTGCATCGCGTCGAACGCGGCCCAGTGATTCACGCTCCAGTCCTGGCACGAGATAACCGCGAATTTCAGCTGCGAAAGCGACTGCCCTGCGGCCGGCAGCGTCCACGTGCGGCCCGCCATGCTGGTCACGCCGCCGGCGCTGAAGCGATAGAAGTAGGTGGTGTTCGCGCTGAGGCCGGTGACCTGATGGCGCAACGTGTAGTCCCAATCGGGGCTCGCCGCCACCGTGGTATTGAGCACCAGTGACGTGAAATCGGCCGTGGTCGACACTTGCAAGCCGACGTTGACCGGATTGATGCCGTCGCCGCCCGTCACGCGCGTCCACAGCACGACGCTGTCCGGCTGCGGGTCACCCGATGCGACGCCCTGCGCAAACGACATGGACCCGCTCGCCGGCGCGCCGCTCGCGCTGTTGTTCGAAGCTGGGCTGTCGCTGCCCCCGCAGGCGCTCAAGATCGTGGTGCTCGCGACCGAAACGGTCATGAAACCGCTCCACTTTATAAATTTACGGCGATCCATGGTCAACTCGTTAATAAGTCAGTGTTTGAACAGAAATAGCGATGCCCGACATTACAAAGCCGTCTAAAAGCTATCGGTGCCGAATTAGGACATCGCCATATGTCTCGCCAATGACAGTCCAAGCGGACGTGTATCAACCGCTATTGCGCGCCAATTCCCTTTTGGTTCAAACGCTTTATCTTTCTTCGAATCGCGGATCGATTATCGAATGGGTCCATAGATAATCCGCGCATTGCGGCTCATTAAATTGCCACAGGGGCGCGCCAGCGTCATTCTGTTGTCACGCGCGCCAGCTAGCGCCGGGTTGGCTGGCGCGTAACGGCACGTAATATTCGACACCCCGCAATCGCCCCCATCACGGTCAAGGACGCACGCTACGCCGCCGTTATTAAAGCAGACGTTTAAAAGAAGCCAGTAACCGGGGATATAGTTGAAAACAACATTGAGAGTGTCTGCCTTATCCATCGCTTGCGCGACGTTGCTCGCGGCGTGCGCCACCAACGACCAGGGCCAACTCGTGGTGGATCCGAACAAGGTCAACGAAGTATTGGCCGGCGTGTTGAATCCGCCGCCGCCAGCGCCGCCCGAAACCGACGAAGAGGCTTATCAACCGATGCCCAACGACAGCTATGTGTCGACGGTGGCCGATGCGGATGTCGTGATAGTCGGCGGCGATACCTATATCTGGGTGGCCGGACCGGACGGCATACGGCATCGGCGTTTCTATGCTCATGGCGATCATCGGCAAGACGTCTTCCATCGCCGCGAGGAGCTGCACAGGGTAATGGTGAATCATGCCGGCCATTTGCCCGACCATGCGATCGCCGCGCATGGGCCGATCGAACGCCCCGGCGCGCCGGGCCATGCGGGGCCGCTCGCGCAGAATCATCCGGCGCCCGCCGTCAGACCGGTTGCGCATGCAACTGCTCAAAACAGACCCGCGCCTGCGGCCAAACCGGCGCCGAAGGATCCGAAGAAGTCGTAGATGCGCCGCTCGAGGCGGCGGCAGCGTCTGGACGGCGTGCGCTAGAAGCGCACGCCCACGCCGGCCTCGATGATGTCCGCGTCGCGATCGTAGCGTGTGACCATGCGGTTCCACGTGACGCGGGCAAGCCAGTGCTGTGAAAACCGATAGCTCGCCGATACCGATACCAGACCCGAGAAGCGGCCGTCGCCGGTGCGGTCTTGCGGCAGGTCGTCGTTCTGCGTGATCGACAGGTACGGACCCGCGCCGATGCTTAGCGCTAGCCGGTCGTCGAAGAATGCACGCGTTGCCCACAGCTGCATTGCGATACCGTCCCGGCGCGACTGCACATGCCCGCCTTCATGCAGGTAAGACGCGGTGAAATCCGCATAGCGCCACAGTCCGCGCCGGTACTCGATGCTTTCCGCCAGATTCGATTCCGAGTCGGGACTGTTCAGGATCGTCGTGCCGACCATCACGGTGACTTCGTTGTTGGTGACGTTGGTGGTGCGCGGCACGGGGTGCGCGCGCGGTCCCGGACCCTCAGGTGCATCGAGCTGATAGCCGATGCCGAAGATCAGCGCCGTGGTGTCGGGGCCGCCGAATGCCTGTACGCGGTTCAGCCTCATCTCGGCAATCCAGCGGCTGTCGAAGTAGTACGCGGCGCGCAGCGTGAACACGCCGCCCCAGCCGTGGGTATTGGCGTAGTCGCCGCCGGCCTTTGCCTGGCTCGTGTCGAAGTAGCGATACGGGCCGGCGCCCGCCGATAATTCCAGCCGGTCGTTCCACAGCGGCAGACGTCCCCAGATCTGCACGGTTTGCCCGTCGCGATGGTGATCCGGAATATGCCCTTCGTTTAACCAGGAGAAACTCCACGCGGCATAGCGCCCGAGCCCTTCGCCATAGCTCGCTTGCCATGAGTAGGTGTTGTGGCCGCCGCTTCTCAGCGGGCCGGCTAGCAAAGAGAATTGCTGTGCGTGAGCATTCACGCTCGCCGCGCCGAATGCTATACAGACGACCGCCGATGCGGCAGCTCTGCATTTTCTTACCTTATTCGAGTCTGTCATTGAAAAGGCTCGACCTGCGTCAGAGTCGGCGATCGTGGGCCGGGTTATTCGTCAACCATATCGGTATACGACATCGGCCATTTTTAAAACAGTAGGCGCGGCGGTTTCGTTTGATGTGAATGTGCGATACCACACACAACGCTCGAGGACAGCAAGCGAAGGCCGCCGCGAACCCAGCACCCGCCCTTCAGATCTCCCCTTCCTGAACCAGTTGCCGCGTGCGTGCCAACGTAGTGAGTAGCGCTGCCTTGTAACCGCGGTCTTCGCTGTCGAGCTGCGCCTGCTCTTTGCGTTCCGCGTCGCTGCCCGGCGCGTGATCTCTGAGCGCGAGCATGAAGCGGACCCGCAACCGCCGGGTATGCACGATGCTGGGCATATGATGACGAAGACACTCGTCACCCATCGTTATCACGCGAAGATGCCCATGAAGAAACCCAACGGCAACAGCAATGACGTGGCGGCGCCGCAGTCCGTCGAAGGTGCCTTCGCGCAATTTGCCAAGCCATTGATCGAAGAAGCGCAAAAGCACGCGGGCAGCCTGGATGCCAATCCCGACGCCGAGGTATTGCACAAGCTGCGGGTTTCGTTGCGCAGGTTGCGCACGCTGTTGTGGGCGTACCGACCGGTGCTGGATCGGGACTTCGATGCAGGGCAGCGCGAAATCTATAAATCGTTGGCAAGCGCGGCGGGTAACACCCGCGACTGGGACATCCTGATCGCGCTGGTGCAGGATTCCAGCGATGCCGATTTGCGCAAGGCGCTTCGCGCGCAGCGCGCCGACGCATCGCGCAGCAGCCGCGACACGTTGGCGCACGCGAATATCCGTCAGGTTCTGACCGGTGCGTTACAGGAAGCGGAGCATGAACTGGCGGCGCGCGCGCATCAGACGCCACTGAAAAAATTTGCTTCGAGGCGCCTGAAGACCGCCACCGGGCAGTTGAACAAGCGCATGCGCCGTGCAAAAGGCGCGTCCGACTATGCCTGCTATCACGAGGTTAGAAAGGCGGGAAAGAAAGTGCGCTATCTGCTGGAGTTCTTCGAACCGTACGTCAAGGCAAAGCAGCGCAAAGGATTGAAAAAACTGAAGAAGCTCCAAAAGCGCTTCGGCGCGCTCAACGACGTGGTCGCCAGCCGGGAATTGTTGCATCGCCACCTTGACTCGCTTCCTCAGCGTGCATCGCGGCAGTCGCTGCGCGAACTGGAAAAAGAGCAGAAGCGTCGGCTCAGGTCCGCTGCGAAGCTTCTGTGAGCGAATGATTGCGCGAATGATTGCGCGAGCTCTGCAATCCCTTACGCGAGTCGCTTTTCGAACCAGTGATGCGCATAGGGTTCCGTGCTGAAGGCATCCACTTCCACGTACCCACATTGCCGGTATAGCGAAATCGCCTCGCGCAGCGTTCGATTCGTTTCCAGCCGAATCACACGCGCCTTGTTCTGCCGAGCCTGCTTTTCGGCTTCGACGATCAACCGGCGGCCTACCCCCATACCGCGAGCCGTCGGGCTTACCCACATTCGTTTGAGTTCTGCCGGCGACTTCTTGTGAAACTTCAGCGCAACGCATCCGATCGGGCTGCCATGCAGCCTCGCGACGAGCAGTGCGCCCTGCGGCGCCGTGAGTTCGTCGATATCCGCCGACAGGCTGAGCGACGGGTCGAATCCCGCGTCAAAGCGCTTGTCGAGCTCGCCGAAATATTGTTCGAAGCACCACCGCGCGTCGTCGCTACCCGGGTCCTCCAGCGCGAACTGCACCAGAGACGGCCGTAGCAGCCGCTCGACTTCGGACATCGCGGCGACGAGCTTGCGGCGCTGCTGATCGCCGAGCGGTTCGAGAACCCGCTCGGCAACCGCATCGGACAGCCGTTCGAGTTCGGCGCGCTCGTCAAGGCCCGCCTGCGTCAGGCAGGCCCGGCGCACGCGGCGGTCGTCCGGATGACTGACGATCACGACAAGTTCCTGACGTTCGAGCGCAGCCAGCGTACGGCTGAGATAGCCCGAATCGAGATTGAGCCGCTCGCGCAGCGCGCGAACCTCTGCACCGTCGACGCCGATCTCCCACAACAGACGCGACTCGCCCATTGGGCGCCCCCGTCCGAGGAAGTGGTCGTCGATAGCGCCGATGCTCTCGGCGACGATGCGGTTGAAGCTGCGAACCTGCAGAATGTCGGAGGCGCTCATATCTCTGACTTTAGTCAGAGAATCGGAACCTGTCAACGTCGATTCTTGCCGGTCGCGCGGGCCACGTCTCGACACCCTCGTGTCAGAAAAGCGTCTGCTGTCCGCTCGTCAAGGTCTCGAAGTCCTCGCCCGACAACGTCAATATCGCATCCGCGACCGGCTGCAACTGATTGCTCACGTAGTGCTGGTAATCGAGCGCCGATCGCCAGGTTTCAAGCGGCTCGGGCCCGGCGCTGGTCATCACGTAGCTGATCCAGCCACCGCTCTGATACTGCAGCGGCCGTCCTTGCTGCCGGTTGAATTCATCGGCGATACGGGCAGCGCGGACGTGCGGCGGCACGTTGCGCTGGTACGCGGCAAGCGGTCGGCGCAGCCGCTTGCGATACACCAGCAGGTCGTCGAACTCCCCGCTCAAGGTGCGGCGCACATAGTCGCGCACGTAGTCCCGATAGGGTTCGCGCCGGAACACGCGCAGATAGAGCTCCTGCTGAAACTTCTGCGCGAGCGGCGTCCAGTCGGTGCGAACCGTTTCCAGCCCTTTGTAGACCACTTCGTCGCTACCGTCCTCACGCTGCGTGAGACCCGCATAACGCTTTTTGCTGCCCTCCTCGGTGCCGCGGATGGTCGGCATGAAAAAGCGCCGATAGTGCCGCTCGAACTGCAGCTCCAACGCGCTGTCGAGGCCGAAGCGCTCGCGCAGGTTCTGCTGCCACCAGTGGTTGATATGCGCGACGAGCGTGCGACCGATCTGCGCGGCCTCGTCTTCGGTGCGTGCGTGGTTCAGCCACACGAAGGTCGAATCCGTGTCGCCGTAAATGACCTCGTAGCCTTGCGCCTCGATCAGCTCGCGCGTCTTGCGCATGATCTCGTGGCCGCGCATCGTGATCGACGATGCGAGGCGCGGGTCGAAGAACCGGCATCCAGTCGAACCGAGCACCCCATAGAACGAGTTCATGATGATCTTCAACGCCTGCGACAGTGGCTTGTTGTGATCGCGCTTGGCCGCCTCGCGCGCTTCCCAGATCTGCGCGACGACCGACGGCAGGCCATGCCGGGTGCGCGAGAAGCGCGCGCCCACAAAACCGGGAACCGAGTGCATATCGTCCGGCTGGCGCATGCCCTCCACCAGTCCGACCGGATCGATCAGGAAGCTGCGGATGATCGACGGATACAGGCTCTTGTAATCGAGCACCAGCACCGAGTCGTACAGGCCGGGCCGCGAGTTCATTACGAAGCCGCCCGGGCTCGGCGCGCCCGCGACGTCGCCGAGGTTCGGCGCGACATAGCCGAGCCGATGCATCAACGGCATATAACGATGCGTGAAAGCCGCCACCGACCCACCGCTGCGGTCTGCCGGCAAGCCCGTCACGGTCGCGCGCTCGAGCAGAAACGCCAGCAGCTCGGTTTTGGCGAAGATTCGCGTGACCAGCTCGCAGTCTTTCAGGTTGTAGCGCGCGAGCGCGGGTTTGTCTTCATCGAAGCGGCGCTGGATTTCGTCCATCCGCTGGTACGCGTTGTCGATCGCCTTGCCCTCGCCCAGCACGGCCTGCGAAACGAACTCGAGGCTGAACGATGCGAAGCTCCAGGTGGCCGAACGCAAGGCTTCGATACCGTCGATGATCAGCCGGCCAGCCGCGCCCGCGAAGAAATGCCCCTGCGTAAGGCCGTGTTCGCGCCATTCCATCACGCTGCCGTCGCGGCCCAGACACAACGGCACGCGATATTGCTCCGCATGCTGATGCAGGATGCGCAGATCGAACTGCACCAGATTCCAGCCGATGATCGCATCGGGGTCGTGCCGGGCCATCCATTGGTTGAGCCGCTCGAGCAAGTGCGCACGGCTGGCGCAGTATTCGAGGTCGAAGTCGAGCGCGCTGTCGTCGCCGTTTGGCGGGCCGAGCATGTAAACCTGACGCTGCCCGCAGCCCTCGAGCGCGATCGAATAGAGCTCTCCGTTGGCGCTGGTCTCGATGTCCAGCGATACCAGCCGCAATTGCGGCCGATAGCCGGAGGCGGGCTTCATGTCGCCGTTCAGTAATGGGGCGTTGGGGTTGGGTTCGCCGTCCGGTTGGCCTTCCGCGGTGCCGCTGAACCACACCGGCGCCGTGATGAATCGCTCCATCATGTACCGGTCGGGCGGGAAGATGTCCGCCTCGTAGACGTCGATACCGACCTGCTTCAGACGCTTGTCGAGTCGCGTCAGTTGCCGGTACTGCCTGCTGTAAAGCCCCAGCACCGGACGATGATGAAAGTCGCGCAGCTCGAGCGAACGCAGCTCGAGCCCCGCCGACGGTGTTTCGCGACCCAGCATCAGCTCGACCTGTTCGCGCTGCGCGGCGGGAATGAAGGCAACGGATTCCTGCGGGCGCAGGCGGACCTGGCGCGGCCCGTCGTCCGTTGCCAGCCAGAACACCACCTCCGTCCCTGACGGCGTGTCTCGCCAGTGGCGGGTCAAAATGAAGCCTTGTTTCTGCGCGGTCAAACACCTGCTCCGACATCACGGTATGGTCCGTGGATTTTACCGTTCGCACCGGGCAGGTGTTATCCCCGTGGCGATCACAGCGTTCTGCACGCGCGCGACGCCTGCTGGCTCAAGAACGTCGATGCAGAAACCCGACCACCAGATCGGTAGTCGCCTGCGGCTGTTCTTCGGTGATCCAGTGCCCGCAATCCGGGATGATCACATCTTCGACGTGCTCGGCCGCGGACCGGATCACCGAACCGATCATCGAGCCGAAAGTCGCTTCGCCACCTGGGGCCAGCACCGGCATCCGCAGTTTGCCCTGCGCAAGAAATGCGCTGTTGTCGGCCGCATCCTGGGTGAACGCGAGGAACTGCGCAAAGCTCGCCCGCATGGCGCCGGCTTGCGCATAGAGTGCCGCGTAATGCTGGCGCTTCGCTTCGTCGAAGCGCTTCGGGTGGCGGGAAAGTTCGTTCCCGGCTAGGTGACGCGCACTACGCCCTGAACGTCTTGCCGGGTTCGCGCTCGGCAACACGTGGACGTAGAGGCGATGCGCGCCACCGACATCAGTCGAGCAACGTTCTGCCAGTGTCACCGATCCCGCTGCGCGCTGGCCCTGATCCACTCACGCGTGCGCGCTGTAATTGCGGTAGACCAGACCGATCGCAAACAGCACCAGCACAGCAAAACTGCCGAACACGATTCGCATGTCGGTGGCCCACGGCGCGGCCTGATGCAGCACAATGCCCGTCGCCGCAACGCCCGCCAGCGCGCCGATCTGGCGATTCGCATTCAGCGTGGCCGCGCCGACGTTGGCGTTTTTCTGCCCCGCTTCGTGCATCACGCCGCTCAGCATCGCGGGAATCGCGAGGCCAAGGCCGCCGTTGGCGATCGCGACAAACGCGGCCAAAAACCAGAAACTGGTTTGCGCACCGGTGATGCCAACCAGCGCCGTCCCGAGGCACGATGCGCCGAGCCCGATAAAGATGACCGCGCGCACGCCGCGACGCACCACCAGAAAACCCGACAGCAGATTCGCGACCGACAGCATCGACATCATCGGCAACATGCGCAGGCCGGTGACCAACGCGTTGCCGCCGAGTCCTTTTTGCAGATAGAAACTGATCGCGAAGATCTGCCCGAACATCACGAAGTTGACGATAAAACCCATGCCGTTCAGGATCCAGAAGCGGCGATTGCGCGACAGGCTGGTGGGGATCACCGGATGGGCCGCGCCGCTTTCGCGGTACAGCACGAAGCCGATCGCAGCCAGTGCGAGTGCGGCCGACACGACAATCGGCCACGAACTCCAGCCGAGCGTCGGACCTTCGATCATCGCGAAGCTAAGTCCGGACAGCGCGATCATCAGCAGCGCATGGGTCGGAAAATCGAACGGATGCTGCTTGACCGGCGAAGGACGCAACACGATCGCGGTCAGAATCGCGCCCACCACGCCGATCGGCAGATTGACGTAGAAGATGCTGCGCCAGCCGAATGCGGACACCAGCACACCGCCGACCATCGGCCCCGAACCGGCAGCGGTCGCGATGATCGCCCCCCAGATGCCCAACATTCTTGCGCGGGTTTTCGAGTCGGGAAACGCCTCGGTCAGAAGACTCAGCGAGGCCGGCATAAACAGCGCCGCGCCAACGCCCTGCAGCAGACGGGCAACGATCAGGAAGTTGCCCGACGGCGCCACCGCGCACAACGCAGATGACGCGATGAACCAGATGAGACCCAGCATATACGCGCGCTTCGCGCCGATGCGGTCCGCGACCGCGCCGCCGAGCAGCAGCAACGCGGCGAACGTCAGCGTGTACGCATCGATGATCCATACCAGCGACGACAAAGGCGCGTCGAAGGTCGCCTGAATATCGCCCAGCGCGACGTTGACCACGGTCACGTCGAGCATCGCCATCACAAAGCCCAGCGATACCGCGAGCAGCACAAGCGCGGTTCGTTTGGCGGAAGCTTGCGTGAGTTCGTTGTGCGAATCCGCTAACGCGGGGGACTTCGTTTCCATAGCGTGAATTTTCTTCGGGATTCGAATCCGCCGGCCTTATCGATGGCCGTGATCGGAGGGCAAGCGTGGACTTTACCTGTTTCGTCTGGCGACGAGCGTAGTGGAAACAGAGCTTTTTCGGTGGTTCAATAGCTCGCTGAAGTGGCGAACGGAGCGCGGCATGCGGCAAACGGCATGCACGGCTGGGGAGCCTTGAAGGCGTCGCACAAGCGGTACGCCAGCTCAGGAAAACCTGGTCGGCATACGCTTGCAGTAGTTCATGCGAGTCGCCAAGGTGGGGAACAAACTACAGTTGTTACACGGACAAGCGCGCGATACGGCCGATCTGCCCGTTCGCGTCGCGCTTGTCTGCACCTGATTGTCGTGGCTGGTTGCTCGCGGTTAATCGCGCGCGGTTAGTTGCTGCTACCGACCGGCGACGTGACGCTTGGTCTCGCCAGCGTATTGTTGCCGCCGAAAGCGGGCTTGCTGGACGTCGTGCCGTTGCTCGTACCGTTCTGTGCATTCGAGTTCGCCGACACGGCGCGCGTGCCGCTGTCCGAACCGGTAGCGCCAGGCGTACCGTAGCTGCTCGTTGCCGCGACGGGCGACACGGTGCTCGGCGTGGCCAGCGTGTTGTTCTGCGCATAAGCGGCGCCCGACAGCGTGAATGCGGCGACGGCCGCGATCAATGTGCTGGTTGCCCTGGTCATAATCCCGTCTCCTTGATTGGAATGAAATGTCGACGCAAACGACCCATTCGTGGTTCGCCATCGCGGTCGTTGTGCCTCGCTCATTGCGAGCGGATCAGCCCGACCCTAATACGCATACAGCGCCGGGTTGCGTCGATAGAAGGCGATGCCAAGTTTAGGAAAGCGCCAGCAGATAATTAAGCGCATTGCACGCAAGGATTAATTGCGCATTTCGCCAGTGACTCATCGCGGATATTCGATCTGCCAGTCATGTTCCGCGAAAAGCTTGCGACGGGCTTTCATGTCTTCGCCAATCCGGACAATGGACGTCTTCCAGTATTTGGGCATCGCATCGCCGGGAATGGATGGGTTGATCGGCTTGCTGTGCTGCAGTAACAGCAAGCCGCGTTGTCGGCGATCTTTTACGGGGACATCGACCCGTATTGCACAGGTCGTTTTTCAGGCAGGGCTTGCGAAGTCCGACGCTGCGGCCAGCATTTCAATCAGAACGAAGGGCGCACCACCGACAGCGAATAACGGCCCACGTTCATTTCAGTCATCTGATGCGGCAGCAGTCCGGTCCGCCTCGCATCGTTTATCGCGGCCTGCGTCTGCTCGACATGATCCCCATACCGATACGTCATCTTCTCTTGCGCGATTTGCGCACTCACGGCGTCGTTGATCGCAGTCGGCGTCGATTGTGCAAACGCAAACACGGACGGAATTGCAAGCAGGCCTGCGATGATGACTCGTGCGATTTTCATGATTTTTTCTCCGGGGGATCGTACCGCGTACTGACGAGTACGCATTCAGTACGGCGAGTGTAGAC
>Ga0310813_10001200_pt1 | contig 15687 bp, 15 predicted proteins | sample YN3metagenome_FD_203086 | JGI IMG/M metagenome (GOLD analysis project Ga0310813, IMG submission 203086) | Soil microbial communities from experimental microcosm in Duke University, North Carolina, United States - YN3 | ecosystem: Engineered > Artificial ecosystem > Soil microcosm > Unclassified...
CGGACGACCTTCGATGTTCCGAGGAGGCCGGCCTTCGTGACCTCGCCGTCGGCCATCGCCAGGATCGGCTCGCCGGACTTGCCGTTGCCGATGTCGACGCCGGGGTTGCGACCGCCGTCGAGGTGATCCTGGAACGTGGCCGTCACCCGGAAGTTGCCGCCGATGAACGGCGATCCCGGCGGGCGAATCCGGCCCGCGACCGGGTTGCCAAAGGACCTCCTGGACATCCCCTTACCCTCCCCATGGCGGCTGGGATGCTGGTCGGGGCGACTGGATTCGAACCAGCGACCTCTTGAACCCCATTCAAGTGCGCTACCGGACTGCGCTACGCCCCGACGACCACGCCGCGCCAGTATATGACCCTGCCCCGGCGACCCGCGAATGACGCGCAAAAACATCGTGCGGCGCGGCATCGACGGCGCCATCATGCGTCGTCGCGTCGCTCGGTCGACGCCGCAGATGAAGCGCGGGTGGCAATGGATCTTGTCGTTCGCAACGCACGCCTGCACCCGACCGCCGGGGCGTACCCCGAGCCGGTCGATATTGGCATCGAGGATGGCCGGATCACCGCCATTCGCGATCGCGGGCACCTTGAGCCCGCAGACACCGAGATCGACGCCGACGGATCCCTTCTCTCTCCCCCGCTGGTGGACCCGCACGTCCACATGGACGCGGTGCTCACCGTCGGCGAGCCCCGCTACAACGAGTCGGGGACGCTGATCGAGGGGATCCTGACCTGGGCCGAGCGCAAGCCGTCGCTGACGCACGAAGACGTGAAGCGACGCGCACTGGAGGCGATCCGCTGGGAGGTGGCCCAGGGGACCGGCCTGATCCGCTCCCATGTCGACGTCTGCGACCCGAACCTCGTGGCGCTCAAGGCGCTGCTCGAGCTGCGCGACGAGGTCCGTGACATCGTGGAGCTGAAGCTGATCGCCTTCCCGCAGGACGGGATCCTCTCCTTCCCGGACGGCAAGGAGCTGATGCGCGAGGCGATGCGGCTCGGCTGCGACGTCATCGGCGGCATCCCCCACTACGAGTGGACCCGCGACGACGGCGTCGAGGAGGTCCATTTCATCTTCGACCTCGCCAAGGAGACCGGTGCACCAATCGACCTCCATTGCGACGAGACCGATGACGAGCAGAGCCGTTTCCTGGAGGTCGTGGCGGCGCGCGCGATCCGCGACGGGATGCAGGGCCGGGTGGTCGCTGGCCACACGACCGCGATGGCGTCGTACAACGACAACTACGCCTTCAAGCTGATCCAGATCCTGAAGCGGGCCGGGGTCACGATCGTGGCCAACCCGCTCGACAACATCGTCCTCCAGGGCCGATTTGACACCTACCCGAAGCGACGCGGGATGACCCGCGTCAAGGAGCTCGACGCGGCAGGGATCAACGTGGCGTGCGGCCACGACTCGATCATGGATCCCTGGTATCCCCTCGGCCGTGGCTCGATGCTCGATGCGCTGTCGATGCTCGTTCACGTCGGCCAGATGACCGGCCGAGCCGAGCTGTTCCGTGCCTACGAGATGGTCACCACCAATCCAGCCAGGGCGGCAGAGATGCCCTGGGGAGTCAAGGAGGGGATGCCGGCCAACTTCGTCGTCTTCGACTGCACCGATGAGGCCGAGGCGATCCGCCTCCGACCGGCTGCCCGCTGGGTGGTCCGCGCCGGCAGGGTCGTCGCCGAGACCGAGCCGTCCCGCAGCGTCGTCCATCACGGGGGCGCGAGCGATGGGGTTACCTTCGTGAAGCCAACCTCGCAAGGAGGAGGTTGATCGTAGGGGAGGAGGCATGGCTGGCGACCGCTGGCGAGGACCCGCGGCGCCGGATGAGGGAAGGAGCCGATTGGTAATGGCGATGATGGAACAGGCCCAGCAGGGGATGCCCACGCGCGAGGGCGACCTCTCGGTAGAAAGCCATGGAATGGAGCCGATCCCGGAAAGTGCACGCTACGGGTCGGTCAACAGGATCTTCACGGTCTGGTTCACGCCGAACCTGGTCCCGGCCGCGTTCTTCATCGGGACGCTCGTGACGCTGGACTTCCTGAAGCTGGGATTCGTGACGTCGATCCTTGCGGTGGTGGTGGGGAATATCGTCGGCGCCTTCTTCGTGGCGCTCCTGAGCACGATGGGCCCGAAGCTGGGCCTCGCGCAGATGCCGGCTGCCAGACTGCCATTCGGCAAGACGATTGCGGTGCCGGGGCTGCTGAACTGGTTCAGCACCATCGGCTGGGACGGCATCAACAGCGTCTTCGGGGCAGTTGCCCTGACGCTCCTCATCCCCGGCCTGCCGTTCATTGTCGGCCTGATCGTGATCGTGATCTGCCAGGCGGCGCTCGGGATCCTGGGCTACGAGGCGATCCATACCTTCGAGAAGTGGGGCGCAATCGTGCTGGGCGCCATGTTCGTGGTGCTCACCGTCGTGATCCTGGGCAAGGCCGACACCTCCTTCACCGATGGCTTCTCCGGCGCGGATCAGATCGGCGCCTTCATCGGCATGGTGGCCATCGTTGCCAGCTTCGTGCTCGCATGGTCGCTGTACGCATCGGACTATTCGCGCTACCTGCCATCGAACACCTCGACCAGCAAGGTCTTCTGGTACACGCTGGCTGGGATGGCCCTCGCGTCCGGCTGGCTCGAGATCCTGGGCGTCATGGTCGCGACCAACCCGGCCTCCGCCGGAGGTGAGTCGAGCGACACGATCTACGCCCTCCTGGGCGGGAGCGGCGCCCTTATGGCCGGCTTCGCCATGGTCGCCATCTTCATCGGGACGATTGCCGTCAATGCGATGAACGACTACACCGGCTCGCTGTCACTTCAGGCAGCTGGCTTCAAGGTGAAGCGCATCTATTCGGCGGCCATCGTGGCCGTTCTTGGCTTCGCTTTCACGCTCGTGCTCCAGTACAACGGGGAGTTCTCGGGCAACTTCTTCAACTTCCTGCTGTTCATCAGCTACTGGATCTCCCCGTTCGTCGGCGTGGTCCTGGCCGACTGGTGGCTGCGAGGGCGAAGAGCCGATGCCAACTCGGTGGTCGACTACTCGAGGCTGCCGACCGGCACCATCGGACTGGTCGCACTGGTCGTCGGGTTCGCCGCCGGGATCCCCTTCGAGGCGTCATCGCTGGGCTACTCGTGGGGCGGCCCGTTCAACTACATCACCGCCAACTACCTCCACGGCGCCGACCTCGCGTACTACGTGGGTGGCGCGGTGGCCTTCCTGATCTACTGGTTCGCCGCGCGGTCGTCCGTCCAGCGAACCTGACCTGAGCCCCGGCAAGGCCTCGACGGTCCTCCGTCGAGGCCTTCTTATGCCCGGTGTGGCAGGTGCACCACCGGGGTCAGCTGGAGCGTGGCCACGTGGGCGGCGATCTGGTCGGCGGCGGCGATCCACAGCCCGTCAATCGCCCGCGCGCGCTCCATCAGCGTCTCGAGGGCCACCGCACGTGAGGCGCGCCCCGACACGAATGGGTGGTTGGTCAGCATGAAGAGCCCGCCCTCCGCGACAAGCGCCTCAAGCTCGAGCGTCCAGCGCGCCAGCACGTCGGCAGGGCTGGCGATGACGCCGGAACCGGTGATCCCCGGCAGGTAGTTGTACGGCTCCCAGTCGTCGAGGCTCCAGTGCCCGGGCAGCTCGATGATCGAGGCGGCCCCGTCTTCGGGTCCCGTCGCCAGCCGGTAGGGGTGATCGGCGTCCATGAGCCCGCTGTCGTAGAGGAAACCGTGCTTCGCCAGCAGGGCGGGAAGCCGGTAGGACAGCTCCCACATCGGCGCGCGGTAGCCCACCGGGCGTACGCCGACGGCGTCGTGCAACGCCTCAAGCCCGCGGACGAGCCGCTGCTCCTCGGTCTGCGCATCGGGCGCCGAGCGCGCACCCTCGTGCAGGTAGCCGTGATGGCCGATCTCATGTCCGGCGTCGCGGATCGCTCGAATCGCATCGGGCCAGCGTTCGGCGGTATAGCCCGGCACGAAGAAGGTGGCGCGGATGCCCTGCCGGTCCAGGACGCGCAGGAGTCGCGGAACGCCGGTGCGTGGCCCGTAGGCCTGGTGTGACATGACGTCCAGCCAGCCGGCGCTCTCCGGGTGTTCGAAGAGGATCGGGCTCTCGGCGTCGACGTCGAACGTGAAGCATGCGGCGGCCCGCTTCCCGGCCGGCCAGGCAAAGCCAGGCGGCAGCGGGGTGCGCCAGTCGAGCCCGGGCGGCTGGCCCACGCCAGTCAGCGGGCTGCTCGTCGCAGCGCCACGAGCGAGAGCATCTCGTAGGCGAGGTTGGCGGCGAGCATGGCCGTCTGGCCAGCCGGGTCGTAGGCGGGGATCACCTCGACCACGTCAAAGCCGACGAAGTCGATCCCCGTCAGTCCTCGCAGGACGGCCAGCATGTCGTGCGCCGATGGGCCGCCCGCCTCGGGCGTCCCCGTCCCCGGCGCGAACGCCGGATCCACCACGTCGATGTCGAAGCTGATGAACGCCGGCCGATCCCCCACCCGCTCCCGGATGCGCGCCGCGACGGCAGCCGGACCGATGGCGAAGATCTCCTCGGTGGTCAGGAAGTCGAGTCCCAACTCCGACCGGAGGCTCGTCCAGTCGCCCGGCGCGTAGATCGAGCCGCGGAGCCCGACCTCGATGGAGTGGGCGGTATCAACCAGCCCCTCCTCGATGGCCCGGCGCATCCAGGTGCCGTGGTTGTACTTCTCGCCGTAGTAGCTGTCCCACGCGTCGGTGTGCGAGTCGAAGTCGATCACCGCCACAGGGCCGCGGGAGCGCGTCGCCCGCAGGTGAGGCAGAGTGCAGGCATGGTCGCCGCCGATGAGGAGCGGCACAACCCCGGCCTCGACGATGGGCGAGACAGCCTCCTCGATCGCCTGGTAGCTGCGCTCCGTGTAGCCCGGCACGATCGCGACGTCGCCGTAGTCCACGCACGAGAGAGTCTCGAAGGGACTGACATCCAGGTTGGTGTTGTACGGCCGGAGCATCACGCTCGCTGCCCGCACCGCGTTCGGTCCGAAGCGACCGCCGACCCGATAGGTGACCCCGGTGTCGAACGGGACGCCCACGATCGCCACATCGACCTCCTCGAGCGTCCGCACGTGCGGCAGCCGCGCGAACGTAGATGGGCCGGTGAAGCGAGGGCTCTGGAGCGAATCCTCAGGCGTGTAGCGCGGCATATGCAGAGAGTAATCCTCGGTCAAGGATCCAGGGCGACGCCGCACACACCGAGCATGCCGACGATGAACGCCTGAAGGACATTCCGGCCATCCAGGTCAGCCCGGCCGATCGAGGGCGCGGCCGCAGCGGCTGCCGCGTTGCTGTTGCCCCAGTAGACGTGGGCCCCATCCACCGCCACGCCACACGGCCAGTTGGCTCCCTGGATGAAGCGGTTCTCGATGCTGGTCCCGGCGATGGTCGCCCGCCCGATCGCGTCGTTGCTTCCACCTGCCCAATAGATGTAGGTCGCGTTGACCGCCACGCCGCACGGCAGAGCGGCATCGGTCTGCACGAATTCGTTGTCGGCTGCGCTGCCATCCAGGTTGGCCCTACCGATCGTTCCGCCCGACGAGCCTGGAGCCGCCTCGCTGATCCAGTAGACGTGGCCGGAATCCACCGCCACCCCACAGGGATTCAGCGCGCCGCCAATGAATGACTGATCGACGCCGGAGCCATCCAGGCCGGCGCGACCGATGGTCGTGCCACGGACCACCACCCCGCGGTTCGCCCAGTAGATGTGGCCATCGTCAACCGCGACGCCACATGGCGCGGATGCCAGCGTGACGAACCGATTGTCGACCGCCGAGCCGTCCAGCTTGGCCCGGCCGATGGTGTTCCCGTTGCGGTTGGCCCAATAGACGTACCGCGCGTCGACGGCGAGTCCGCATGGATCGTCAAGGCCGATGATCACGCTGGGACTCATCCCGGATCCGTCGAGGTTCGCGCCTCCAATCGTCGCGGTGTGGTCAATCGGGTCCTGCCGGCTCACCGTCCAGTCGAGCGTGTCGTCTGCCCAGTAGATGTGGCGCTCTCCGTCGCCCAACGGCACCCGAACGGTGTGTCCGGGCGCTGCGCATGCGGTGACGAGGAGCACGATCGCCGCGATGGGTGCCGTGCGCGACATCCGCGGCCAGATCAGGCTCGCAGCCCGGTCAGCTCGTCCCTCTGGACTCGTGACATGAGCTCGGCGACCGCCTGCATCGGCGGGCGGCCGGCGTGCACGACCGCGTCGACCTGCTCGGCGATCGGCATCTCTACGACAGCGGCCGCCGCCAGCTGCAGCGCACCCCGGACGGTGTGGACTCCCTCTGCGACGCCGTTGAGCTGCGCGGCCGCGTCGGCCCAGGACATGCCCGAGGCCATCAGCTCCCCGGCCCGTCGATTCCGGGACAGCGGACTCATGCAGGTGGCGATGATGTCACCGACGCCGGCGAGGCCCGCGAAGGTCATCGGCTCCGCTCCCGCCGCAACGCCCAGGCGGGTCATCTCCGCCAGGCCGCGGGTGATGATCCCGGCCTTGGCGCTGTCGCCGAACCCCAGCCCGTCGACGAACCCGGCAGCCAGGGCCATCACGTTCTTCAATGCACCGCACAGCTCGACACCGATCAGGTCGGGGTTGGTGTAGATGCGGAAGCGGTCGCTGCCGAGCAACGCGCCGAACTCCGCCGCCAGATCGGCATCCTCCGAGGCGACGACGCTCACGGCGGGGAGCCCGGCAGCGATCTCGCGGGCGAGGTTCGGGCCCGAGAGGGCTGCCACCCGCCGGCCAGGGAGCTCCTCGTTGATCACCTCGCTCATGCGCAGGTGGGTCCCCTGCTCGATGCCCTTGACCACGCTGAGCAGCGACGCGTCGGGATACAGCGCGGGTCCCAGCCGCTGCAGGGTTTCCCGCAGGTGCGCCGAGGGGACCGCCAGCACGAAGGAGCGATGTGGCTCCGACAGGTAGCTGTTATCGGTGGCGACCCGCAGGTTGGGCGGAAAGACGACGCCCGGCAGGTAGCGTCGGTTCTCCCGAACGCTGGCGAGCTCCTCACTCGCCTCGGCGGTGTGCGCCCAGAGGGTGACAGGACGCTCGGCCGCCGCGAGCTTGATGGCGAGCGTGGTGCCCCAGGCGCCGGCGCCCACCACCCCCACCTGGTCGGTCATTCGACCTCGATGCTCTCGCGCGGCGCCGGCTTCTCCTCTGCATGGGCTTCGTCCATCCTGGCGATCCAGTGGTCGAGGTAGCTGCGCGCCGCCAGGAGCTGCTCGCGCCCGGCAGCCTTCATGTGGGTCCGGGTCTCACCGGGGAGGATGTTGCGCATTACCGCCCAGAAGGCGGTCTCGATGGTCTCGCGGCGTTCGCCGCGCTCGCCGCGGGGGAGGCGACTCTCGAGGTCGGCGATGCGCGCCTCCAGGTCGGCTGTTCGATCGTTATCCATTGCCACGCTTTCCACCTCCATCTGTGCTTCGCGGCGGGGCGGCGAAGCGAATCTTCAACACATGGTCGTCGAACTTGGCCCCGAGCGTCGTGGCCTCGATCAGGATGCGCGGGAGCACCAGGTTGCGCCGCCAGGTACCGACATCGATCACCAGCTCGTCGGCATGACGCGAGAGGTTGATCTGCTCCTTGGTCGCGAACGGCAGCTCCACGGAGAGGATGAACTCGCCGTCCTGGCGCGCGACCGCGTACGGGCGCCCGACGTAGAACTGCTGGTTCGGGTCCTTGTCGCCATAGAGCGCCTCCCCGAGCTCGGCCAGGACCTGCAACCCGATCACCTCCCGATCGAGGAATGGGGCCTTCATGATCGGGATCGGCGCGAACGCCTGCTCGACCATCGGGCCGTAGCGCTGCTGGCGCTCATACCAGCCGCGGAAGTACTTCCACCCAACGTCATCGGGGAGGACGCGGTTGGCGACGACCAGGTCGGTCGGGTAGCCGTACAAGTGGAAGTAAGTGAAGGAGCGCTGCGCCTCCTTGATCACGACCTGCTCGAGGGTCAGCACGACTCGCACCGACGTGCGATCCGGATCGATCAGCAGGTCGTGCATGTGCTCGAGGCGCCGGAAGAGCTCTTCACCGGCGTTGAAGACCTCATCGCCGGGCATCGGCATCCCGACTACGCGCTGGATGAACGGCCCGGTGAGCTTCGTGATGCGGCGGCCAATAGGCTCGATCTTCTCCATCCACCACTTGCCGGCCTCGGGCAACGAAAGGAGACGCAGCGTCTCGCCGGTCGGCGCCGCGTCGACGACGACCACGTCGTAGTCCCCCGAGTCGTGATGCTCGGCGATCCAGAGGAGGCTGCCGACCTCGTCCATGCCCGGCAGCACGGTCATCTCCTCCGCGAGCACCTCGTCGAGGCCGCGCCAGCGAAGGACACTCGCCGCGTACTCCTGGATGCGCCCCCAGTAGCGCGCGACGTTGAAGAAGACGTCCGATTCCTGGGCCCACAGCTTCGGCGCGATCTCGAGCGGCTGCGGCCCAAGCTCAACCCCAAAGACGTCGCCCAGGCTGTGGGCGATGTCCGTCGAGACGACGATCGTTCGGTAGCCGCGCTTCGCGCAGGCGAGGGCCGTGGCAGCGGCCACGCTCGTCTTGCCGACGCCACCCTTGCCGGTGTAGAGGAGGATGCGGGCCACGGCTCATTGTGGCCGATGCGGGATCGCGCTGCGGCAGGCTCAGCGCCGCGAGCGAGCCACTCGTCGCGGCCGCGAGGTACGCCGGGCGGCCTCCTCGGAGACGCGCTGCCGGAAGATCAGCTTGATCGGTGTGCCCAGGAACCCGTACTCCGCACGGATCCGGTTCTCCAGGTAGCGCCGGTAGCTGAAGTGGATGAGCTCCGGGTCGTTGACGAAGATGACGAAGGTCGGCGGCCCGATCGCCACCTGGGTCGCGTACAGGATCTTCGGCAGCCGGTTGCGGACGTGCGCGGGCGGGTGGGCGCGAACCGCATCGGTGACCAGGCGGTTCAGCTCTCCGGTCGGGATGCGGCGGAAGCGCTCCTCCGCCACCCGACGCGCCTCGTGCAGGATCCGATCCACGCGCTGGCCCGTCTGCGCCGATGCGAAGACGATGTCTGCCCACACCAGGTACGGCGCCTCGCGGCGGAGGGTCTTCGTCCACTCGTCGGCCGTGTGGCCATCCTTCTCCAGCGCGTCCCACTTGTTCATGACCAGCACGATCCCCTTCTCGGCCTCGAGGACGTGGCCGACGACATGGGCGTCCTGCGCGGTGTAGCCCTCGGTGGCGTCGATCATCACGATCGCCACGTCCGCACGGTCGATCGCCTTCATGGCGCGCAGCACCGAGTAGCGCTCGATCCCGCGATCAACCGAGCCGCGACGTCGAATGCCGGCGGTATCGACCAGGATCATTGGTTCGCCATTCACCATCACCGCGGAGTCGACCGGGTCACGCGTCGTCCCCGGGATCTCGGAGACGATCATCCGCTCCTCGCCGAGCACCCGGTTGACGAAGGTTGACTTGCCGGTGTTGGGGCGGCCCACGATCGCCACGCGCGGCGGTCCCATCTCGGTCTCGGCCAGCTCGGCGAGGTCGCCCTCGTTCAGGTCGCGCCCGTCATAGACCGATGCCTCCGGGATCGTCTCCCCCGCCTCGGCCGGCGGGAGGCGATCCGTGACGAGGTCGAGGAGGTCGCCGGTGCTCCGGCCGTGCTGGGCGCTCACGGCGACGGTGGGCTCGAAGCCGAGGGCGTAGAACTCAGCCCCCTCGTGCTCGCGGCGAGGATTGTCGGCCTTGTTCACGACGAGGATCGTCGGCTTGCCGGCGCGCCGCAATCGATCGGCGACCTCGTGGTCGAGCGGAGCGATGCCGGCGGCGGCGTCGACCACGAAGAGGACCAGGTCGGACTCCTCGATCGCGACGCGGGCCTGGTCCTGCACGCGCTCTTCGATGTGACTGCCGGGGGTCAGCTCGAGGCCGCCCGTGTCGACCACGGTGAAGCGCCGGCCGTTCCACTCGCCGACGCCGTAGACCCGGTCGCGGGTCGTGCCAGGGATGTCCTCGACGATCGCAACGCGCTCCCCGACGAGGCGGTTGAAGAGCGTGGACTTGCCGACATTGGGGCGGCCGACGATGGCGACCACAGGAAGGGACATGTCCCGAGTGTACGGGTAGCATGGCCGGGATGCGGATTGGGATCGTGGGCACCCGCCTCGCCGGGGTGGACGGCGTCACCTTCGAGGCCGCCAAGTGGGAGACGGTCCTCCTGGGCCTCGGCCACGAGGTTCGGCTGTGCGCCGGGGAGCTCGACGCCCTGCGCTCGAACGCGCGGCTCATCCCCGCGATGCACTTCACCTACCCGCCCGCGGCGCGCGTCACGGCCGCGGCATTCGATCCGGGCAGCGACCCCAATGCGGTGCGCGGCGAGATCGAGCGGCTGGCCGGCCAGCTCCTTCCACCGCTGCACGACTGGCTCGAGCGCAATCGCCTCGAGGTGTTGATCGTCGAGAACGCGTGGGCGATCCCGATGCATCTCCCGCTGGGGGTTGCGCTGCGCCGGCTGGTCGAGGAGACCGGGGTCGCGGCGATCGGCCACCATCACGATTACTGGTGGGAGCGGGAGCGGTTCGCGACGTCGGTCGTGCCGGAGATCCTCGACGCGGCCTTTCCACCTGACCTGCCCACCGTGCGGCACGCGAGCATCAACAGCATCGCCGCCAGCGAGCTTCGCAAGCGGCGTGGCATCGAATCCGTGGTCGTCCCGAACGTCTTCGACTTCGACCAGCCGCTGCCGAGCCACGGGCGCCAGGTCCGCAATCGGATGCGGCGGGAGCTGGGGATGGGATCCGGCGGGCTGCTGGTGGTGCAGCCGACGCGGGTCGTGCCGCGAAAGGGCATCGAGCTGGCGATCGAGCTCGTCGGCCGGCTCGGCGACCCGGAGTCGGTCCTCCTCATCACCAGCCCAGCGGGCGACGAGGGTCTCGAGTACCTCGTCCAGCTCGAGCGCCTCGCCCAGCGTGCCGGGGTCAGGCTGCAGTACGCCGCTGACCGCTTCGAACCCGACCACGAAGGAATCCCCATCGGCCCTGCCCACACCCTGGGCGATGCCTATGCCGCAGCGGACCTGATCACCTATCCGAGCTCATACGAGGGGTTCGGCAATGCCCTCATCGAGGCCATCTTCCACGGGCGCCCGGTGGTGGTGAATCGATACCCGGTCTATGTCGCCGACATCGCGCCGCTCGGAATGGAGCTGATCGAGATCGACGGCGCCATCACGGACGAGACGGTGGCCGCCGTGCGCGCCGTGATTGCCAACCCGGCCCGACAGCGACGCGCCGCGCGCCGCAACTTCGAGATCGCCCAGCGGCACCTTTCGTACAAGCTGCTGCGACGCCGCCTTCGGCGGCTTCTCGATGTCGCGGTGCCAGCTACGCCGTAAGGGCGTAGATCCGGTCGCGAACCTCCTCGAGGTCGACCTCCGGGGTGGAGGTGCCACCGGTGATCCCGATGCGGGCCTTGCCGCGGATCCAGTCGCGGTGCTCGGCCTCGAGCTCGGCGGCATCGGCGACGTGCACGGTCTCGGCGCAGACCTCGAGGCACTTCACGGCCAGCTCCTTGGTGTTGCTGCTGTTCTTGCCACCCACCACGATCATCCCGTCAACCTCCCCCGCCAGCACCACCGAATCGGCCTGGCGCGTGAGGGTCACCGGGCAGACGGTGTTCACCACGCGCAGGTCGTGGCAGCGCCGGAGGCAGAAGGCGGCGAACTCCTCGAGCTTGAAGGGCAGGATCGTCGACTGGCTGAGGACGCCGATCTTCTTGGTGTGCGGCACGCGCTCCCAGGTGGATCGGTCCATGTCGTCGACGACCACGTGCTTCTCCCCGGCGTAGGAGCGGACGCCCTTGACCTCCGGATGGTCCTCGTGGCCGATGATGCAGACCGTGTACCCCGCCTCAGCCAGCTCGCGCGCCGCCTTCTGGGATTGCAGGACCCAGGTGCAGGTCGCGTCGATCACCTCGATGTCCGCCTTCCCACGCACCTGCTCGAGCTCGTCCGCCGGCACCCCATGGGCGCGGATCACGAGCGTGCCCCCCTCGACCTGGTCGGCGAGGTCGGCGGTGCGGATGCCGCGGTCGGAGAGGTCGGCCTTGATGCCGGGGTTGTGCACCAGCTGGCCGAGGGTGGTGACCTCCTTCCCCTCGTCGCGTGCGTGCTTCGCCTTGTCGATCGCCAGCCGCACGCCATAGCAGAAGCCGGCGCGCTCGGCGATACGGACCTCAGGTCGGGTGACGGTGGTCATCGGGTCAAGTGTATCCGGCCAGGGGTAAGGGCCCGATTCGTCGTCTCCGCCCTCAGTTGGGACCGGGCGCGGAGGTCTCTCCGGCCTGGGTATCGCCACGGCTGACGCTGGTCGAAAGGCCTCCGTCGTCCACCGTGGTCGAGTACACGAGTGGCCCGTCGCCCGAGAGGTCCCGCTCCATATCCGCCAGACCCATCGATGTCACCCCCGGGAGGTCGTTGATGCGCAGGGCCCATTGCTCGGCGGTGGGAATGGATACCTGGAGCCGCGCACTCTTGCCAGGAGGGATCGTGGTGGCAATCCCGAGGGGAGCGCCGAACTCGCCGCTGATGAAGTCGAACTCGACCATCTGCACGAGCGCTGGTGCGTCGGTATGGTTGCGAATCGAGATGTGCAGGCGAGCGGTCTCCACCAGACCACACCCTGAGAGCAGGGCGGCGAGGATCACCGCCGATACCTGCGAGGGCCGTACCCGAACTCCAGCGCGCACGATCGTCAGCCTACTGCCTCACCCGGGAGCGACAGGCCGATAACGGCCTTGTTGCCACTCGGGCAGGAGCGCCGCGATCTCTCGCATGATCCGTTCCGTCCCCTCCGATAGCGCCTCGCGATCGAGGCGGCCCGTCGGCTGGTGCGGGAGCGAGAACTGCTTCCCGATGCGGATGTCGACCCGGGTCCGATGCGGCCATCGGCTGCGCCCGGGAAAGATCTTGCCGCTGCCGCTGATCCCTACGGGCACGAGCAGGGCGCCGCTGCGCATCGCCAGTAGCGAGACGCCGACCTTCGGCTCCCGCAGCACCCCGGTGCGCGAGCGGGTCCCCTCCGGGAAGATGCCAATCGGCCGCCCCTCGGCGAGGTGCTGGAGCGCGATCCGCTGCGCACTCCGATCGCCCTCGCCGCGTCGCACGAAGAAGACGCCCGAGCCACGGGCCAGCCATCCGATGAGCGGCCAGCCGCTGATCTCCTCCTTGGCCATGAAATAGATCGGCTGGCCCGTGTAACGCCCGATCGCGGCGCCAATGAACGGCGGATCGAGGTTCGAGGTGTGGTTGCTGACCATGATGTAGGCGCCTTCGCGCGGGACGTTCTCGAGCCCCTCGACGGTGCCACCGCCGAGCAGCCACTTCAGCCAGCCGGTCATCACCGCGCCGGGGAAGTAGAACCAGGTGCTCATCGTCCGGATGACTGCCGCGGCAGGTGGGCCACGATCGCCTCCACGCAGGCATCCACGTCCAGCTCGCCGGTGTCGAGCACGAGCGCCCCGGGCGCCTTGCGCAGCGGCGCGACTTCCCGCCCGATGTCGGCCGCGTCGCGCTCCTCGATTTCGGCCAGGTACTTATCCCCGCGATCCGGCCGCCCCATCTCCGCCGCCCGACGGGCGGCCCGCACCGCGGCGGCCGCGGTCAGGAAGACCTTCAGGGTCGCGTCGGGAAGGACGACGGTGCCGATGTCCCGGCCAACCATCACCGTGTCGTGCCGGCGTGCCGCCGCCCGCTGGACATGGAGCATCGCCTCGCGGACGGAGTGATGACGGCTCACCGATGAGACGACCCGATCGATCCGCGGCTGGCGCGCCTCGTTCGTCACGTCGCGGCGATCGAGGAGCACGGTCTCGCGGCGATCGGTCTGCTCGTGGCGCGGCCGGCGGACCTCGATCCGCACTTCGCGCGCCAGGCTGCCGAGCGCCTCGCCGTCATCGGGATCGACGCCTCGCTCGAGCGCGGCGACGGTCAGGGCGCGGTACATCAGCCCGGTATCCACGAAGGTCGCGCCGATCCGCTGCGCCAGGGCGTAGCCGACCGTGCTCTTCCCCGAGCCCGATGGCCCGTCCACGGCGACCGTGAGCGGCGTCCGTCCGGTTGCCGCTCGCACCTTCGGTCGCGCGCCCGCCATCGCTTCGACCTCGGCCGGGCGCAGGGCGCGCCACTCGCCCTCGCGCAGGCCATCGAGGGCCAGCGAGCCGAGCCGCGTGCGAACGAGGCGCTCGACGTGATAGCCCCCGGCGGCGAGAAGACGGCGCACCTCGTGCTTGCGGCCCTCCCCCACCCGCAGTCGCAGCCAGTGACCACGCTCCGGGGAGGAGCGGGCCACCTCCGGCGGTGGCGCGGCCAGCTGGATCGCGAGCACCCGCGCCGGGCCGTCGTCCAGCTCAACCCCGGCGAGGAGCGCCTCCATGTCGTCGCGGGACGGGACCGGGTCGACAAGGACCGCGTATTCGCGCTCGACCCCGTATCGGGGATGGAGCACCCGGTTTGCCCACTCGCCGTCGTTGGTGAGCACCATCAGGCCCTCGGAGTCGACGTCGAGTCGTCCCGCGGGCCACAGACGCGCACCGCCGCCGGCGTCGATCAGGCTGACGACCGAACGGCGGCCACGCTCGTCGTGGGCCGACGAGAGGAGGCCGATCGGCTTGTGCACCGCGTAGTGGACCGTCGCGGACGCGACCGGGAGCGGAGCGCCATCGAGGGCGACCTGGTCCGTGCGCGGGTCGGCCGTATCGCCCAGGCGGGCGGGCTTGCCGTTGACGGTGACGCGCCCCGCGGAGATGAGGACCTCGGCCCCTCGACGCGATGCGAGACCGCTCCGCGCCAGCAGCTTCTGGATTCGCTCAGCCGGCATCGACCGGCTCCTGCTCCTCGGCAGCCGGCAGCGTCGGGGGATCGCCCTCGGGCATGGGAGGGAGGTCGTCGAGCGAGGTGAGGCCGAAGCGCTCGAGGAAGGTGAAGGTGGTCCCGTACAGGATCGGCCGGCCGGGGGTGTCGCGGCGCCCCATCTCGGCCACCAGGCGCCGGTGCATGAGAGAACGGAGCACGTAATCCGAGTCGACGCCGCGGACCCGCTCCACCTCGCCACGGGTGCACGGCTGTCGGTAGGCCACCACCGCCAGCGCCTCGAGCGCGGCGGGGGTGAGGCGCGCCTCCTCGCGCGCGGCGTAGGCGGCAAGCCGCTCCCCGACCTCGGGAGCCGTGGCCAGCTGCCAGGCATCGTCCATGCGCTGGAGCCGCAGGCCGCGATGGTCCTCGGCCAGCTCCTCCGCCAGGTTGCCGAGCGCACCCTCTGCCTGCAGGCGGGGGACGCCCGCCAGCTCGGCGATCTCCGCAACGGTCAGCGGTCGTTCCGCGATGAAGAGAAGCGCCTCGAGGAAGGCACCGAGGTCGTCTGCGGCCGTCACGCCATCGTCTCCACCACGATCGGTCCGAACAGCTCCTTCTGCTGGACCGTGACCTGGCGTCGGCGGACGAGCTCGAGCGTGGCCAGCAGCGTCACCGTGGCCTCGGTGCGGGATCGACAGGTCGCCAGCAGCTGCTGCAGCACGACCCGGCCGCCTCCCGCCAGCGCGGCTCGCAGGACGGCGATCTGCATCGCAATCGTGATCTCGCGCGCCACGATCTCTGGCGGCGGTGGCTCCGGCTCGGGGATCGCCGCCAGCGCACGCAGCGCGTCGACCAGGACG
>Ga0310813_10001202_pt1 | contig 15676 bp, 15 predicted proteins | sample YN3metagenome_FD_203086 | JGI IMG/M metagenome (GOLD analysis project Ga0310813, IMG submission 203086) | Soil microbial communities from experimental microcosm in Duke University, North Carolina, United States - YN3 | ecosystem: Engineered > Artificial ecosystem > Soil microcosm > Unclassified...
ATGACGCCGGTGATGCTGGCCGAATACGTGCCGCCCGATTTCGAGACGCAGCAGCGCAAGGCGGCCGAGGACGCGCTCGCGATCATCACCAAGGAGACCGGCCTCGATCCGGCGCGCGTGTCGTCGATCGTGCGGCAAGGCGGCATCCACCAGGAAATCCTGGAGGAGGCCAACGCCATCAACGCCGACCTGATCGTGATGAGCTCGCACCGTCCGGCGATGCGTACCTATTTCCTGGGGTCGAACGCCGGGCACGTTGTGCGCTACGCAAAATGCTCCGTGCTGGTGGTCCGCAACTAGAGAAACGCGCGGCCGACTTTACTCCCGCGGCATCACATCGGCCGGTAGCGCATCCGGCCGGTACGTGCCCGGTCGATTCCGTCGAAAGAAATTGCCGGCCTGCCAAAGGTAAAACACGAAGAAGGCGCCAACGATGGCAGCGCTGGCCATCGCACCGGCTTGCAGGGCGCGCACGATAAGGGCGGCGAGCCCGACTGCAGCTCCCGCAAAAACCAGAACGCCAAGCCAGTAGATCAGCCGATTGCTGCCGCGCTCGAACTGCGTCGCGCCGTTCGCCCGTGAAATGCGTCGATGCAATTCCCTGACGAACACGGCATAGGCGCCGTCAAGGCGCTCCTGCTCCATCATGCTTTTCCACGAGCTCGAGCTGATCAGCAGCTTCGGAGACCCATCGGCCCACAGCTCAGTGATGAAACGGTGCGACTGCATGCTGTGCGGACGGTAGGACACGCGCAGGCGCCGGACGCGTTCAAAGGGAATGCTGCCGGATCGCAGACCGGCGGCCCAGTCGATGCCGCGTTCGGTCAGGCTAAACTCGCGAAATGCCCCGAACACCGATGGCCGATAGGCGTAGGAGACGGTTTCGCTTGTGGCGCCCGCGACCGGCTCGGTCATCGTACCGTCCCCCCGTGTCGTCTATCGACGTGTGCCTTCCGGGCCACGAACCGCCCGAAAACGGTTTCCGGAAACCCACAGGCCATATGAGCGCGTGTTTCCAAGGTCAAAGGTATATAATATCGTGACCTTGCTACTGCGGCGTTTCGGGGCGGTACGCAGGCGTTTCGGGGTTGGGGAGGCGTTGTTATGGCGAAGTTGTCGGACCTTTTTGGCCGCAAAGGCCTGGCGGGGCCCGACAAATTGACCGGCGGCCGAAACGGCAACGGCGGTGATCCTATCTCCATTGAAAACCTGTCCGACGTCGGCTCGCGCATGGGCGAGGAAAACGAGGTTTTGCGCAACCTCCTGACCGACACCGGGCGCAAGATTGGCGAGCTCGATGACCTCAAGGCGGCCTTCGACAAGCTGGTGGCGCCGTTCAACAGTACGCTGCGCGCGCTCGAACAGGAAAAATCGCAGACCTTGAGCCTGTCGGGCATGCTGGCCGAGTCCCGCACGGCCTACGAGACCCTGCGCACCGAGTATTACCAGATCGAACGCAAAGCCACTTCGCTTGAGGCTGAGGTCGAAAAGCTGCGCGAAGACCTCGAGCTTTCGCGCGAAGCAAATCGAGGACTTGAAAGCGCCCGGCTGGAGCTGACCGACGATCTCAACGCATTGCGCGCGCATGCCAATGAGCTTGACCGCCAGTTGTCACACGAAACCACGCAACGTCGCGCGCTGGGCGAAGCCCGGCGCACATTGCAGGACCAGTTAGACGCCGCCGAAAAGCGCATCGTTCAGCTTGAGGGAGAGCTTGCGGCTGCGCGCGAGAAGCTGACGCTGCTCGATGACGAGAAACGGTCACTACAGATTGCGATCGATCAGGCTCTCAACGAGACAGCGCGGCTGACTCGGCGATTGACCGAAAGCGAAAACACCCTGACGGCGACCCGTGCCCAGCTGGGCAAAGTGGAGGCAAGTTTTGCCGAAGCCTATGCGGAACGCGGTCGCCTCGGTGCGGCACTCGACGAGGCGAAAGAACAGCACCTGGCCGAGCGCAACAGCCTGAACATGCGCCTCGATGCCTTGCAGTCGCGCGCGGCGACATCCGAACGGCTGCTGTCCGAAGCACGGCAAAATCTAATCGTCCGTACTGAAGAGGTACGCGCCTTCGACCGTAAATCAGTGGAAGCCACGATCGCCCGCAACAACGCTGAAAAACGTCTTGCCCAGATCGAAGCGCAGCACGAGACTCGCGAGCGTCAGATCAGAGACCACGAGCAGGCGCGCACGGCCCTCGCCGAACGCAACAACGCGCTGACCAAGACTTTGAAGGTGCGCGAAACCGGCTTGGCGCGCGCCGAAGAAAAGATCGCTGCGCTCACGGAGCGCAACGGCCATCTGGAAGCGGACATCCAGGTAAGCCGCACCAACATCGAAAAGCGCATCGAGGATCTCAATTCGGCGCTTCAACGCGAACGCATGGAGCGGGCCGTGGTCGAGGGCGCGCTGGAAGCCGCCCGCAAGGACAATTCCCGCCTGCAGAGCGAGGTCGCCGCACTGCGCTCGACTTTGCGCCGGGGCGCGCCGCTGGACGATACGCCGGTGCCGCCCGCCGAGGCCGCCAACGATGAAACACCGCCCAAAGGCAAGCGCGAGACTGGCGGAAAGAGCTGAATGGCGAGGGAGCGGCTTTGAAGCGCGGGCAAGGTCCCGCGCTTTTTAATCTAGCGCCTGTGCCGACTGACAAACACAGCGCCTGCCCCTATATGAGGTCTATGCGTACTCTCTACGTCGCTGTGCCTCTGATTGCGCTGCTGGCATTTTCGGTCTGGTTCGCCGCCGTCGCTTGGGAGCGGCTCGGCGGCGAGGCAATTCCCGCATATGGATACGTGGCCATCGGCGGAGGCGTGTTTTTTTCCCTCCTGGTCGGAGGAGGCCTGATGGCGCTGGTTTTTTACAGCAATCGCCACGGCTATGACGACCTGAGCAGCGGCGACAAAGATCGGCGCTGAGCCGTCATTCCGGATTTTCATAGGTGACGGCGTATCGCGCACGCGCGAGACAGGCTATGTATGCCACGCGCCGGACGCGATCGGAAAAATCATGAACAAGACCCTTGTCCAGGAAGAATTCGGCAAGACTGCCGCGAGCTATCTGACCAGCAAGCCGCACGCGCTCGGAAAAAGTCTCGAGCGTCTGGTCGCCCTCACCTCCCCGCAAAAAGGCTGGCATGTCCTCGACATCGCGACCGGTGGCGGCCATGTCGCCTACGCTTTCGCGCCGCATGTGGCGCGCGTGTGGGCCACCGACATCACCCAGGAAATGCTCGATATGGTGAAGGCCGAAGCGCAGAAGCGTGGCCTGTCGAATTTGCGAACCGCCTACGCCAAAGCAGAAGCCATGCCATTCGAAGATGCGATTTTCGATCTGGTGACCTGCCGCATCGCCCCACACCATTTCGAATCCATCCCGGACTTCCTCGGCGAAGTTCATCGCGTGCTCAAGCCGAACGGCGTGTTCGCACTGGTCGACAATGTCGTGCCGGAAGGCAGCGTGGGGGATTACATTAATGCCTTCGAGCGTTTCCGCGACCCAAGCCACCTGCGCGCCTGGACCATGCAGGAGTGGCGTGATGCCCTGAAGAAAGCCCATCTGGCGATCGGGCACGAAGAGCAAATTTACAAAAAAATGGAATTCAAAAGCTGGGCCAACCGCCACGATGCGACGATGCAGGCTTTGCTTCGCTCAATGCTGGCCGAGGTCACCCCGGCGGTGAAGGCCGCGATCGAGCCCCAGGGTGCGGGCGCAGAGCTCACCTTCCAACTTTGCGAAGGCCTGTTCATCGCCAAGCGCGGGTGAACGCAGAACCCCCGCGCGCCTTGCGAAGCGGCAGTTATCGGCAGCCGAAATTCTGCATTTTCACCACCCGGCGGCCGCAAATGTGCCTTCCGCTAACTACTTGGCATATCGCTGGATTTTGGCGTTAACCTTTCATTTACCCACAGAAATTTAGATTCCATTAGGATCTATTAACAGTGTGATTCGGCGTCGCTTCGGCCGGGCGAATCGGCGTTTAGGGGATCACCCAATGAACAAACTCGGGGGCTTTTTCGCCCGCAGAGCCGGACTCTACGACAAACCGGCCGATCCGATTCCGAACGCCTCTCCTCCGGCTGACAATCCGCTCGAGCTTGACGAAGAGCTGTTCACGGCGCTTGGCGCCCAGCTTGGCGGCGACAATGAATCGCTGCGCAACCTGTTGCTCGACGCCAATGCCAAGATCGGTGAACTCGATGGCATCAAGAATGCCGTCGGCAAACTTGTCGATCCGGTGAGCAAGGCGCTGCGCGCCTTCGAAGCCGAAAAATCCGAAAAGATCAGTCTGCAGACGGTGCTCAACAACACGCGCACCGCTTATGGCAAACTGCGCAACGAGGTTGCCGAACTCGAGAAAAAGGCCAGCCTTTCGGAAAAAGAATGTCTGGCGCTGCGTCAGGAGCTTACCACGACGCAGAACCTGCTTCGCACGCTCGAAGCCACGAAGGCGGAGATCGCCATCGACATCGCCGCAAGGCGCGCGCAGATCGTTGACCTCGAGGCACGGCTTGCCCAGGAGACCGGCGAGGGCAAGGCATTGCGCGAAGAAAATCGCAGGCTCGATGAGCGGTTTTCGACTGCCGACAAGCGTGTGATGGCGCTCGAATCCGAACTTAACGGGGCGCGCCAGCGCCTGCTGATGCTGGAAGATGAAAAACGCGCCCAGCAGATTTCGCTCGACAAGATCAGCGCCGAATCTGCCCGCCTCGCCCGCAAGCTGGCCGAGACCGAAGCAAGTCTTACGGCCACGCAAGGGCGGTTGCGGCACGTGGACGGCACTGTTGCCGAGCTGAACACGGAACGGGCGCGGCTTGTCAGCGCCCTGGATGAGGCGAATGAGCGACACGAGCACGAACTCACGACCCAGCGCATGCGGTTCGACGCGTTGCAGGCCCGTGCCTCCGCAAGCGAGAAACTGCTTGGCGAGGCCCGCGAGCATCTCCTGTCCCGAGCCGATGAGATCCGCACTTACGACCGGCGCGCGGGTGAGCTTGCGCTCGAGCGCGATGCCTTGCAGGCACGCGTGGCTGACCTCGAGGCCGAACGTGTCCAGCGCGAATCCGAGTTCAAGGAGGTCGACCGGGCACGATCAACACTTGTCGAACGCAGCACCGCGCTGGCGCGCGCCTTTACCGCAAAGGAAGCAGCCTTGACCCGTGCCGAGGATGCGATCGCTGCGCTCAATGAGCAGATCGCAGCGCTGGAAGCGGCGCGCGCGGCAGAAAAGCAGGCGGCCGACCAAAGGATCGAAGAGCTCGGCACCTCGCTACGGCGCGAGCAGATGCAATGCTCTGTTGTCGAAGGCGCCCTGGAAACAGCGCGCAAGGACTTTGCGCGCCTGATGCGCGAAGCGATGGCGCTTCAGCGCGAGCAGCAGATGGCGCCGGAAAACCCTGCACGGCTGCGCCCAGCCAACGCGGCCTGACCGAGCTTCGAACGACAAGTAAAAACGCCGGGCACCTTGCCCGGCGTTTTTACTGACTCAGCCTTGCCAATCAACCGTGCGCCGAAGGGGTGTCAATCGGCAGCACAAAAAACTCCTCGCAGCCCGTGCAGGCATAGGTGAGGAGGTCGGTCTTGACCTCGACCGGGTGCGGCTCGCTGCCGACCAGTCGCATGAGGTTGCCACAACGCCCACAGAGTACAGGTGCGAGGGTTTGCGGCTCGTTGGGTACGACGTGTTTCATACTCGAAGGCTAGACCGCCCCCGGCGGGCGTCAATTCTGTTTCTTTGCAACCAATATTGGCGGAAAGCCCGATTTTAGGGCCTCTATCCACAATACCTATCCCCCCCACCCTTGCGGAACCAAAGACGAATGAGTAAGTTACTCATATAGAGTTATAGTCTAGGTTAGCGCAATGGGGGAGTTTATGGTCAATGACGTCAACAGAGGCGAAAGGCTCCAAATCATGCTGTCGGCAAGTGAGCTGACGGTTCTGGATGATTTCCGTTTCCGTAAGCGCATGCCCAGCCGCGCAGCCGCGATCCGGGAACTTCTTAAACGCGGGCTTTCCGCGGAGGGGTTCGAGGCTGCCGCTTTTGGCTCCAAGTCCGAAGATTTCGGGGTGGTCGGAAGAACGCCAGCCGGACGCAACGGGAAATAAACCGGCGCTAGCGCACCAGTTCGCGCATCGCGCGGTCGAGCCCCTCGAGCGTCAGCGGAAACATTCGTCCGCCCATAAGCTGGCGGACCATGCTCACCGACTGGGTGAAGTTCCATTCCTTTTCGGGCACTGGATTGAGCCAGACGCAAGCCTGATACGTGCGCGTTAGGCGTTCGAGCCAGACCGCACCAGGCTCGTCATTGAAGTGCTCCACCGACCCGCCAGGCGCCACGATCTCGTAGGGCGACATAGATGCATCGCCCACGAAGATCACCTTATAGTCGTGCGGATAGGTGTGGAGCACGTCCCAGGTCGGCGTGGTCTCCTGGAAGCGACGGCGATTTTCCTTCCACACGCGCTCGTAGAGGCAGTTGTGGAAATAGAAATACTGAAGGTGTTTGAACTCGCTGCGCGCCGCCGAAAACAATTCCTCGGTCGCCTTGATGTGCCAATCCATCGAGCCGCCGATGTCGAAAAACAGGAGCACCTTCACGGCGTTGTGCCGCTCCGGCCGCATCAGGATGTCGAGGTAGCCTTTGTGCGCAGTACCCTTGATAGTGCCATCGAGATCGAGTTCTTCCGGCGCGCCCGTGCGCGCGAACTTTCGCAGGCGGCGTAGTGCCAGCTTGATATTGCGCGTGCCAATCTCGACTTCGTCATCGAGATCCTTGAACTCGCGCTTGTCCCACACTTTGACCGCGCGGAAGTTGCGGTTCTCGTCCTGACCGATGCGCACGCCTTCCGGATTGTAGCCGTACGCACCGTAAGGCGACGTGCCGGCGGTGCCGATCCATTTCGATCCGCCCTGGTGGCGCTTCTTCTGCTCGGCGAGCCGTTTGCGCAGGGTTTCCAGCAATTTGTCGAGGCCGCCCATGGCCTCGATCTGCTTTTTCTCTTCCTCGGTCAGGTACTTCTCGGCGAGTTTTTTCAGCCACTCGGCCGGAATATCGGCTTCGACTGCGCCGTCGATCGTCTCCAGACCTTTGAACACGTGACCGAACACGCGATCGAACTTGTCGATATTGCGCTCGTCCTTCACCAATGCGGACCGCGACAGATAGTAGAAGTCGTCAACGCGGCGTGACGCCAGGTCGGCGTCCATGGCTTCAAGGAGCGTCAGATATTCGCGCAGGGTCACCGGCACCCCGGCCGCTTTGAGCTCCTGAAAGAAACTGACGAACATCTAGCCTAGCCGCTCTCCATGGGGCGATTGGCAGTGAGGATTGTCCTCTAGTCAGGAAACCGTCAAGGCGGTATCAAGGCACCAATAAGAAGAAGCTGCTGGGAGGATTCAGATGCCAATGCGCGACCGCGCCCGGTGGGCGTTTGCCATCGTATTTTCGATGGTATTGCTCAGCGCGCCCGCGATCTGGAACCGCTTTCCTCTGTTGCAATATGACACCGGCGGCTATCTCGCCCGCTGGTACGAGCCCTATCTGGTGCCGAGCCGAGCGGTGGCTTATGGGCTGATCCTCAACGCCGGCGCGGTCTTGTCGTTCTGGCCAGTGGTGCTGGGGCAAAGCGCACTAACCGTGTGGGTCCTCGCGCTCATCCTTCGCGTGCACGGCCTTGGCGGGCGGCCTGGACTGCTTGCAGGCATCGTTACCGCATTGTCGGTTTTCTCCACTTTGCCCTGGCTTACCTCAATCCTGCTCACGGACATTTTCGCCGGGCTCGCGGTGCTCGCGCTTTATCTTGTCCTGCTCCGAGCGGATGACCTCAACGGACGCGAACAAGCCGGCCTTGTTGCGCTGATCGCGGTGGCCGTTGCAACGCATAGCGCGACATTTGCCGTATTGCTGATGTTACTGGCCGCGGCAGCCCTGCTCTCGCTCTTTGCCCCTGGTCGGCTGCCGCGGCGGCGTCTTGGCAACGGTGCGCTTGCGATTGCTCTTGGTGCCGTGATCGTGTTCGCCGCCAACGCCACCGTGACCAGGCGTCTCACCTGGACGCCAGGCGGCTTTGCGCTTTCGTTCGGGCGTATGCTGCAGGACGGCATTGTCACGAAGTATCTCGATGAGCACTGCCCGCGTGCACGCCTCGTGCTGTGTGCGTACAAGGATAAACTGCCACGCGACGCGGACGAATGGTTCTGGGGCAGCCCGTTGTTCGACAAGCTCGGACGCTTCGCCGGCCTCGATGCGGAGATGGAGCGTATCGCCCTGGCGAGCCTTGCCGAATACCCGCTGCTTCAGATCAAAACCGCCGCCATCGCTACGGCTCGGCAGCTGGTCGATGTCCGCACCGGCGAGGGCGTGGTGAATTCGATCTGGCACACCTATGGCATCATCGAACGCTATCGTCCGGGCCTCGTTTCCGACATGCGAGCGGCCCGACAGCAGCGCGGCGAGATCGATTTCTCGATCGTCAACCGCGTGCACTATCCCCTGGCGCTAGTGTGCCTGATGCTGCTGCCGTTGATCGGCGGCTGCCTGCTCAGGCGGAAAGATGTGAGTGAGATCGGCGAGTTCGCCACGGCCTGCCTCCTTGCCCTGCTGGCCAATGCCTTCGTTTGCGGCACGCTGTCGAACCCGCATGACCGTTACGGCGCGCGCCTGATCTGGCTTGCGATAATCGCTACCGCGATCACCGCCCTACGCCTGTATGGAGAAAGCAAACAACTTCGCACCACGGAATTGTGGCCTCTCCGCCGTAGACTTCGCCAGCGCGTAGCGCAGCCCCCGGATTTGGCCTAGGCTTGAACTCTTACAGGTAATTTCTGGACTACGGCCCGTGCGGCCGGTGTGAGTTTCGTGGAGACGCGGACCGTAAGTCCGCGTTCATGCATCCGCCGCGAGCGGAAGGGGGGACGTCCATGGCTATCAAATCACTCACGGTGAATGGCAAACGTGTGCCCATTACCTACAACGACCCGCAGATGCCGTTGCTTTACGTGCTGCGCAACGACCTCGGTCTGCATGGCCCGCGCTTTGGCTGTGGCCTCGGTCAATGCGGCGCATGCACGGTCCATATTGATGGCGCAGCGGTGCGCTCATGCATCACGCCGCTTTCAGCAGTCGATGTGAACAAGAAGATTGTCACATTGGAGGGCCTCGGCACGCCGGAAAAGCCACACCGGGTGCAGAAGGCCTTTATCGAAGAGCAGGCCGCGCAATGCGGCTACTGCATCAATGGAATGATCATGGAGTCGGCGGCCTTCCTCGCCAAGAACAAGAAGCCGACCGAAGCCGCCATCAAGGATGCGCTTGCCAACAACCTGTGCCGCTGCGGCACCCATGCCCGCATCGTGCGCGCCGTCAAGCGCGCTTCGGCGTAAGGGAGGCAGACATGAACATCCAGATTTCGCGGCGCGACGCCCTGCTCGGCTCCGGCGCCCTCATCGTCAGCTTCGCGCTGGCCGATTCATTGACCGGCGTACAGGCACAGGGAACGGCGAAGCCGCTCGCCCTCACTGAAGTCGACTCATTCCTTGCCATCGACAAAACCGGCAAGGTCACCGTCTATTCCGGCAAGGTCGATCTTGGCACCGGCATCACAACGGCGCTGCGCCAGATCGTGGCGGACGAGCTTGACGTATCAATGAACCGCATCGACCTGGTGCAGGGTGACACCTTGCTCACGCCCGACCAGGGCAAGACCTGGGCGAGCGTTACCATCCAAATTGGCGGTATGCAGCTGCGTCAGGCCGCCGCCGCCGCGCGCCAAGCGCTGCTTGCCGAAGCTGAGAAGAAGCTCGGGACGAATAACCTCACTGTTGCCGACGGCATCATCATGGCCGGTGGCCGCAAGAAGGTTAGCTACGCCGAGTTGATCGGCGACAAGAGCTTCTCGATCAAGCTCGATTCAAAGCAGCCGGTGAAGGAAAAATCACCGCAAGACTACAAGATCGTCGGCAAGTCGACGCCACGGGTCGACATTCCCGACAAGGTCACCGGCCGCTTCACCTACATGCAGGACTTCCGCGTGCCCGGCATGCTGCACGGACGTGTGGTGCGGCCCCCGGCCATCGGCGCCAAGCTTGAAAAGGTGGACGAATCTGCCACCAGGAAAATCCCCGGCGTCGCCAGGGTCGTGCGTGAGGGTGACTTCCTCGGGGTCGTCGCGACGAACGAATGGGACGCGATCCGCGGCGCGGATGCGCTCAAGGTGACTTGGTCAAAATCCGAAACGCTGCCCGACCAGGCGAAACTCTGGGAGCACGTGCGTGCAACCAAGGTGGTGAAGGAAGACGCCACCAGTAACGTGGGTAACGTGGCGGAAGCTTTGGCGAAGGAAGGGGCGAAGGTCCGAAAGGCAACCTACGACTTCGCCATCCACACGCACGGTTCGATCGGGCCGTCGTGCGCTATTGCCGAGTTCAAGGATGGCAAGTTGACTTCATGGTCGGCGTCACAGGCGACGCACGACCTGCGCAAGCAGCTGGCGTTGATGCTCGGTCTTTCGCCGGACAATGTTCGCTGCATCTATGTGGAAGGTGCCGGCTGTTACGGCCGCAACGGCCACGAGGATGCAGCTGCTGACGCCGCGCTCCTCGCGAAAATCGTCGGTACGCCGGTGCGAGTCCAGTGGTCGCGAGCGGACGAGCATGGCTGGGACCCGAAAGGCCCGCCGACGCTCGTCGATCTGCAGGCGAGTACTGATGACGCAGGCAACGTGATCGCCTGGGACTCAGTCTTCTATATCCCGCAGGCCGGCCCCGAGCTCAATGTCGCGCTGGTCGCGGCTGATCTTGCCGGCATGCCCACCTCGAAAGTGTCATTCCCGGGCAATATCTTCCAGCTCTCGGCGATCCCGTACAAATTTCCAAACGTAAGAACGGTCTGTCGCCGCCTGGAAACGACGCCACTGCGTCCATCCTGGATCAGAACCCCGGGACGCATGCAGAATACTTATGCCAACGAATGCTTCTTCGATGAACTGGCAGCGGCGGCTGGCATAGACCCGCTGGAATTCCGTCTGAAATATCTCGATCCCGCGGACAAGCGTGGCATCGAGGTGCTCGAGCGGCTGGCTACGTTGGCCAAGTGGGAGAAACGCCCTTCGCCAAAAAAGGCGGCCGCTGGCAACGTCGTAAAGGGGCGCGGCATCAGCTACACGAAATACGAGCTGGTGCGCACCTATGTTGGTGCAGTCGCCGAGGTCGAAGTTGATCGCTCGACCGGCCGTATCACCGTTCCCAGGTTTTACATCACCCACGACTGCGGTCAGATCATCAACCCCGACGGCCTGAAGAGTCAGCTCGAGGGCAACGTGATCCAGACCATGAGCCGGACGTTGATCGAGGAACTGAAATTTGACCGCTCGCAGGTCACCAGCCTCGACTGGGTAAGCTATCCGATCCTCAAGTTCCCGCAGGTACCTGAGATCGTGATCGAGCTGATCGACCGCCCGAACGAAAAGCCGTGGGGTGCGGGCGAGCCCGCTGCCGCGGTCATTCCTTCTGCGATTTCGAACGCAGTGTTCGACGCAACCGGCGTCCGGCTGCGATCCATCCCCTACACGCCGGCCAAAGTCCTCGCCGCGATGCAAGCGACCTGACGTTTGCAGCAATAACGGAGCGCCCTACCGGGGCGCTCCGCCCTTCTGGAAGGAACTACAATGACCATCGCCAGTCGCGTGGGTGCGCTTGTTGCAATCCTCGTCGTCGGAATTTCAATGCCAGCCAAGGCGGACCTCGTCAAAGAACTCATACCCACCGGCAAGCTGCGGGTAGCGATCGCGGTCGCCCCCGCCCCATCCGCGCTCTACGCGGTTAAGGACGGCACGACCGGAAAGTTTCGCGGGGTTACCGTAGACCTCGGCGCTGCTTTGGCGCGCAAGCTGGGTGTGCCGGTCGAATTCCTCCCGCATCTCGCGTCAGGGGAGATCCAGAATTCAGCCGCGAGCGGAAAATGGGACGTGACCTTCATGCCGGTCGACGAGGAGCGCAAGAAAGTCGTCGACTTCGGCAATGCCTACCACCTTCTGCAGAGTACATATCTCGTAGCGCCCGGTTCGAAGCTCGCAAAGGTCGAGGACGCGAATGCACAGGGTGTTCGGATCGGCGGCGTCGCCAATACCGCGACGTTCCGCGCCGCCCAGCGCACCGCGCCGAAGGCAACCTTCGTCACTGTCGCTGGCGTGGACGCGGCGATCGCCGCAATGAATGCCGGCGAGATCGACTGCATCGCGCTCTCTCGCGAATCGCTTTCCGGGCTCGTCACGAAGATTCCTGGCTCGCGCATGCTCGAAGGCGGGTTCCTCAATTCATCGACCGCTGTTGCCGTGCCGAAAGACAAGCCGGAGGCCCTCGCCTACGTCAGCGCCTTCATCGAAGAGGTGAAAGCGAATGGCCTCATCCGCAAGGCGTTCGACGCCATGAACCTGCAAAACTCCCAGGTCGCGCCGGCAGGGATGAAACCCTGAGCACAGCGTGCTAAGCGTGAGGCCCTGCGCTTCAATTCATTCCCTGTTCTTTCTGGAGTTCGTATCGATGGTCGATGCCGCCGTTTCGCAGCAACTCACCCCCACCGGAAAACTTCGTGTCGCCATCGCCATAGCGCCCGCACCCTCGGCGCAGTTCGCCATCAAAGACGAAGCGACTGGCGCCTACCGAGGCGTCGCCGTCATTCTGGGGCAGGCGCTCGCAAAAAGGCTCGGTGTTGAGGCCCAACTCATCGCCCACAACGGCTCCGGCGAAGTGCAGAATTCGGCGGCCGACAACAAGTGGGACGTGGCGTTTCTTCCGGTCGATGAAGAACGCAAGAAATACGTTGATTTCGGCAACGCCTACCACATCCTGCAGAGCACCTATCTGATCGCGCCGGGAGCGAAGCTGAATGCGGTGAGCGAAGCAAACCGGTCCGGCGTGCGCATAGGCGGAGTTGCCAACACCGCCACTTTTCGCACGTCCAACAAGACGGCTCCGAACGCAGCCCACACCGGTTTCGAGAAGGCAGATGAGGCGGTCGCGGCCCTGCGCGACGGCAAGCTCGATGCGATTGCTTTTTCCCGCGAGTCGCTTACCGGCCTGCAGACCAAGGTGCCCGGTTCACGCATTCTCGATGGCGGATTCATGAATTCGACGACGTCGGTCGCCGTACCAAAAGGAAAACCGGCGGCCCTTGCTTATGTGAGCGAATTCATCGAGGAGGCAAAAGCATCGGGTCTCGTGCGCAAAGCCTTCGATGAAATGGGCCTCAAGACCTCGCAGGTCGCGCCCGCCGGGATGAAGTCTTAGGCCGCCGGACTACGCTTGCTTGTCAGGCGTCGATACCACGAGCCCATCAAGCTCATCGGTCATTTTTATCTGGCACGACAGGCGCGAATTGGGCCGCACGTCGTAACCGAAATCGAGCATGTCTTCTTCCATCGGAGACGGTCCGCCGACTTTTTCGCGCCATGCTTCGTCGACGTAGACGTGACAGGTGGCGCAGGCGCATGCCCCGCCGCATTCCGCCTCAATGCCAGGAATATTGTTGCGGAGGGCCGTTTCCATCACGGTCGACCCGTTCTCGGCCTCGACCGTGCGGGCCGTGCCGCTGGAGTCGGTAAAAATGATCTTCGGCATAAAGAAGCGTGGCAGGAGTGACCGCACCAGCACGTGGCGCGCGCCTCCTATATAGTCATTCGCTTGAGGATGCCACCCCAATCAATGGGAGCGGATTAGGGCGAAAATCTCATCCCTGGCCGCTTTCACCGCCTTTGACAGCTCGTCAATTGCGCGCCCGCATTCACCGGGCTTTGACCGTGCAGCCGCCTCCACTTCAGCGGCGGCACCTGCAACCCGCGTTGCACCGATCCCGACAGCCGATCCTTTGAGCGTGTGGGCGAGCGTCGCGATTGCAGCCGGCTCGCTCGCGCGCATACGCTCAAGCAGCAGTTCGGACTGACGTTCGAATAGCTCAAGGACTTCCCGTTCGAGGCTTCGATCGCCAAACGTCATGCGCGCGAGATGGTCGCGGTCGAGCACCGTCACATCCAGCGCTTCGGGCTTTGCACGCTCGTATGAACTGACCGCGGCTTGCGCCATCTCGGCCTCCCAACTGTTTTTATTGGCGAAGAGTTTGGCCCGATCGGGATCAAATCCCGGTAAATGCAAGGCAGCGAAAGAAGACGGTGGTTAAGTCGCCGTAAGTGGGGCGGCAACGCCTGTTCGCAAATGGCGTTCAGCCGTAACGTGGCCTCAATTCGCCCGCCATCATGCGCTGGGACGGAACCGAGGCTGAGGCCGTTTGCTATGGTTAGCAATCGGTTAACGATGATGAAAAAGTCCTTACCGGCGTGGTTTCTTTCATGTTGCCAAGGCGATAGGATGAGCGCCGGGCGATAAATCGGGGATATGGGCGGCTCGGCTGCCTCTACTGTGCCGAGCTTGCGGCATAACCCCCTGATTTTTTGACGGTTCGGGCCGCGGCGACAGTCCGGCGTAATGACGAGGCGACGACCGAGATGGCGAATACCCCGCAGAAAACTAAAGACGCGACCGAAGAGGCGCTGACTGCCATCCAGGAAGCCCTCAGCATCCGACCTGCAGACACACGACCTGGTCCGTCTTTTGGCCCCGCGGATGCCAGCCTTACCGACACGCCACCGCCCCATGAACCGGGCGACCTCTTTCCGCACGACGGACCGCAAGCTGGATGGCAGGCGGGCGATACCGCGCCACGCCGCCCCGCCAACGACGACCGGATCGGCATTGGACAGATCCTGCAGGCGCTGCGCCACCGCTCGGCGCGCGGCCCGTACATTGCCGCCGGAGTTGCGGGTTTTATCTGGGCGCTCGTCTGCATTGCCGCCCTTTATTCAATCGAAACGCAGGCGGTGTTCGGGACGGCGAAGCTCGGCTTTGCCGCCATGCTTGCGATCGGTGGCGCGATTATCGTGCCCGTCGTCTTTTTCTTCGTGCTCGCGCATATGTTCAATCGCGCGCAGGACATGCGCGTCGTTGCTGAATCGATGGCCGAAGTGGCGATGCGTCTGGCGCAACCCGAAACCGTCGCCCGCGAGTCCATTGTCACCGTCGGCCAGGCCATCCGGCGCGAAGTCGCGGCCATGGGTGACGGTGTCGAGCGTGCACTCGCTCGCGCGGCCGAGCTTGAAGCGCTCGTCCACAACGAAGTGTCGGCGCTTGAGCGCGCCTATAACGACAACGAGGTCCGCATCCGTGATCTGCTCACAGAGCTGACCAACCAGCGTGAGACGCTGGTCAATCAGGCCGAGCAGGTTCGCAACGCCATCGCCAGCGTTCACCTCGATCTCGCCCACGACATTACTTCGGTCGGTGACCTGGTCGCCGATAAGGTCAACGAAGTCGCTCAACGGGTTACCCGCTCCCTGACCGAAAAGGGTGAACACATCACCCTTGCGCTCGGCCATGCAGGCGATTCCATGATCGATGCCCTGAGCGAGCGCGGTTCCACTCTCCTCGACCGGCTCGAAACGACAAGCGACCAGGCGACCAACGCCATCTCATCCGCGAGCGAGCGTCTCTCCGCCAGCCTCAATTTCAAGACCGAGCATGTGCACGATGAGTTTGCCGATCTTGCGGCCCGCCTGCAGCAGATGATGACAGCGCGCCTCGATCAGGTCGCGCACAACTTTGCCGACAAATCGTCCACTACCATTGAGT
>Ga0310813_10001205_pt1 | contig 15665 bp, 15 predicted proteins | sample YN3metagenome_FD_203086 | JGI IMG/M metagenome (GOLD analysis project Ga0310813, IMG submission 203086) | Soil microbial communities from experimental microcosm in Duke University, North Carolina, United States - YN3 | ecosystem: Engineered > Artificial ecosystem > Soil microcosm > Unclassified...
AACGTGGAGGCCTCGCGGCTGGGCAAAGTGATCGACTACGAGCGCTTGATCCTCGAGGTGTGGACCAACGGCGCGGTGTCGCCCGAGGAGGCGCTCACGCGCGCCGCCAGCTACATGCGGGACCACTTCGCGCTGCTGGCGCCTCCCGGGGGGCCGGAGGAGGACGAGGAGGTCGAGGAGGCGGGCGAGGGTTTCCTCCAGGAGAGCCTCTCCAAGGCCCTCGAAGAGCTGCCGCTGCCGGCGCGCGCCATCAATGCGCTCCGCAACGCGGAGATCCTCACCGTGGCGGACCTCGTGCAGAAGACGGATGCCGAGCTCGAGAACGTGAAGAACCTGGGCTCGAAGTCGATCGACGAGATCAAGGACGCCCTCGCCGGACTCGGGCTCTCGCTGGGGATGCGCATCGATCCCGCGGTGCTCGGGGCGCTCGGGCGGGGAGGCGCGAAATGAGGCACGGGCGGGCGAACTACAAGCTGGGGCGGCTGACCGCGCATCGCTGGGCGATGTTTCGCAATCTGCTCGTCGCGTTGTTCCGTCACGAGCGCATCATGACCACCGAGGCCAAAGCCAAGGCGGTGCGCGGGCTCGCCGACCAGATGGTCACCCTGGCCAAGCGCGAGGATCTGCACGCCAAGCGTCAGGTGCTCAGCATGGTGCCGGACGAGACGGTGGTGAAGAAGCTTTTCGACACTATCGCCTCTCGCTTCTCGGACCGGAATGGCGGCTACACCCGCATCATCCATGCGGGCACCCGGCCCGGCGACCGCGCCCCCATGGTGGTGCTGGAGCTGGTGGATCGCCCCGAGGCGCCGCGCGAGAAGCCGAAGAAGGACGCCAAGGCGGAGAAGGCTCCCAAGGCTGAGAAGGGCGACAAGGGCGAAGCGGGCGCCAGCGCGGGCAGGGGCCGCAGGAAGAAGGCGGCGGCCGCCGCCGGGTAGCCTGCGCCGTCTCGACGAAGCTCATCCACGGGGGCGGCGCGCGCCGCCCCCGTCGTGCGTTCAAAGCAACGGAGGAGGGGGCGATGAAGCTCAAGGACCGGGTGGCGCTTGTGACGGGCGGGGGATCGGGGATCGGCCGGGCAATCGCGCTCCTTTTCGCCGAGGAAGGCGCGCGGGTGGTGGTCAATGACCTCCACCTCGCCACCGCGGAGAAGACGGTGCAGGAGATGGGCGCGAGCGCGCGGGGCGCCTTCGCGGTCGCCGCCGACGTCTCCGACAGCCGCCAGGTCAACGCCATGTTCGACGAGATCGAGCGTCGCTGCGGCGCCCTCGACGCGCTCGTCAACAACGCGGGCATCGCGCTGGGGCCCGGCGAGGACCTGGAGGCGCGTCGTCAGCGGGCCGAGGCGCGCATCATGGAAATGGTGAGCGGCGAGGGCATACAGACCCACTTCGACGTGACCCAGGAGATGAGCGACGAGGCCTGGCACCGCGTCATCGGGGTGCACTTGAACGGCACCTTCTTCTGCACGCGCGCCGCCCTGCGGCTCATGAGCCGCCAGAACCGCGGCGCCATCGTCAACCTCTCGAGCGTGGCGGCCCTGATGGGCCTCGCCCAGGTGCCGCACTACTCCGCGGCCAAGGGCGGCATCCTCGCCTTGACCCGTGCGGTGGCGCGCGAGGTCGGCTCGCGCGGGATCCGCGTGAACGCGATCTGCCCCGGCTACATCGACACGCCGATGACCCAGTCGATCTCGCCGCTGGCGCGGAAGGCGCTGCTCTCGCAGACGCCGCTGGGCCGTCTCGCCGAGCCCCGCGAGGTCGCCGCGACCGCGCTCTTCCTCGCGTGCGACGACTCGAGCTTCTACACCGGGCAGTGGCTGTCCCCGAATGGGGGCCTCTTCATCGGCTGACGCGGCGGCCGGTCGCTCGCCTCAGAGGTTGAGGACGGCAACGCCGGCCACGGTGATCAGCGTGCCGAGGGCGGCGGCGCGGGTAATCCGCTCGCGCAGGAAGAGGGTGGCGAGCGGGATCGCGAACATCGGCGCGGTGGAGGACAGCACGGTCGAGACCCCCACGCCCGCATGCTTCACTCCCAATACGAAGAACAGCGAGCTGCCCGCGGTGAGGACGGCAAGCAAGGCGATCGGGCCGGCCAGCGCCATGCCGCCCCGACGGACGATCCCCATCGAGCCCCACACCCACGGGGTGGCGAACAGGACCAGCCCGGCGAACGGCAGCCGCACCGCCTGCGCCGCAGTGGCGTCGAGAGTGGCGAGCGGCACCTTGAGCATGATCACGCCCACCGCCCAGGCGACCGACGCCCCCTGCGAGGCCAGGAGTCCCAGCCAGAGATGGCCGGGCCCGTCCGGCTCGCTCGGCCGCGCGCCCACGATGAGCGCCAGCCCGCCGAGGGTCAGCAGGGAGCCCATGACCAAGGCGGAGGTGATCGGCTCGTCGAGGAGGATCGCCGCGAGCACCGCGGAGAGCATGGGATACGTCATCGACGCGGTCATGGCGCGAGCCAGGCCGAGGAACCGCGCGCTCTCGAAGAAGAGAGTGTCGCCGAGGCTGCCGGAGACGACGATGGACGCGGCGAGCAGCGTGAAAGTCGGTAGCCCGATCTCGCGCAGGCCCCGGAGCCCCTCGGTGCCGAGCACCCACGCCATCAGCAGCGCCCCCGCCCCCAGCGTGCGGAGCGCGTTGATGGTGGGCGAATTGAGCGTGCCGAGGAGCCGGCGGACGCAGAGACTCACCACGGCCCAGGCGAGCGCGGAGGCGAGCGAGCAGAGCGCGCCGAGGGTGGGCTCCGGGAGAGCGATCATCGGACGGCTGCTACGGTAGCAGAAAACCGAGGCCGCCCATCCACTTCTGGCGCGCTCCGGGACCCCGCGTCCCGGAGCGCGCGCGGCCGAAGGCTACTTCAGATTGGCCTGGAAGTGGGCGAGGGTGCGCTTCCACGCGTCCTCGGCCGCGGCTTTGTTGTAGGCCTCCGGACGCTCGTCATTGAAGAACGCGTGGTCCACGCCGGGATAGATGTGGATGCTGGCGCTCTTGCCCGCCTTCTTGATCGCCGCCTCCACGTCGCGTGCGGTCTGCGGCGTCACGAAGGCGTCCTTCTCCGCGAAGAGGCCCAGCACGGGGCCGGCGAGCTTGCTGTAGTCCGGCTTCACATTGGGATGGATGCCGTAGAAGTCCACGACCGCGCCGATGCTGGGATTGGTGGTGCCGGCGAAGAGGGCGAGCTGGCCGCCCATGCAAAACCCCACCGCGCCGAGCTTGGCGGTGGAGGAATGGCCGGCAAGATATGTCGCCGCGCCGGCCAGATCCTTCTCCGCCTGGGCGATGTTCAGCGCCATGAAGAGCTTGCCCGCCCCGTCGGGCTCGGTCGCGGTCTGGCCGTGGTACATGTCGGGCGCCAGCGCGGAATAGCCGGCGGCGGCGAAGCGGTCGCACACCTTCTTGATGTGATCGACGAGGCCCCACCACTCCTGGATGACGAGGACGCCCGGGCCCTTGCCCGAGGCCGGCGTCGCCAGATAGCCCTTGGTCGTGCCGCCATTGCTCTTGAAGTCCACCATCTTCCCGGCCATGCTCAGCCCTCCTTGACTGCGGTCTTGGGATGCGGTCGATCCGGCGGAGTGATGCGGACCTTCAGGATACGCCGCTCGTCGGCCTCGAGCACGGTGAACTCGTGGGGGCCGACGTCGAACACCTCGCCCACCGCGGGAATCCGGTTCACCGTCGCGAGCACGAGGCCGGCCACCGTCTCGAAGTCGCCGGAGGGCAGCTCCCAGTCCAGCGACTCGCTGAGCTCCTCGATGCGCACTCGTCCCGCCACGCGATAGCTGCCGTCCGGGAGCCGCTCCACCAGCGGCGACGTACGATCGTGCTCGTCCTCGATCTCGCCCACGATCTGCTCGACGATGTCCTCCACCGTGACGATACCGACCGCGCCGCCGTACTCGTCGACCACCACGGCGAGTTGGACGCGGCCCTTCTGCATCTCGCGGAGGAGATCATCGATGCGCTTGCTCTCCGGCACGTAGTGGGCGGGCCGCATGAGGGCGCGGAGGTCCTGGACGGCGGCGCCGCGGCGGAGGAGATCCATCGCGGTGACCACGCCGACCAGGTTGAAGGCGCGGTCGGTGTATACGGGAATGCGCGAGAAGCCGCGCTCGGCGATGACCCGCACCGCGTCGTCCGGCGGGGCGGAGCCGGGCAGGGCGACCACGTCCACCAGAGGGACCATGATCTCGCGCACCGTCTTCTCGCCGAGGTCGAAGATCTTGTCGATCATCTCCGCCTCGATCACGGTGACGTCGGCTTCCTCCGGCTCGAGCTGGAGCAGAACCTTCAGCTCTTCGCGCGAGACGAACTGCCGGCTCGATGCCGAGCGGAGGCCCACCAGGCCGAGGGCGCCGCTCACCAGGACGTTGGCCCCCCACGTGAGCGGCGCGAGGACACGGCTCGCCAGCTCGATGAGCGGGTAGAGGTAGTGGACGATGGCGGTGGCCCATTCCCGCGCCACCGCTTTGGGAATCACCTCGCCGAACACGAGCATGAGGGGCGTGAGGACGGCGGTGACGGCGATGGCGGCCCACGTGCCCAGGTAGGGGATGAGTGCCCACGTGGCCGCCGAGGAGGCCACGATGTGCGCGATGGTCACCCCCATCATCGACGTTGACAGGACGCGCTCGGGGCGGCGGAAGGCCTCGAGATACCGCGCCGCCGCGCGGTTGCCCGCCTCCGCGAGGTGCCGCAGCCGGACCCGGTTGGCGGCGATGAACGCCATCTCCATGCCCGAGAAGAAGGCGGTCAAGGCCAGCGCGATCGCGATGATCCAGACGTAGATCACGCGGATTCCGGCGTCGGGGCCGGCGCGGTCTTGAGCGTCACCAGCACCTCGACCACGCGGGTGCGCTCCACCTTCTCCACCGTCACTTCGTACTCGTCGGTCTCCGTCCGCTCGCCCTTGCTGGGCACGCGGCCGAAGAGATCGAGGACCCACCCGCCCACCGTGTCGTAGGACTCGCTGGACACGGAGAGGCCGGTGGCGGCGTTGAGGTCGAAGAGCGAGAGCCGGCCCGAGACGCGGAAGCCCCCGTCGCCTAGAGCCACGATGAGGCGCTCCTCCTCGTCGAACTCGTCGCGGATCTCGCCGACCAGCTCCTCCAGGAGATCCTCGAGGGTGACGAGGCCCGCAGTGCCGCCGTACTCGTCGACCACCACCGCGAGGTGGAGCTTCTTGGCCTGGAACTCGCGCAGCAGCGCGTCCGCCCGCTTGGACTCGGGGATGAAGTAGGGGGGATGCAGGTGCATGCGCAGGTCGAACTCGGGTGGCAGCCCGCGCAGATAGGGCAGGAGCTCCTTCGTGTAGAGGACACCCACGATCTGGTCGATGGTGCCCTCGTAAGCGGGCACGCGCGAGTGCAGGTTCTCGCGGAGAAGATCGAGGATGCGGTCGGGGGGCGCGCCGACCTCCAGGCAGAACATGTCCGGCCGGGGCACCATCACCTCGCGCACCATCGTGTCCTCGAGGTCGAAGACCCGATGGATCATCTCGCGCTCCGTCCGCTCCACCACCCCCTCGCGAGCCCCCACGTCCACCATCGTCCGCAGCTCTTCCTCGGTGATCTCCGGCGCGTCGTCCCGTCGCTCCGACCCGACCAGCCGGAGCGTCAGCGCGGTGAACCCACCGAGGATCATGCGGATGGGCGCCACCACGATGGACAGCCAGGTCACCGGGCGGTTCACCCAGGCGATGAACCGTTCGGGGTGCTCCACCGCCAGCGTCATCGGCAGCACCTCGCCGAAGAGACTCAACAGGAACACCATTACCACGATCGACACCGGCAGGCCCCAGGGTCCGAGCAGGCGCTCGGCCACCGCGGCGGCGAGCGCGGAGGCGCCGATGTTGATGAGGGTGATGCCCACGAGCAGGGTGACCAGGAGCTCGTGCGGCCGCTCGAGCAACGGCGTGGTGGCCCGCTCGCCCGCGTCCTCCTCGCGCTCGGTCAGGCGCTTGAGCCGCGCGCGGCCCAAGGAGAAATAGGATGCCTCCGCGCCGGTGAGCACCGCGGAGCAGAGCACGAGCACCGCGAGCACCGCCAGCTCGAGGAAGGTGAGGTCAGCCACGGAAGTGCTCGAAGCCCGCGCCCAGCGTCACCGCGTGGCCCTCGGGGCCGACCCACCGAATCCCGTTCCCGTCCGCCTCGACCTCCCCGATCACGCTCAGCGCCGTGCCGGTGCTCCGCGGCAGCTCGAGCGTGAGCCGCGCCAGCTCGGCCGGATCACCGGTGATCAGCAGCTCATAGTCCTCGCCGCCGCCGGTGGCCCACGCCAGGGCATTGCCGCCCAGCGCGTCCGCCGCCGCAGCAACGCCGGCCCCCAGCGGGATCCGGTCGACCTGGATCCGCGCGCTCACCCGCGACTCGCGGCAGATATGACCGAGATCCGTGGCGAGGCCGTCGGAGCAGTCCATCATCGCCCGCACGCCTGGGGCACGGCCCAGCCACTGGCCCTCCCCCACGCGCGCCTGGGGCCGTAGATGCGCGCGCGTGATCTCCTCGATCGCGTCCTCGGCGAGGCCGCGCCGTCGCGCGTCCGTGACGCCGCGCTCGAGCACGGCGAGGCCCGCCGCGGAGCGCCCAAGCCCGCCCGTCACGGCGATGGCGTCGCCGGGCTGCGCGGTCGAGCGCAGGCGCGGCGTCCCCGTGTGCTCGCCGAGGAGGGTCACGTTGACGAGCCAGCCCGCGGGAGATCGAGAGGTGTCGCCGCCCACCAGGGCGACCCCGTGCGGCCCGGCTGCCCCACGCAGGCCGCGGAAGAAGCCTGCGACCTCCTCGGCGTCGGTGTCCTCGGGCACCGCGAGGCCGATCAGCGCCCAGCGCGGCACGCCGCCCATGGCCGCGATGTCCGAGAGATTCACGGCCATCGCCTTCCAGCCGATGTCCTCGGGGCTCGCCCAGACGCGCCGAAAGTGCACGTCCTCGATCACCAGATCGGTGGTCGCGAGGAGCGCCGCACCCGGTGTCACCGCCAGCACGGCGGTATCGTCGCCGATACCCACCGTGACACCCGCGGCGGGGGCCCGCTCCGAGTCGAGTCGGATGCGCTGGATCAGCCCGCGCTCTCCGAGCCGGCGCAGGCTCACTGGGTCGAGGTCGCGGCTGGGCCGCGACTTGGAGGGTCCGCGCTACCCATCACCGAGCCGCGACGGGCACGCGCGCCAGGAAGTTCCGGAGGAGCGCCTTGCCCTCGGTAGTCAGGATGGATTCGGGGTGGAACTGCACGCCTTCCACCGGGAACCGGCGGTGCCGGAGCCCCATGATCTCGCCGTCCTCCGCCCGGGCCGAGATCTCGAGGTCGGCGGGGAAGCCTTCCTCGAGAACGACGAGCGAGTGGTAGCGCGTGGCCTCGAAGCCCGGTGTGAGCCCGGCGAAGACCCCGCGCCCGTCGTGGGTGATCCGCGACGTCTTGCCGTGCATCTGCGCCTTGGCCCGCGTCACCCTGCCGCCGAAGGCCTGGCCGATGGCCTGATGGCCGAGGCACACCCCGAAGATCGGGGTGGACGCGCAGCAACGCTCGATCAACGGCAGCGTGATACCGGCCTGGGTCGGGTGGCCGGGGCCCGGCGAAATCACGATCCCGTCCGGATCCATGGCCATCACGTCTTCCACCGTGAGGGCGTCGTTCCGCGCCACGCGCACGTCCGCGCCCAGCTCGCCGAGGTACTGGACGAGGTTGTAGGTGAATGAATCGTAGTTGTCGAGGACGAAGATCATCGACCGGTCTCCTGGGCGGCGGTGCGAAGCGCCAGGATCATGCCGCGGGCCTTCGAACAGGTCTCCAGCCACTCCGTCTTGGGATCCGAGTCGGCCACGATGCCCGCGCCGACCTGGATCGAGGCGCGCTGGCCCTGGCACACCACCGTGCGGATCGTGATGCAGGAGTCCATGTTCCCGGAGTACGAGATGTAGCCGACGGCGCCGCCGTAGGGTCCGCGCCGCGTGGGCTCGAGCTCCTCGATGATCTCCATCGCGCGCACCTTGGGCGCGCCCGACAAGGTCCCCGCGGGGAAGGTGGCGGCGAGCACGTCGAAGGCATCCTTGCCGGTGGCGAGCTCGCCCCGCACGTGGCTGACCAGGTGCATGACGTGCGAGTAGCGCTCCACCACCATGAACTCCGTCACCTCGACCGTGCCGATCCGCGCCACCCGCCCCACGTCGTTGCGGCCGAGGTCGACGAGCATCACGTGCTCGGCGCGCTCCTTGGGATCAGCGACCATCTGGGCGGCGAGGGCCGCGTCCTGGGACTCGGTGGCCCCCCGCGGGTGCGTGCCCGCGATGGGACGCTCCTCGACGCGGCCGTCCTCGAGCCGCACCAGCACCTCGGGCGACGAGCCCACGATGCTGGTCTTGCCGAGGCGCAGGAAGAACAGGTACGGGGACGGGTTGATGGTGCGGAGGGCCCGATACACCGTGAACGGATCGGCTTTGAGCTCGGTATCCAGCCGCCGCGAAATCACGACCTGATAGGCGTCGCCCGCCGCGATGTATTCCTTGGTCCGCTGCACCGCCTCCATGAAGGTGGCCTGATCCATCGTCGACGTGAACCCTTCCTCGCCCAGCGCCACCAGCGGCTGCGGATCGGGGAAGGTGAGCGGGGCGGGGGGGCGGGCCGGCCGCGCGAGCTTGGAGAGGAGCATCCCGATCTTCACCGCGGCGGCATCGTAGGCGCGGTCCAGCCCGGCGGCGTCCGTCCCCTCGATGTGCGCGTTGGCGATCACGAGCAGGCGGTGCTTGAGATTGTCGAAGACGAGCAGGCTGTCGGTGAGCATGAACACCGCGTCGGGCAGCCGGAGATCGTCCTTGGCGAGGCGGGGCAGCCGCTCGACGTGGCGCACGATGTCGTACGAGAAGAATCCCACGGCCCCGCCCTGGAAGCGGGGCAGCCCAGGCACCGGCACCGGCCTGAAGCGCGAGAGCACGCCCCGCAGCCCCTCGAGCGGGTTTTCCGACTCCACCTGCTCGCTGCGGCCGTCGGCGTGGCGGATCGTGAGGCGGTTGCCCTTGGCAGTGAACACCATGAGGGGATCCGACCCGAGGAAGGAATAGCGTGCCCACTTCTCGCCGCCTTCCACCGACTCGAGGAGAAAGGCGTAGGGGCCCGGGCGCAAGCGAAGAAAGGCGGACAGCGGGGTGTCGAGATCCGCGGCCAGCTCGGCGTAGACGGGGACGAGATTGCCCCGCGCGGCGAGCGCCCGGAACTCCTCGCGCGAGGGCGAGAGCGGGGGGATACGGGGCGCGGCCGGCAACATGGTGTGGCGGTGCGGCGTCAGCCGATGGCGTCCAGCTTCTTCTTGAGCTGGGCCTTGGGGACGGCGCCCACCACCTGGTCCACCACCGTGCCCGACTTCATGAAGAGGATGGTCGGGATCGACCGGATCCCGTAACGGGCGGCCAGCGCGGGGTTGTCGTCCACGTTCACCTTGGCGAGGCTCACCTTGCCGCTCCCCTCCCGAGCAAGCTCCTCCAGGGTAGGGGCGATGGCGCGGCAGGGCGCGCACCACTCGGCCCAGAAGTCCACCATGAGGACCTCGGCGTGCTTGCCAACCTCGGTATCGAAATTGGCCTCGGTGAGGTGAAGGGCGCTATCGGCCATGAGCGTAGGTCTCCTTGTGGGGAAAAATCGCTTGGCTACGCTAACATACGCGCTCCCCCGCCGCAAGTTGAGGGCGCCCCGGCGGGCGGGGGACGCCCGTCCGGGACTGGCTTGGGCTGGCTGTAGGATCTATGATTCTCAAGTATCGGAGGATCTATGCTCAGGTCACGGCCTCTTGTCTCCGCCCTGCTTGGCGTCCTGCCCGCCGGCTGTGCCGGGCACGGTCCGCCGCGGCTTGCCGAGCGCGACCGCGCCCGCCTGGGGACCATCGCCGTGATCGCCGCGGAAGTCCCCCCAGAATGGAGCTTCACCTATCCGGTTCCGAGCGGCTCTGGCGCCGCCTTCGCAGGAATCGGCGCGGGGCTCGGGACGGGGGTCCTCAGTGGCGCCCTCTGCATGGTGAGTTTTGGCCGCGTTGTCGAGGCTTGCGGGCTCGCGATCTGGACACCGGTCATGATGGTCTCGGGCGGCATCGAGGGTGGGCGCAAGGGTGTGCCCCTCGCCGAGTTCGCCGCCGCCGCCGGCGCGCTCGCACTGGTCGCGGGCGAGTCGCAGGTGCAGGAGGCGCTGCGGGATCAGATTGTGCGCTGCTGCTTGCGCGGGAGGAGTCGCGCTCGGTCGCGGCGTGGGCCGGCCGCGGTCCCATCGGCCCGGAGGAGCGCCGGGACTATCGAGCGCTGGCCGCCGAGGGAGTGGACACCGTCGTGGAGGTGTACGTGCTCGACGTGCGGCTGGCACGGCCGCTCAGGGCCGGCTCCAAGCCCGCCTACGGCGTGAGCCCGTCGTTCGAGGACATCATCAATCCCACGCTCGAGCTTCGAGCGCGCGCGCGGCTGCGGGTCATCCGTACCTCGGATGGGGCCGAGATCCTCACCCACACGTTCGGGCGAGCCGAGCCAGGCGATGACTTTGCGGGATGGGGTCGGGCAGGCGCCGAGCGGTTTCGCACCGCTCGCAGCGTGGCCGCAGACGGCCTCGCCCGCGCCATCACCGAAGCCTTGCTGGGAGAAGCTGCGCCGCCGTCTTCGCCGCCGCCGGCTCCGCTCCCCGAGGAGACCGCGCTCGACACGCGCACTCCGCCCTGAGCGGGGAGGCCATCTACGCGGTGGTGACGTAACCCTCGAGCCGGTCGCGGGCGCGCAGGGCGGGATCGCGCTCCGCAGGAGGACCATACCCGCCGCCGCCCGGCAGGCGGATCTCGATGAGGTCTCCCGGCTGAAGGACCTGCTCTGCCTTGGGATTCGCCGGCATGCGGCCGTTGATCAGCACCGCGCCCGTCGCGCCCGGAGCGCCGCCGAAGAAGCCCTGCGGCGGAATGCGGGTGCGATCGCAGAGCAGCGAGCAGGTGAAGGCCCCGCGGGTGCGCACGCGGAAGGCGATCTCCTGGCCGAGCCCGCCCCGATAGCGCCCGTCTCCGCCCGAGTCGGGGCGCAGCGCCTTGCGCTCGATCACGAGCGGCGACAGCGACTCGATCACCTCCGCGGGTGTGCCCAGCACGCCGGAAGGGAACGCGGTGGCGGCGAGCCCGTCCTTGGTCGCCCGCGCGCCGGTGCCGCCGGAGGTGAAGACCACGAAGCTGAAGGGCCGCCCGCTCTCGTCCTTGCCCGCCACCTGCACGCCCCAGATGTTGGCCGACCCCTCCGCCATCACGCGGTCGGGCAGGGCCTCCTTGAGCGCGCCCGCGATCGCGTGGGGCAGGAAATGGCCGACCACGTGACGCGCGGCCACCGGCGCGGGCGGCCGCGCGTTGAGGATCGAGCCCTCGGGCGCGGTGATGCGGAGGGGACGAAAGGCGCCCTCGTTATTGGGCACGTCGGGGCTCACGATGACCTTGGTGCCGTAGGTTGTGTAGGCCTCCGTGTAGTTCATGACCACGTTGATGCCGCGGCGGCTTTCGGGCGAGGAGCCCGTGTAGTCGATGGCGAGCTCGTCGCCCCGCACCTCGCACCGGACCTTGATCGTGATGGGCTCGTCGAAGCCGTCGGAGGTGACCGCGTACTCGTACGATCCGGGGCGGAGCCGCGCGATGGATTCGCGCATCGCGCGCTCGGTGCGCCCCACGATCTCGTCGCCCAGGGGCTCCAGCCTCTCGAGGCCGAACTCGCTCATGAACTCGAGCAGTCTCTCGCCACCCACCGCGCCGCCGGCGATCTGGGCGTGGAAGTCGCCCATCACCAGCTCGGGCAGCCGCACATTGGCGCGGATGAGGGCCCCGAGGGCAGGATCGAGCGCACCCCCGTGGTAGAGCTTCATGATCGGGATGAAGAGCCCTTCCTCGTAGACCTCGCGAGCCTCCGCCGAGAGGATGTGCCCACCGATGTCGGCGGTGTGGCACGTGGAGGCGAACAGGGCCACGCAGTCGTCACCGCGGAATACCGGGGTCGCGATCGTGACGTCGTTGAGGTGTCCCGAGCCCTTCCAGGGATCGTTGGTGATGAGCACGTCGCCCGGACGGATGGCTTCCAGCGGGATCGCCGCCAGCATGTGGCGGACGCAGAGCGCCATCGAGTTGATGTGGCCCGGCGTGCCCGTCACGGCCTGCGCGAGCATCCAGCCGCGCCGGTCGAAGACGCCCGCGGAGAGATCGCCCGCCTCGCGCACGATCGATGTGAAGGACGTGCGCTGCAGCGCGGCGGCCTGCTCGTTGACCACGCCGACGAGGCGGCTCCAGCAGATATCGAAGGTGACGGGATCCATCATGGATGGCTCGTGCCGGGACGCCGGCCGATCACGCACGCCTCGTGGAGGGTGAGGGCCGCGCGGGGCGTCTGCATCCAGTCGGTGTAGTCCTCGACCACCGCCTCGCGCTCGCGGTCGGTGAGGGCGCCCGCCGCGACCATCTGACGACCACGGCTCTCCGCGACCAGCCGCCACATGCCCGCGACCCGATAGAAGTCGGCCTCGCCCGCCCGGACCGTGCGTGCGTGCTCGATGGTCTGGACGTCGCCGAGGCCGGCCGTTTCGAAATCCTCGGGAAGGCGCCGGACGATGGCGTTGTCGAGGTGGCCCGCAGCGCGCCAGTCGAGAAACGCGCCGTAGAAGTGCCGCCAGGATGCCGGCGATTCTGCCCAGTGCGCGCGAGTGTGATCGTAGTCGAGCGCGACGATGCGCCCACCCGGCCGAGTCGCGGCGACCATCGGCCCGAGCGCACGCGGAGCGTCGGGAATCCACTGGAGCACGCGGGCGGCGTTGACGAGGTCGAACTCGTCCTCCCAGCCGCCGTCGCGAATGTCGCCCTCGAGAAAACGCAGATTGGGCAGGCCGCCGGGCGGGCTCGCCTCCCGCGCCGCCGCCAACATCTCGGGATTCACGTCTAGACCCACGACCCGACCGGGCAGGGCCCGGCGGGCCATCTCGATGGTGAGGGTTCCTGGGCCGCACCCCACGTCGAGCACGTCCAGCCCCGGCCGCAGGATGCCGAGCAGGCACCGATGGCTGTTCGCCAGTGTGCGCGCCGTCATGATGCCGAGCGCCTCGCGAGGAATGCAGGCGCGGTCCGTGCGCGTGAGCGTCACGCGGGCTCCGCCACGAGCGTGCGGCTGGCGTCGACGCGAATGCGCGCGCCCGGCCCGATCACCGTGGTCGACTCGCGCTCCTCGATGATCGCCGGGCCCGAAAAAGCCATCCCCGGCACGAGCGCATAGCGGTCGTACACCGGCGTCTCCACGTAACCGGCGGACTCCGGGAAGTAGGCCAGTCGTGAGCGCTTGGGCGTGGTGGTCGTTTTCTGATTTTGATCTACGGTCGCCCCAGGGGGCGACCTCTGGAAGGTGGCTTCGCCTCCGTTGGATGGGCCCCCGCTGATGGTGGACTGAAAATCGCCGCCACCGGCCTCGGGTCCCGACACCACGACCCTCCAGTTCAAGGCCTCGATGGGCACGCCCATCGGGGTGCGGTGATAGAGCGCGCGGTAGGCGTCCTCGAACCCGCGGGTCAGCGCGGCCAAGCTTTCGGGGCCGAGCAGGCCAGACGGCACCGGCCCCTCCACCTCGTGGCCCTGGCCCGCATAGCGCATCTCGGCGGTGCGCCGGAAGGTCATGTCGGCGTCCACGATCCCGGCCTCGCGCAGCACCGCGCGGCCCTCCGCCTCCATCTCGGCGAAGAGGCGGTTCACGCGCGTCCAGTCCGCCTGGTCGAGGCGCTGGGATGCCGTGCGAACGAAGTCGAAGGCGAGCGGGGCGGAGAGAAGACCCAGCGCCGAGGCCGCGCCGGCGCCGAAGGGTACCAGGACGCGCGGCACCTTGAGGATGCGACCGACGTTCCAGGCGTGCACCGGGCCCGCGCCGCCGAAGGCGAACAGGGGATACGCGCGGAGATCCTTGCCGCGCTCGATCCCGTGAATGCGCGCGGCCGCCGCCATGTTCTCGTTGACCACTCGGTGAATGCTCCACGCGGCGCGCGCGAGGTCGAACCCCATGGGCGTCCCCACGGTGTCGGTGATGGCCCGGCGGGCTGCCTCGACGTCGAGGCGCATGCGCCCGCCCAGGAAGAAATCGGGATCGAGATAGCCAAGCACGAGATCGGCATCGGTCACGGTGGGCTCCCGCCCGCCGAGCGCGTAGCAGGCCGGACCGGGATCGGCCCCCGCGCTGTCGGGTCCGACCTTGAGAAGATTCATGCGATCGAGGCGTGCGATTGACCCGCCCCCCGCACCGATCTCGATGAGCTCGATGACGGGCACGCGGATGGGCAGCCCCGACCCCTTCTTGAAGCGGTCGGCACGCGCGACCTCGAACTCGCGTGCGACCAGCGGCTCGCCGCGATCGATGACGCACGCCTTCGCGGTGGTGCCCCCCATGTCGAAGGAGAGCAGCCGGTCCTCGCCCGCCTGCCGCGCCGCGCGTGCCGCGGCGAGGGCGCCCGCGGCGGGACCGGACTCCACGAGCCGCACCGGGACCCGCTTGGCGGTGGCCGGGGTGGCGATGCCGCCGGAGGACAGCATGATGTAGAAGCCGCCGCGGACGCCCATGTCGGCGATCTTCCGCTCGAGGTCGTCGAGATAGCGTGCCATCAGGGGCATCACGTAGACGTTGGCCGCGGTGGTGGACGTGCGCTCGTACTCGCGGATCTCCGGCACGACCTCCGACGAGCATGCGACCGGGAGCTCCGGCGCCATCTCGCCGACCAGCCGCGCGAGGGCCTCCTCGTGAACGGGATTCCGGTAGGCATGAAGCAGCGAGATCGCGAGGGCCTCGACGCCGTCCGCGAGCAGCCGACCGATGGCGACCCGTGCGCTGGCGACGTCGAGGGGACGGCGGATACTGCCGTCGGCGTCCAGCCGCTCCTCGACCTCCAGACGCAGATGGCGCGGCACCAGCGGCGCCGGCGGGTCGATGAAGAGGTCGTACATGTCGTAACGGCCCTCACGCCCGATCTCCAGCGCGTCGCGGAACCCCGCGGTGGTGAGGAGACCCGTGCGGGCGCCTTTTCGTTCTATCAGGGCGTTGGTCGCGAGCGTGGTGCCGTGGATGAGCGCGCGCACGGCCGCCGGGACCGCCCCCGCCTCCTCGAGCAGACGGAGCACCCCCTGCTCGACGGCCTGCGCGGGATCCTTGGGGGTGGTGAGGAGCTTGCCGACCCGCACCTCGCCGGTCGCGTCGTCTACCCAGACGAGGTCGGTGAAGGTGCCGCCGATGTCGACGCCCAGACGTCCCCGCGGAGCTCGATCGGACATGAAAGGAGTCTAGGAGTGGCGCCGGGGTCCGTCAACCGCCCGGGTTTGCTCGGATCAGGCGCGCCCCCTTGCTAGACTCGAAGCGCGATGAGTCCCGAGGCCGCGGTGCGACTGGCGCGACTCATCCTTCTCGCCGTGCTCGCGGGCGTCTACGTGTGGCTCGCCGGCGGGCGGCTCTGGCTCGACACGGGCCGGCCAATCACCCGCCGGATTCGCTGGCTCGCCGCCGCGCTCCTGGTGGCGGCCGCGCTCTCCTACCCAAACTTCGGTCTGCTGCATCCCCAGCGGGGCGTGCCCCCAGCGCCCGCGCACATCCACTACTGGGACAGCTTCCACTACTTCATGGGCGCGAAATACCTGCCCGAGCTGGGCTACACACGCCTCTA
>Ga0310813_10001208_pt1 | contig 15642 bp, 16 predicted proteins | sample YN3metagenome_FD_203086 | JGI IMG/M metagenome (GOLD analysis project Ga0310813, IMG submission 203086) | Soil microbial communities from experimental microcosm in Duke University, North Carolina, United States - YN3 | ecosystem: Engineered > Artificial ecosystem > Soil microcosm > Unclassified...
GTGGACGAGAAGAGATTAATGGGCGAGTACAGGAAACTTGAGACCAACAGCTCTCGTCCCGTCAATCCGCAACAGGATATAGACGGTCAATAGCTCGTTCGTCCCACCAGTCTTCTACGAAGTTCTCGTTTATTACGATAGAGTAGACTCCCGACCAGCACTGGTCCCATCTCCAACCTTTCGCTGTGCCTGGCGCATTGCTTTCGATGTAAGAGGTTGCCTTGGTAGCCGACAGGGAGTTCGCACAACTGGGACATTTGGGATCACTGGAGGCGCGGAACTCGCCGCCGCAAGGACAGGGCTTAAGCAGGCCTTCGACGTCTGGTGTCATGCGTTGCTGGATTCGGAACGATACGCGTTTGGCGACTTGGCTCCAGCTGCTCAGGATGACTGTGTATGAGCACTTCGTGCAGTATGCGTAAGCTGAATCACCGAAACCGTTGTGTACCAGGCGGTATTGGAAAGTCCTGCTGCAGTGTTCGCAGAAGCCCGTTGGAGGTATCCATTTCTTCGTTAATTGCTCGCTATGTATTTCATGACGAGTTTCGCTGTATTTTGGTACTCGATGCGGCTAGTGAATCGTGCGTGTCTTGCGATTCATGTAGTCCATCAATAGATACTGCCCCAGCGTGTAGGGCGTCGTGAAGTACGCTTTGCCGCGGCAGAGTTCGGTCACTTTTTGGATGAAGTTCACCAGACCGTAATCGCTGGCTAGCATGAAGGTGTTGATCAGAATCCCCTGGCGTTTGCAGCGGCTCACCTCTTCGAGCGTGCGGCTGATCACCAGCGGGTCGAGGCCGAACGCGTTCTTATAGACGCGGCCGTCTTCGAGCGTCAGTGCGCTGGGCTTGCCGTCGGTGATCATGATGATCTGCTTCATGTCCTTCTTCTCTTGCGCCAGCAAGCGTTGCGCGAGAATCAGGCCTTCGCGGGTGTTGGTGTAGTAGGGGCCCACCTGTACTCGCGCCAGGTCCTCAATGCGGAGTTCCTCGGCTGAATCGTGGAACAGCACGCAGCGCAGCGAATCGCCGGGATACTGGGTGCGGATCAGGTGCGCCAGCGCCATCGCCACTTTCTTGGCTGGCGTGAAGCGATCTTCGCCGTAGAGAATCATGCTGTGGCTGCAGTCGAGCATCAGGACAGTCGCGCAGGAACTCTGGTATTCCGATTGATGCACGTGCAGGTCGCGGTACTCCAGGTTGATCGGCAGCTTCAGCCCTTCACGGCTCAGAGCGGAGAAGAGCGTGGTGTTCACGTCCAGGTTCATCGAATCGCCAAACTCGTAGATCTTTGACGCGCCGCTGGCCTCGACGCCGGTCGCCATATCGCGCGTGTCGTGCGCGCCAAAGCTCGAACGGCCCAGCGATCCCAGCAGGTCCTTCAGCGTTTTATAGCCCAGGAAGTCGATGCTCTTGTCGGTAATCTGAACCTCGACTTGTCCGTCGCCCTCGCCGCCGGGCCCGCCTTGCTGCGGCTCGGTATTGATGTAGCCTTCGTCTACCAGCTTCTGCACCAATTGATTTAAAAGCTGATCGATTTCCTCGCCCGACATGTTTTCGAGCTGTTTGCGGATCTGCTCGGCGCGTTCCGGGTCGAACATCTCGCCGTTCAAAATCGCGTCTTCGAGAGCGCGTTTCAGGTCTTCGAGCGTGTGCTGATTGAACTCGCTAAATCGCATGTACGGGTTATCGAACCCGCTGTTGAGAAAGAAATCCGCCAGGGCTTTGAGCAAGTCTTCGGTGCTGAGGCCGAAGTCCTCCCCGGTGTAGCGCCCGTAGCGAATGGACTTCACTGATACTGCCTTTTGGGTTTCGCTTTGCCTTCTTCGGGCGGCTCGCGGCGGCGTTCGCCGGCTGCGAAGCCCGTCTCTTCATTGCGGCTGATGCGCTTATGCGCATACAGGCCTTCCAGAATAAATTCGCCCGCGGCGGCTCGCACTGCGTCCGGTTCGCTCGCACCTAGACCCAGTCGCTTGGTCTTTTCCATAAGGCCCTGAATTCCCGACAACTGTTCGACCATCTGTGCCGATGGCACGCCTTCATCCAGCTTCAGTGTTCCGCCCAGCTCGAACCACTGGACGACATTGTTGAGGTTTTCGCCCTCAAAGTAATTGGTAAACACTTTGCCGACGGCCAGCCGGATCAACTCGCGCGCCACGGCGTCACCGCCCTTGAGTTCGCCCTCGTATTCCAACTCCAGCTTCCCAGTGATCGACGGCAGCCCGGCGTACACGTCCAGCACCCGCGGAACAGCCACAGATTCGCCGGCCATCAGCGCGCGGCGCTCTGCGTTCGAAGTTACATTTTCGAGGACCGATATCGGGAGGCGCTGGCTGACGCCCGAGCGTTTATCCACGCGCTTGTCTTCACGCGCCGAGAAGGCGATCTGTTCGATGACCTCGCGAATGTAATCCGGGATGCGCAGCTCCGCCGGCGACTTCCGCTCGGTCCACGATTCCTGCTCTGTGATTTCGATCCCATGTTCGATGGTGGCCGGATAGTGGGTGCGGATTTCGCTGCCGATGCGGTCCTTGAGGGGCGTGATGATCTTGCCGCGCGCGGTGTAATCTTCCGGGTTAGCCGTGAACGCGAGCATCAGGTCCAGCGGCAGGCGCACCGGATAGCCTTTAATCTGTACATCGCCTTCCTGCATGATGTTGAACAGGCCGACCTGGATTTTGCCGGCCAGATCCGGCAGTTCGTTGATGGCGAAGATGCCGCGGTTGGCGCGCGGCAATAGCCCATAGTGCACTGTCAGTTCGCTGCCCATGGTTTCGCCGGTGCGCGCGGCTTTGATGGGATCGATGTCGCCGATCATGTCCGCGATGGTCACGTCCGGCGTCGCGAGCTTCTCCACGTAGCGCTCATCGCGGCGCAGCCAGGCGATGGGCGTGGCATCGCCGCGTTCATGCACCAGTGTCCGGCAAGGCTTGCAGATGGGCGCGAAGGGATGATCGTGGATCTCGCAGCCCGCGATGTAAGGCACATATTCATCGAGCAGGGTCGTAAGCATGCGGATCAAGCGGGTCTTGGCTTGCCCGCGCAGACCCAGCAGGATGAAGTTGTGCCTGGAGAGCACCGCATTCACAACCTGCGGCGCTACCGTGTCTTCGTAGCCCACGATGCCGGGGAACAGCGTCTGCTTTTTTTCCAGCTTGCAGATCAGGTTCTCGCGCAGCTCGTCCTTAACGCTGCGCGTATCTTGATATTTGTTGGAAGCGCGGAGACTGCCAAGGGTATGAGGAAGACCGGAAGGATAAGTCATGAGGCCGTTGGTCCTACCCGGATTGTATCAGGGAAAACACGGACGGAGCTTGATTTTGCGGGCGATGCCGGTTACGGGTCTTGAATTTCGCGCTGCGAAGTCAGGCTCCGTCCCTCTTTTCGGGTTCGGGCAGGCCGTAGCGCGCGCGATCGCGTTCCAGAAAATCTTCCCAGGTAGTGAAGAGTTCCGCATGGATGCCGGCGGCGCGCCCACCTTCCACGTTTTCCGGACGATCGTCCAGGAACAATGCCTGGACCGGCTCGACGCCCAAGCCGCGGATCGCATCGTGGTAGATCTCGGCCTCGGGCTTGATTACCCCCAGCTCGTAGGAGAACGTTACCTGGTCAAAGTGATCGAGAAATCCTTGTTCGGCGCGCAGTCTTTCGCCGAGAGTACGCGGCAGGTTCGAAAGGATACTGGTCTTGAGACCCGCTCGCCGCAGGTCCTGCGTCCAATTCAGCACGCGCCTGTCGAGGACGGTCCAGAAATCGGTCTCGCGCCGTATCATTTCGTTTATCAGCGCGTCGTCGAAATCGCGCCCGACATATTCGGCGAATTCCTTCCAGTATTCGCGGGCATCGGTCCCGCGATCATACTCGCGGCGTTTTCGCCAGAAGGCGTCCAGGAATTTATCGACGGTGACTCCGCAGAGCGCGGCGGCCTCGCTGATTTGCTGCTCAGTGGGCGGGCGGCAGATCACGTTGCCATAGTCAAAAATAACCGCGCGCAACTTCATCCGCGGTCGCCGTGCACTCCGGTAATCTGCATGCATTTTCAAGTTAACATGGCGGCGCTGCTTACCAGCCCATGCGCTGGCGCGTGGCCACAATCTGCGCCACGTGATGCCGGCAATGCCAGCCGTAGCCGGCCAGTAGGCTCTTCAGCTTTAGCACGCCGATCTCGGGATGACGGATCGATTTCTCGAAGTCCGCGTCGGTCATGTTGTTCAGTACCACGCTCCAGCGGCGGTGCAGCGCGTCCGCCAGATCCAGCGACATATCGATGGGCCCGGTGAGGGAATCCGGCGTCTCGGCCCACAGCTTTTCGTCGTAAGGCTTGATGGCGGGTTGATCTTCGGTCAGTGCCAGCTTAAAGCGCACGTAGCTGTTTACGTGGCTTTCCGGGATGTGGTGCACGATCTGGCGAATCGTCCAACCGCCCTCGCGATAGGGAATGTCCAGATGCTGCGGCGTGAGGCCCGCCACGGCCGCACGTAACTTCGGGGGCATTTCGGCGATGTCGCGAAGATGCTGCCGTTTCTCTTCCGCGCTCAATTCCGCGGACCATACGCAGGGGCCCACCGGATAGCGAATGTCGTCAGTCATGCCGCTTCGAATCCTTGCCCGGTTCTTTTCTGCGGGGGTCCTTACCAGGCAGATTCGCCGGATTTTCATGGACTCTAGCACGAAACGCAGCGCTAAGCCCGGCGGCAAGTGAAACCGTGGTGTCGCCATACTTTTCGCGCATCTTGTCCACCGCTGCCAGGGTCTTGCGCCAGCGCTCTGTCTTGTCCTCATCCAGCAGGCTGGTTTGCCCCTCGCCGCTTTCGAGCGACTGCGCATAGACGCCCAGCAGGCGGATCGGCTTGCCCGTCCAGTTCTTGTGAAACAGATCACGAACCGCGGCGGAAAACTCCGTATCGATCTGCGTGGCATGATCCAGCGTGCGGGCCCGCGTGAACGTGGAGAAGTCCGAGTAACGCAGCTTGATCTGCACGGTCCGGGCATGCAAATGGTGATCCCGCAGGCGGCGCGAGACCATCTCGGAAAGCCGCACCAGCATAGCTTCGAGCGCATTCGCGTCGGCCGTGTCGATCGAGAACGTGTGCTCATGGCTGATGGATTTCGGGTCGTCGCCTTCGCCGATTTCGCCGTCAAACCAGCCACCGGCGTCCTCGCCGCGAGACTTGCCGGCCAGCGCCAGTCCCCATTTCCCGAAGCGTTCTTCGAGGAAGGACTGCTCCAGTCGCGCCAGATCGCCGATCTTGCGGATGCCGCAGTCATGCAGATTGCGCTCGGTCACTTTGCCGACGCCCGGGATCTTACGCACCTCGAGCGGCGCCAGAAAACGTGCCTCGCATCCAGGGAAGATCCACAGAATGCCGTTGGGTTTAGCCTGATCCGACGCGATCTTGGCGACCAAGCGCGAGGACGCCGCGCCAATCGAGCAGTTCAATCTGGTCGCGCCGTAGACGGCATTGTGCAGCGCGTGCGCCGCCGCCAGCGGAGGGCCCAGCAACTTCCCGGTGCCGGTCAAATCCAGATAGGCTTCGTCAATCGAGGCCATCTCGACACGCGGCGAGAATTTTTGCAGAACCTCATAGATTTTACCCGAATATTCGACGTAGCGCTCACGATGGCCTTCGACGAAGATCGCTTGCGGGCACAATTTATATGCCGTCCGCAGCGGCATGGCCGAATGCACGCCGAACTTGCGTGCCGCGTACGATGCCGCAGAGACCACGCCGCGCTCGTTGGCCTTGCCGCCCACCACCACCGGTTTGCCTTTGAGCGAAGGATCGAACAACTCTTCCACCGAGACGAAGAACGCGTCCATGTCAAGGTGAAAGTACGTTCTCATGGTCGTCGCGCCATCAACACCCGCGGGATCCCTGCAAGATCATTCACGAGTTCCAAGCCGCGCCAAGCGGCGCACATCTCGCGCACCGCAGCGGCGTCGCCGAGTTCCATCATAAGCCAGCCGCCGGGCCGCAGCAGCCGCGCGGCTTCAGGGATTAAGCGCCGATAAATCGCGAGCCCGTCGTCTCCGCCGAAAAGCGCCAAGGCAGGTTCATGATCGCGGACCTCCGGCGGCAGCGCGGCGCGGGCGCGCCCGGCGATGTATGGCGGATTAGACACCACCAGATCGAACGATCGATCCGCGAAGGCCGCACCCAGATCACACGCTACCAAGGCCACCTGTGCATTTAGAGCCCGCGCATTCTGCTGAGCGATCCGCAGCGCGGCTGGCGAAACGTCCGTCGCCAGCACACGCGCTTTGGTTTCGAGCGCCAGCGTCACCGAAATCGCGCCTGAGCCAGTGCCGATGTCCAGAATCATCCCTGCCGCGTTGGCGTGAGCCAGGGCGGCTTCGATGAGGTGCTCAGTCTCGGGGCGGGGAATCAGCACATCGGGCGTCACCCGGAACTCGCGGCCGTAAAATTCCTGGCGTCCCGTGATGTGCTGGGTAGGTGCGCCCTTGATCCGCTGGTGCAAGTAGCGTCCGTAATGGATCCACCAGACTTCGATCAGATCGTCATTGCCATGCGCGTACAGCCACTCCCGGTCATGCCCCGTAGCATGCATCAGCAGGACTTCCGCGGTTAGCCGCGCTGCGGCGATCTTCGCGTCTTCAAGAAGTTTCTGGCCTTGAAAAAGGGCCGTACGGACGGTCATGGTCGTTTGCCAGCCGGGGACCGGCTGGATCTAAGCGGCTTGCTCGGCGCCTTGTTCTTTGAGCTTTTCCGCTTGGAAGTGGGTGGTGAGGGCTTCGACGAACGGCTCCAGCTTGCCTTCCATCACCTGGTCCAGTTGATGCAGCGTGAAGCCAATGCGGTGATCCGTCACGCGGTTCTGCGGGAAGTTGTAGGTGCGGATCTTCTCGCTGCGGTCGCCCGAGCCCACCATGCTGCGCCGCTCCGCGCCGATCTTATCCTGCTGTTTTTGCAACTCCACTTCATACAGACGCGAACGCAGCACGCGCATGGCCTTGGCGCGATTCTTGATCTGCGATTTTTCGTCCTGGCAGGAAACGATGGTCCCGGTCGGCAGGTGAGTGATGCGCACCGCCGAATAAGTGGTGTTGACGCTCTGCCCGCCCGGTCCCGAGGAGCAGAAGGTATCGATGCGGATGTCTTTCGCGTCCACGCTGATCTCGACTTCGTCGGCTTCCGGCAGCACTGCCACGGTGACCGCGGAAGTATGCACGCGGCCTTGGGTTTCCGTGGCCGGCACGCGCTGCACACGATGCACGCCGGCTTCGTATTTGAGCTGGCTATACACCTTGTCGCCGCTGATCAGCGCCGTCACTTCCTTCAGTCCGCCTACCGACGATTCGCTCGACGACGTGACTTCCACCTTCCAGCCGCGCGTCTCCGCGAAACGCGAGTACATGCGGAAAATTTCGTCGGCGAAGAGCGTGGCTTCGTCGCCGCCCGTGCCGGCGCGGATTTCGAGCACTACGTCTTTTTCATCCAGCGGATCCTTGGGCAGCAGCAGGATCTTCAGTTCGTCTTCAATGCGCGCGATCTCCGGCTCCAGGCGGGCCACTTCTTCCTCTGCCATACCGCGCAATTCGGGATCGGATTCCGCCAGCATGGGTCGCGCTTCCGCTAGATTCCGGGTTGCGGTCTTCCACGCGCGGTACTTGCTCACGATCTCCGCCAGCTCGTTGTGGGATTTGCTGACCTTGCGATACTGCGTAGAATCGGCGATGACGGCCGGATCGGCCATCTGGCCGTTCAGGTCTTCGAACTTGCGTTCGATGTCGTCGAGTTTTTGCTGGTATTGCATCAGTCGGCTCCGCTGGGCGCGCTTAGGCGATAACCAACTCGCCGCCCTGCTTGGCTTCGAGCGCCATCGCGCCTTCCAGAGCATGGATGGCCACCGTGACTTCGCGGTCGTCCGGCGGCTTGGTGGTGATGCGCTGCAGCCACAACCCGGGAGCGGTTAGCAGGCCCATCGCGGTCCCCTGACGCTTGGCCGCGAAGCGGATCAATTCGTAGCTGAGCCCTGTAATCAGCGGCAGCAGCGCGATGCGCGCCAGGAATTTGGCGGTGAACGAATCGAAGGGCAGCAGCGCATAAATGATCATCGAGATCACCATCACCACCAGCAGGAAACTGGTCCCGCAGCGCGGATGAAAGGTCACGAACTTCTGCGCGTTATCAACGCTCAGCGGCTGCCGCGATTCGAAATTGAAGACCACTTTGTGCTCCGCGCCATGGTATTCAAACACGCGGCGAATTTCTTTCAGGCGCGAGATCAAGAACAGAAATGCCAGGAAGATCGCCATGCGGATGAGGCCGTCGGTCATGTTGGTGGCGAAGCGTCCGGAGAGCGACGGAACCGCATGTCCCAGACTGGTGGCCAAAAATAGCGGGACGAATTTGTAGAGGAAAATAAAGAAGCCCAGAGAGAACACCAGGTTCGCGGTCATCAGCCAGGAAGAGAATTCAGCCGGCTTAGTGCCCTCTTTCGCCGTACCGTCGTCGAGCGCCGCGTTGGCCGAAAACTTGAGGGCGCGATAACCCAGCGTCATGGCCTGGCCCAGCATTCCCAGGCCGCGCAGAATGGGCTTCTTGAACAGCGGGTATTTTTCGGACATCCGCTCGATGGCCTTCTCTTCGGTGACGATCTCGCCGGAAGGCTTGCGCACCGCCACACAGTAGCTGTGCGGAGCGCGCATCATCACGCCTTCCATCACGGCCTGCCCGCCGACCAGCGTTTCTTCGCCGCTCTCCAGCACCGGCATCATTTGCAGGTGCGCGGACATCCTAAGGAATCGAACGATTCTCATGTCACCCGAGTTCATAGTCTCCCCAAGGTTAGTATAGCGTGAGAGCCCAAAAGACCTGGCTGCAGAATCCTGTGTGGGCTCCCCTGGCGGCTCTGGCGCCCAACACGCCAGAACGCGCCGCCAGGAGTCGAGCAATCATTCGAGCGCGAATAACATGAGGTAGATGGCCTGGAACACGCCTGCCGTAACCACAATGCCGCTTACCCAGGCGATAGAGGTTCCGCGCCAGCGCTGAAGCCGCGATGGTTTAGCCCCAGCCGATTCATTAATAACTGTAAACATGGTTATGTCCTTTCGATGATTCGTGGTCACCCGAGGCCAGCCGTGAAGACGGCTGGCGCCCGGGCTAGCCGATTTGGCGCTTACGAACCGAGCGCGTTCGTGCGCTCCTGTAAGCGTTCGAGTTTGTCCTGGGTCTCGGCCATGTCCAGATGCAGATTGACGGCCTCCTTCACTTGACCGGACCGTTCAGAAATACCGCGGAGAAGATCCGTGTAGTCCGGGTGCCATAGGTTGTTGCCGCGATCGTTCAGGTGCTCGATTGCCGCTTCGGTGTGCGCGGCAAGCGTCACCGCGGGGGGTACCGCGGAATCGATCGCCTCCTGCTGCCACGGGGTCACCAGCTGGCGGATCGCCTGAAGCCGATTCAGCTTTTCCCCCATGACGTTGATGTGATGCTTTACCGTGGTGATCCGATCGGCATGGCTCTCCCGGCTAAGAGCACCACGCGAATACGATTCTAAAATCGTGGCATCACGGCTCAAAACAGTTGCGGTGAATTGGACCTCCTTGAGAAGGTTGGACGCCTCGGCAGGATAGTTCCAATCTTCCGTTTGGCAATTCGCTCGGCGGTCAGAGACGCCACGCGGAGCAGCGGTTAACACTCCTGCCGCCATGACTCCCGCCAGTAACAGACACATAGTTTTTGTGACACTTCTCGATTTCATATTGAATCTCCTTAAAATTTAAATTGAAAATGGAACTGCAACGATTTCCGGACGCGCACGCAGGCGCTCCGCCAAGAAGCTTGAGTTGTATGGCGCTTTAGGAGATGGGCGGTGCGCGTGGCGATGCAGAACCGCGGCACGATTGACCGCTCGCAGATGGAGCGGTAGCAGATGCCGCCCCGGCAAAATCCAGCCGGTGCAATAACGGAGCGATCGCGTTACAGGCGACTGAATGGTTCGCCGGACGGCTATTCTCCACTAGACCGGCTTTGAATGCCGGTACTGGCAGACGAGTCAACGCTACGTGCCCGTGAAGCGCCGAAGATCGCAGGGAGGTGTTGCCAGTTTGCTGTGGTTGCAAGCCGAGAGCGCCGGCCTTAGCCGATGCAAAGCTAAGTAGGGCAAGTGTTACGGCGCCTAGCACAGCCTTTGCGTTGTTTGGCAGCTTCTGCATTCTAGTGAAGTAGACGAATCTGCCGGTGAAAGGGTTCAAGAAAAATTGAAGAAATTTAATGATTCGCCGTGACGGCATGTGCCGCTTCTCGGTTGAGATAGAATCGTCTGCACGAAAGGACGTCCCATGCTCCGCCTTCTCAGCATCGCCCTCCTGATTTCCATGATGAATGGCTTTGGCCCGGCTGTGGCGCAGACGCCGGCCCCCGTGCGTCCGACGCCGCCGACTCGCGATCCGCACACCCCCGGATATGTCAGCGCGAAGGAATTGCCTGACGGGGCCAACGCCCCCGCGGACGCCGATGGAAACTTCATCATCGGCCCAACCCACAACCCTGCGCCGGAAATGACCATCCAGGAAGGTGTTCCGCAGGGAACCATCTACAACTTCACGATGAATTCGGCCGACAGTAAACTTTATCCCGGCATCGCGCGGGAGCCCGGCACTTTCGGCACGGCCGATCCCAGTGATCCCGCCAAGCTGATCGTGACCACAAGCCATCCGGCGCCCTACACGCGCCGGGTTGCAGTGTATGTCCCGAAGCAATACATCCCCGGCACCGCCGCGCCGTTCATTGTCGGAGCCGACGGACCCGATCCACTGTTATTCACGGCACTGGATAATCTGATCGCCCAGAAACGCGTGCCCGCGATGATCGCCATTTCCATCAGCAACGGCAGCGGTGATGCCCAAGGCAGCGAGCGTGGTTTGGAGTACGACACGATGTCCGGACGCTATGCGGAGTTCGTCGAAACAGAAGTGCTGCCGCTGGTGGAGAAACAATACCATGTGATATTGACCAAAGATCCCGAAGGCCGCGCGACCATGGGCGGCAGCTCCGGCGGTTCCTGCGCGTTGATCATGGCGTGGTATCACCCGGAGCTCTATCACCGCGTTCTTACCTACTCAGGCACCTACGTGAACCAGCAGTGGCCGCCGAATCCGGAGACCCCTCACGGCGCCTGGGAATTTCATGAGCACCTGATTCCGCAGAGTCCCGCCAAGCCGATTCGGCTGTGGATGGAGGTGGGAGACCGGGACCTGTTCAATCCGAACATCATGCGCGACAACATGCACGACTGGGTAGTGGCAAACGAGAACATGGCCAAGGTGCTCGCGGCCAAGGGCTACCATTATCAATTTGTATTCGCGCGCAACGCTGGGCACACAGACCGCGCTGTGAAACAGCAAACCCTGCCCGAGGCCCTGGAATATTTATGGCAGGGATATGGGAAGCCGAGGAAATGAGATGAGCTGAAGAGACGGCCATGATTACCATTCTGGGTGCGGGCGGCCCGATCGGCAATGAGCTCGCGAAAATCTTGGCAGCGGGCCATGAGTCATTCCGTCTGGTAGGCCGCAACCCGAAACCGCTTGCGGCCGGCGAGGTATTCGCTGCGGACCTGGCTGATCGGGAGCAGACCATCCGGGCAGTGGCAGGGTCGAGAGTAGTGTACCTGCTGGTGGGCCTCAAGTATGACCTTCGGGTCTGGCAGGAACTCTGGCCGCGAATCATGGGCAACACCATCGAAGCCTGCAAACGGGCGCAGGCGAAGCTGATCTTCTTCGATAACGTATACATGTATGGGAAGGTTGATGGCGCGATGACCGAGGAAACTCCATACGCTCCCTGCTCCAAGAAAGGAGAGGTCCGCGCAAAGATTGCCACAACTCTGATGAACGAAGCCAGGGCCGGCAATCTGAGCGCGATGATCGCCCGCTCGGCGGATTTCTACGGGCCCGACACCGAGCATGGTGTGCCCAACATTCTGGTTTTCGAACCATTCGCGAAGGGAAAAACGGCGTCCTGGTTAGTCAATGCCGCTGTGCCCCACTCGCTGACGTATATTCCCGATGCCGCGCGCGGAGTGGCCTTGCTGGCCGAGCGGGAGTCGGCATGGAACCAGGTGTGGCATCTGCCAACGCCGCCCGACCCGCCAACCGGCAGGGAGTTCATCGAGATGGCCGCGAAGGAATTTGGAGTGGCTGCCAAGTACCGCGTGTTGAGCCGGCCGATGCTGTGGGTCGCCGGCTGGTTCAATCCGCTAATCGGCGAGTCATACGAAATGTTGTATCAGAGCGATTCTCCCTACCTGTTCGACTCGACAAAGTTCGCCAAGGAATTCGGCTTCGCGGGAACTCCCTACCGGGAGGGAATCCGAATCGTCGCGGACTCGTATAAGCGGAAGCTGTGAATGTCCTTACTCCACACCCGCGATGCAATCGATCTCAATTCTCACGTCTTTCGGCAACCGCGCCACTTCCACGGTTGCGCGGGCGGGAGCGTTGCTCGCGAAGTACCGTCCGTAGACCTCGTTCATGATCGCGAACTCGCCCATGTCCTTCAGGTACACGGTAGTCTTGACCACGCGCTCCAACGACGACCCGGCGGCTTCCAGCACGCTCTTCAGATTCTCGATCACGCGCTCGGTCTGCACGCCGATCCCGCCCTCGACGATCTGATTGGTTGCGGGATCCAGCGGTATCTGCCCGCTCAGGAATGCCCAACCATTGGAGATCACCGCTTGCGAATAGGGGCCGATGGCTTTCGGCGCTCGCTCCGTCGAAATAATTTTTTTCATATGCCTCTTGAAAATCGTAGCGTGCCGGTGAGATCGGCCGCTCGCGCCACTTTTTCCCGCTCCAGAAACTGGTCCAGCTCGCGGGCGATCCGCAGCGGCGCCTGCGGGTCCCAGAAGTTCGCTGTACCGACTTCGACGGCGCTCGCTCCCGCGATCAGGAACTCAGCTGCGTCGGCGCCAGTGGCGATTCCCCCCAGCCCCACAACCGGAATCTTCACCGCTTGCGCCGCCTCGTAGACCATGCGCAAGGCGATGGGTTTGATGGCCGGCCCCGAGAGACCGCCGAAACCGTTGCCCAGCCGAGGCGTGCGCGTGCGCGCGTCGATCGCCAGCGCCACAAACGTATTCACCAGCGATAATGCATCCGCCCCCGCCTCCGCGGCGGCTTTGGCCACTTCCTGAACGCGCGTGACATTCGGGGACAGCTTCACCAGCAGCGGACGCTGCTGGATAACCGAGCGCACCGCCGCGACCACTTCGCTGAGCAAGCCCGGATCGCAGGCGAACACCATCCCGCCCTGCTTGGTATTTGGGCAGGAGACGTTCAGCTCATAGCCCGCTAATCCTTCGGCGTCCTCTAGAATCTTCACCACCTCGACATAATCTTCCACCGCGTAGCCGAATATGTTGGCGAAGACCGGTATGGGAATCGCGCGGAGAGCCGCCAGTTTGTCGCTCACGAAAGCCCGCACACCGATGTTCTGCAGTCCCACCGAGTTCATCATCCCGGCTTCGGTTTCGTACAGGCGCGGCGCCGGATTGCCCTCCATCGGTTCCCGCGAAAGTCCCTTCGTGATGATGCCGCCCAGTTGGGTCAAATCCACCACGTCACGCAGCTCGACGCCGTAAGCGAAGGTGCCTGAGGCCGCGAGCACCGGCGTCTTCAGCGGAATTCCGCATAGCGTTGTGGCGAGTCTCGATGACACTCGTCACAGCATAGCAGCCGCTTGCGGATCTAGCTTCGGCCCCGGAAAGGTCATGACGCCCCGGCGGTCTACCAGCCCTGTGCGATCAGTCCGACTCCGGCTGCCACCAGCGCCACGCCGGCGACATGGCCGAGCAGTTCCCCGCGCGGCAGGCTCTTCTCGGCCATGACGAAGAGCGCAATCACGGCCACCCACAGCAAATTCATGACGCCTGCCACGAAGAGCAACGCCATTAATACCCAGCAACATCCCACACAGTAGGAACCATGCCGTAATCCCATGATGAACGCGCCTGCCTTGCCGTCGCGCCACTCGCTCATCAGAAAGGAGAGGGGCGATCGGCAACCCTTCAGGCACATGTGCTTGAGGGGCGTCCATTGGAAGATGCCCGCAGCAATCAGGAGCCCGCCGCTCAGAAACGGACTGGTGGCAGCCATCGCAGGCGAGAGGAGCGCGGCTTTATGCAATCCCCACTGGGCCAGTGTCGCTACTGCGGAGTATGCGGTCCAGACCGCAAGATACCCGGCGACAAAGATGCCCACTGGAGCAAATTGTCGACCGGCCGATTGCCGGCGGCGGTTCACGCCGAGAAAAGTAAGGACCATCGGTGCGGCGGAGGGCACCATCATGGCGACCATCATCACCGCCCACATCAAGAAGAGCAGTAGGACGGCCGTCAGCCCCCATTGCTGAGACTCTGGCATGGTCATGCCGGACATATCCATACCGGGCATGTCCATGCCGCGCATGCCTGACATGTCCATACCGGGCATCCTCGCGCGCGTGTGAAAAAGGTACCACCAGGCGACCAGCACCATGACGGCGAGGCAGCCACCGACGATCAGCCGTTCCTTGCGAAGGATGGCTTCCAATGGGATCGTCTCCAAAAAAATCTATCCGTTGGACCAGTCGAAGTCATACAGAATCCAGTTGGACTTCTCGGCCCCCACGGACAGGCCGGCCGCGCTGGCGCGGAACGTCCCTTGGCCGCATTGCCCCTTCTTCCAGATGAATCCGTCGGGAAGATCAATATTGGCGAAATGGTCCTCGCCGGTGACGGGGTTCTTAAACGTGTCGCCGAGGCCTTCGCCGATACCCTCGGCCTTGAACACGCTCTTGGGGCCGCTCCCCTCGATCGTAATTCGAGCCTTCACCAGCCCAGTCACTTCAAAGGTCGTTCCGAGGATCTCCCACGGCATCCCGCCCAGTTTCCCGGTGCAGATTTGTGCGAGTGCTTCGATTTGCTTCTCAGTCGCGGCCGGTTCCACGACGAAGACGCACTTGCCGCTGCCTTCATGAATGGCTTTCGGCCAGGCGACAATCGCGGCGCACTTTACCCCCGAGAGATCGACACCCCCGCATGAGCCGCTCTCAATCGCCATTCCCACCAAGGCCCGGCAACTGCCGTCCTTCGAGTTCGGGAAGCCTCCAAAGTTGCAGCCGCAACCGAAGTCACAGTTGCAAAACTCGTAACCCGTACCTTTGAGCGCCCAGTGGGTCGCTGTTGCCGTCGACGTCATATCCTCTCCTTAGGTCATTCTCACCCGCACCGCGCTATCAGGCCCATTTTATCGAAGAAATCGTAAGCGATTGCAGGGCAGGGTGCTGACAATTCCGCGTACTTCGAATCGCAGCAGCCGTCGCCAAATGAAAAAGGCTGCCCGCAACGCGAGCAGCCTTGAGTCCGGATTAAATCCAAAAACTAATCGCCGAAGGACCCGACTTCTTCCTTCTTTTCGACCACCTTGGGGGCAGCCGGTGCGATGGCGCTCAGCGGAACTATGCCGGGCGTCGGTTTCTCGCCGAGCACGTGCTCCTTATACATGGCGAGCATGCGAGCGTTCTCAGCGTCTTCCTTCTGCTTGGCGTCACGGGCGCGCTTCTTCTCTTCGCGGGCGGTCTTGGCGATGCCCAGGTCGTCGAGATCGTGCTGCCTCTGCTTGTTCACGTCT
>Ga0310813_10001209_pt1 | contig 15630 bp, 9 predicted proteins | sample YN3metagenome_FD_203086 | JGI IMG/M metagenome (GOLD analysis project Ga0310813, IMG submission 203086) | Soil microbial communities from experimental microcosm in Duke University, North Carolina, United States - YN3 | ecosystem: Engineered > Artificial ecosystem > Soil microcosm > Unclassified ...
CAAGTTCGCGGTGCCGGATGACCCGACATTCGAGAAGCTGCTGTCGCTCGAGTCGCTCGGGGACTACACGCTGGTCCCGGCCGGCGAGCAGCGGATCACCGATCACTACGTCGACACCGAGGGCCGTGACCTGCTGCAGAGCGGCCACGCCCTGCGGCGGCGCGCGCGGCCGGAGGGCGGCCCGGAGCTGGTGACGGTGAAGGGGCTCGGGGGTGCCACCGGCTCCGTGCATCGCCGCCGCGAGCTCGAGGTGGAGGTGCCGGCCGATGCGCCCCCGGAGCGCTGGCCCGAGGGCGCGCCCCGCGACTTCGTGATGCAGATGGCGCACGACAAGCCGCTCGTCGAGTTCCTCACGCTCCGCCAGCGGCGGACGACGCGCGACGTGGTGCGCTCGGATCACCGCATCGCCGTGCTCTCGCTCGACGAGGTCGAGTTCGTGGACGGCGCCACGGCACGCGAGCTGGAGATCGAGCTCGCGCCCGAGGGGGATGGCGCCGACCTCGAGCAGCTGGAGAAGCTGCTGGAGCCGTATGGGCTCCAGCCGGAGACGCGCTCCAAGTTCGAGCGCGCGCTGGCGCTGGTGGACACGTCCGGGCACGACGGGAACCACGAGGGCGGCGATCGGCCCGACCTGGCTCAGCCCGAAGTGTCCATAGCGCAGGACGCTCCCGCGCGCGCCCGCCGCCGCGGTCGTCGGGGGAACGGCGTCGGCCTCCGCGCCGACGACCCCATGCTCGAGGCCGGCCGCAAGATCCTGCGCCTGCACTGGGAGAAGGCGCTCGCCCACGAGCCGGGCACGATCGCGGGGGAGGACCCCGAGGAGCTGCACGACATGCGCGTGGCGACGCGCCGGCAGCGGGCGGCGCTGCGCATCATCGAGCCCTACTGCCGGAAGAAGTTCCTGCGACCGGTGCGCGACGGCCTGCGTTCGCTCGGCGGCACCATCGGCGCCGTGCGCGACATGGACGTGCTGCTCGCCGCGGCACAGGCGCACCAGTCGTCGCTGGCCGCGAGCGAGGCACGCGGGCTCCAGGTCCTGCTCAAGGCGTGGATGCGACAGCGCGAAGCCTCACGCCAGCGGATGATGGACCACCTCCGCGGCCAGGTGCACGCCGTGTTCAAGGAGCAGTACACCGCGTTCCTCGATACGCCGGGAGCCGGTGCGCGCTCGGAGGCCGCGCCGAAGCCGACGCTGGTGCGCCACGTGCTGCCGTTCGAGATCTGGTCCCATTACGCGGCGTTGTGCGCCTATGAAAAGATGCTGCCGTGGGCGAGCGTGGAGACGCTGCACGCACTGCGCATCGAGGGCAAGCGCCTGCGCTACCTGCTCGAGTTCTTCCGCGAGGTGCTGGACGGCACCGTGGAGAAGCCGATCCGCGCGCTCTTGGCGCTGCAGGATCACCTGGGCGAGATCCAGGATTGCGTGGTGACCATCGGACTCGTGGAAGACTTCCTGAAGAGCGCCGGGGGCGTCGCCGACCGCGAAGCCGCCGCGGCGTCTGGCCGCTATCGCGAGGCGCGCCGGGCGCGGATCGAGGAGCTGCGCCGCGGGCTGGACGCGCCGTGGAGCGACGTCACCTCGGCCGAGTTCCGGACCAGCCTGTCGCGCGCCGTCACCGACGTGCAGAAGCAGCCGCCAGCGAAGGGCTCTCGCACCCGGGGTTGATCGCGGGCGCGGGCGCGAAAGCCAAGCGCCGCTTCGCGCCTGCCCGCCCCCTGAAGAGGTCTAACGCCGTCTTCCGCCCTTGAAGATGTCACCCAGCTTCGCGAGCACGCGGTGGACGAGCCCTTCGGGCTTCGCCGCCTCGCGCGCCTCGCGCTCGCGGAGCCCGTCGCCGTCCGCGCGGTCGTCCGCGTAGACCGGCCGCAGCACGTCGCCCTCGATCGCGAGCGCGCCGAGCCGCCCGCGCTTCCGGTCGGAGATGCGCGTGTCGATGAGGACGACGGACCCGCCATAGTGGGGGTGGTCGAGCACGATCGAGCCATCGTCCGTCGGTGAGTGGCCGAGCACGATGCGCTCGGCGCCGAGCCGCTCCAGGATGGCGCGGATCGTCTTTCGCGACGGGGCATCCTTGGGGCGCCGGCCGCGGTCCCGGAACGCGCGCGTCCACATCGGGCCGTCGTCGTCGTCGAACGTCCACCGCGTCTCCCGCGGCGGCCTCGGCCCCACGCCCTGGAGGTGTGCGATCCAGGCTCGCACGTGCGCGTTCACCTCGCCGGGATCGATGTCCAGCGCCCAGCGGTCGAGCCCGGCGTGCACGTAGAGCGTGCGGCCGATCTTGAGGATGGTGGGACGGCCGAGCACCCACTGGGCGTAGAGGCCCTCGCCCTGGAAGTCACTCTTCTGGTATTCCCGCCGCTCTCGCCGCGTGAGCTTCCCGAAGCGGCCCGCGATCGGCAGCAGGTCGTGATTGCCGAGCAGCGCGTGGACGCGGCCGCCGGCGCGGAACGCCTCGCGCTCGAGGCGGATCACCGCGTTCAGGAGCAGCCGCGAGTGCTCGCCGCCCACGAGATCGCCCATGAGCACGAGGTGCGTGCCCGCGCCACGCCAGCTCCCGCGCTCGTCGAGGAGGCCGCACGCGCGGCCGATGGCGCCGAACGCGCGCAGGTCCCCGTGCAGGTCGCCGACGGCGACGACGCGGCGCGGCGCCGGCCGCACGTCCCACTCGGGGCTGTCGGCGATCCGCGGCGCGGCGCCGCTCATCGCGCCGCCCGCTGCACGACGCGCATGCCGCGCCGCTTAAGCTCGCGCACGAACGGCGCCGGCGGGATCACCTGCTCCGGGGCCCAGACGCCGGGCTCGAGCGGGATCTCGCCCGCGAGCATGAGCTGGACGGCGATCGAGGGCGGCGCGCCGGTGTCGATGTCGGGCCCCACGCCGCCGCCGGCGCGCGGCCCGACCGCGCAGTCGGTGGTGACGGTCACCGCGCGGCCCTGGCGACGTCCCTTGACCACGGTCCGCAGCACCTCGTGGCGTTCCGGCCGGCCCTTCGGCACCGGCTTCGGCAGCCGTTCGAGCATGCGCAGCAGCAGCTCGCGCGGGGCGGGCGAGCCGCCGTTCGCCCGCGCGCGAGCGCGGTGCCTCGGTCGTGGCGATGGCTCCCCGGTCTCGGCGAGCCCCAGCCGCACGAGGAACGCGAGCCGCTCCATGAACGCGGGATCGAAGCCCTGGCGGAACGTGACCTCGCGGATCCCGCGGTCCTTGAAATGGAGCGGCAGCGTCGCCACCTCGGAGTGGAGCGTGGTGTCCACGGGGATACGGCCGACCGGCGGTGGGAAGCGCACCTCGATCCGCTCGTGCGGGTCGAGAGCGGGCACCATGCGCCAGGCGCCGTCGCGGAACACGGCCGAGGGCATCGAGAACTCGTCGAGCAGCGTGTCCACCGAGTAGCCGAAGCCGAGCGGCGGCGCCTCGCGGTACCGCGTCCGGTCGCTCGCGCCCACGAGGCAGTGCACCTCGCTCACCGTCTCGAGAGCGCGCGCGGCGCGCGCGGCGAGCACGTTCAGGATGCCGGGCGCCGAGCCGATGCCGAGGATCGCCATGCGGCCGCCGCGCGCGAACGCGCGCGCGAGCGGGAGCTGGCGCCGGGTCATGTGGAACAGGCCGCCGAGGTCCAGGTAGTGCGTCCCGGCTGCGAGTGCGCCCTCCATGGCGAGCAGGTTGAAGCGGTAGGGGAGCGACGCGATCGTGGCCCAGGCGCCGGCGAGCGCGCGGCGGAGGCTCGCGGGCTCGGTGACATCGAGCGGCACCACGCGCACGCCGGGGATGGTTTTCGCCGGCCGCTCGCGGTCCGCGATCACGACCTCGATGCGCCCGCGGCCGGTGCGAACGAGGTCGCGCGCGGTGATGCGCCCCATGGCGCCGGAGCCGCCGAGGATGACGACGCGTGGTCTCACGGGACCGCTCTCTCCGCGGCCACGTCCGCGAGACAGGATTCCAGCACCGCGAGCCCCTCCGCGACCTCGGCGTCGCTGGCGACCAGCGGCATCAGCGTGCGGATGACGTTGCCGTGGAGACCCGCGGAGAGGATGAGCAGCCCGCGGGACGCCGCCAGCGCCAGCACGCGCTCGGTGCGCTCCTTGTCGGGCGCCAGCGTGGCGCGGTCGGTGACCAGCTCGAGCGCGCGCATGGCGCCCACGCCGCGCGCCTCGCCCACGAACGGGAAGCGCTCGGCGAAGCCCGCGAAGCGCCCGGCGACCACGGCGCCGAGCGCGGCGGCGCGCCGCGGCAGCTCCTCGCGCTCCAGCGTCTCGATGGCGCCGAGCGCGGCGGCGCACGCCACCGGGTTGCCGCCGAACGTCCCGCCGAGGCCGCCGGGCTGGACCGCGTCCATGAGCGCCGCACGGCCGACCACGGCCGAGAGCGGGAAGCCGTTCGCGAGGGACTTCGCCATGCACACGAGGTCGGGCTCGAGCCCGGCCCACTCGCAGGCGAACATCGTGCCCGTCCGCCCGAAGCCGGTCTGGATCTCGTCGGCCACGAGCACGATGCCGTGCTCGCGGCAGAGGCGGCCGACCTCGAGCAGGAACGCGCGCGGCGGGACGATGAACCCGCCTTCGCCCAGCACCGGCTCGATCACCGCGCACGCGACCGAGGCGGGGTTCACGTTGCTGCTCAGGAACCGCGACATCTCGGCGACGCCGCGCGCGATGAACGCCTCTTCCGAGATCTCGCGCGGCCGGCGGAGCAGGTCCGGGACCGGGAAGCGGTAGACCTCCGGCGCGAACGGGCCGAAGCCGTCGCGATACGGCGTCGTCTTGCTGGTGAGCGACAGCGCCAGCAGGGTGCGGCCGTGGAAGCCGGGATCGAACGCCAGCACCGCCGGCCGGCCGGTGGCGCGGCGCGCGATCTTGACCGCGTTCTCCACCGCCTCGGCGCCGCTGTTGAAGAGCGCGGCGCGCGTCTCGCCCGCGATCGGGGCGATCCGGCACAGCGTGCGGGCGAGCGCCACGTACGGCTCGTAGGGCGCGACCATGAAGCAGGCGTGTTGCAGCCGGCCCAGCTGCTCGCGCACGCGGTCGAGCACGCGGGGCGCACCGTGGCCGGCGTTCATGCACCCGATCCCGCCGCTGAAATCGAGGAACACGTTGCCGTCGACGTCGGTGAGCCGCGCGCCCTCCGCGCGCTCGAAGAAGATGCCGTGGCGCGCCTCGGAGACGCCGGCGGAGACCCAGCGCCGGCGCTCGGCGAGCAGCGCGCGGCTCTTGGGGCCAGGAAGCTCGGTGCGGAGCCGGATCGCCGGCGCCGCCACCGCGTCGGAACTGCGGGAGCCGCCGCTCACGAGTACCAGCCCATCGGCGCCTCGTTGAGGTTGACGTGCACCTGCTTCAGCTCGAGGTAGCTGTCGACGCCGTAGCGCCCCAGCTCGCGCCCGGTGCCGCTCATCTTCATCCCGCCCCACGGCGCCTCGACGTAGGTCGGCTGCATGTGGTTGACCCACACCACCCCGGCCCTGAGCCCGCGCACGACGCGGAAGGCGCGGAAGATGTCGCGCGTCCACACCGCGCCGGCGAGACCATAGGGCGTGGCGTTGGCGATGCGCAGCGCGTCGGCTTCGTCCGCGAACGGGATCACCGTCACCACCGGGCCGAAGATCTCCTCGCGCGCGATGGTCATCCCCGGATCCACGCCCGCGAACACGGTCGGCTCGAGGTAGGCGCCACCCGCGAGGTCGCCGGCCGGGCGGGCGCCGCCCAGCACCAGGCGCGCACCCTCGCGGCGCCCCTGCTCGACGTAGCCGGTCACACGCTCGAGGTGCGCACGCGTCACCAGCGGGCCCATGCGCGTGGCGCGGTCGAGCGGGTCGCCCAACCGGATCGCCCGCGCCTTCTCGACGATCGCATCGAGGAACGCGTCGTGGATGCTGCGCTCCACCAGGATGCGCGAGCCCGCCGAGCACACCTCGCCCTGGTTCACGAACACGCCGAACACCGCCCCCTCGACCGCCGGCTCCCAGCTCGCATCGGCGAAGAAGATGTTCGGCGACTTGCCGCCCAGCTCGAGCGTGACGCGCTTGAGGTTGGACTCGGCCGCGGCGCGCAGGATCTCGCGGCCGGTGCGCGTCGAGCCGGTGAACGCGATCTTGTCCACCTCGTCGCTCGCGGCCAGCGCCGCGCCCGCGGCCGGCCCGTCGCCGGTGACGATGTTGACGACGCCCTTGGGCAGCTCCTCGATGCCGTCGAGGATGCGGGCCAGCGCCAGGGCGGTGAGCGGCGTCGCCTCGGCGGGCTTCAACACCACCGTGCAGCCCGCGCACAGCGCCGGGGCGATCTTCCACGCCGCCATGAGCAGTGGGTAGTTCCAGGGGATGATCTGGCCGCAGACGCCGACCGGCTCCTTGAGCGTCAGGCTCAGCGCCTCGTCCGGCACCGGGTTCACGTCGCCGCTGATCTTGGTCGCGAGCCCGCCGTAGTATTCGAAGCAGGTGGCCGCGTCGGCGATGTCGAACTCCGCCTCGAAGATCGGCTTGCCCATGTTCTCGGTCTCGAGCCGCGCCAGCTCCGCGGCCGACTCGCGCAGCCGCCGCGCGACCTCCAGCAGCACGCGCCCGCGCCGGGTCGCGGTGGCGCCTGGCCACGGTCCGCGATCGAACGCGGTGCGCGCGGCGCGGATCGCGGCCGTGGTCTCGGCCGCGGTGGCGCGCGCGGCGTGCGCCAGCGTCGCGCCGGTCGCCGGGTTCACGATCGCCTGCGTCGGCTCGGCGCCGTTCACGAACCGTCCGTCGATGTAGAGCGGCAGCGTCTCCATGTTCCGGGTCCTCACCAGGGCCGTTTCGCGTACGGGAACCAGTAGCTCTTCCGCTCCTGGATGTAGTCGATGTGCACGTGCTTCGGCTCGCGGAAGGCTTCCAGCCCCTCGACGCCCAGCTCGCGCCCGATGCCGCTCTGGCGCATGCCGCCGAACGGGCCCGCCTCGTTGTCCGTGAGCGGATCGTTCACCCAGAACGTCCCCGCCTTGATCTCCTCCATGGCCTGCATCACGTAACGCAGGTTGTTCGTGTAGAGGTTGGCCCCGAGGCCGTAGTCGCTGTCGTTGGCGAACGCGATCGCCTCGGCCACGTCGCGCACGCGCACGATCGCGGCCACCGGGCCGAACACCTCCTCGCGCGTCGCCGAGCCCCCGTGCTCCACGCGATCGAGCACGGTCGGCTCGAGGAAGTGGCCGCGCGCGAGCCCGGCCGGCCGGCGCCCGCCCGCGAGCAGGCGCGCCCCTTCGCCGACCGCGCGCTCGATGGAGCCGGTGACGCGCCCCAGCGCCTCGCGCGAGATCACCGGTCCCATGTCGGTTTCCGGCCGCCGCGGATCGCCGACGACGACCTCGCGCGCGAGCTCCGCGAAGCGCTCGACGAAGCGATCGGCGATGGCGTCCACGACGTAGAATCGCTTGGCCGACGTGCACACCTGGCCGGCGTTCAAATAGCGCGCCCACACCGCGCCACGCGCCGCGACCTCGAGATCGGCGTCCTCGCAGACGATGAACGGGTCGATCCCGCTCGTCTCCAGGTTGACCTTCTTCAGCGTGTCGGCGGCGATCCGCATGATGTGCTTGCCGACGCGGGTCGAGCCGGTGAACGCGATCATGTCCACGCGCGGATCGCGCACCAGCGCCTCGCCCGCCTCCTCGCCGGTGCCGGTGACGATGCCGACGACGCCCGGCGGCAGCACCTCGAACGCCGAGGCGAGACGCAACGTGGAGAGCGGGGTCTCGTCAGCGGGCTTGATGATCACGGTGTTGCCCGCCGCGAGCGCGGGCGCCACCTTCCACGCCATGAGCAGCAGCGGATAGTTGAAGGGCACGATCGCGGCGACGACGCCGAACGGCTCCTTCACCGTGAAGTTCACCTGGTGCTCGAAGCTCGGCGGGATGCTGGTCCCGCGCGAGCTCCGGCCGATCTCCGCGTAGTAGTCGAAGCACGCCGTCACCCACTCGATCTCGTCGAGGTTCTCGATCATCGGCTTGCCGCCCTCGAGCGTCATGACCTCGGCGAGCTCGCGGTGCATGGCGCGGATGCGGGCGGCGACCTCGTGCAGCAGGCGCGCCTTGTCGAGGCCCGGCACGCGGCGCCACCCCATCTGCGCCTCGCGCGCGCACTTGGCCGCGGCGGCGACGTCGGCCGCTTGTGCGCGGGGGACGCGGCCGACGACTTCCTCGGTCGCGGGGTTCTCGACCTCCATGGTCGCGCCACCCGCCGCGCCGCACGCGGCGCCGTTCACCCACATCCCGACCTCGTTCACGGGGAGGCCCTCCTTCGCTCTCCGGCGAACGGCGCGGACACGGCCGTCGGCCCGTTCAGTGGGGCATTCAGGTAGACGAAGCGCATGCCGCTGCGCAGGTAGTTCGGGAACGTCTGCAAGAGCTGGGCGTCGCGGAACCAGGCCGGCCCGGTGCCGTGGAAGCGCTCCTCGATCAGCGTGGAGAAGTACGCGTACCCGGCCGCGAGCGCCCGCTCGCGGAGCCGGTCGAGCAGCAGGCTCTCGAGCTCGAGAGCGTTCTTCACCGACGGCAGCGTCGCCAGCGCCTGGAGGTAGAACGTGTCGCGCTCGCCGAGCCGTGGATCGGAGGCCACGCCCTCCTCGTCGTGGTCCTCGAGCGCGCTGCCGAGCGCGTACGCCACGACGCGGCCGGAGATGCGGTCGCGCACCACCACGCACAGCGAGCCGGGGCTCGCGAGCGTGCCCTGCAGCATCTCGGCCGGGAACTGGAGCAGCGGCCTCCGCCCCGCGCGCAGGACGTCGGGCGGATAGTTGGAGACGCCGCCGTAGCGCTCGAACTCCACCGCCACGATCCCCGGGCCGTACTCGGCGAAGCCGTCGGGGGAGACGTCGATCACCTCGATCGACTCGAGCGGGCACTCCAGCGCGCCAACGCGGATCTCCGGACCTCCCGAGACCACCGGCTCCGTGCGCTCGCGTGTCAGGTCCTCCACCGCGCGGCGCAGGATCGCGAGCGCCTCGTCGATCGCGTAGGGCTCGGTGTCGTAGCGCGGATAGAAGCGCAGCGTGCGCTCGCCCGCCGGCAGCAGCAGCAGGCCGAGCCGGAACGCGCGGTCGCGGAGCCCGTCGCGCCAGTCGGCGCGCGAGACGTCGAAGCCGAGCATCACGCCGGCACCGCGCACGTTCTCGAGGAGCCCCGAGTAGTCGCGCGCCAGGGCCTCGATCCCGTCGCGCGCCCGTCGCCCGGTGCGCTCGACCTGCGCGAGGTCGAGCCGGTCGAGCACGGCCAGCAGCCTCAGCATGCCCGTCGAATCCCCCTCCCAGGTGGTGTTGAACTTCTTCTCCTCCTGGAAGAACGTCGCCAGCTCCTCGCTCACGAACAGCACGCCGTTCTGCGCCTTCTTGGCCCAGATGACCGCGTCGGGTGGCAGCGGCAGCTCGAAGCCATCGTGCGCCCACAGCCGCCCCGTGGCGCCCCAGCCGGTCTGCACCTCGTCGAAGAGCAGAGGGACGTCGAGGATGCTGGTGAGGAGCCGCAGGCGGCGCATGAACGACGCGCTCGCCATGCGCACGCCGCCCTCGCCCTGGATCGGCTCCACGAGCACGGCGGCCGCGCGACGGCTGCGCTGGAGGACCTCCGCCGGCTGCGCGGCGCGCCGCTCGGCCACGAACGCGGCCGCATCCTGCCCCGGGCCGCCCCGTGCTTCCAGGAACGCGTCGATCGATTCCAGCTCGCGCCGAAAGCTCTCGCGCCGGCGGTCCGCCTCGGTCGGGCGCCCGGAGACGAGCAGGTCCCAGAGCTGTTTCAGGCTCCGCTCCTCGCGCCGCGCCAGCTCCTTCGCGCTGCCGCCGAGCGCCGGGAACGAGACGTGCGGCCACTCGAACGTGGGGAATCCCAGCCGCGCCTTCTTCCGGTGCGTGGCCGCCAGGCTCCCCAGCGTGCGCCCGTGGAACGCGCCCTCGAACGAGACGATGAAGCCGCCGCTGGCCTCGCCGGAGGTCATGACGCGGTTCAGGAGCACCGCCTTGATCGCGTTCTCCACCGCCTCGGCGCCGGTGTTGACCACGAAGTGGCGAGGCGTGCCCGCGGGCGCGATGCGGTCGAGCTGGGCCTTGAGCCGGAGCGAGAGCGACGTCTGGTACTCGCTGTGCGCGTAGCGCGAGACCGCGAACGGCAGGCCCCGCACGAGCGCCTCCACCACCTGCGGGTCGTTCTCCCCGAGCGCCTGGGTGGCGATCATGGCGCCCATGTCGATGAACCGGTACGGCTCTCCGTGCGCGTCGCGATCCAGGGTGGCGAGGTAGGGGCCCACCGAGTGCGCCGGGTCGAACGCCACCGGCAGCGAGAAGAACAGGCTGCGGGCGGCTGCGTCGAGAGCGGCGCTCGAGTCCGGGAGCGCGCGGCGCACCAGCCCCTCGAGCGGCTCGTCCTCCGCCAGCTCGGCCGGCACGTGGACGTGGACGTCGCCCGCGCGGTAGCGGGCGTCGAGTCGGCGGACCCGCTCCAGGTAGTCGTCGAGCTGGACTCGAGCCGACTCGAGTTCGTCCATGAATCGCTCCCTGCGGCCTTGGCGTGCAGGCTCGGCTCCCGCGCCGGGCGGTCGCCGAGGGCCCCCTTCGTTTTCGGCAGCGCGGAGCGGCGGCGGGAGGCCGAAACTAGCCGCGGGGCAGCGGGCGCTTCTCCCGCGCGGCTGCCGCCCCCGCGGCGGTGGGCGGCTCGCCGCGCGTGGCGTCCGCGCGGTCCGCGGGCGATTCCGGTCGCGCGAGCTTCTTCGAGTCGCCGAGCCCGTTGCTGCCGTTGCCCGCCGGCGACGGCGTTTCCTCCTCGAGGTAGGTGTAGCCCGAGAGCCCCTCGTCGAAGCGGCGGATGAGCAACGCGGATTCCTCGAACGTCAGCAGGCCCCGCCGCAGGGCCTCCTCGCTCGCCTGGCGCACACGCTGCACCAGGTTCTGCTTCTGGTACTGCACGTAGCCCAGCACCTCGGTGACCGAGTCCCCTTCGACGACGTGGGCGACGCGATACTCGCCGCCCTCCATGGTGATGTGGACCGCGTTCGTGTCCCCGAACAGGTTGTGGAGATCCCCGAGGATCTCCTGGTAGGCGCCGACCAGGAACACGCCCAGCACGTAGGGCTTGCCGTTGTCCGGGTGCAGCTCGAGCGCGCTCTTCACGTCGCGGAGATCGATGAACTGGTCGATCTTCCCGTCGGAGTCGCAGGTGAGGTCGGCGATGACGCCGCGGCGCGTGGGCTGCTCGTCGAGCCGGTGGAGCGGCAAGATCGGGAACAGCTGTTTCACCGCCCAATGGTCGGGCGCCGACTGGAACACCGAGAAGTTGCCGTAGTAGGTGTCCGCGAGCGCCTTCTCCAGGCCCTCGAGATCGTCGGGCACGTAATCCAGCTCGCGGATGATCTTCAAGATCGCCTCGCAGCAGCCCCAGAACAGCTGCTCCACGCGCGCGCGCCCGCGCAGGTCGAGGAGCCCGACGTTGAACAGGTTCGTGGCCTCCTCCTTGAGCTGCAGCACGTCGTGGTAGGCCTCCTGGAAGTTCTTGCGCGAGACGGAGCGCCAGGTCTCCAGCAGCTGGTGGATCACCGGATGCTCGTTCTTGCCCACGTCCGGCGGGGCCTGTCCGGCCAGCACCTGGTTCACGTCGAGGATGTTGAACACGAGCACGGAGTGGTGGGCGACCAGCGCGCGGCCCGACTCGCTCAGGATGTCGGGGTGATCGATCCCCGCCTCCTCGCACGCCTCCTGGACGGTGGCGACGACGTCGTTCGCGTACTCCTGCATGGTGTAGTTCGTGGACGACGCCCAGTTCGTGGACGAGCCGTCGTAGTCCACGCCCAGGCCGCCGCCCACGTCGAGGAACTTCAAGCCCGCCCCGGCCTTCGCCAGCTCGACGTAGATGCGGCACACCTCGCGCATCCCGTCCTTGATCGCGCGCACCGCGGAGATCTGCGAACCGAGGTGGAAGTGGAGCAGCTCGAGGCAGTCGAGCATCCCGGCCCCGCGCAGCCGATCCACGAGCAGCACGAGCTCGGTCGCGGTGAGGCCGAACTTGGAGCGGTCGCCCGTGGACTCCATCCACTTGCCGGCGCCGCGGGTGGTGAGCTTCGCGCGCACGCCGATGTGCGGGCGGATCCCGAGCCGCCCGGCCACCTCGAGCAGCATGTCCAGCTCGCGATAGCGGTCGATGACCACGATCGGGTAGCGCCCCAGCTTCTGGGCGAGCAGCGCCGTCTCCGCGTACTCGGTGTCCTTGTAGCCGTTCAGGACCAGCAGCGCCTCGGGGTTGTCGAGCAGGGCCAGCGCGGCGAGGAGCTCCGGCTTGGAGCCCGCCTCGAGCCCGAGCCCGAACGGGCGGCCGAACTCCACCAGCTCCTCGACCACCTGGTGCTGCTGGTTCACCTTGATCGGATACACGCCGCGGTAGCGCCCGTGGTAGCCGTACTCGCGGATCGCGTTGTCGAAGCAGCCGACCAAAGCCTGCACGCGGCTCTTGAGGATGTCGGAGAAGCGCATGAGCAGCGGCATGCCGAGGCCGCGGCGCTGGAGATCCTGGACCAGGTCGTAGAGATCGAGGTGCGGGCCATCCGGGCCCTGGGGCGTCACCTCGACGTGGCCGGCGGCGTTGATCCCGAAGTAGCCGCCCGACCAGCCCGCGACGTTGTACAGGGTCGCCGAATCCGCGGAGGTCCAGGCACGAAGGTCCTTCAATCGATCTCCTCTCATCCAGGGATGGAACTGGGGTCTGCTCCCACTCGACCCCACACTATCGAGGTGCGAGGAGCCTTCCAAGTGGGAACCTCACCTGCGGCGCGCGAAGGATGACGGGAACGCCGTTCCTCCGTGTTTTCGGCAGCGATGGGCTGCGCTCGCGCGGTGAATGCAGTCTAGCGCTCGCCGGGTTCAGTGCCACATCCGCGGTGGCGCGAGCCGGACGCTCGAACGTCGCGGCGGCGGGCCGGCCGCCCGCCGGTAGGAGGACGCTTCCCCGACCGCGGCGGCGACCCCCACCGGGGCGTCGAGCAGGCGCGCGAGGTCGGACGCGCGGCGCCGTCCCGCCCAGATCTCGAGCTGCGCCTGCCGCCTCGCGTCGGCGACGAGGAAGATCTTCCCCGCCCGCCGCCGCACCGAGAGCCCGCGCACGAGCTGGTAGTGGCTGCGGTCGAAGCCCTCGGCGACGCGCAGCATCGCCGCGAGCCAGCGCACGGTGCGGCGCCGCTTCCTGGGCAGCCCGGCGAAGGCCTCGTCGCGGCGCCTCCGCGGCCGCGCGCCGCCGTGGTAGCGGGCGACGAGCGCCACGATCTCGATCTCCTCCGCGGTGAGCCCGCGCAGACCGCCGTTGCGGATGATGTAGGCCGAGTGCTGCGCGTGGCCGTCGTAGGCGATCGACGAGCCCACGTCGTGGAGCAGCGCCGCGAACTGGAGCCACTCGCGCTCCTTCGAGTCGAGCCCGTGCCACGGGGCGAGCGCGTCGAAGAGCTGGAGCGACAGCAGCGCCACGTGGCGCGAGTGGCGGCCGTCGCTGTCGAAGCGCCCGAGCAGGCCGAGCACGCTGCGCATGCGCAGGTCACCCGCCGCATCGATCGTCGAGAGCTCGCTCGCATGCCGGCGCAGCCAGTCCACGACCAGGCCCTCGCGCACGCCGTAGTCGGAGAGCCGGATGCTCTTCGCGCCGGTCAGCCGCAGCACCTGCTCCAGCACCAGCGCCCCGGGGACGAGGATCTCGGCGCGCGCCTTCTCGATGCCGGGGAGTCCCGCCCGCTCCGCCTGCGTCATCCGCTCGAGCCGGCGCGTCAGCTCGGCGAGCTCATCCAGCCCGAACGCATGGCGATTGAGCTGCGGCAGCTCGCGACCGTGGCGCTCGATGTGGGCCAGCTCGGCGAGCGCGTGGATCGAGCCCGACGAGCCGTAGACCACGTCGATCGCGGGGTCGCCCAGCTCGTCGAGCGCCCGCCGCAGCTGCTTCCGCGTCAGCCGCCGGAGCTGCTCCAGCTCGTCGTCGGTCGGCGGGTCGTGCTCGATCACCGTCTCCTCGAGCCGGAGCGCGCCCAGCGGCACGGCCGCGACCTTCAAGAGCTGGGAGCCGTTCACGTGCACGAGCTGCACGCTGCCGCCGCCGATGTCCACGATGAGCGCCGGCCGGTCGGGGAGCTGGAGCGCCGCCTGGACGGCGAGGTGGATCAGGCGCCCTTCCTCCTCGCTGGGGATGACGCGGGGCGCCACGCCGGAGGCCCGCCGGGCGAGCTTCAGGAAGTCGCCGCCGTTTCGAGCCTCGCGCACCGCGGCGGTGGCGGTGCACACGATGCGGTCCACCTTCTGGCGCCGCGCGAGCTGGGTGAAGCGCGCGAGCGCGTCGGCCGTGCGCCGCATGGCGTCGCGCCGCAGCCGGCCGTCCGCGAACGAGCCGCGGCCCACCTGCACCACCTCGCGCTCGCGGTCGAGCACGGTGAACGCGTCGGCGTGCATGGCCTCCGCGATCACCATGTGGATGGAGTTGGTGCCGATGTCGATCGCGGCGATGCGCATGGGGGAACCCTCCCTGGGAGCTACGCGTGCGAATCCATTCTATCGGCGGGTAGCGGCCCGCTCCAGTATCGGTTCGGTTACATCCGCGGAACAAACGCCGAGCGGGCGACCGCTACCGATCCTCGCGGGCGTAGAACACGCTCGTCCACGACGCGAGCTGCCGGAATCCAAGCCGCCGGTAGAGCGCGAGCGCGGGCTCGTTGAAGTCGTTGACGAACAGGCACACCACGCGCGAGCGCTGGAGCAGCCGCGCGCAGAGCTCGCCCAGGGCCCGCGTGGCGATGCCCTGGCCGCGGAGGCCCGGCGGCACGTAGACGCCCGAAACCTGGGCGGCCTCCGACGTCAGCGCGCTCACGCCGGCGCGGAAGCACAGGCCGCGCACGTCGCGCAGGATCCACGTCCAGCCGTCGCGGCACTCCTCCTCCACGCGGCGGGCGAACGCGACCGGGTCGATGGTGCGCGGGTCCTCGAGCAGCTCCTCGGTGCGCAGGTCGGCGCCGGCGTGATAGAGGAACGCGTAGTCCTCGCGGCGCGCGGTGCGCAGCTCGGGCGCGAGCGCGCCTGCGTACCCTCCGGGCGTGCCGGGGGCGTGCTCGAGCACCAGGTAGACCTGGGCGCGCTCGAGCCGCGCGGCGGCGCCGGGCCCTGGGAATTGCTCGCGGAGCGCGGCCACGGCGTTGCGCGGGCCGATGATCTGGAGCCGGCTCGGGACCGGGGATCGCTCGTCGCGGGCCGCCCCGCCGAGCGCGCGATGCGCTTCGAGGTCGTCGCCCGCGGGCAGCACGGCGCCGGAGTGTGCGCCCACGTAGAGCAGCGCCGTCAGCCGGCCGTGCCGGCGCGCTCCCCACCACGTGTCGTGCGGCCGCGCCAGCGCGTCGCGGAGCACGAGCGCGATGAGGTAGACGTTCAAGACCGGCTCGTCCTCGAGGAACGAGAGCACCTCGGGGACGTCGCGGGGGCCGAGCCGGTCGAGGACCGGGGTGCCGATTCCGGCGTGGAGCGCCATGGGGCCAACCACTCTAGCACCCGGAAGCGCCGTGTCCGCACGAGGAACTTTCGGCAACTCGACCGAGCGCCGCGGATGGACGCGCCCGAGCCGGCGGTGATTACATGCGCGCGGGAGGGACCCCTCGTGAGCGAGTTGGTGATGGTGATCGAGGA
>Ga0310813_10001211_pt1 | contig 15625 bp, 13 predicted proteins | sample YN3metagenome_FD_203086 | JGI IMG/M metagenome (GOLD analysis project Ga0310813, IMG submission 203086) | Soil microbial communities from experimental microcosm in Duke University, North Carolina, United States - YN3 | ecosystem: Engineered > Artificial ecosystem > Soil microcosm > Unclassified...
TCAAGTTCGGCGACCACGACTGGTACCTGGAAGGCGCCAAGCACATCGTCCGGGCCCAGAAGGACAACGGCTCCTGGGGCAACAAGGCCGACAAGCCCGAGGAGAACACCTGGGACACCTGCTTCGCGATCCTCTTCCTCAAGAAGGCGACCCGCGGGGTCATCTCGATCGACAAGAGGTAAGCCCCGACGCCCGGAGCCCGCAGTCCGGAATCCGGGAAGACCGTGAGATCGGCGGCCTCCTGGGTTACAGGCTAGACTAAAACAGGAGGTCGACCCATGGCCGCAGCCCTGTTCCTGCTCGCGCTCGCCGCCGCGTCCCCCCAGGCCGTCGATGACGCCAAGGTCGACCAGGCCATCAAGAAGGGCGTCGAGTTCCTGCGGACGGCCAAGTCCCCCGACTTCCATACCGGCTACCGCAACTCGGACGTCCTCATCCTCTGGACCTTCATCCACGCGGGCGTCCCCCAGGACGACCCGAAATTCAAGTCGCTCCTCGACGCCTGCATGTCGGAGCCGCTCGACAAGACCTATAAGGTCTCGCTCCTGGCGATGTGCCTCGAGGAGATCGACCGCGTCAAGTACCAGGAGAAGATCGCGCAGTGCGGTCAGTTCCTGGTCGACAACCAGTGCAAGAACGGCCAGTGGAACTACGGCAGCCCCACCGAGTACGCCAAGGAGGTAAAGGTGCCCAACGCACCCAAGCCCGTGGCCTCCGCGGAGGGGAAGGGCGGGCCCGGCGTGACCCTCGCGAAGGACGGCAAGCCCAAGATCCTCCAGCACGTCGCCGTGAAGAAGATGAAGGAAGGCCCCGACAACGGCGACAACTCGAACTCCCAGTACGCCGCCCTCGGGCTCCGCGCCTGCTACGACGCCGGCGTCACCCTGCCCGAGGGCGTCATCCTCCTGGCGGTCAAGTGGTGGCGTGACAGCCAGTTCAAGGACCCGAAGAAGGACGAGAAGAAGGCCGTCGCCTCCGCCCCCGGGATCAGCGGCAAGGTCGAGGGCTGGAACTACAAGGACGAGAATACGCAGCCGGACAAGCCGCCCTATCACGCCATGACGGCCGGCGGCGTCGGCGCGCTCGTCATCTACGACTACATGCTCGACCGGAAGTGGAAGGATGACTCCTACGTGAAGGCCGGCGTGAACTGGCTGACCGTCCACTACCAGATCCAGGCCTGGAACACCTACTACCTCTACGGGCTCGAACGGGCCGCCATCCTCTTCGGCACCGAGAAGATCGGCGACCACTTCTGGTACGCCGAGGGCGCCAACGCCCTCATCGCCGCCCAGCACGAAGACGGCTCCTGGGGCAAGGACACCGAGTGGTTCAACACCACCTGGGATACCTGCTTCTCGGTGCTCTTCCTTCGCCGCGCGACCCGGGCGCTTGTGGCGAGCGAAGATAAGGGCAAGCTGAAGAAGTAATCAACCAGGACACAGAACAGCGTCCCCAGTTCCCAGGCAGAACCGTTCCCCTCTCCTGTCCACATTCTCCCCCGAGAGCTCCTCCGTCGCCCCCGGAGAACGGGGGATTCCTCTGCCTGTGTCCTGGGTACGGTGTACTGGTTCGTGTTGTTTCGGTCACCTTAGAAGGACGGCGGAGCGTAGTTAGTAGGCAAGACCTAGGGAAATTGGAGGGGATCTATGCGCGCCATCTCAGTCACTGTCTGCATTCTCATCCTGGGGTCGGCGGCCCCGGCTCAGGACCAGGCGAAAATCGACCAGGCCATCCACAAGGGCGTCGAGTTCCTGAAGACCGCCGACTCGCCCGGCCACCCGCACTCCAAGGCGACCCATTCCGACGAGCTCATCCTGTACACCTTCATCGTCGCCGACGTCTCCCCGAGCAACCCGCGCTTCAAGGCGCTTCTCGAGCGGGTCCTGCAGGACGAGCCGCACCAGACCTACAAGGTCGCGCTCCAGGCGATGGCCCTCGAGGAGCTCGACCGCGTCAAGTACCAGAGCCGGATCGCGTACTGCGCGCAGCACCTGATCGACAACCAGTGCCAGAACGGGCAGTGGTCGTACGGGTCGCCGACGACCCCGCCCAAGGACGTCCCCGCCGGCGTCGCCTCCGACGGCGGCGACAAGCCCAAGCCCGCGACCGGCGCCCGCGACTTCGGCGCGTCCACCCGCAAGGAGAAGCCGAAGGTCCTCCGCAAGCTCGCCATCAAGAAGCAGCGCGACGGCGGCGCTTCGGGCGACAACTCCAACACGCAGTACGCCGCGCTTGGCCTCCGCGCCTGCTACGACGCCGGGATCATCATCCCGGAGGAGACGATGACGCTCGCGGTGAAGTGGCTGACGGAATCCATCCACGCCGCCGACGGAGACAACAAGGCCGGGAAGGGCGCGGTCGTCTCGGGCGGCGAGACCCCGGGCCTGCCCCAGGGCTGGGGCTACAAGGGCGCCGAGGAGGGCAAGGCCTACGGCTCGATGACTGCCGGCGGCGTCGGGGCCCTCACGATCTACGACTACATGATGAAGAAGGACTGGAAGAAGGATCCGGTCGTCAAGAACGGCCTCACCTGGCTGGGCAAGAACTTCGCGGTCGTGGACAACCCCGGCCGGGGCAAGGACTGGCTCCTCTATTACCTCTACGGGATCGAGCGCGCCGGCGTCCTCTATGGCACCGAGAAGATCGGCGACCACGACTGGTACCTCGAGGGCGCGAAGTACCTTCTCGACGCCCAGCAGGGCGACGGCGCGTGGAAGGTGAGCGGCCACGAAAACGCCACCTGGGACACCTGCTTCGCGATCCTCTTCCTCAAGAAGGCCACGAAGCCCCTGGTGGCCTCGACCGACGGCCGCCGCTAAGACCGATCACGAGGGGGCCCGGGACGCTGGATTCCGGGCCCCCTCCCGGCTACAATCCGCGCCTCGTGCACCCCTACCTCCGCACGCGACTGGCCGTCCAGATGTTCCTGGCCGGCGCGGTCTTCGGCGCCTGGCAGCCCGTCCTGCCCCCGTACTTCAAGGTTCTGCTGGGCTTCAGCGAGCTCCAGACCGACCTGACCCTTGCGATCGTGCCGATCGCCACCATGATCGCGCCGCTGATCGTCGGCCAGGCGGCGGACCGCTGGATGGCCTCCGAAAAGCTGATGGCGATCCTGAACCTCGGGGCAGGGGCGGCGCTCCTGGTCGCCCGTCTCTTTACGAAGTTCTCCGCCTTCGCCCCGGCCTTCGCGGTCGCCATGATGCTGACGGTCCCGCTCTTCTCCATCGCGACCTCGATCGCCCTCCAGAACCTGCCCGACGGCGCCCGACAATTTCCCGCAATCCGGGCCTGCGGCACCTTCGGCCACGTCATGGGGGCCAACCTGCTCTCCCTCTGGCTCCGCTGGACCCACCGGAGCTTCTCGGATTCGCTCCTCCTCGCGGGCGTGCTGGCCCTGCTGAACGCCGCGTACTCCCTCACGCTTCCCCACACGCCGCCCCGGCGGGACGCGGCCGGCCGGAGCGCGATCGGCCGCGCCGCGGGCATGCTGCGCGACCCCGGCTTCGCGCTCTTCATCGGGCTTCTCTTCCTGGTCCAGCTCTTCGGCACCGCCTATTACGCCCGCGGCCCGCTCTACCTCCTGGAGTCCGGCGTGTCGAAGGAGGGGCTCTCCTCGCTGATGAGCATCGGGCAGGTCACCGAGGTCGCCATCGTCCTCGCGCTCCCGCTGATCTACGGCCGCTTCGGCGCCAAGGGGACCATGGCGATCGGCATCGCCGCCTGGGGCCTGCGCTTCGCCCTCTGGGCCAAGGGCGGGCCGTTCGGACTGCTGGTCGCCGCCGTCGCGGTCCACGGGGTCTGCTTCGCCTGCGCCCGGATCGCCGCCACCATCTACGTGGACCAGGTCTGCCCGCGGGACGCGCGGGCGAGCGCGCAGAGCCTGCTCAGTCTGCTGGTGGACGGGAGCGGCGCGGTCCTCGGCAACCTCCTGGTCGGCCGCATCGTCACCCACTACACGACGGCGGGCGTCACGGACTGGCGCTCGGTCTGGCTGCTGCCGATGGCGGGCTTCACGGTCGTGCTGGCGGCCTTCCTGCTGGGCTTCCGCGCCCAGCGTCGGCCCCCGGAGCCCGCCGTCATGACGGAGAAGTGACGGTCCCCTTCAGGTACGCCTTCCGCTTCGCCTCGGGGAAGCGCTCGATCGCGTAGCGCAGCATCGTCCGGGGCATGACCCGGAGGTGACGGCGCAGGAAGCGCTCGAGGAGCGCCTGGTTTCGTTTGCCGACTTCGCGGAGCATCCACCCCGTGGCCTTGTGGAGCAGGTCCTCCGGATCGCGCAGCAGCCGCTCCGCCACCGCCAGGGTGTCGTCGAAACGATTCCGGCGGATGGAGTAGAACGTCGAGACGATCGCGATGCGACGGCACCAGAGGTTCTTCGACGCCGCCCAGGCCAGGAGCCGCGCCCGGCCGACCGCGTGCGATCCCACCACGTGCTCGGCCGTGACGTCGACCAGGTCCCAATTGTTGATGTGGGGAAGGCTCTTCCAGTAGAGCCGGTGGGCGCGGGCGCGCTCCTCCTCGCTTCCCTTCCGGTAGCGCTCCACCAGGAGCAGCAGCGCGAGCAGGCGCTCCTCGTGGAAGGGCGAGCCGACGAACGCCGCGATGGCGTCGAAGTCCGCCGGATGGAAGCGGCGGACGAGCCCTCGGACCTGGGGCACCGTCAGGCCCAGGAAGCGGTCGCCGTCGCCGTACTCGCCGGGGCCGGTCTTGAAGAACTTCTGCAGGACCGCCGCCCGATCCGCATCCGCCAGCGCGCGCAGCGCGGCTCGCATTTCGGCCGGCGCCGCCGTCACGACTACTTCGCCCAGACCTTCCCGGTGGGGAACTCGTGGGCGTCGAGCGACTCGGGCTTCATCCGGATCGAGTACCCGGGCGCCGTCGGGGGCATGTAGCGGCCCTTGCGAATCACGACCGGGTCGAAGAAGTGCTCATGCAGGTGGTCGACGTACTCCAGGATCCGGTTCTCCAGCGAGGCGCCCACGCAGATGTAGTCGATGAGCGACAGGTGCTGGACGAACTCGCAGAGGCCCACGCCGCCCGCGTGCGGGCAGACGGGCACGCCGAACTTCGCCGCCATCAGCATCACGGAGAGGATCTCGTTCACGCCGCCCAGGCGGCAGCTGTCGAGCTGGCAGAACTTGATCGCCTCCGCCTGGAAGAGCTGCTTGAAGATGACCCGGTTCTGGCAGGCCTCGCCGGTGGCGACGCCGATCGGCGCGATCGCGCGGGCGATCGCGGCGTGGCCCAGGATGTCGTCGGGGCTCGTGGGCTCCTCGATCCACCAGGGATCGAACTTCGCCAGCTGCTTCATCCAGCGGATCGACTCGCCGACGTCCCACTTCTGGTTGGCGTCGACCATGAGCTTGCGATCCGGGCCGATCTCCTCGCGGACGATCGTCAGGCGCCGGATGTCGTCCTGGAGGTCGCCGCCGACCTTCATCTTGAAATGCGCCCAGCCGTTGGCCAGCCCTTCGCGGCAGAGGCGGCGGATCTTGGCGTCGTCATAGCCGAGCCAGCCCGCCGACGTGGTGTAGGCGGGGAAGCCGTCGCGCTTCATCTCCGCCTCGCGGGCCGCCTTGGTCGGCGCGTTCTTCCGCAGGATCGCCAGCGCCTCCTCGGGCGTCAGGGCATCGGTGATGTAGTGGAAGTCGATCAGGGATACGAATTGCTCGGGCGTGAGGTCGGCCGCGAGCTTCCAGACCGGCTTGCCTTCCGAGCGGGCCCAGAGGTCCCAGAGGGCGTTGATGACCGCCGCGAGCGAGAGGTGGGCGACCCCCTTCTCGGGGCCGAGCCAGCGCAGCTGACTGTCCTGGGTGAGGCGGCGCCAGAAGGCGCCCATGTCGCTCGTGATCGACTCCAGGGTCTTGCCCACCAGGAGGGGCTTGAGGGCCCGGATCATGGCGACGCAGACTTCGGTGCCGCGGCCGCAGGTGAACGTGAGCCCGTAGCCTTCCGGGGCCTTCGGGCTGTCCGTCTTGATCACGACGTACGCGGCGGAGTAGTCGGGATCCACGTTCATGGCGTCCGAGCCGTCCAGGTGCTTCGACGTGGGGAAGCGGATGTCGCGGGGGACGACGTCGGTGATGGTGATCGTCATATGGAGATCCTTATGGGTCGAGGGCCCCTAGATAACGGGTTTTCGGGCCGCCGTCCAGAAAATCGAGCCCTCCGGGACCCGAATTTTGGGGATGGCGTCCGGGCGAGCAGGTTGTAAAATATAGAGAACGGAACCTCGACGACCCATGATGAACGCCGAGAACGTGCTCCAGCGTCCGACGCTGGTGCTGAACCGACGCTGGACCCCGATTCGCACCGCACCGGTGCAGGACGCCATCGGTCTGGTCGCCCGCGGCCACGCTTTCATCATCGAACCCGAGTCCTTCGAGACCCACGACCTGGTGTCCTGGAACGACGTCAGCCGCGTCCGCGCCCGGGTCGGCGACGCCCTCATCCGCTCGCCCCGCCTCGTGCTGGTCCCTCCCGAGGTCATCCTGCTGACGACCTACGAGGGGCCGGGCGCCCGGGCCGTCGTGTTCTCGCGGAAGAATCTCTTCAAGCGCGACCGTTACACCTGCCAGTACTGCGGGATCCAGCCGGGCCCGGAGGAGCTCACCGTCGACCACGTCGTCCCGCGCAGCCGGGGCGGCGTGTCGTCCTGGGAGAACTGCGTCCTGGCCTGCGTCGAGTGCAACAAGCGCAAGGCCGACCGCTCGCCCCTCCAGGCCGGCATGAAGCTCCGCAAGGCGCCGAAGAAGCCATCCTGGAAGTCGCTCGTCCAGGTCCCGACCCGCGACCGCCGCGAGTCGTGGGAGAAGTTCCTCAGCCGCGCCTACTGGGAGGTCGAGCTGGAGCCGTGACCTTGCGGGGTCCTCGGCGGTGGGGTAGACTTCCTGCGCCATGAGACTCACCCTTGCTCTGCTCCTCCTCTGCAGTCCCCAGGAATCCGCGACGATCTCGGGCAAGGTCTCGGCCCCTGAAGGCGCCGCCCAGAAGAAGCTCCGCGCCAAGATCAAGTACGCGGGGCCGGGCGTCGAAAACCACACAGCCCCCGACCCCTCGCCCGCCGTCGTCTGGCTCGAGAAGGTCCCGGCCGTCAAGATGGAGCCCAAGACCGTCGAGATCCGCCAGGAGGGCCTCGAGATCCGGCCCCGCGTCGTCGCCGTCCCGCTGGGCTCGACCGTCAAGTTTCCCAACCAGGACGACCTCTTCCACAACATCTTCTCGTACTCCAAGGCCAAGCGCTTCGACCTCGGCCGCTATCCGAAGGGCGAGTCGAAGAGCGAAACGTTCGACACCAAGGGGCAGATCGACCTGCGCTGCGAGGTCCACGACTTCATTCGCGGCTACATCCACGTCTTCGACCACCCGTACTACGCGGTCGCCGCCGAGGACGGGTCCTACTCGATCCCCAAGGTGCCGCCGGGCAAGTACACCCTGGTGGCCTGGAAGGAATTCTTCGAGCCCGTCCGGCAGGAGGTCGAGGTGAAGGCCGACGGCGCGAAAGTGGACGTTACGATGGCCCGTTTCGAGGATCGTCCGTCCGACCGCAAGGTCGGCTCGGCCTGCTGCGACGCCCGGTGAAATTCCGCACCAAGATCTTCCTGGCCATCGTGCTCCCCTCGTCCGCCCTCGTGGCGGTCGCGGTGGTCGTGGCGCTCGCGCGGATCACCCTCGAATACGAAGAGCAGGCGCGGGACCAGCTCTCACGCAGCCGCGAGGCCTTCGAGGGGACCATCACCGAGCAGCTCAACCAGCTCGTCGCGCTGAGCAAGCCCTTCGAGGGGGCCCGCTTCGAGGAGGCGATCAGAGAGGCGGTGGATTCGGGCGACCTGAAGACCATACAGCAGCAGCTCGACTACCAGTTCCAGCTCGTGGGCGGCGCCCCCGAGTTCTACGAGCTCCGGGACAAGAAGGACAAGGTGCTGCTCCGGAAGAGCCCCGAGCGGGACGCCAAGCCGGCGCCGCCCCAGAAGTGGCGCGACCCCGAGAAGGCGCTGACCGCCTTCGACGGCCATCCGTTCCTGGCCATCCGCTACGAGCATGAGAAGGGCACGCTGGTGATCGGGAAGCTCATCACCGGGACCCTCAGCAACCTCAAGAAGAGCTTCCAGATCGAGATCGCGCTGGTCGATCACGGCACGACGGTCTTCTCGTCGCTGCCGGACTGGTCGCCGGCCATGGGCGCCGAAGGGGCGGTCTACGTCGGCCGGACCCGCTACCTGGCGGTGCCGGCCCCGCCGGCCTTCTCGGAGCTGACGCCCGTCGTCTTCATGGCAGACATGAGCCCGGTCGACCGCGCGCGCCTGCAGGCGCTCCTCTTCGGCGCGGGCGGCATCACCGTGTCGATTCTGGTCGCCGTGCTGGTCAGCATGCTCATCTCCACCGGCATCTCGACGCCCGTCGAGACGCTGGTCGAGGCCGCCCACCAGGTCGCGGCGGGCGACTTCAAGGTGAAGGTCGAGATCGGCGGACAGGACGAGATCGGCCGCCTCGGCAGCGCGTTCAACGAGATGACCGAAGGCCTGCGCAAGCGAGCCGAGATCATGAACAAGACGCTTTCGCCCGAGGTCGCCGAGGAGTTCCTCAAGAACACGGAGCGTCGCCCCGAGCGTCGCACCGTCACGATCGTCTTCATGGACATCCGCGGCTACACGAGCGGCACCGAAGGGATGGATCCGGCGGAAGTCATGGAGATGCTGAACGAGCTCATGGACTTGCTCTCGAAGGCGATCGTCCGAAACGGCGGCATCGTGAATAAGTTCCTGGGCGACGGCCTGATGGCGATGTTCGGCGCGCCCAAGCCGGTGGAGGGCCATGCCCTCAAGGCCGTGCGGGCGGGCCTCGAGATGCAGAAGTGGATGGCGCGCTGGAACGACCGGCGCGTGGCCCGCGGCCTCAACAACTTCTTCAGCGGCATCGGCATCAACACCGGCCAGGCGATGTGCGGGAAGGTCGGCGCCCAGGACCGCATGGAGTACACCCTCATCGGCGAAGAGGTCAACCTCGCGTCGCGGATCTGCGGCAAGGCGGCGCCCAAGCAGGTCCTCATCACCAAGCAGACCTACGACCTGGTCAAGGACGAGATCAAGGTCAAGGAGCTGGAGCCCGTCACCGTGAAGGGGCTGAGCTACCCGATCAAGGTGTACGAGGTCCTGGAATGATCGCGGCGCTCCTGGCGCTGTCTTGCGTGGCGTGCCAGGAAGAACCGACGGACCCGTTCGGCTGGGCGCGCGCCCTCGACGAACTGGACCTCTCGCTCTCGTGGGGCGACTTCTCGGCGGAGCTCCACGGCGAGCTCGACCTCGAGCTCCTGGTGTTCGGCAAGGAAGCGCCCGGCCTGAGCCTCGAGGACGCGCCCCTCCGCTCGAACCATTACAAGCGCACGCGCGTGGAGGACGGCCCCGAGGGCGTCGAGCGCCTGACCCTCATCCTCGACGGCGCCTTCCAGAACTGGCTCTCCTACGACGTCGAGGCGCGGGTCGACCACGGCGCGCCGACCGAGAAGGGCGAGACCGTGGGGGCGCGGCTGGAGCAGTACTGGGTGCGCGGCTCGGTCCCGGAATCGGGCCTGGCGCACCTGCAGCTCGGGAAGTTCGCGGCGCCGCTCGGCAACTTCATCCCCCGCAGCATGCCGCGCAAGAATCCCCTCACCACGTTCCCCCTCGTCTACGACCAGGTGACGACCTTCATGAAGAAGACCGACACGCTGGCGACGCTGCTGGGACGACGCGACCGGCCCGCCGTGAAGGACTGGCGCGTGCCCATCTACCGCGAGGTCTACGGCGTCGGCGGCATGGTCTTCGGGTCCTGGAAGCAGCTGAGCTACGCGGTGGCGGTGATGAATACCGCGCCGGCGAGTTGGGTCTTCGACTGGCCGCTTCACGCGGGCGATTTCCGCAATCCCAACTACTACGTGCACGCGGCCTACGCGATCGATCCCCGCCTGAGCGTGGGCGCGTCGTTCTCCCGCGGCCCGTACGACCGCGCGGACGCGAACAGCATCCCGGCGGGGCGCGACACCGGCGACTTCCCGCAGACCCTGGCGGGCGTCGACCTGCACTACGCGATCGGGGCCCTCGAGATCTTCGCCGAGGCGTTCTGGACGGAGATCAAGACGCCGTTCGTGGACGACCTTGGTCTCTGGTCCTGGTACGTGGAGGGGAAGTACACGGTCCTGCCGGGGCTCTTCGGGGCGGCACGCCTGGCCCAGACGGTCTACGGGACGGCCGACGATGCGGCGGGCGTGGCCCACCAGTGGGCGCGGAACCAGTACCGGGCGGAGTTCGGCGGCGGCTACTTCTTCACGCGCAATTTCTTCGCGAAGGCGACGATGCAGCTGAACTACACCGCGGGCGGTCGCGAGCCCCACGACAACATGTTCATGATGCAGCTCGGCCTGGCGTTCTGACACGGTCGCCCGGGCGCTGGCGTTTAAGTAGGGTGAGCTGCTTCCAACTCGATCCCTCGAGCATCGTCGAGCGTGTGAAGGCCTCGGGCGCGCCGGCGAAAATCCCGTCGCTCGGGGAATCCCTCCTCCGGGGGATCCTGGGGTTCACGGTCGTGAGCGTGGCGGGCTTCGCGCCCTGGGCCCTGGCGGGTCCTCTGCTCCAACGCGGCATCGGCGAAGCGGGGATGTACGCCGCTTGCGAGCTGACGTTCATCGGGCTGAGCGGGTTGCTGCTTCACCGGCTCATCATCGGGCCCGGCTCTCTGCCGCGCTTCTACAAGCTGTTCAGCCTCACCTTCGCGCTCTACTCGGTTGCCTGGATCGCGGGCTGGATGGGACTGCACGGCCACCGGGGCAGTCTCGTCGGCCTGTTCGCCGGCAGCGCGCTGATGGGCGGGATCATCGCCTGGGCTTTCGACGAGCGGCGCGCGGCGCCCGCGACCATTGCCGCCCTTTTCGTCCTGAACACGATCGGCTATTACGCGGGCGGCTGGGTCGAGGGCAAGGTCGCGAAGCTGCCGAACCTCAGCCTGGCCGGCCTGGTCGTGGAGAAGCCGGCGCCCCTGACGATCGCGATGCTCCTCTGGGGCGTCTGCTACGGCATCGGCCTGGGCGCGGGCCTGGGCCTCGCCTTCCACGTCTGCCAGGCCGGCGTCCGCCGGCGTCTGAGCTCCTGAGTTAAGGCTTCACGCCGGTCGCCAGGACCACCGACCAGTAGTACTGCTCCGAGCCGCCCGTCCAGTATCCGGCGCCGATGTGCGTCCACTTCGTGTCGGCGATGGCCTGCCCGTAGTTGGCGATGAAGTACGATGCGGCGGCGTTGTAGTCGGAATAGCCCTGGCCGGACACCACCAGCTCCTGCACGCCCGTCGTCGTGATCTTCGTCTTGGCCAGGCGTCCCGCCGGCGCGACGCCTCCGGAATTCGCCGCGTCCCCTTCCGGGTTGCTGAGTCCGATCGGACCGGGGTGGAAGACCGAGACGTGCTTGGCATTCGCCCGGGCGTTCCTCGTGAGACCGTCATTGCCGATGAGGAACGTGTTCTGGGGAACCGTGCCGATGTTCCCGCCGCCGAGGCCGCCCAGGCCGCCGAGACCGCCGCCGCCGAGCTGCTGCGAGCGGTAGGCGTTCAGCGCCTGCATGAGCAGGTTCTCGGCCTGCGTGATCGTGGTCGCCGAGGTCGAGGTCGACAGGGGGTGGTTGTTTCCGGCGATGTAGACCGTGGGCATCGAGTAGGTGATGTCGTCGCTGCTGGGAATGATGGCGCCGATCGTGCCGCCGCCCAGCCCCGAGTTGGGATTTTCCCAGAGGGTCCCTCCGGGCGAGGGAGAGCCGCCGGTCCCGACGCCACCGTTCGAGTTCCACAGCAGACCGGTGTTGCTGCTTCCGGACCCCGTGCCTCCGCCGCAGGCGGGGAGGATGAACAGGGACAGCAGGCCCAGCACGAGGAAACGGCCGGCGAGGACGACGTTGCGATTCATCGAGAGCCCTCCTGGCAGGGGAAAAGAGAAGCGGCTCGCCCAAGCGTGAGTTCAGGGAAGGAGAGGGATAGGATGTCCGTCCGACGTGGAATTAGCGGCATGTCCATCCCCAAGGGTTGTGGCTCGACCCCGGAAAATGGCTGCCCCGTTAGGTTGATGCGCGGGGGTGGAAACCCTTACATCCGAATCACGAATTACGAATCACGGCTCCGAACCAAGAACGAAGAACCACGAACCCCGACCCGGAGGGGGTCCCCTCCTCCTGCGCCCTCCCCGGGGAAGGGCCGGGGTGGGGACGACTCCGTCTCTTGGTTCGTGGTTCGGCCTAGGGCTTCGACACCATGCGATGCACCTTCAGGCCCTCGAAGAGGACCGTGCAGGCGACGTGGCTCCGCTCGGGGAAGCGCGGAAGGAAGATCAGCTCCTGCTGCGCCTTGAGCGGAAGAACCAGGTCCTGGAGTTCCAGCAGCTGCGGCGTCGCGAGCGGGATCGATGCGACTTCGGTGATCTGCTTCTCCTTCCGGTCCATCTTCAGGACCTGGAGAGCCAGCGGCTTCTGGGTCGCGCCTTCCCAGATGTCGGTCTGGACGGCGCCTTCGACTGCGTAGACGCCGTCCGCCGGCGCGACGAACGCGAGCGAGGCGAGCTTGCTGCCGAGCTGGTCGGGCCACCACATCCGCACGCCGAGACCGAGGCCGCGTTCGGAGACCTCCGCCGAAGGCTGGCCTCCCGAGCCCTGCTCCGAGGCCCGCCAGAACAGCCCGTTCCACACGAGCGGGGTATAGTTGTCGACTTTGGCCGGATCGTCCGGCCAGATCTGATCGAGTCTCCACGTGGGGCGGCCGTCGACGCGGGACGGATTGCCCTGGGCGCTGTCGCTCTTGGAGCCCTTCCAGTCGCTGGGCAGGGCGTAACTGCGCAGCGATCGGGCGGACCAGAGGCGGCTCGCGGTCGCGCCCGCGCAGTCGCCGGCGGCGGCGTCGACCGTCTCCTCGCGGGCGAGCGAGGTCAACCGGACGAGGCCTTCGTCGACCATGACGCGAGTGGCTGCCGGTCCGCAGGCGACCGAGAAGCGGGTTCCGACGACCGTGATGCGCGCGACGGGCGTGACGATCTCCATCGGGGCGTCGGCGGGCTGGCGCGAGACGCTGATCGAGAAGCTCCCCTGCGAGAGCACGACGCGCTTGCCCGGGTTCTGCGAGAGCTCCTGGACGATGGTGTCGCCGCGGATCTGGAAGCGCGTCGCATCCGGATACGTCACGCTCGCGCGGCTCTTCGGGCCGACGCTGACGATCCCCTCTCCCGGCATGAGCGAATGGCCCGGCTGCGCCGGGGTCAGGCCACGCGGACCGCGGAGGTAGACGTCGCCCTGGACCCGGTCGAGGATCGCCACGGCGGGCAGCGTCTCGTGCCGGCCGACGGCCCCCCGCGGCGAGTCGAGCGGCGGGGCGGGCGGCAGGAGCGGGGCCGCGCGGAGCTCGGACAGAGCGCTCGGCTCGGGCGCTGCCGGCTCGGGGGTCCGCTTCGGCGCCCAGTCCAGCGGCGGGGCTTGCCGCACTTCGGGGGCCTCCTCGACGGACGCCCGCCGCGCCTGGGGCGCGGGCTTCGTCCGTTCCGAGGAGGACGACAGGGCGGCCCAAAGGAGGAAGGCGCCGACCAGGAATTCGGCGGCGATGAGCGCGATCTTCGGCGCGGGGGAAGGGGCCGGGGACGCGGCGGGCCGCGAGGCGCGGCGGGTCGTGATCTTTTTCAGGAAGCGGCTGCTTCCTGCGTCGCGCTTCAGGCGCTCGCGGAAGCGGCTCACGAAGCGCGTGCGGTCCTTCTCGGCGTCCAGGAGGGAGCGGACCTCGCGGAGGAACCCGGCTTCCTGGCGGCGCGCGCGGTCGAGCGCGCGGAGCATGCCGTCGAGCTCGTGGTCGCGAACGAGCGTCTCCTTCAGCTCGGGATCCTCCTCGAGGAAGCGGAGCAGGCGCTGCTCCTCCCAGGGCTGCAGGCGTTCGCCGGCCAGGTAGCGCAGCCAGAGCGAGTCGGATTCGGAAATCGTCATAGGGCTTTCAGGGCGGACGTCCGGGCCTCGATGCATTCCCGGAGCGCGCGCCGGATCCTCATGATGGTCACCCAGACGGAAACTTCCTTCTTCCCGCTCCCCTCGGAGATCTCCCGCGCGGTGCGACCTTCGAAGTAGAACTCCCGGATGAGGCGGCCGCTGTGCTCGTGAAGGCCGTCGAGGCATTCCTCGAGGGCCGCGAGCTCGGACTCGTGCGACGCCCCCGCTGGTTCGTCGGCGGCCACGCGGTCGCGGGCCGCGCGGGCGAGCATCGTGGTAAGCCCGGAACCCTCGCGGTCGCGCCGCAGCCGCTCGTCGCGCAGGTACATCAGCGCCTCGTTCCGCGCGATCGCCAGCAACCAGGTTCCCAGGGTCGCGTCGCCCCGGTAGCTGTCCAGCTTGCGATAGCCGGAGAGGAAGGTGTTCTGCGCCAGGTCGTCGACGATGTTGGGGTCGCGGATGTAGCGTCCGATGTAGGTCCGGACGCGGGCCTGATAGATCCGCACGAGGGCGCAGTAGGCGTCCGCGGATCCCTCGCGGGCCTGGGCGATCAGCTTTCGGAGGTCGCTCATGAGGTCACCTCGGCTCCGGGAGGGGACGCTGGACCCGTTCGGGCGCCGCCTTGCGCGGGCGGGGCGCGGGTGCCGCCGGAGGCGTCGGAGGCGTCGGAGGCTCGGACGACGCGTGGCAGGCGGAGCAGAGGAAGCGGTCGGACCGGCGGGCGGGATCAGGGACTCGGTGTCCGCATCGGGCGCAGTAGGTGATCATCGGGCCTCATCGTTAGATGAAGGATGCGGCCCGACCCTTACTAAATAATACGAGGAAATCGCTCGGGGTTATCCCGGATTCGTTTCGGACTTCACGGATTTGACCGCTTTTCTCCCCCGCATCAGGAATGGGGGGCTACAATTTGGGAGCCGACTTTTAAAAAACATTGGGAGGACTCATGCGCGTTCTGACTCGGGGCGATCTCGACGGTTTGACCAGCGCCGTGCTCATCAGCCTGGTGGAGAAGGTGACCGAAGTCCGTTTCGCCCATCCGAAGGACGTCCAGGACGGAAAGGTGCCCTGCGACGCCGAGGACGTCGTCGTGAATCTTCCCTACGTGAAGGGCTGCGGCCTTTGGTTCGACCACCACGTCTCCGAGAAGGGCAAGCTCGAAAACATCGGCCAGTTCAAGGGCGCCTTCGAGGTCGCACCCAGCGCCGCGCGCGTGGTCGCGAACTACTACAAGAGCCCCGAGTTCAAGAAGTACGAGGAACTGCTCGAGGCGACCGACAAGCTCGACGCGGCGCAGCTCAGCGAGGAGGACGTCACGAGCCCGAAGGGCTGGATCCTGCTCGGCTACACCATCGACCCGCGCACGGGCCTGGGCCCCGAATTCCAGAAGTACTTCCGCTGGCTGGTCGAGTACGTGAAGGAAGTGCCGATCGCCAAAATCCTCAAGCACCCCGAGGTGAAGAAGCGCGCCGACCGGGTCCTCAAGGAGACGGCCGAGTACAAGAAGGTCATCAAGGCCAATTCGAAGCTCGACGGCAACGTCATCCTGACCGAGCTCCGCAACGTCAAGGACGCGCCGGCGGGCAACCGCTTCCTCGTCTACACGCTCTACCCGAAGGGCAACGTCGAGGTCCGCGTCTTCCGCGGCA
>Ga0310813_10001218_pt1 | contig 15591 bp, 10 predicted proteins | sample YN3metagenome_FD_203086 | JGI IMG/M metagenome (GOLD analysis project Ga0310813, IMG submission 203086) | Soil microbial communities from experimental microcosm in Duke University, North Carolina, United States - YN3 | ecosystem: Engineered > Artificial ecosystem > Soil microcosm > Unclassified...
CTGCAATAGACGAAACTCGACGGAATACCCTTGTCTACATTGCCCCCTTCCTGGGTTTCGACCCAACCCCGGTCGCAAACAAGCGTAAAGCGGCCGTAGAACGGCGGTGTAGACAGGCAAGTGATCCGTCCGCGGGCGCCGTTCTCGAAGTCGATTTCGGCGCTGACGAAGTCCTCTGATGGTGCCGGAAAAATCTGCGACGCCGTGCGGGCCGCCACGCGCACGGGTTTGCCTGCAAGAGATACAAACATGTCGCCAAGATGAATTCCGAGTGCCGTCCAGGCACCGGCCGGGGCGTGACGGGCATCGCGACGCCAATTCGACGGATCCATTTTCCGGAAATTGTTGTGGCTCACATTGGCGTCCATGTGCAATACGCGGCCAAGCACTCCGCTGTCGAACAGACGACGCATTTCCTCCATTGCGGGCTCGTATCGCCGTTCGTGACCGATACCAAGAACGCCGCCGGCCTTTTCGCTTGCCGCCAGGATCCGCTCCGCACTGGCCGCTGTAAGCGCGAGCGGTTTCTCACAAAAAACTTGCTTGCCGGCTTGGAGCGCAGCGACGGCCATTTCTTCGTGCAAAAGGTGAGGGGTCACGACCGCAACCGCGTCGAGGTCGGCGCGCCGGATCAGGCTCCTGTAGTCGTCTACGAGGTCCAATTTGTGCGCGGCCGCAAACGGCGCCGCTATGTTGGTATCGACGTCGCACCCCGCAACAACCCTGAAGCTCGGGCTTTCGGTGAGGCAGGTTACGATCTGCTTGCCCCACCAGCCCAGCCCGATAATTCCGATACGGATCATCACCTATATTCCCTGCCCCTTTGAGCGCCGACAATGCTGGCCAAATCGCCCATGCGCAATGGCCATTCGAGCTAAGATATTAGGTGCGAGATGATCGATTGCTGGTGCAGGCTACTGTGCTAAAAATGCGCGAACAAAGTTAAACGCGACGGGGAAGCGGCATGTCTCGCATTCGGACATCGATTCTTGTTCTGGTGGTTCTGTTCGCTCCCGCTGCCGCCGTGGCGCAGTCATGGCCAACGGCACAGCCGATCAAGGCAGTCATCACATTCAGCGCCGGTAGTGCATCGGATGTCATTGCGCGCGCCGTGTTCGATCAGGTGTCCACTCAGATCGGACAGACGATTGTGGTTAAAATCGCGTCGGCGCGGGCGGCACGCTCGGTGCCAATGTCGTCGCGAAAGCGCCGCCGGACGGCTACACGCTGCTCGTGCACACGTCTTCGCATACTGTGACGGCGGCGACCTATGCGCAACTGCCTTACGATGCCGCCAAGGATTTCACCGCGGTCATTCCGCTCGGCAATCTACCGAACGTGCTCATTGTCGCCAAGGCGAAGGGCTATAAGTCCGCCCGCGACTTGGTGGAGGCCGCCAAGGCCAAGCCGGGTAGCTTCAACTATGCCTCGGCCGGCGCCGGCACCGCGTCGCATTTCAACGCCGAGCGTTTCAAGCTGGCGGCAAAGTTTGATGCCCAGCACGTTCCCTTCAAGGGCGCACCCGAAGCTTTGCGCGAAATTGTTGCCGACCGCATCGACTTTTATTTCGTGCCGCTATTGCCGGCCAAAGGGCTTATTCAAGAGGGTCAGCTTGCAGCCCTCGCTGTCAGCTCCTCGCGCCGCGCGACCGCCTTGCCCGACGTTCCGACCACGGTGGAGGCAGGGTTTCCCAACTCGGAGTTCAATTTCTGGGTCGGCGTGCTGGTGGCGAGCAAGACGCCTGCGCCGATCGTGGAGCGGCTGCATAATGAGATCAAGGCGGCGCTTGAAAACCCCGCCGTCAAACAACGTCTCAATCAACTCGGTGCCGATCCAATGCCGCTCACGTCGCGCGAATTCGACGCGCTGATCCAGAGCGAGATCATCAGCAATCAAGAACTGGTGAAAGCGGCCAACATCAAGGTGAACTGAGTGAGCGAGTTGCCGGCATGGCGAAAATAGTTGCCGCGTATGGGTTGCCACATACGCCGTTTTTCCCTTCACGCGTCGTGCAGGAAGGGCCGCAGTCGCCGACCGGCCTGTTGTTCGCGAAGGCGTGCAATTCGTTGGTAGCGGCCAAGCCCGACGTCATTCTGATTTTCGACACCGACCACTACAATACGTTCTTCTTCGACAACTTCCCGATTCTTGCGATTGGCATCGACGAGAAATTTTCAGGCCCCATTGACGAGCCTCGCGGCGGAATGCCGGTCTACAGTGTGCCGTCGATGCCGAAGCTTGCCGAATATCTGCACAATCATACTGTGCGGGCAGGCTACGACGTTGCCTCGCTGCGGGAGTTCGGTTGCGATCATTCGGTGATGGTGCCGCTGTACTTCGTGAATCCTGGCATGCGCGTGCCGGTGATCCCGTTCTTCATAAGTGGGCATGTGCCACCGCTGCCTTCCGCTCGCCGCTGCTTTGCGTTCGGTTGGGAGATCCGCAAGGCACTTGAGGCCTATCCGGAGAATTTGCGCATTGTCATTATCGGAACGGGAAGTTTTTCGCTCGAAGTGTTCGGACCGCGAATCGATCCGGGCAAGACCGACGGCGTGCCGGATCCGGAATGGGTACACGAGCTCTGCCGCTACCTCGAGGCCGGCGACACCGATTCGCTGATTTCCGCCGCCACCGAAACCCGTATGCACGCGGCCGGCAATGTTGGCGGCGAGCTGCTCAACTGGATTGCCATGCTGGCCTTCACGGACAACCGCAAGCCGGATTTTCTCATAAAGCAAATGGAAAACGGCCACGCTTATGCCGGCTGGCGCTGGAGCTAGGCAATGTCAGTACACGCTGTTCACAAGATTTGCCGACAGGTTCTGCGCGATCACGATTTCCGGGGACGCATGCAATCCGACCCGGCGGCGGCCATCGCCGATTACGACCTGACGCCGGAAGAGCGCCACGCGCTGCTGGCGGGCGACGTCGTGACGCTTCATCACATGGGCGTGAACGATTTCATGATGGGCTATCTCGCACGGTTCGGGTCTTGCGGCCTCAGCGTCCCGACCTTCAATGAGAAGATCCGCTCGGTGCCACACTGCTCAGGAAAGACTTGACCATCCTCCATAGCGGTTGCGGCGTTCGTACCAGCGGGCTCGGTGAGCCGGCCGAAATACCGATATTGTGGCCCGTCCGCAACGCGGCCAATCGATCATCGCGATGTGACGTTGTATTTGCAACCGATGTTATCTCGGCAAGCATCTCCTGGAATGGCCAGTCGGCGCGGGGCGCTGCTCGCCACACCTCCCGAAGCTTGGGCAGCTCGCGGTCGAGTCCTTTGGACGCCATTTGATAGCCGCATGCCATCAGACCAAACGCTTCGTCGGTCGTGAAAACATCCAGATCGGTTCGCAACGCCGCCAGCGCTCTCTGAAAGTCCTTGCGCACGCCCGAGGGAGAGAGAGGCGCACGTTCCTGGCTGTACGCTTCCTGGGAAAAGCTCAGGCGGATAACGTCGGCATCGAGTCCCGCTTTCATGTGGAGGAATGTCAAACCGCGAAGCAGACCGGAACGACGACGGGCCTCCAAGTCGGCGAAATTGGCCAGGCGCACCCGTTCCATGAGCGTGTTTACAAACCGCAAGGTCGACGTCTTCAGACCCCTCAGGCCCGGAACAGGCGCCAGCTCCAGCTCGAGCTGGGCGCAGGCATCGCTGACGAGAACCACGTTGCAGCCCGAGGCAAGCAACGCCACCGAGCCTTGGTTGTCATGCACTGCGCCATCGACGAGCGATATCTCGACGCCCTGCCCATAATATTGGCCGAGGCGCATTGGCGCGAACACCATCGGAACGCAGGCAGATGCTGCCACGGCGCGAGCAAGTCTGATTTGCCATCCCGCATCCCTGTCGTACATGGACCATTCCAACCTTGGAATGCTGTCGGCCGACTCATGGACAGACCATGGCGCCTCACCCATCCAGGTCGGTGTGAAACGCCAGGCGTGTCCGGTATTGACCGTTGTCGCGTTCAAGATCAGCGCCGGGACCTTGTGAGCCCGCAGCCAGTTGTGCTTCCCAGGGTTGAACTCCCCGGATCCGGTCAGAGCCGCGTCATGGTCGGTCGGTTTAAAGACGAGTTGGTCCATTTGGATTGGACCATCGTCGGGCCACAGCGGAAGATAGAAGAATTCTTCAAGCGCGTCCGCCGCTTTTTCCGGATCCAGGACGCCCCTTTCGTCGTTCAGGAAGCGCCAAACGACCTCTGCCACGTGGGGCTGGATCTGCCCCCTGAGGTTCGCACGAGCGGCGCCCTGGAAGTGCAAGATCAATTCGCGCACAAGCTCGATGTAGCTTTCGTGCCGCATCGGCTCGGCTTTCAACAGCCGCTGGCGCAACTTCAGCCAGTAGCATGCACCGACGATGCTGCCGCCCGAGACGCATGAAAGCACCTCTATGTCCCGCAGGATGTTGCGTTCGGCGAGGCACGCCAATACGCCGAGATGGTAAAACGAAGCCCGAAATCCGCCGCCAGAAAGGGCAAGCCCCACCTTTCCGATTATGACGGATCGAATGGCGTCGCTTGCGCCCGGCAGCAAGGTTTCGAAAAACATGCGGATTGACGGATGCTCGAGCGGGCGTTCCTCGCGAAGATAGGCGAGGTGGGCAAGTTGCTCGGCCATGGTGCGGAGCTCCCACGGCGCGCGTTTGATGTTCGCCCCAACCTGCCTGAGCACTTCAGTCGCTTCGTCATATCTCCCAAGTCCAAACAGAGCCTCTGCACGTGTCGCCGCGTTGAACCATGTACCGCTTACCGGCAGGTCTCTCTGGATGCGCTCACGTAGTTTTCTTGCGCGTTCGCGGCGCTCGGCCGGTCGGTCGCCCGCCGCCGCCAGCAGATCCTCGAGGAAGGCTGCATTGATGTGCGGATAGGCGTCATCCCCCAATTCATTTTGAGCCGCGCGTTCGTAGAACTCTGCTGCTTGCACCAGATCCTTCAGCTGACCGAGATCATTCCACCTGCTTTTAGAAATACCGCCCGCGATACCGAGAGTTTCCCCGTCGCCAGCAAGCTTCTTGTTTTCAATGAACTCGAATCCGTCAGCGAGGAGATTGAGCGCTTCATCATGGCGGGTGGCCGCATCGAGCTCCGGGTCTTTGCTCGTCAGCAGCGCCTCCTGACGGAGGAGGGCCTCTTTTGTCGAAGTGTCATTTGGCACGCCATCGCTGAGGCAGAGAGGCTTTTCGCGCAACTGACGAAGCACCCGTCTGGCCAATGAAAGATGGTCTTCGTTTTTCAACCGCTTCCAGAGTTCGTTAGCTTCCGTAAATTTAAGCTGCTTGCCCCGCAGAAATTTACGAGCATGGCTGACGGCGTCAGTGTCGGGCATGGGCTGCCACTATCAAGTGAAACTGCGGGCTGCCTGTCCTGGGCAACGCCGCGTCGTATGTCGTTGCGATACTGCAAACGACAAAAGCCGCATGACCAGGAAGGCTCTGAAGCATCAAACGTTCAGAATTCTCCGGTCTTTGCGGCGTCTTCGCCGGAAATCGAGACTGATTTCTGCCCGGCTTCGATTCGACGTGTGATTTCGAGGTTCAATTTTGGGTTTGCAAAAAGCTCATTGAGTGTCACGACTCTTTCGTCGACACCCACCGCTCGCATCAGTGCATGAAAGCCGAGACGGTTGTTGAAATACCCAGTTGGGATCACTTGTCGGTCTTTATCCAATTCGGGAATGATGCCGCCGCTCGGACCGAATCTCCCACGAATGATTTGGACAGGCGCTTCCGCTTCCAGCTTCATCATCGTCATCGCGCGTCCAACGCCGTCCATATGCGAGACAAACATCGCCAGCTCTGCGATTTGATGATCGAGCAAGCGATTAAGAGCGTCGCCGCGCGTCCCGCCTCCCGCCATGTCGAGCCAGCGTGTTCCAGCCGCAATTTCGGCCTCGTCCTGACTTTTCAGTGCTTGGCGCAATGCGGGTTCAAGCCGATAAGCTTCGTGAGGTCTCAGGATGACCGCATCCACCCACGCGAATGCCGCGAGTTCAACGGGCGAGTATTTATCCGCATGCTTGTCTGCTTCATGGAGATACAGAAGCTTGTCCGTGCACTCTGTTAGCGCCCGCTCGGTGGTTCGCCGCGCATCCGCATCGCTCGTTCCCGGCCGCCTGTACCCGCCGCCGCTATAACGCCGGAGGAACTCGTCGTATGCAAATATCGTGTGGTGTTCCAAACCGTAGCGGGAGCGAGTGAGCCGGTAGACCTTCTGGACCAGCAGCTCCTTGAGTACGCGATCGGCAAAACCTGCCACCAGCACGCCGTTGCGAGTCTGGTCTTCGTTGAACATCAGAGCCAGTGAGTACATTGCCTCCTCGCGACCCGCGTCTGGCAGGTGCTGCAGCGCAGACACCAGGCTGCCGGGTTGATGCGCGCCGCGTCCCCAGCCCCACGCGGCGAGGCTCTGTCCACCTTGGGTTATGCCGAAGTCGCGATCAGAGTTTAACTCATAGGAAGCCAGTGGGATGCGGGCTCCTTTCAATGGGGCGGGCCCGACCTTTACGCGACCGGCAGCAATTGCCTCGGTCGGCGGAACGACGGCGGGCGGAACGATCTCGCCGATCCCGTTCGATCCGGCGGCGAGAAGACCGTTAAGTTTCTTAATAAACTCGGGGGGATACGCCGGCTGAAGAGCGCCGTCCATCGGTCCCTCGTCGGGAATGTTCAAAGCGGAAAACACGCCAGCCAGGCCGACGAACTGCATACTGTGAAAGCAAAGCTCGACGAACTGGCTATTGATCTTCCGCGCGAGAAGATCCTTCGGCATCGTCGTAGGAACGCTATCTGCGGCTCTTCGCGCGAGCGTATCCGCTTCGTTGGCCGACTTGGCATCGACAAGCGCTTGGGCTCTGGCCTCACGCGCTGCGCGAAGCTGAAGGAATGGACGCTCCACGTCTGCGAAGACACTCTGGTTATATTCACCAAAAGCGGCGCGGAACTCTGCAAAATCCTGGTCACTGTAAGACTGCGGATCGGTGGCGAACTTGTTTGCGAAAATCAACGCTGCGTTTTCATGGCGATCAAAGATGCCCGGCGTCGACGGCGCGTCGAGGTGGAGCATCTTTTGCGCCATTTTATCGGGGGCGGTGCCATAACGACGTGCGGATTGCATGCCGAGAAAGGCGTGATGCGTCATCGTGTACCAAGCTCTCCGCCTTTGGGCGATCGCATTGGTTACGAGTTCCTTCGTCACGCGGTCGACGAACCCCGATATCTGAACTCCGTTTCGGAACGACGGCGTGTCGAAGACTAGACTGGTGGAATAATCGAGCTGTTTTTCGAGTACGCCGGGTATCTGGACCAAGTACCGCCCCAGGTTGTTGGGGACTGCTTCGGGGCTGCCGTCGGAGAGCTGCGCCGCCCAAGTCCACTCGGCTCGTGCCTCGTTGCCCCGTACCCAATTCACATTCGGCAGTTTTGAATCAGATATCGGGCGGTCGCTGGCTGGGGCGCCAAGCCGGGCATCGAGTAGAGGAACGGACGCGGGAGGCCGAGCATCCTGGCTCAGCAGGTGGACATCTGGCGTATTCGTGGAGGCTTGAGTTTCGGCTGCGAGGAGGGGCGAAAATTTAAATGGGGCTGCGAGCCCCACCAAGCGAAACATGCCAATCACTTTCCTTCTTGTGAACAGAGACATCATAAGACACTCCGTCTGATCTTCCGGCCGGCCCAGTTGCAAGGCGGCTCAATCGCGCATCCCGAAATCCGCTTTCAAATTGCCAAGCGCACAGACGACATCGCTCCGCGCTTGAGGTAAGTACCGGCGTGTTTTTTCAGAGAAGGGGAATGCAAGTGCTGTAGCCAACGCCGACGGCGGCACCCGCGTTGTGGAAATGAATATTCGTCATCCGCAGCCACAGTGAGAAATTGTACGGCAATCACTTTGCGATTTTGTGCGCTGACGGGAGGCAAGAATTTGCTCCTCCGTTAAGCTGTCACGCCGTACCCGATGCGGACTCTAACCGTTCGATCCTGAAGACGAGTGCGTAATAAACTTTACTGTACGCCCATATCGATTTTAATCAATTGGAGCGTTGCTGGCGTCGCGAATGGTTTGTCTTTTCCGAAATCCCGTCAGCCAATTGATCGTGCGACATCGTCTCAGCCGATCAGCGGTAGCATCGTGCCGATGCGACCTGTACGTACGGCCCGCGTCGATAGCGTTGCGGACGATTCAAATTTGTCTTAACTCCGTTTAGGTAGGATAGCACCACATTACCGTTGGCAGATTTGCCTGTTACGCGCTGTGCACTCACGTCGGAGCACACGACCCTTTACGGCTTCGGCTTTGCAATGGCGCGGATGATCGCCTCCAGGGCGATCCCTTCATTCAGCTGCTTCTCTTTCAACGCGCGATGATGAATGGCAATGCAACTTAGTTGACGATCTAAAACTGGAGACCCCGAATTGCCTTCTTCGGTGGGGCTTCGGTAGCGAACATATTGCTGTGAGTATTCGGCAAGGCTGTTGTCATACAGCGAGACGGCGAGCTCTTGGCCTTTTGGATGGCCGACCACATACACGCGTTGCATTGAAGTGCCGCCGATTTTCGGCAGGGCAGGGCAGAGCTCAAGCTTGCCCGAGCCCGGCGGCGCAATGATTCGCAAGATCGAGATGTCCATCTCGATGCGTTGCGAGCTGTAAACAAGCTCTCCCAGCCTTACTCGCGGGCGGCCGTTGAGCCGGGTGAATTCGATCTCCGCCTGCAATGGACTCAAGGGAGCCTCATCTATGGGATCCACGCTAATAACGTGGGCATTGGTCAGAAAAAACGGCCCATTTCCCCAAGCGCGACAGAAATCCTCCCCGGACATAAGGAAGCCTGTCCCGACGGGGTCGCCGGTTGCGGCATTGTTGATGCGGCCAATGCCAGTGCAGCATCGATACAGGGTGTCGATCCATTGCAGCCTGACTGTCGCTTCGTTCCCGAAAACTGCCTCAAAACCCTCTGCAACCGAGACCTTGCCGGGTTGTATTGGATGAATTGAGCCACCCTCGCGCTGAAGCACAGCGTACTCGAGCACAGGCAAGAGCTTGTCGCCGACGTCGGTCCCTTCCAAACGCCAGACTTCTTTGAGTTGACGCAGCGTACTGGCGAGTTCGAACGCGTCGGCATCCGGATGTTGAATATATTTCTTCGCTGCTGTCAGAATGGCACGCTCGTCCTGCTGCGCGATCGCAACCTCGATGCTCGTCGCATAGTCCCAAATTCCAGTCGCTCCCTGTTTCTCAATGTCATCGTGAATTTGCTGCGCGATTTCAGTCGCGTCTGGAGCGTCATCTATAGAAATTCCATCGCGTTTCGCCCGCGAGAGCAACGAAACGAGATTGACGCCATGCCATCGATGGTCGCCCTGACGACGCTCCCAATCAAAACGGTATGCGCCAATCGCCACTCTTAAACTTTCTGCATCGCCGTTCGCGACAAATAGTTGCTTATAGGCGCGGCCGATCAAGCCTCGGATCTCCGGACCTTCCACTGGGTCATCGGCGTACTTTTGAGACATAAGATTCAAGGCGGCCAATGCCTGCAGTACGCGTCCCTGGTCGAGCAACGACTGGCACCATTGTCGTCGAATAAGAGGATTGTCTTTTCCGGCCATGCTGAACAGGCTGGTTGCGTGCTCCAGTTCAACGAACAGGCGCTTGCGGCGGATCAAACGCAGTGCCTTTTTAATCTGCGGCAAGTCGAAGGTAGCCGGGTCGATCTGATCGGTAAGGGCTCGGACTTCACCGAAGCGATATTGCTCCAAGGCCGACTCGAGTTCGGTGAGATATTGTTTCGGCTCCATCACGGCCTCTCTACCGAGCTAAAATTGGGTAGCGGTCAGCTCAAACTGCGCCGTTATCCTGGCTTACAAGGGCATGTCGAATTCGTTACACAACAATATCGCTGCCATTCCTGACTATTTTCGCGCGCCGAACCATCCCCTCGACGCCAGGCAGCTCCAATGTTCCCGACGCCCCGCCAGTGGCGAAGTGATCGAATTTCTTAATATCGGCAAAATCCAGACCGGTCCGCTCTTCCAGGTCAGCAATCCTGATCTGGGTGGCCGCTACGTCGAAAGCTTCCTCGAAGCCCGGCAGGTTCTGGATATCCTCTTGTCCGAGCACGAACCCAGTGGCTGAAGGGGTGCCATCGCGTCTAATCAGGACGCATATTTTCCAAAACTGCAACGGACACCGGACCGAATAGTTCATTCGATCATTTTTGTATATCGGATCGTTCGCCGCGAACAGCGGCCCGGTGATGACGATCAATCGTCTGCGTTCTTTCTTCGCGTGTTGCTCCAAGAGAAATTGCTCCAGTCCCTGCCAACGGTCCTTGCCTTGATTGAAGGGGGAAGCCTGCAGCGAGCAATTGGTAAAGTGGAACGTGTCGTTGTTCGCCAAGGTCGCGCTGGCGACGTCGTCGCCCCAAGCGGTGTCTTGGCGCCGGGTCAAGTGCCCGCGATCAATTCCTCGCTCGAAGGCTTCCTGCCCGATTTGCTCCGATCTCAAGATGCGAGGATCCGTGTACCAACGGTCCCCCCGACGTTTTCCGATATCAGGACGGTGGTCGCCATCGACATTTGCCGCCGAAAACCAGGCGGTGCGACGCCGTTTATTCATATAGACGCTGTAATGATAGTAAGCGAGTTCGAACGGGTCGCCGTTCTTCTGCGCATCGGGTCGCACGCGTGCAGTGTCTTGCTCCATCGCCTTGCTGACGCGAGGCAGCGGCACGTCGACGGTCTCGAGGAAGCTTGGATCGTATCCCGGCCGATTGCCATAGTCCGGATCGACGACGACGGCTTCTTCCGCCTGTGGAGGCGCTGTGGTACTGGCCGAGTCTTCGGCCCCCTCCACGGAACGCCAGGCCGGTGCCCAGTCGTTAGTCGGTGAAAGTGTTCCCTCGAAATTCAGTCGCGGTGCGACGCGGCTGTCCCGCGCCAGTTCGTGCATCGGCACCGCATAGTTGGCCTTGAGATACTCGCCAGCAAAGTGCAGCGCGACGACTTCTCCTGTGTCGACTTCGATGACTGCGGATCCGGAGTTTCCTCCTAGCGTCGAAGCATCGTGGGTCAGGGCATTGACGGCATTTTCGAAGCTTTGAACTCTGGCGCGCGCGCGAATAACGCCCGGCTGCAGCCGTTTTACGTTGTATACTTTGTTGAAGATGCGGTCCTGAAGCGCGACATCGTTTCGCTCGTCCCTGGCCGGATAGCCGATCACAACGACATTGTGGTCGAGCAGTTCTTCCGGTGATTTGACCGACAATCTAAGCATACGATCTGTCGGTAGATCGTCGACTCTCAGGAGAGCCATGTCCCAATAGGGGTGGATCATTTCCACAGCGCGAACCGACAAAAAGGCGGCGCTTTCGTCATCGGGGGCATCGATCTGTCGTTTGAAATCGATCGCCGCATCACCGGCGCGATATCGAATGGTGAGCCCAATTCCTTGAGAGAATAGCTGGGCAACGTGCCGATTTGTTGCAATCAGGCCTCGTCCCACCACAAATCCTGTTCCCGCATACGGCAATATCGGAGAGCTCGGTACTTCAACACGTCCTATTAGAGGAAGAAGTGGAGCAATCCGTTTCTTAATAACGTCGTCGTTGAGGTTAGCCCACGGACCGTCAAGATCGTCGTACGAATCGCCGCGGACAAATACCGCCGGCCGATTTCTTGGAAGCACAATTGCCTCCAAGCCGAACATTTCGCTCGGCGTTATTTCCTGGACGCGATCCTCTGCCAGTTTTTGCAATCCCGATTCTGCTGCAGCGATATTGTTAGGTCCCAAGCTTTCGAATCCCTCGCGATCGATTGCTTCGTCGGTCGGTCGCGACACTGCCTCGATGGCGTTGCCTGGCGCAATTTGAGTCAGCAAACTTCTTAGACGCAGGAATTTTTCGGCTCGTTCCATATGATCACCCTGGTATTTTTCCAGATCGACTAAAATCCTCCCAAAAATATAGATGGCTCGGATTCTGTGCCGAACGTATCGCGCTGCAAGGGGCTTGCGGCAATACGGCGTTTTGGTTGAATCAAGGTTCCTGTTTGTGCTGGTGCAATGACACCACCGCTCGCTGACGCTCAACCGATGACAAGGTGGACGATGACAGCAGCAACGTCGGAATTTCAACGGGCGAAGTTGAAGGCGCTTCTGGCCGAATACGATAGTGATCAGCACGGTCCGCTGTTCGCTGTCAGTGATGAAGGAAGCGCGGGCCCGGTCATTCTCGACGCGGCGCTCTCGTCGGCGAAAGCGGCCGCTGGCGCTTCAAGCCCCTCTCGACTTGGTGTCATCCTTGATGGCGAACGGATGACCAGCGCCGGCGAGGTACCGATTGGCCCGCCCGAATACGGTGCGCTTTCAGCCGGGGCTGCTGGACGGCTTCTCCTGACGACCAACGTTGGCACTCGCGTCAACGTCCGGCTGACCGGGCAATTGCCTGAGTTTCCGGCACTGGAAAAGTCCGCCGAACCTGTCATCACTATGTTTCATCAATTTCTCGACACCCCCGACCACCGACCGCGACCTCTGACAATCCGGCTGCAGGTCGACCCAGGGGCGGACTGCACGCGCCTCGCTGCTCTCGCGAGGAAATTGGATGAGGCCCGAAAAAAGGGCGAGATTGGTCCTCCCGATGCCCATCAGCTATCGGTCCTCATTTGCTTCAACGAAGAGATCGCCACCGACGCGCAACTAGAGCAAATCGAGGTCGTTATCGCGGCGGCCGCCGACCTCGGATTTCCGGAGGTCGCGATTGACGGCGCGCAACTTCCTTACGCGCGCCGACGATGGGGCGCTCAAGGGCTGCTCAATGTCCTCAGCATTCCGGCATCGAACCGGTTGCTAAAATTCGCGGCTGCGCGCGGTGTCCGCTTGCGGCCGCGATACCAAGTCGACGTGAACTCGGCAGCGCGGACAATCTGGACGGGACTGGAGGCGGCTCGAGTCAACGGATTTGACGCCGGCAAATACGGCCTACTTCCTCTCACGCTCGAAGAGCAAGCCCAGGTGATCGAGCTAATAACTCGATGGACGAGCGGCTGGACAGCAATCCCGGCGTTCTACGTAGATACGCCCTTGGTAACCGCGACAGAAGTGTTCGACGTGGGGCAATGCGAAATGGCGGCCCGCCGATGGCTGAAGGCTGTCCGGGGGGCCGGGGCGACAACGGTTCTGTTTGACGCCCCGGACCGCGTGAACCCACGCAGACTGGTGCACGGAAGCGATAGCCCCGACGGGGTGCTCAATCTCGACCAGATCGAAGCACTTCGCGACTATAGCGAACTGCTGGGAGTCAAGATCCTGTGGTCGGGGGGTATCACCGCGGCGCAGGCTTTCGAACTGGCACGACGACGGGTGTTTGGCATTTTCAGCACGTCGAGCGCCGCCGCGAAAATTGCCGTCACAGCCCAGTTCCAACAGGACCCACGGTTGGCAGCCGAAAACGAGCCGACCGAGTTCGGAGTGCGGCGCATGCACGCGATCATTCAGGGCGGATTTCTGTCCAGCAGAATGCACGAGTCGCACAAGGACCTTGCCAGCAAGCTGGAGACGTCCACCACAAGCCTGATTGCGAGCGGAGGCGAGGCCGCAAAGTCTCAGGCTGCGCTGGAGACGTTGAATGAGTTGCTGGTGCACGGCTGGCGGCACCTTTTTGGCGCCGTGGACGACACGAAGCCCCGGCTTGCCAGGCGCAACGGACGCGCGCTGCGGCCCGTACCTGCAGATTCGGTTCGGGTTTTCCGAGGCCGCAAGAATGCGGGCGTTCGGCGGCACACATTCGTCGAGCGGCTCGGACAGCTCTTCATGCCGTTTACAGTCCAAATGCAACGGCAATACGGACTAACGGCCTATCTTCCGGCCGTCCTGCCTGAGTTGAAGGAAAGCTCGATCCCGGACGAGGTTGCCCTGGTCTTTTACCGCACACAGGAGTGCTACCACGAAGCGAAACGGAGCGTCGGAGGCCGGGCATACAGCGAACTGCATGAGTTGGTTTTCGACATGGCTGCCAGCCGAAGCGGGTTTCCTGAATTGCTTACGCCAAACGAGATTACGCCTGACCAGCCCTATCATCTCTTCGAGCCGTCCATTGATTGGCAGACCGGGTATTGCCGCCTGTTTGTTGGAATCCGGAAGGTTGAGGTAGCGGCCGCCGCCTTTCTGGCGGGCGTGGCAAAGGCCGCCCGGGGTGTGCAGGCAAATCCACAGTCACTCGATGCAGCCATCTTCTCCGCGACCAGTGATTGGGTGGTTTGGTGGGACCATTCGCCGACGGCGATCGCCACAGGCCCGGCGCATCATTTCGAGGCTGTAGCCAATCTTGTGCACGCGTCGGCGGCTCGCCGCCTGCGCGTACCGGCAAGCCTGCTTGAGCCGTACGCGGGGCTTTCGCTGAATGCTCAAACTGACTTCGTTAACCTGCAATTTTCCCGCGTGTAACTGCAGCGTGGTGATCGCACACCAAAGATCGGAAAAGCCGAGGGGAGTGACATCAATGGGAAGAATGGAGAAACCGAATTTGCTGCGCAACACGCGCGTATACCTTTCGGGTCCAATGGATTTCGTCGCGTCGCGAGAGGCTGAGAAGAAATTCGGCTGGCGCAACCGTGTCAGCGAATTTCTCCAGGAGTTTGGAGTCACGGTGTTCGATCCCTGGTTCAAGCCGGAAATACAGGGTGTGAAGGAGTACGGACGAGAGGATGAAACAACAGCCAAGGTTCGGGCCCAATGGAGTTTTGACCCCTCGGAGAAGGGTGCGAATGCCCGGGCCAGCTGCGCTGACCATTTCTGGCCCGCGCTGCACATGGACCTGCGCATGGTTGATACAAGCGACTTCATCGTCGCGTACGTCCCAACCAACGTCTATAGCGTTGGGACGCCGCACGAGATCATTCTTTGTCGATCGGAGCGCAAGCCCGTGCTGTTCGTCAGTCCACCGGTAAAGTTTCCGGCGCTCGCCCGCTTGCAGAACCATTTGGCAAAAAAGGGGGATAGCGAAGGTTCTAGGATGCTTAAGGACCTTGAAGTGCAGATTCCGATCAAAGAAAACCCGGACGGTTCTCCGAGCCTTTGGTATATGCCGCTGATCGGTGGCGAGCATTTCTTTGATGGTTTCGGCTTTGCGCTATACAGGGACCGCTTCAACTGGCAGCGCGTCGACATGGACGATCGCGAAGATGCGGAGCCGCCACAGAAACCGCTCCTGCCTTTCCTAGAAAGCTTGAACCAAAAGCTTCCTTTGAAATGGGACCGCAACCAAAAAAAATTCGGACCCAATGACGATTGGCTGCTCTGGAAGCTCGATCAAGGAACGGCGGCTGGAGCACAACTCGAGGGGGTTAATCAGCGCGAGTAGGTTGGAGTTTCTGAAAAATGCGAGCCTACAACAAGATCGGTCCTCTTTCTGCGCATGCAATCGCTGGCGCCTACGTCGTGCTGCTTGGCATCGACATGGAGGAGGCTGCCAGCGACGGCGTGCTCGGCTTTGGGATTGAGCGGATCGAGCACGGCCACGGCAACTCACGTGCGTGGTTGCAGGCGCTTAAGGTATTTCCTGACGTGTCCACAGAAGAAGGCATGGTATC
>Ga0310813_10001220_pt1 | contig 15587 bp, 11 predicted proteins | sample YN3metagenome_FD_203086 | JGI IMG/M metagenome (GOLD analysis project Ga0310813, IMG submission 203086) | Soil microbial communities from experimental microcosm in Duke University, North Carolina, United States - YN3 | ecosystem: Engineered > Artificial ecosystem > Soil microcosm > Unclassified...
TCGGGCGGGAAGCCCGCCAGCGCGCATAGCCACGAGACCACTTGATGCTCCAACACCGTGCCAACCGGAGACATCTCGAACACGGCGACCGATTGATTGAGCGCCGCGGTGACCGGCTCGGTCCACACCGCCGCGGGGAGCGGCCCGGCGATCTGGTGACCGACGTAGCGCGGGTGCCAGAGGTGGTTCGCGTCGGGGATCACTTGCGTCCGCAGACGATCGATCACTTCGTCGACGGAGCGCGCGTCACGCGGCAAGGGCTCGTCGAACCGCGTCGCAAGCTCCGCCGGCGCCGACGACGTCGAGACCCGATCGCCGCGACGCCGCGTGTCGGCGAAATAGGAGGTCGCGACCTCGACGAATTTCATCGCGATGTCACGCGACGCATCCGCCTCGATCGCCGAGAGGATCTTCGGTGGCTCGAGTCTCGCGTTCCGCGTTTCGTGTAACGTATCCATCAGCCGGTCAATGGTAGATCGAGGATTTTCTTCGTCCGCGTGAGATCGATCGCCCGGTAGGCCTGAATCGAATCGATCGAAAGGAGCTCGTCGAAGCGCACGCGCAGCAGATCTCGAAGCGCATCCCGCGACAATTCGGGATAGAAGCTCAGCGTGAGATGCGGGGTGAATGTAAACCGCGCCGCTTCATACTCGACGCCGCTCAGCTTGATGCGCTCGTGCAGGGCGCGGATTGGGCCGTTGGGGTCGATCTGCATGGAGACGACGGTGCTTTGCATGAAGGGCCTCGGCGGCTGCAATCGCACCGTGAATGGCGCCGTCGTCGCGGCGATCGGTTCGAGTGCGGCACGCAGCTTCTCGTCGCTCACGTCGGGCGAGATCGGCCCCATGCCGGACGAGCCGGTGATCGTGATGTGCGGGGGAAGCTCGGCCGCCATGCGGGGGTCAACGCGCCGTTGAATCTCGAGCACACGCGCCGCCATGTCGGCGCGGAGCTCGGACATCACGATGATGCCCGGCTTCACGCCGCGCCGATCCTACGCCGGCTCAGCGCGCCAACGCAGGGAGAATGGAGAACGAAGTGCCGTTCGATGGCTGGATTGTCACTTCGGCTTTCAAGAGCCATCGGTCGAGTCGATTGCCGGGATGCGTACGATGATAGCGCACCACCTTCGTGCCCGCGAAGGTCCCGATCATGGCGCCGGTGATCACGTCGCTCGCCCAATGACGGTTGTTATACATGCGCGACAGACCCACCGCGGCCGCCCCGCCGTACAAGATTGGCCCGATCCCGAAGTACGTGACCTCCGGCCACCAGCGGCTCGTCTCGGCGCTGACGGCTGCCGCCGCCGCGAACGCGGCCGTCGAATGGCCCGACGGAAACGAGCGATAACTCTCTCCGGCATGAAAGCCGCGAAACAGTTGCCAGTCATCCGGATTGGGCGCCACCGTGTCGACGAACGGCCGCGCGCGACCGAACGTATCCTTGAGCAAACTGCCGGTCACGAAACCGACGGCGAGCGCCTCGGTGCCATGCAACCCGACCTGCGCGAGACGTTCGGTATGCGTGAGGCGACCGGCCGCGTACATCGCCGGGCCGATGATCAGCGAGCCGGGAAGCGCGATGTTCCGGACGATCGCCGAGCTTTTCTGGTAGATCGAGTTGGCCTGCCGCAACGAATCCTGCAACAGGATGGCGGCGCGTTTGTCGAGTGGCCGTGTCAGGATAGTTGCGGCGACGAATCCCGCGGCCAGCACGCCGTCGCGCCAGGTGAACAGTGACGGCGCATGGAACGTGGTATCCACTTGGGCGAACGCGCTCGATGCGCGCAGACTCACGAGTCCGACCCAAACGGCCCGTTTCAGCGCCGAGGACCTATTTGTCGAGCGTGATCTCACGTGATTCTTCCAGGTCTGCCAGGAACATGCGCTCGGCCGCTTGGCCGAGCGTCGCGTCTTCGATGACCGCGTCGAGCTCGTAGTTGATCGCGACGCCGAGCGGATTGAAATCGGTCGAGCCGACGCGCACCCAGCGTCCGTCGATCACGCTCGTCTTGGCGTGCATCATCTCGCCGCGCCACTCCCAAATGCGCACGCCGTTGGTGAGCAAGCGCCGATAGTACCGGCGCGCGAGCAGTGACACCCACGGATGGTCGTTGCGACTCGGCAACAGGATGCGGACGTCCACGCCGTCACGCGCCGCGCCATTGAGCGCTTCGACCTCGGAGGGCGAGGGCGTGAAGTACGCGGTGGCGATCCAGATCGAGCGACGCGCCGAAATCGCCTGAATTTGCAGTGCGCGCGAGACGCGAAGCCGTAGCGGTTCCCCCTCGACGATGCCGACGAGAGCAGGCGTGTCGGTCGCCGGATCCAAGTGCGCGCCGCGGGCCGGTCGCCGCAGGAACCGATGTGAACCGCGCCGTTCTTTTCCCGTGGCGCGACGCCACATGTGGTCGAACGCCTGGTTCATGTCGTGGGCGGCCGGACCCTCCACCTTCACGGCGGTGTCCCGCCAACGCGATCGATGGAGCTTGTGCACACCGGTCGTCCATTCGCGGCCGACGCCGACGCCTCCGGTGACGCCGACGCTGCCGTCTACGACGAGCAGTTTCCGGTGGTCGCGCGGCACCAGGCCGAACCAGGCACGGATGCCGGGCGGATTGAACACGGCGATCGCGACACCGGCACGCCTCAGTTGCTTGAGGAACTTCCGCGACGTGCCTCGGGCACCGATCCAGTCGAGCAATAGGCGCACGTCCACGCCGCGCTCCACGGCGGCGACGAGCCGTTCGGCGAAACGCTCGCCGACGTCGTCCGAGCGGAAGATGTAGCTCTCGAGCGAGATGCTCGCCTTGGCGCAGTCGATCAGATCGAGCATTGTGTCGAAGGTGGCCGGACCGTCCCGGAGGAGGGTGACCCGGTTCCCGCTCGACACGTCGGCCGCCGCGATACGCCAAAGCCCGCGGGCAAACGAAGGACCCGGGACGGTGGGCAGATCCACACCGCCCCGGTTTGATCTGAGATCGCGCGCCGGGAGTGACACGGGGGCGACTTCTACAGGATGCGTGCCGGGCTCGTGATCGGGAGACACGAGGCAATAATCGACTCTGTCGGCGAACTGAACAAGCGAGAATCCTGGGTTCTGGGGGGGCAGGCTAACTTCTCCCGCATGCTCAATATCGATCTCAGCGGGCGCCGCGCCCTGGTGGCCGGCGTCGCCGACGATGCGGGGTTTGGGTTCGCGATCGCCAAGGCGCTGGCCGAGGCCGGCGCCAGCGTGACGGTCGGGACCTGGCCGCCGGCGCTCACCATCTTCTTGAACCTCTTAGAGCGCGGGAAGATGGACGAGTCGCGTCGCCTCACGTCCGGCGAGCTGCTGTCGTTCGAGAAGATCTATCCGCTCGACGCCGTTTACGACACGTACGACGAGATGCCGGAGGATGTGCGCTCGAACAAGCGCTATAAGGACGTTGGCGATTGCTCGATTTCCGGGCTCGCGTCGCGTCTCACGGCGGATTTCGGCGACAAGCCGCTAGACATCGTCGTGCACTCACTCGCCAATGGACCGGAAGTGAAGAAGCCGCTCCTCGAAGTGAGCCGGCAAGGCTATCTCGCCGCGGTAAGCGCGAGCGCCTACTCGATGGTGTCGATGATCCAGCGACTCGGACCGCTGCTTCGTCCGGGCGGCTCGTTCCTCTCGCTCACATACATGGCGAGCGAGCGAGTGATTCCGGGATACGGCGGCGGGATGTCGTCGGCCAAGGCCGCGCTGGAGAGCGACACGCGCACGCTCGCCTACGAAGCAGGTCGTCGCTTCGGATGCCGCGTGAATACGATCTCCGCGGGCCCGTTGGCGTCGCGAGCGGCCAGCGCCATCGGAATCATCGAGAAGATGGTGGAGTACGTCGCGGTGAACGCGCCGCTGACCGAGAAGCTGACGGCGGACGAAGTCGGTCGAGCGGCGGCGTTTTTGTCGTCTCCACTCGCCAGCGCCATCACCGGCAGCACCGTCTACGTGGACAAGGGCTACCACGCCATGGGGATGGCGGTGACGGCGACGGCCGGCGAGTAGACGCTGAATTGGGCGTTACATGACCGGCCCTTTCGCCTCGATCTCCTTCAGGCCGGCGGCCTTGAGAATCGCGTTCAGCTTCGGCAGCTCGGTGTTCATGAGCTTCTGAAGCTTGTTCATGTCCCTCGTCAATTCGCTCGAAAGAACCTTGTACACGTCGTACGACTGCTGCGTCGGCCGACCATCGCTCGACTGCACGACGCCGAGCAGCGCGCCGATGCGGTTATTGAGACGAATCGGGTAGTTGAGCGGATCCTGTCCGCTGCGATTCTTCGTCTGGTAGACGGAGTCTTCGACCTCGCCGATGCCGGTGACGAAGCCAGTTGCGATGGCCTTGAACTGGCTCTGTTGCGCGCCGGTCAGTTTGCCTTGGCGGTCGGCGACCTCGCCCTTCACGCGGCGAATGTCTTTCACGGCGTCGTTCGCCTCGGAGAAACGATCGCGAATCTGCAGCGCGAGCGTCGACTGAGCCTGCCAGTCCGCCAGCGTCGCCTTGATGCGCGGATCGGGAAGAATCTTGAACGTCTCCGTCGCGACAGACTTTCCGGCGACGTTGAGTCGCACCTTGTACGTGCCCGGCGGCACGAGCGGACCCGTGACGTTCGCTGCCCAGAGAATCATGCCCGGAAAAGTCGCCGCGTCCGGGTAGCGCATGTTCCACGTGAACGTGTTGACGCCGCGGCGATTCGCGACGCGAGGCGGCGGCGGCGGACCGAAGCCCCCTTCCTCGGGATTCGGTGCGGGAGCCGCGGCCGCCGTATCCGCCTTGCTGCTATAACTGCGAATCACCTTGCCGGTCGCGTCGAGGAAGTCGAGCGCGACGTCTTCGCTGCCCGACTTGAGCCAGTATTGAACGACGACGCCAGTCGGTGGATTCTGACCCGTCGGACGGATCGGCGCGTTCTCCGGCGTTATCGGCTGGTTGCCGCCGCCGAAGCCGCCGCGTCCACCGCCGAAGCCGCCTCCACTCGCCAGGCGATACTGATCGCGCGGCTTGAAGAGATGCGCATTGCTGGCGACGATCGCGTCCGACATTTGCTCGAGCGTCGAGATGTCGTCCATGATGTAGAAGCTGCGCCCGTGCGTCGCGAGGACGACGTCGCCTTCCTTGTAGACGAGATCGTGCACCGGCACGATCGGCAGATTGAGCCGAAGGCTTTGCCAGTGCGCGCCATCGTCCGGTGAGAACCAGGCGCCGCGCTCCGTGCCGGCGATGAGCAGCCCCCGCTTGTTCGGATCCTCGCGCACGACACGCGTGAACTCGGTCGACGCGATGCCGTTGTCGATGCGCGTCCAGTGCGCGCCGCAGTCGCTCGTCTTCCAGAGGTACGGCTTGTTGTCGTCGAGCTGGAAGCGGTTGGCCGCGACGTACGCGATGCACTCGCCGAACTTCGACGCGTCGATGCTGGAGAGCCGCGTGAACTTCTCCATGTCCTTCGGCGTGACGTCGGTCCATTTGAGGCCGCCGTCACGGGTGATGAACACCTTCCCGTCATCCGACCCCGTCCAAATGGTCTTCGCCGTTACCGGCGATTCCTCGATCACGAACACTGTCGCGTAGTACTCGACCGATGTCTGATCGCGCGTAATCGGCCCACCCGAGTTGCCGAGCGTCTTCGGATCGTGATAGGTGAGGTCGGGCGAGATCACCGTCCAGCTCTTGCCTCCGTTGGTCGTCTTGTGAACGACCTGCGAGCCGGCGTAAACGACGTTCGGGTTGTGCTTGGAAACGACGATCGGGAAGGTCCACTGGAAGCGGTACTTCGGATCCGCGGCGGGGTGGCCCATCGGATTGTCGGGCCAGGGATTCACGTTCACCGCGATCCCGGTGCGGAGATCCTTTCGCGTCAGCAGGTTCCCATAGCTCCCGGCATAGACGATGTCGGGATCGTCCTGCCGCGACGCGATCCACCCCGACTCGCCACCGCCCGCCTCGACCCAATCAGAGATATCTAACGACCCTCGGCTCGGTCCACACAGCGTCGAGTTGTCCTGCTGTGCGCCGCAGATGTGATAGGGGAAGTGCGTCGTGGCGATGACATGGTAGAACTGCGCCGTCGCGAAGTCCTCGTCCGACCAGGTGCGGCCGCCGTCGACGCTCACCTCGCCGCCGCCGTCGTCGCCCTCGATCATGCGGCTCGCATTTTTGGGATCGATCCACAGGTCGTGCGAGTCGCCGTGCTGCATCCCGCGCACCGGACGGAAGGTCTTGCCGCCGTCGGTGGACTTCATGAACGACACGTTGTTCACGTAGACGACGTTCGTGTCCTTCGGATCGGCGTGGATCTTCGTGTAGTACCACGCGCGCTGCCGCAGATTTCGGTCGTTATTGATGCGAGACCAGGTCGTGCCGCCGTCGTCGGACCGGAAGACACCACCCGAGTCGGCCTCGATGTTCGCCCACAGCCGGTTCGGATTCGCGCCCGATACGGTGATGCCGATGTTTCCCCAGATGCCGGTGGGCAACCCCGGATTGCGCGTGATCTCCGTCCAGTGATCGCCGCCGTCGATCGTCTTGAACATGCCGCTGCCGCCGCCGCCGGATGACAACAGCCAGGGCGTGCGTCCCGCCTGCCACAGACCGGCGTAGAGCACATTCGGGTTGGTCGGATCCATCACGAGGTCGACGACACCGGTCGAATCGTTGCGGAACAGGATCTTCTCCCAGGTCTTGCCGCCGTCCTTCGACCGGAAGACACCGCGCTCGGGATTCGGTGCCCAGACGTGGCCGAGTGAGGCGACGTAGACGAGATCGGGATTGGTGGGGTGGACGACGATGTCCGAGATCTGGCGAGTCTCACCGAGTCCCATGAAGGTCCAGGTCTTTCCGCCGTCGGTCGTTTTCCAGAGACCGTCGCCGTGCGAGACGTTGCCGCGGATCGGGTACTCACCGCCGCCAACATAGACAACGTCCGGCGCCGACGGAGCGACCTCGATCGCGCCGATCGTTCCCCCAAAATATTTGTCCGTGACGGGGGCCCAGGATTGGCCGGCGTTGATCGACTTGAAGACGCCACCGCCCGTCGTGCCCATCCAGAACTCGTTCTCACGAGACGGATTGCCGGCCACCGCCACGGAACGTCCGCCGCGAAAGGGTCCGACCTCGCGCCAGCGGAGTCCGGTAAAGGTCAGCGAGTCGCGCTGGGCGAACGCGGCGGATGTCCAACAGAAAAGCAGGGCGACCGATGTCTTCGCCGAAGAGTGCACTGGAACCTCCAGGTGGGATCGAACGACAGGGGCAGTACTAAACGACAGGGGCAGCACTAAACGCCAGGGGCAGTCTAAAGGAAAGCAACGGTCTCACAGCCTTCAACTGGTCACGCCGTCTCCGTGCGTTTCCGCGTCTCGTCCGTGCCGTCCATCCGCGTCTAAAAAGGGATGAGGTAGTGCCCGGGACGCCACGAGAATGGGTTGGTCCAGTCAGGGAGACGCGGACAACAGCACGGATTTCCGCGGAAAGGCACGGAGGCGGCGTTTGAACGTGAACGGCAGGCAGGTCTCGGCTCGCACCGTGCAACGGCCACCCAACCGTCAGCGCGAATCTTACGTCAAACGTGATGTAGCTCGCTAATAACCGCTATCCGATCCGTGGCATCGATGTCGTCAGTCCGCCCAGCATACGAATTCGCTCACTGCATCGTGTGCGGGCATACGGATTCGGACGTGCTCGGGGAGCAGGAGGACTTGCGTCGCGAGGTCGAGTTGCTGTGGGAGTACCAATCGCGCCGCCTCAAAGTGGACACGCCAACCCGGCGCTTGATGGATCGCGTCGCGTTTTCCCAGGATCCGCCGCTCCGGCTCGTGCGGTGCCGCGAGTGTGGGCTCGTCTATCGCAACCCGGTCGAGCGGGCACGCGAGCTCGAATCGATTTACGCCGACGGCGGACCGTCGCGCGATACGATGTTCGCCCTCCATGACACGCAGCGTGCCGCGTATCGCCTACAAGCCCGGCGTCTCCGCGCGGCGCTCGGCCGAGGCGGGAGTGTGCTCGAGGTGGGAAGCTACGTCGGTGCCTTTCTCGACGCCGCGCGAGGCGAGGGCTTGGCGGCGGAAGGAGTCGACGTCAACATCGCGACCAATGACTTTGCCCGCGCGCTTCGCTTTACCGTTCACGACGGGGAGCTTCGCGACATCCCGTGCGACCGCGCCTTCGACGCGATCGCGATCTGGAACACCTTTGACCAGCTCGCCGACCCGCGGGCGACGGTCGTCGACGCAGTTCAGCGACTCAGCCCGTCCGGACTGTTCGCCGTGCGCGTGCCCAACGGAGAATGCTATGCGACATGGCGCCCGCGACTCGACGCACCGAACCGCTTCGAGCGAGGCGCGGCGAGAGCTATTCTGGCGCAGAACAACTTGCTGACGTTCCCGTACCGCTGGGGTTTCACGGTCGCGTCGCTCGGGCGGCTGCTGCGCGAATGCGGGCTCTCCGTCGAGCGCGTTTGCGGCGACGTGCTCGTTCCGACCGGTGACGAGTGGACTCGCGTTTGGGCGCGCGTCGAGGAACGCGTCGCGAAAGCGGCGATTCGACTTGCCGTTGCACACAGACCCGAGCGAGCGCCCTGGATTGAACTCTACGGTCGAGTCGCCGCGTAGCTCGGTCCTGGGAACGATATGGGTGGGTTCGGCGGTTCGTTCACTGTCCTTTTCAGTCTCGGAGAGTGTGATGCGCCGCTTTGCTGTGCTGTTGTCTACATCCACGATTCTCGCGGCCTGTGCCAAACCCGACGGTCGGGCAAGCGATACAACCAAAACACGCGCCACATCCCAGCAGGGTGATGTCGCGGCAGATGGATCTGCCCCCAAGCTCGGCGAAACGACCGGGCTCAAAACGCCGGAGTCGGTGCGGTACGACCCGGAGCTCGATGTCTTCTACGTCTCGAACATCAACGGCAATCCGTCGCAACACGACGGGAACGGCTTCATCGCCGTGGTTCGCGCCGATAGCACCGCTTCGGTGCGAATGCTCGCCGAAGGCGGCAAGAACGGCGCGAAGCTCGATGCGCCGAAGGGTTTGTACCTCGTGGGCGACACGCTTTGGGTGAGCGACATCGATCACGTTCGCGCCTTCAACCGCCGGACGGGCGCGCCGATCGCCGATATCGATCTTTCGCCGCAGAAGGCGACGTTCCTCAATGACGTGGCCGTCGGCGGAGACGGCGCCGTATACGTGACCGATACGGGAATCTCATTCGATGCTCAGGGCAATGTTTCACACCCCGGCGTCGATCAGGTCTTCGTGATCACGGGTCGTCGCGCGATCTCGATCAAGGCAGATTCTCTCGCCGCGCCAAACGGAATCACGTGGGATCAGGCCAACGGCCGTTTCCTCATCGCTCCCTTCGGCGGAAACAACGTTCTGACGTGGCGTCCGGGTGATAAGAGCGCGGCCACGCTCGCTGCCGGCCCCGGGCAATACGATGGCATCGAGGTTCTTGCCGACGGGCGCGTCCTCGTGACGAGTTGGGCGGATAGCACGGTGCACGTCCTGAAGAACGGCGCCATGTCGGCGTTGGTGAAGCACGTATCCGGACCGGCAGATATCGGCATCGACACCAAGCGCAACGTCCTCGTCGTGCCCAGGTTCACGGAGGACAAGATCGAGTTCTACAAGATTCCATAACGGCCGCGGCCAGTGGGGCGGGCGGAGATCCGGGTGAGCACTTCACGCCGGCTCCGCCCGGAAGTTTCTCGCGCGCCAGAGTCGCATCCATAAGACGAGGCTCGCCAAGACAAGCGGCACCACTTCGCTGGTGATGTGTCGCCCGCCATCGAAGGCGACGTGTGTCCCCATGCCTCCCAGCATCACGAGGACGATCAGCGTCGCACCGGCCACGGCCCATCGACCGGTGAGAAGCAGCGCGACGCCGCCCAGTTCCATCACGCCGATCAAGACGCGGAACCAGGTTGGGTAACCCCAGTGTCGGAACGCGACAGCCCAACCGCTGTGGTCGGAAAACTTCTGCCATCCCGCCGGCACGAAAATCAGTGTCAGCAACACGGTGGCGATCCAGGCGACGATCAACTTGGCGAGCGCGCCTCGCTGGGCTTTTTCCATCGGTGCTCCTTTTCGGGAGCGCCGAGGATATACCCGGAGACGACACGGCGAATCGTACGTTGGTTCTAGTACCGCGTGTTCGGTCTTGCCGAGGCGCGAAATAGTTCTCAGTATGACGCATGCCGACGAGGATGATCGATCGGACGCTCGCATCGGGCATCGGCGCGATTGCCGTGTTCAACACGGTGGCAAGCCTGACTCGTCCGGAAACGGCGCACCGGCCGGCGCCAGGCCGCGTTGTGGTGTGGCTCGTCCTGCTGCTGTTGCAAGCACTGGCGTACTGGAACAGCGAGTCGCTTCGGCGCCGGGTCGGCACGGCCGCGTACCTGGCGGCACACGCCGTGGTCATCTTCGTCATCGGCCTTACCGGTGCTCTCTTCCCGATCGGTCTCGCGCTTCTCTGCGCGTTGACGGCGTACACGATCATGCTCGCCGGCGATCGGTGGAACAGCGCTCTGATCACGCTCGGCGGCATTCTGCTGTTCGCGGTCACCGCGGTCGCCGCGTCGAGTGTCTATCAAGGAGCGACGGCCGGCTTGATTCTCGCCGCGACGGGCCTGGTCGCCCATGCTTTCGCCGCGCTCGTCCGTCAGCGACAGGCCACGCCGGTCGCCGCCGCCGCGGCGTCGCCCGCGCCGGCTCCCGGACCACGAACCATCGACGACGATCGGAACCGCCGATTGACCGAACGCGAACGCGAGGTGCTGGACATTCTCGTCACCGGGGCGCGCACGAGCGAGATCGCGACGCGTCTCTCGATCAGCGACCGGACGGTCAAGGCGCACCTCGCCAGCATCTATCAAAAGCTCGGCGTCACGTCACGCGCTGAAGCCATCGCGGCCGCTCTGGCCGCCGACCCTCGACCGACCGGTTCGCCGCGCCAGACGCCGCGCGATTGACAGCGCGCGGTGGACGCGATAGCTCTTACACTAACCTGGTTAGTGGAAGGCGAGCACATGCCGCGGGAAGCGAGCGATCTCCTGCACGGCACACTCGACGTCCTCGTGCTCAAAACGCTGTCGTGGGGCGCGATGCACGGCTACGCGATCGTCGAGTGGATCGAGCAGCGATGCAGTGGAGATTTGGTCATCGTCGACGCCGCGCTCTACAAAGCGCTGCACCGGCTCGAGGACGCCGGCGCGATCGAATCGGAATGGGGCGTTTCGGAGAACAACCGTAAAGCGAAGTACTACTCGCTGACGGCGCGCGGCCGCGCGCAGCTGCGCGCCGAGACGGCGACGTGGCGCCGCTACGCGAACGCGGTCGGCCGGATTCTCGAGACGAGCTGATGATGCGAATGCCTCCGGGCGTCCGGCGGATCTTCCGCCTCCCGGATTCGCGCGAGCGGCTGACGCGCGAGCTCGATGAGGAAGTGCGCTTCCACGTCGAGATGCGCGTAGCGCGCCTCATCGCGCAAGGCGTTCCGTATGAAGACGCGCGTGCCGAAGCGCTGCGCCGCTTCGGCGACGTCGACGACTTGCGCGATTACTGCAAACACATCGAGGACGCACACATGCAACGAGCGCGAACGCGAGAGCGTTTTGGAACGGTGCTGCAGGATTCCCGCTTCGCCCTGCGTCAGTTCCGCAAATCGCCGGGGTTTGCGCTGGTCGCGTCCCTCACCCTCGCACTCGGCATCGGCGGAACGACGGCGATCTTCAGCGTCGTGAACGGCGTCCTGCTGCGCCCCCTACCCTTCGACCACTCCGAACAAATTGTGGAGCTGTTCGGCATCGACTCGAAGTCGCACCCGATGCTCAACTTCGCCGATCGAACCGTCGACTTCGTCGCCGATCAGAATCGCAGCCTCAGCGCGATCGCCGAGTACAACTTCGGCGGCATGTCCGTCTCGAGCGGCAGCGATGCGTTCCGCGTCACCGGCTCCGCCGTCTCGAAGGGATTCTTCGACGTCCTGAAAATCCGTCCGGCCGCCGGGCGCTTCTTCATGCCGGAGGAGCAGCAGCTGGGCGCGCCGATGTCGGTGGTCATCAGTCACGGCGTGTGGACGCGGCAGTTCGGGAAATCGCCGAGCGTCATCGGCTCGAAGCTGGTCAGCGGCCGCACGATCGCCACGATCGTCGGTGTCATGCCGGAGGGGCGTGAGTATCCCGCGGGCACGGATCTCTGGTACCCGCGTGAGATCTTTGAAAAGAACACGGGTTATACCGCGCACAACTGGAAGGTGATCGCCCGCGTCAAGGAGGGATTGACCGTGACGCAGGCCAGCAGTGACGTCTCGGCGCTACTCCGCCGCCTGCACGCCGACGTCGGCGAAGCGACGTGGACGTTCGACGGCATGGCCGTGTCGCTGCGCGATCAGATGGTCGGCGATATCAAGCCGCTTCTCCTGCGGATTCTCGCCGCCTCGATGCTGCTGCTGCTCATCGCCTGTACGAACGTCGCGAATTTGTTGGTCGCGCGCATGGCCGTTCGCGAAAACGAGATCGCGGTGCGGCTGTCGATCGGCGCCGGGCGAGCGCGTCTCGCGCAGCAGTTGTTGATCGAAACGTCGTTCCTCTCCGCCGCCGGATGCATCTTCGGCCTGTTGCTCGCGACGCTCGGCATGCGCGTTCTGCTCGCTCTGCGTCCGGCCTTGATTCCTCGCGTGGACGAGCTGCGGCTGGATTGGCGCGTCGGCGTGTTCGCGATGACGGTCGCCGCGGCCACGGCGATCGGGCTTGGACTTCTCGCGGCCTGGCGCGCGGCGCGTGGTGATCTGCGAGCGGCTCTCTCGCAATCCCAGCGCACGCAGGGCGGCGGCGGGGCGAGCTATCGCATCCGCGGCACGCTCGTCGTCGCGCAGCTCGCCATGACGGTCGTGCTGTTGATCGGCGCGGGACTGCTCGGTCGCAGCTTCCTGCAACTAATGACGCTGGACACGGGGTTCCGCACGCATGGAGTCGTCGTCGCGGCGCTCGGGCTGGAGTCGCCGCGCGACGAGCGCGTCGCTCAGCGCACCCAGTACTTCGATGAGATCGCGCGGCGCGCGCATGCCATCCCGGGGGTGACGGACGTCGGCTTCTCCAACGCCGAGCCGTTCAATGCCGGGAGCAGCAACGGAACGTTCGTCGTTCTCTCCGGCACGAACGTCAAGCTGACGCCGCAGGATCTCATGCCGCTGTTCAATGACAAGGCGCACGCCGGCTATGCGAATTATCAGATGGTGAGCGGCTCCTACTTCAAGGCGATGGGAATTCCGCTGCTCTCCGGACGACTGATCGACGACAACGATCGCGAAGGCGCGCCGGAGGTCGCTCTGATCAACGCGGCGTTGGCGAGAAAGCAATTCCCCAACGAGAACCCGATCGGGAAGGCGATCGAATTCGGCAATATCGACGGCGATCTGACGCCGCTCACCGTGGTGGGCGTCGTTGGCGATACGCGAGAGCAGGAGCTCGCCGCCGATCCGCCGGCTACGATTTACGTGTCATTCCGCCAACGCCCGGGCAACGACAACGGTTCATACGTCGTGATGTCGACGAGCGCCGAGGCGTCCGCGATCGCGACGGCGCGCCAGACATTCCGGCAAGTACGCGCCGACGTACCGATGCGCTTTCAGACGATCGAGGACATCGTCGGCCGTTCGGTAGCGAGCCAGCGGTTCATGCTCTTCGTCGTCGGCGTCTTCGGCGCGGTCGCGCTGCTCGTCGCCGCGCTCGGCGTCTACAGCGTCATCTCCTATTTGGTCGCGCAGCGTGGCCGCGAGATCAGCATCCGCGTCGCGCTCGGCGCGCGCGCGGTGGACATCGTGCGGCTCGTCGTTCGACAGGGCGTCCAGCTGGTCGTCATCGGCGTGATCGTGGGAGGATTCGCGGCGCTGTTCGCGACGCGGCTGTTGACCGGGCTGCTGTACGGCACGAAGCCAACCGACCCGGTTACCTTCGCGGGCATGGTGCTGACGCTCGCTCTCGTCGCGGTCATCGCGAGCTATCTGCCGGCGCGCCGCGCGTCGAAGGCTGAGCCGATGGACGTGTTGCGGGGCGGCTGACCAGCCTCGGAAGAGCTTTCTCTCTTTACATCGTGCGAACGAGCGCCGGGTAAGCCCGCACCGGAGTCGCCTCGAAAACCGATATGACCCGCTGACGCGCGAGCGTGACGCTCGACCGATCGTCGTGGGTTAACTGTGGGCGGCAGCGCCTGTCCGGTCGGGTGTGTCTTGCTGCCGCTGGCCCTTCACGACATGTTCGGGCCACCTCCGTGCCGTGCGCCACCCAGCGCTCCGTCACGCATTGACGAACTATTCTGGAGGAAGCATCGATGTGGAATCGCATGGCTCCCCGATGGTCACCCCTGCTCGCCTTGCTGATCGCCGGCGGCGTAGCCCACGCCCAGACCGGCAGGATTACGGGACAGGTCACCGACTCCGCGAGCGCGCGCCCGCTCCCGGGAGTCGAAGTGTTCGAGGTCCAAGAGGGCGGGCGCGTAAAGACCGGCGGGCGAACCGACCAGGACGGCCGGTACACGATCGCCAACGTCGGTGGCCAGGTCCGGCTTCGCGCCCGCATCGTCGGCTTCGCGCCGAAAGAGCTCGTCGTCACGGTGCAGCCCGGCCAAACAGTGACGGCCAACTTTCCGCTCGTGATGCGCTCAGTCACCCTCGATCAGGTCGTCGTCACGGGTACGGGCGGGGCCGTCGAGCGGCGGTCGGTCGGAAACGTCATCGAGACCATCGACGCCCAATCGGTCATGCAGGTGGCCGCGCCACGCAGCGTCGAACAGTTGATCGGCGCGCGCACGCCCGGCGTCATCATACTTCCGTCGACGGGCCAGGTCGGCACGGGAGCGCAGATCCGGGTGCGCGCGGTCGGGAGCCTTTCTCTCAGTACGGACCCGATTGTCTACGTCGACGGCGTGCGCATGGATGCCGATCCCTCCCAGGGACCAGGCCAGCGCGGCGGCGCGGGGGCGAGCCGTCTGAATGACATCAACCCCGAGGACATCGAGTCCATCGAGATCATCAAGGGGCCGGCCGCCGCGACGCTATACGGAACCGAGGCGTCGAACGGTGTCGTCCAGATCATCACCAAGCGCGGCAAGAGCGGCGCGGCGAAATGGGATTTCAGCACTCGACAAGGAACCAACTGGCTCGCGAACCCGGTAGGACGGTCAGGTGAGCTGTGGTACAAGGATTCGACCGGCGCTGTGAAGAGCTTCAATCTCTACCAGCGCGAGATCGACGCGGGGCACGGGCCGATCTTCACCGACGGTCGTAATCAGGGATACTCCGCCGGTCTCACCGGCGGCACCGACGCGACCCGCTACTACCTCTCCTCGACCCTCGACCACGACATCGGTGTCGTCCCGTGGAACTGGGAGAACAAGGTTGGTACCCGCGCCAACATCGACGTCGAGCCGAGCAGGGCGCTGCGGCTCCAGGGAAGCCTGGGCTACGTTCGCGACCGCATTCGCCTCGCCCAGCCGGGCGAGATCAACCCCGACCCGTTTAGTAATCTCGTATGGGGCCGTTACGGCCTCATTCCGACCACGGGGGGCTTTGGCT
>Ga0310813_10001221_pt1 | contig 15562 bp, 16 predicted proteins | sample YN3metagenome_FD_203086 | JGI IMG/M metagenome (GOLD analysis project Ga0310813, IMG submission 203086) | Soil microbial communities from experimental microcosm in Duke University, North Carolina, United States - YN3 | ecosystem: Engineered > Artificial ecosystem > Soil microcosm > Unclassified...
CAGACACGCGCGGTTGTGCTTCCCGACAATCTTCGTGACGGTCTCTCGAACCGATGGATCGTTGAGAATGATTAGGCTTTCAATATTCGGCGCCGAGACATATCCGACCACAAATCTCATCCAATATTGGAGTAATTCAAAGCGCGTTTCTTGACCTCTCGTAAACTTGAGTAGTTTCAGAAAGGATTTCCCCCCGATCCGGATCTCTCTCCCGGCCGCATACAAGATTCTGTGGTGCCGCGTCAAGAAACAAACAAAATCTCGTGCCTGACTCGTATCTTTGCGCAAGAGATCCAACCAATCCATTGCCAGATGGAAATGGGAGCAGTACGGAAGCAGGATTTTCATGAGCGGGATCTTCTCGTCGTCCATTTTGAATCCCAGCGGACATCCCAGAAAGGAGTTTGAGATGGGCATGCTAAAGAATGGCGTCGTATTTCTAATGAATCGCACCAGCTCCTGGATGATATCCGCGATATCTCGCTTCCGACCCAAAATCTCGCGCATGACGATCATGTTTGCACTCTCGCCGCGCGAATGCCGATGTCTCGAATCCACTGAACACGGAAACGTGGAATGGTCGCCCGAACTCGGCCCCGGAAACGAGGATTTTGCGCATCTGCATAGTCCACTCGCCGGAATCTCCTGACAATTCCTGCACTTGCCGTACTTGTCCGGGTTGTAGCATTCCTCCAGCTTGATCCCGACCTCGGGCGCCGATGTGCGGGTATATCTCTCATTGTGTTTCTCGATATTGTTTTTGATCAGCTCGCGTCTCGCCCGATCCGCATCCGTATCCGCCAACGGAATCCGCGACAAGACAAAATCCAATGGAATGTACTCGTCCACACTCATGTGCCAATATCGGAATTCCTCGGGCCGTCTATCTGCCGGCACGTGGTCCAAGATCGCGCCCAATTCCAATGTACTGATATCTCCGTGGCGATGAGGTCTCAACTTTTGCGCATATTCCAAGGCCGCGCCCGTATCCGTGGCCATGAACTTTATGCAGTGGATCGCCTCGGTGTAATCCTCGAAATACGGAAGCAGGATTTCGAGAATCTCCACTTGCATCCATATCGACTTGATATTTTTCAGCGGGCATTTCAAGAGCGCATAGGAGAAGGGGAAGTTGCGTTTCTTGAACGGATCCAGGTATCTCTTCAAATCCTCTGGCGAACGCTTGGATTGGGAAATCCAATGGATCCGAACCAAGATCTCCGTCATCAAATAATGGGGGGCTATCGACGGCGGTAATAGTAGATTCATGGTTTCTCTGCATCTGCATTCCGTCTCCGTTTCTGTGACTGTAGATGTGGATGTAGACGGAATCGGAGTCGGAGTCGGAATCGGTGCCGGATACAGAGATTCCATGGATACGGGTGTGGATGCGGATACGGGTCTTGTGGCATTTCGATGGTTATGATCGAGAATGAGTAAATACACGTGATTCTCCTGATCCTTGTCCTTGAATCGGATCCGATCCGCGACATTCTTTGAAAACAAGCTCTCATCCACGAAATCCAGCCAGTACACGAAATCCTCGTATCGTCGTTCCGGAACCGTCTTGTCGAGAATCAGCTCCAGATCCGCAGGACCGATGCCAAACCGAACCCCGTAAATACACATATCTTTATGTTTCTCCTTTAGGTATTTGGTGTAGAGAGATCCCTGTTGTAGATCCAGGAGATTCACGCAGCGGACCATCTGAACGAAATCCGCACAATGCATAAGCAGAGTTTCCAAGACGTATCTCCTCGTCGGCATCGGCATGGATTCCATGGGCGATGCCAATATGGATGCGGATACATGGATTCCGTCATAGGATTCGGAATACAAGGCCCTCCATACTTCCCCACGAGTCCTCTCGTGATCTTTGTGCTTCTCATACCCACGGATCGCACACAGGACGGCGGATAAGACTAGCCGTTCCACCGATTCCTCTTTTGCATCCGTCTGCGTCGCCATGGTATCCATGGACGTCGTGGTATCCATGGCTGTCGCAAGGTCCCAACTTGTATTTTCGACCAAGACAAATTGCAATTAAGACCAATGTACGCAAATGGATGTTATGATTGAGAGAGACGAAAAGGAAAGAGAGAAACGCATGTCCATCCAAGATCATACATGGCCGATCCGCGAACAGGATTTCCGCGACTTCTTATGCAAATCCATACACGGGAATGACAAGATCCGGGCGGACATCCGCATCCACCAAGAAGGCCGTGGATGTCTCTACGAGGATCGGATTCCGACCGCCGCCTCTCGTGGCGTGATGACGGAATGGTTTGTAGGACTCAACGGAGATCTGGATCACGCTCAGATCTTCGACGAGCTGTATCCGCTCATCCTCGATGACCTGGAATCCGCACGCGAATTCATTATCGTATACGTGCGTCTGGAAGAGATGAAGCCGAGGAGAATCAATGACCATCCGCCCGTCGTCTTGCGGCGCCTCATCATGGAATACGACGTGCTCTTTGCGGATCCCGTATCCGGACTGGATCTACGTGATATGTCCCTGGATCGGGACCGGAATCGGGACCGGAAGCGGAAACAATCAGATTCGGATTCGAACAGCGATATCGAGATTGTGTCTATGAGCAATAAAAGAGTTCGGTATTGACGTGCAATGTCTTCATTTCTTTGATTTACAATCCAAGTTTGAGTTCGGGCCAAGATGGCAGATCTCGAGATTGGGGAAGGCGATTGGGAGATCGCGGGAAGCAGAGCCGCGAAGCGAAATCACAAGAAACAAGGCGAGATCCGGGAACGCGCAAAGAAATGGGGGGATCTCGCCAGGAAGTATCCGCATATCATCACGCCCGGGGATGTCAAGAAAATGAATCGGGAACACGGCACGATCTTGAATCTCGCCGAGAAGTTTGAGACTGCGGAATGGATCAACCTCCAGAAACGCGGATACAAATTCCGTCGCGTCGTGAAAGAGGAGGAATACGAGGAATTCTATCGCCGGGCGGAATCGACGGCCATCTTTCTCAATGTCGACAACAAATATGGCGACATGGTGTGTTTTGTAGAACTGTAGATGCTCAAGTAATAAAGAGTTCTCAATCCCAGATGCAAGTTAAGATCTCAAATCACAAATCTCAAATCTCAAGATGATGACCGCCATATTCCGTCTCCCCATCAAATCCATGGATCCCGTCCCACTGGCAGAGGAATCGGGATTTCCGTGCCGAATATGCGACGATGAAATCCACGCCCAGGATTCGCCCGTCCAATGCTGCAAGTGCAAATACCGAATCCACCGGAAATGTTGCAAGGTGACGCGATGTTTCTGTGAGGAGGAAGAGGACGCCATGATGTGCAAGAAATGCGCGGATCGCGCCGACCATTGCATCCAGTGCGGAGTTCCAGTGTGCGACGCCTGCGCCGATGAATTGGAATGCGAGTTCTGCTACGAGATTGTGTGCATCGGATGCCACGATCCGTGCGATTCCTGCAGTTTGGGTGGATGCCCCAATGTGGAGTGCACGGATTCCACCTTGGCGCACAATATCAAGTGTGCAGATTGCGGATACAAGTTCTGCAAGGATTCCATGAGCCGATGTGGGAATTGTGAGGCGAATCTCTGCGAGGAATGCGGCGGCGTCAATTCCGATTCCGAGTTGTGTAGAGAATGCCGACAAGGGTAGATGCGCTTGATTTATTGTTTCTTCCTTATCATCTGACTATATAATGCACTCATTTCCATGTACGTATCCGCCCACACGACGGACGGGATCTGATTCCATGTGCCAAAGTAATAAAAGTCGTAGTATTCTGTCTTGCAATTGAGTCCCTTACTCGAGATCTTGGCGACGACGTCGCCGCCGCGATCTAGGCCGGCATTGATTCCATCCACGGCTTCCAGCGTGATTTCGTATGCGAGCCACTCGGATTCCGGGAGACTCGGGGTGGCGTTGAGTAAAAACTCGATACGCCCGGGACTCGTTTTGACTTTCTTCATGGTGCCCAGAATACGGAAACATTGGCTTTCAAGATCCGCGCCTTCTCCGGATCTCGGATACAGCAAAGCAAAGTGATTGAGATTCTCGCATTCTTGTGGATCGGGGAGACGCCGGAAGCAATTGGGGCAGTAGATGTAGTTGGTTCTCAGCGTCTCCTTGGGGGTATAGAGGAGCGCCATGGATTCCGAACCCGGATCCGAATCCGAATACAAAAACTCCGTCTCCAAAGTGCCCAATCTTAAGCTTAAATTGCCACCCCCGGCTATTTCGGGCCCGGAAACCGATAGGAGATGCCACACGTATCCACGAGATCGCATCCGCGCGCCATGCTATCAGCGAGATCGCGAGAAATCTCGCGAGATCTCTGCACAAATCCAGAAACTCTATGAGGGCATGGAATTCTTGAGGGCCGTCGAGACCACCAGTCCCAGGGCAAAAACGTTCGGAGATACAAGAGCCGCCGTACAAAACACAGGCCTTTTATTACAGCGCATCGACGCCATGGTCCAAGACCAGGCACGATTCCGTAGAGATATATGGAATCGCATGGACATCTTGGAAACCATGATGAAAGATACAAGAAAGACGACGGAATTCCTCAAGAAACGGATCTTGAGCGCTTTAGAAGAGGAGGAGTCCACAAGCGACGAAGAGAAATCATGACGCGCCGCGCTTCCGCTTCCGCGGCGCCACGAGATCCTTGTATGTATCCGTGCTATGATACGGATCTTCGATATCACAGTGATATTTGGCTCTGGGATCTGGGATGGAGATATCTCCTTGTAACATCTTCTGTGCGTCGTCCGCGTATTCGGGGGCAATCTTGCGGCATAAATTCATCGTGATCCCATCCGCCAGTTTCTCGCCACACTCCCAAATCTGATAGAAGAAATCCACCTCGCCCAGATACCATCCCACCAGCAATTGCGACGCCTCGTCCATCTCCTCTGGAAACAGATCCGTCGCAAAATAGATCTTGCCAGATTCTGTGCCATACACGGCGCATCCGCGCGATTCCGCCGTGCATTTGCGGAAATACGCATGCATTGTCCGCGTCAATCTGCGCCCGGGATTCAACTTGCTGGACGGCGCAGACGGACGATCCACTAGAGATATCCCATTGAACAATCTCTGAATCTCCGCCATATTCCGAAATCCCGCATCCACATTTCTCAATATGCTGCTGGGAATCCGGGCGAGTGTATCTTGTGTGTATCCCATGGCGACCGAGTTGCGCAACCCCTCATAGATTTGTTCTCGATCTTGATCTTGGTCCATGTTTTCATTTTCAGTTTCCATATCCAAGTTAGACGAACTTGCCATCGTTGCGAGATTTGAGAATGGCGGCGGAATCCTCCTCCAGCTCCAGCTCCAGTCCCAAGAAAGTGGATACGCGGAAATACCAGATCTTCGTCGCGCCCGATCCCGCAGTTCCCGGCGGCGAACCTCAGCTAATCTCGGACGTATCTGGAGAAAACCTGGCTCCGTTCGGGACGGCGCAGAATATGATTGAGGATTGCGGAAACGAGTATCCACTCCACTGTTTCAAGCACATCTCCAAGCATATCGTCGAACTCTTCCTTGAATTCGCCACGTACCATATTCAGAATCCCGGGACGTACGCCGCGGATCCGCGGAATTCCGAAGATCTCGGGGAATGGGATCGCGCATTCTTTGGGAAACTGACCACGGCGGAACTCTTCGAGATGCAACGCGAGTCCAGCTGCCTGGATTATCCGGAATTGGTGGAAACGTGCGCCAAGGCGATCGCCAATATGCTCAAGAAGGCGAGTGCCGAGGAAATCCGCCGGGGATTCGGGATCCCGGAGAAGAAGTGAATCCTACGCTCAAGAGACGGCGCCTGAATACGGATACGGATACGAAGGGCGCGGCGCCGATCTTTTATGTACCGGTGGAATTGTGGACGGGGAGGATTTTGATGTATTTGAGTTGTTTGGATATTGTGAGGTTATCCCATACGTGTAATTACTTTTTGTGTTTGACGAGAGAGAAACCGTTTCTGAGGAGAATCAATGAGAGGAATTATAGGGTGGCACCGACGGAGGGTAGACAATTGTGTGCCATGCGAATTATATCGAGGATTCGCGTCCGCGGAGAATACGAACGCAGACTATTGGATAGGAGTGGATTTTTTGAATTGCTTTGGTGGATTCCGGAATTGTGCAAGATTTGCAGGCAACCGATTACGCGTGAGCCGGAAGGAATCTCGCAGAATCCCAGGCTTAGATTGTGTGCGGATTGCTGGTACGCGCCGACTAAATCGGCGCGGGATATCGCGATCCAATACGGAATCTCAGAGGAAGATTTGAATAACCATAAGATCTTTTGTGTATACGATCGTTTTAACCATATCGTGTATTCTATGAAATCTCTCGAACGATCTGTACTTTGGAAACGGGAATAAATCTCATCATCAGATTCAAGATGGATTCCGTATCTGTAACTCTTTTCATAGTTTGCGCATCTGTTGCCATTGGCTTGCAATATTACGGATTCGGCGGATTCCTCAGTGTGCCGATCGGAATTCTGTTATTGGCGTTATTCCGCGACTACCATATCCGCACCCACACCCTTGTGGATTACGATCCAAACAAGTACAAGGACGACACGGATCTGGAATTGCGTCCATGGAAATACGCAAACTTTGGCCTGTACCAATCTCTCGCGGATCTGCAGGCGATGGATCTGAAAGATCTGGCCCGAATGCCGATCGCCGAGCAGGCCAAGTACAGCGATGCCATCTCCCGGAGATACGCCAAGAATCAGAAATTCTTGGATTTGCAGATTGCGGACGTGGACGCGAAATCCACTGTCCAGAATGTGGGCAGTATTGGGAATCTCGCCGTGATCGCCCTTCACAATCCCGGAAGCGAGTGGGCGGAAATCCACGCGCAAGTGTGTAGGGATATCCTATCTCAGTCAAATCAATAAAGGAATCCGTTTATTCATTTCTGATCTCCTTGCATCCGTGCCGTGTCAATCACATCCGCCAATACATAGACGGTCGGAATCACAAGAAACAACGCAAAGAGCCAATAGAGATTGCTGGAGGAATCCGGGATCTGGACACGAGGCAAATCCGGATTCGGGGTCGGATTCGGCGCGGGCGTCGGTACATTCACCACGGGCACGTCTCCTGTGGATCCGAGACATCCCGTCTGATCTACGGCGGGTTGTCCCACTGTGATACAGCAATCCTGCCACGGATCTTGTGCAGGGCTGAGTCCGGCGCGGATCGCAAACGCGCAGCTGCACAGGGTATCCACATGGAATTCCGTTTCTCCACTTGGGGCGCTCAGACACGTGAGAATATAATTGGAATTTGAGATTGCATCCACGTCCGTTTCCGGACTCCATCCCCACGTGCGTACGGGCGCATAATATCGCGCGGACGGCGCCGTGCTCGTGAATGTACACGTCGTGGATGCGGGTTCCGTGTCCGTATCGGAGATGACAATCCCGAGTGTGTAGATGCAATAAAGATCTGTCCACGATTCCACGATTCCAGTCACGAGATTCCGTTGGAAGACGGCGCGGCTCCTGACTTCATTGGTCCGAGCCACCATATCGCATTGGATGGAATGACTGGATGTCACAGAAGTGCATGTCCAGAATCCACTCACACTTCCAAATACCGTGATTGTAACAGATTTGGGATTCGTGGTATCCGTACACACGATATCCAGAGGATCCGGACACGTCGAGTACTGAGATCCCGCAGGCGGGCGCAAGACGGCCGCGTCCAAGTATGGCGCCGGCTCGCATTGCACGGGCACACTTCCGGGCGACTGGATACACTCGAGATCTTGTGTCCAGGCGAGATCCGGCGCCGATCTCGATGCATCCACGAGATAGATTTGCGAATCCACTGGATTCCCGTCCGAGGAGGAGAGGAAGAAGACGTCGTTCGACCACCCGGCGTCGTCCACATCCGGGCCGACGTAGATTGCGTCTCCTCCCACAGCGGAGATTCGGAAATACATGAGCCCCGCAATGGAATCCTTGGGATGCTTGTAATGGCACGTCACTCGATCCAAGACGGATCTGTCCAGAATCTGTGATCCCATATTCCCAACCGGGATCCGGTGCAATTCCACGGCCGTGAAGACAAGATTGTTCGGATCGATGATGCATCGTGAATTAAGATCCGGCTGGAGATTCGCATATTGGTAATCCGCGCCCAATGTCGCCGTCGTAAAGATGCGCGCGCCGCCCTCGTCCGAACACCGCAGAAACGTAACGGGTGGACACATACTCGGAATGTATCCGTCCAAACTTTGAGGACTGCAATCCTCGATCGGCGTCCAGTCCGAGTGGCAGCAATCGTAGGACGGCGCGTCCGCGAGAAGCGGTAATGGAAGCGTATTGACCCCGTAGAACCAGCCGCATCCGCACAGCGAACTCGGTCCAGGGAATTGCATCCACGAGATTGTTTCCGTCAGACCCGGGCCGCACTGAAATGTCGCCGTCGTATCTGTAGTAGAAATCACGGCCCAACCGGGCGATCTCAATGGCTGGGAATATTGTGTCGCGGGCGTTACCGTAAGAGGATTCGGCGTCATTTCCAATATCGTCGAGGAAATGAACCCAGATCGGACTGGAATCGTGTATCCGCATACTGGATTCTGGTTGGTCGCGGCATATCCGCTTCCCTTGGATAACGTATAGGTGACATTGAGTTCCACTGGAATTCCAGACACGGCACCGCAATCCGCGAAATCCATCCCGGAAAAGGTGGATTTGGGCGCCACATACCATCGATTCTGCACAAAGAACTCGCCCGAATCCAGCCACGTGTTCGTATTCCCGTCGCATTCGATCGTGGTATAGGGCGGACATGTGGCGATGCGATCGTACTGGAGATTGTACAGATCGTTTCCAGTCCATGGATATTCGCATCCCCCATTGAGGCCCAATGTCGTGCACGCATCTCCGAGCCAATATCTTTCGGATTCCACTTGGTACGGATTCGGCGTCAAGATGGTGATGGGATAGATCGACGGATCCGCCGGCATGAGGGTGGGAAGCGCGACGCTCGCCACGAAACGCACAGCGGTCGTCGTATCCAGCGTAACCGACCATCCGGATTCGCATGTCCACGTATCGCCGGATTTGACGCACGGCGATTCGTACGGGAAATCCACCACGTTGAGCAATGCACCGCTGCGGATCGTGTATGTATCCGCCGATCCACCCGGCCCGGCGTATCTGCAGTAGATTTGTGTACACTGCACATTCTGTGTGCGATAATTCCCGAATTCCTGGAATCCGCAATCCTGGCAGTTGGAGCAAATCCCATATTGGGCAATCTCAATCTGGTAGAATTCATAGTCGGACGTGCGCATCGAGCATCGTGCGCCCTTGGTGGCGCTCACGAGCGCATTCGGCGGCGTCTTGCCCCGCGCCGCAGATACGGATTCCGAGAATCCCCACAAGGTCGGCACGCCGCGGAATCCACCTCCTTGGGGAGGGATCGACAGGATGGCTTCTCCTGCCCCCGTATCTATAATACCAGCGTTGCAGGTTACAGTGCCGGGCGGCGGGCAATACCACGTATCCGCGAGACAGATCCCGAGATTGAATGTGAGAAGAATTAGGAAGATGCGCATCTTGATTGTATTGCTCGTGCTCCTCGCCGCATCCTATGTGGCAGGGAAGCAGATTGTATCCAGCGTCCCACGGAAGGCGCCCGCGCCCACAAAGCCAGTGCCCAAAATTCTCAGTCCGGAAGAGGAGATGAAAGCGCGCGCCGCGGAACTCAACATCGAATTCTCAGGCCAGTCGGATCAGAACAACATCTGGGGCTCGACGCATCTCAAACTCGTGGATTCGCCCAAGAATATGATCATGCTCAGCTCGAATCTCACTCTCATCAACTGTACGCATACCACGCTCATCAATGTCCGAGATCATATACTGCAAGATCTGTATTACGATGTGATCTTGGGCCATGTGCATTTTGACCCGGATGCCGCGGCGCGCGAGGCGGAATCTCAGGCGGAATCCGAACTCGGAGAGGATTATGACGATCACAACGAAGATCCATTTGGCGAGACGCGAGACAGATAACTCAAATTCATTTATTCACAGCCACATCCCCGAATCTCTCTACATAGCGTTTCCCGTTTGTACAGTGGTCGATGAGATTCGTGAGATTTTGCTCTTCGCATCTCAAGGAATCCATCTGTGTAGTGCATTGCCCTAACGTGGATTCCGCAATAAACAAGATTTGACGCATATGCTCGACCACATTTCTGAGATGCCCGTAGCGCGTCTCTGTACTCTGAACCTCGGCCCGGACACGCCCCAGCTGCTCCTCGAATACCGCCAAATTCTCGGACTGGATTTGCAGATACGAAGCCGGGATTTCCGGATCGGGCGCAGGATTTGGTTCGGGATCGGGATCTGGTTCGGGATCGGATTCCAATTCCGAATCCGTGGTGGATGCCGCCGATCCTTGTTCCCGGTCTCTTATGGTCGCATCCAGTGCCGTCTGCGCGTATTGCAAGATGGCGCTGAGATTGTTTCCGTACGCACATGTCATGACGGTGCGGATACACGATAATCCATTGTTGCGTCTGGATGTGGATGCGAGTTCCTTGGCCCTCAAGACAATACCGGCGCGTCCGAATCGCACGAATCCAATCTTCCAGTCGACACACAGAATCCAGAGGAATCTACTTCCACTCGCCTTCCATACAATCTCGCCACTATCCTCATCTCTCAGAATGAGATGCTCAAATTCCACAAGGACCGATTCCAGATTGGATTTCCGCTTGGCCGGATCTCGGAATTCCGCCTTGGTCAGCGATCTGCTTCCCATAAAGTACTCCACATCCAGACGCAGCAACCGGATCCCGCCCCGCCGCGCAAACGCAAAGGATCTCCAGGTCCTGGAATCTCTTTTGTGGCGCAGTAACATGAATTCCAGGAGCTGTTGCTGATTCCACTGCCGCTGGTGCTGCCAGTTGTTTCCACATACGATCCGGATTCTGCGATAGGTATTGGCCTTATCCACATATCCACAGTACGGATAGGATTTGTACAAATCCACATCCGCCCGTGTCTTGATCAATTCCCGGCAGGACCATGGCCCCGAATCCGAATCCGATTCCAATCTCGATTCCGTGGCCATCTCTGAACTGCATTTTCAGACTCGGGAAACTTGAAAATCAGGACACAAATCTCAGATCTCAAATCTCAGATCTCAAATCTCAGATTTATTGAATCGCCTTCTGAAACCCGAATAATCGATAGTCGTCCGGACACCGCTCGTACAATCTCTGTTCCAGCTCTTTCGTAAATCTCACGGATTCCGGATTCTCTTGTTTCCGATGCGTGCCGAATATATTCGGATCCTCGCCGCGATGTCCGTAGAATCCGTATTTCTCGAATCCGTCCCAGAGATCTTGCGAATCCAGTCGATTCAACACCTTCCGGAAATCCGCCTCGTAGTTTTCGAGATGGCCGATAAAATCCACTACAGGACATCCGTTCCGTGTAAACAGGAAATCCTTCTGATTCCGATAGTGTCCCGGATTCAACCTGGATTGGCGCCCCGCAACGTGCGGCATATGCACAAACTCTTCAAGAGAGGGCGCCGGTCCACCCGATCTCAAGAAATTCGGATGCGCCATCATGCTATACTGCGAGATGGTGCGATTCACCGGATGCCGCACAAAGGCAAAGACAAAGTAATCCGGGAATCGACTCAGCGCCATGCACGTCCCTGTACTCAGAATCTCCCACGGACACGCCGTCTTGATGGAGGGATGGTTGTTTCCGCGCTTCTTGGCGATCCCGTCACACAATACGCTCACAAACCAGTTCTTGAGCGAAGATCCCCCGGATTTGTAGATATGCGGAAAGACAAACTTGTACTTGTGGCTCACTGTGCAATCGTACGAGGTCATGGGCCGACCGGATCTCTTGACGGCCACACTGCGATTCAGGAATCCGTGGTACGGAATCTGTAGGCAGAGATTGGGATCTCCGCCGGCGCCGTGCGCCGCCGGGGGGCGCGTGCAGCACGTCCCATCCTTCTCCACCACTTGGATGACAAATTCCGCCGAGGCGGACGCGAGTGGAAGCAAGAGAAACAATAAGATGCGTGAATCCATCATGATTTATTCCGCGTCCGCTTCCACTTCTAATCCATGGTCACACAAGACCAATTCCCGTACTGTTTTGTTCAGTTGACTAAACTTGACACCGCCGCGCGCTTTCATTGCAGATCCCGGACACATCTTGCATCCGATCATATGCCCATCTACGTCAAAGATGACGGCGGAATCGATATCGCATCTCAAACAATAATACGCATCCGCGCGGCCACCGTTAATGCATTCAATGCAAAAGAAGTGGTGATTTGGGCAGAAATCCGTGCGGCAACTGGGACAGAAGAAGATACAGATCTTACAAAATCCGCCTCTGCATGTAGAACACGGATCCAGCGTCTCGCATTTCCGTGCACCACAGAATCCGCACTCCAATTCTAGTTTTATGTCGGGATCCATTCGAGATGGGGGAATTGAAATCATACACCACTTTATTGCATCTCAACACACATCCAGTCCGCATCCGCATCCGTCCGTCATGGTTCCGTTTAAGCAATTCATCCGATCTTCATTCAGTGGGTTCGACGCCGAGAGAAGCGGACGCGTACACCATTCCTGCGGCCCGGGCTGGACGCACATGCAGATCACGTACTGGCAGCACACCTCTTGAATGATATCCGAGGAGATGGCCACGATATACATGGAATTCGCCACCGAAGGCCGGCACCGATCCCGGGATATGGTATGATCCATCGCGATTCCCGTCGCCAGCGTCCAGATCTTGAGCGGATCGTAGCTCAGTCCATATTGGCTAATGGAATAGGGCGCCCCGATAATGCTCGCCCCCTTCTCGCCATAGATCCCGAATCCATTCACCTCGAATGCGGATACATCCACACTCCACTGGAATCCGACGGAATCCTGGCACGTATCGCACGGTGTCCGCAGCCCGGTTACGAATTGATCTTCCTCGAGCGCCCCGTCTCGCAATTCCATCCGCACATCTCCAGGAAATCCAGTCAGAGATTCGTTCAGCGCATACGTGAGATTCTCCATGGGATAGCACTGGACGCACTTGTTTGTCAGATAATCCGTCAAGATCCGCTCGGAGAAATCCACAATCGCATCCACCTCCTTCTTGTTTGTCAGCGCCAACGAGAGCACGACCGCCGACAAGATGAACCCGACCACGCCCAGAAATCCCAGGACGGCAATCCATCTCGTCCCGTTGGCGCTCGGATGCGTGATTCCGCGCGCAAGTTCCCATTGTCTCTGTACAAAATCCGTTATGGAATCCATCTCTTTATTTTGTGGGGGCTTTCAAGGAATCTCCTTGTTGTTGTTGAGGAATACAGGCGAGAGATTGTTCGGATCCGGATAGTGATAGCACATCTCCGTCCCAGATCCGCTCATACCCAAACTACACAGACATGGATAGGGTGCAAAGGTTGCTTGTAAGACAAGATACACCGAATTATCCTGACTTTCAGTACTGACACATCGGTCGGGCGCCAGAATCGTCAGTGGCGCCCCCTCCCATATTGTCAGATACGACGGATTCGAAAAGGTCGGCCGCACCGGCACCCCATCCAGCACCCGATTCGCCCCGATATCCAGCGTCCCGTCGATCCACATCCCAAACGCGCCCGTGGAATCCGGATCGTACGGCAGACACCGATGCGACGCACTCGTCCATCCGATCGGGAACTGTGTTTCCGTCGGATTCGCCAGAATGTATTTGCCCGTATCCTTGTATGCCGTGGGCGGATGCGCATCCGGAGTACACTTTTCCCATAGTTCCCGTTCCAGCGCCGCCACCCGCCTTCCTTGCGTGCCGATCCCGTCGCCGACCTGCCCCTCGAGAACAAACGCCCAGATGGCCAATCCCAGCGTCACCACCACCAAGAGCGTAATAAACGTGAATCGCGCCACCATCCACCAATACGTCCTCGTATCCACATGCGGATTCCTACTAAGACGCTGGAAATGAGTGGATTCCGGAGCGGATGCATGATTCCGTGAAGATCTGGATCCGGATCCGGATTCCTGCTCCTGCTGCTGTAGTAGAGCTTGAAACAATTGCTGTCTATGATCCATTCTCGTGTCTCAGATTTATTGTGTCGCCAGGGGTTCCGTACAATATGGCAGCGTCACTGTCTCTTCAGATACGGGATCCCAGTCCAGAATACAGATACAAATATGCTCCAACGTATCCATCCCCGATCCCACATTTGTACGTATATAGTGGTATATTGGACCCGACGGAAAGTCGTCGCCAAACTCCGCCGTGCAAAAACTTAGGGCTGGGATACACGGCGCCGCACCCATGCAATCCACCACCACTTCCAGCGTCCGCATCCCTTGCGGATTCTTTAGAAGTGTATTCGCATCCACCGTCAGCCCGGACGCGCTCGTCACCGTCGCATCCACCTCAATCTCGAAATTCCGGTTCGGATACGACGTGAAACATGGAATCTGGATTCCTTGCGGGAATTGGCGCTGATTTGTGTTCAAGAAGGGAGACACCACGATCGGCGTCCCGGAATGGACAATCAGATCCGCCCCATCACACGTCCGGCACGGCGTCGTCGCAAAGGCCGCAAAGTCAAACTCAAAGGCTGCATCCAGGCGGATCGCCGCATCTCTCAAACTGCTCAAACTGTCGCGCTCCACGGAGACCGCAATGGAGACCATAATAATATTGGCCACGATCATTAAAAGCCAGATCACGAATATGAACTTCCAGAATGCATCCCGCAGCAACTCCCGGAGATTGTGATCTACATCTCTCGCCGCCTTCATTTTCATCCCCTGAATATCGCCTCTTGCGCATTCATAGCCGACGGCCATCCTGCACCTATAAGTATCGCATCCCCTCTTTCTGAGATTTGAGATTTGTGATCTGAGATCTGAGATCTATACACTCGAGAATGTCCACCCTGATGGAAACATCGGGCGGGAGCGGATCCACATTCTATCCGCCACCCCCAGCCGGCGCCAAGGCCGGAAACAAGGCCGGCGCCAAGGCCGGAAACAAGGCCGGCGCCAAGGCCGGCGACCATGAGAGTTCCGGATCCATGGGATTCCCAGATCCCGTGTCTGGACCCGTCGGAATGGGCGCCGCCGCAGTCGGTATCACTGCCGGCGTCCTCACCCTGGATCCCGCCATGGTCGTCGCCCAAACTGGCGCCTTGGGCGAGCGCACCTTGCAGGCAGCCACCCTCGGCGCGTACGATCCCGACGTCCCTTCTGTGTCCGTCGGCCATGCGCACAGACATCGCCACGCGCACACGCTCCAGCACGACCACCCGTACAGCGGGAAGAAGGAAGCCGCCGCCGCCGGACGTGCCGATCCCGACGACCATTGCTTCTTTGGCCCCAACTGCGAAGGATGCAGTCACTCGAGATGCGCCGGAAGCAAGAAATCGACTCCAGTGGCATCCGCGCCCGAGCCCAAGACCAAGAGCGCCGGCGGCCACGACTGCCCCTGGAACAAGGATTGCCGTGGAT
>Ga0310813_10001222_pt1 | contig 15555 bp, 12 predicted proteins | sample YN3metagenome_FD_203086 | JGI IMG/M metagenome (GOLD analysis project Ga0310813, IMG submission 203086) | Soil microbial communities from experimental microcosm in Duke University, North Carolina, United States - YN3 | ecosystem: Engineered > Artificial ecosystem > Soil microcosm > Unclassified...
CTTCACCGCCTCCCGGAAGGCCGGCCCATAGGGGAGCATCGAGGCGGACGTGACGATGCCCTTCAAGTGGGCATTCATGATGCCCTGGTTCCGGTTGGAACTCAGTCCCAACTCATCGGCGGTGACAATCAGCCATCTCATAGCTTCATCGCCAGATAGCTTCGGAGGGGCGTTTCGTGGCGGGGATCGACGCGCGTCTCGGGAAGCTGGCGGAAGCGGAACCGCTCGCGCAGGAGGGACTCGAAGCGTGGGGTCTCGTCGAGCACGGGGAAACAAGTCAGCAACTCGCCGCCTCGATCCAGGTACTCGGGCGCCTGGCGGAGGATCGCCTCGTACGAGTCGGCGTTGGGCATGCTGATGATCAGATCGAACGTCCTTCCGTCGACGGCTTCGAAGAGCTCGCCGAGCTTGGCGATGACGTCCACCCCGTTCCGCTCGGCGTTGCGCCGCGTCGCGTCGACGGCGGCGCGGTCGGCGTCGGTCGCCCAGACCTCGGCCGCGCCGAGCTTGGCGGACGCGATCGCGAAGAGTCCGGCGCCGCAGCCGAGGTCGAGCACGGACTTTCCGCGAATGCTGAACAGGTACTTCAGGAGGTCGAGGGATGCGGGTCCCGGGACCTGGACCCCCGGCGGGCACTCCAGGTCGACGCGAGGCTGTTCGACCGTGAAAACCTGAGCCATCAGAAGCAGGCGAAATTGTATCATCGCCCCATGTCGATTGTCGAGCCAGCGCCGCCCGACCCGGCCTGGCCGCGCTATTCGTCGCGGCCGTTCCCGGCGTACCGCTTCGTCGCGGGGGTGACCCCGCACCCGCGCCGGGACCCGAAGGGCCACTCCTACGGCACGGTCGAGGTGCCGCCTCCGTCGCTGCCTCCCGACCGCTGGCGGGAGAATGAGGTCTATCTTCACGGCATCGACCTGTACAACTACGCGTACTGGTGGGAATGCCACGAAGCCCTGGAGGGACTCTGGCATCTCACCGGGCATCAGGGGACGGAGGCGCAGTACCTCCAGGGGCTGATCCAGGTGGCGGCGGCCAACTTGAGGCGCCACGTGGGATCGCCGGAGGGCGCGCGGCGCCTGGGCCGCGAGGCGATCCAGCGGCTGGCCTCGGTCGGGCGGCGCGAATTCATGGGGCTCGCGCTGGGTCCCTTCATCCGCGCCGTCAGCGACTACCATGTCGACGAGGACACGAGCGCCATCCCGCTCCTCCGCCTCTCCCTTTAAGAGGCATCGTCGAAACACAGAGATCGCGGAGCGCACGGAGGTTTCTGTTGTTCGGATCCGGCCCAGAAGCGTGCTCTGTGTCTCTGGGGTGAATCTTCAGCGGGATTGGGGAGAACCCAGCAGCCACGTCGACTGGGAGCGGAGCAGCTCGCGAGCCAGCTCTTCGTAGCCGGCGCCGAGCGGGTGGCAGATGTCCGTGTAGCGGTTGCTCTGGAGGGTCGGCGCCGCGAAGCAGAGGATGTTCCGCGCCTCGACCTTCTCCTGGATCCGGCGTTTGAGCGCGACGTAGCCGTCGCGCATCGGGGCGCTCATCATGTGTTCGTTCATGGGTCCCAGGAGCACCAGCACCCGGTTCTGGCGCGCCTGCAGGAGCTCGATGACGCGCTCGAAGGCCTGCCACTGTCCATGCTTCTCCAGATCGGGCCAGCGGGCGTCGAGCTTGGCCTTTTCGGTCCCGCTCCAGGGGAGCATGCGGACCGTGTAGGAGTCCTCCGAGGGCGGCAGGCCCGAAGAGATGGCCTTCAGGGGGCTTTCGTACGGATGATCGAGGCTCCAGGCCAGGAAGTCCATGCGGGCCTCGGCGAGCTGATCCTCCCAGCGCTCCAGCGGCAAGCCGTGAAAGAGGCGGGCCACCGCAGCTTCGAGCCGCTGCTGGATCGTCCCGTTCGCGCCGACCGCGAGGCGGGGCACCAGTCCGGGCCGATTGAGGAGCGGATTCTCGGGAAGCTTCTGGTCCGGCGAGGTGACCATCAGCCACAGGGGATTGAACTGGAGGATGACGTCCTTCTTCTGGATCGCGGGCGCGTGGTGCTCGAGGAGCTGGGCCAGCGCGATGGGATGCATGCCGTCGAGGCCCGCATTGATATAGCGCCGCTGCTTCGTCAATTCGTTGAGATGATGCGCGAGCGTCTCGTCGCGGTGCGAGGTCTGGCCCCAGACGACCGAATCGCCGACCAGGATGGTGGGGTACTGCGCGGCGGACAGGTTCGTGAAGCGGCGGTAGAGGTCGTAGCGGCTGCTTAGCGCGTAGGGCATCCGGTAGTCACGGTCGACTTCCGGCGTGCGGGGACGGAACGGAATCCTCGGCATCACGGCCGCCAGGGCGGTCACGAGCAGGAGGACGACCAGCCACTCGCGAAGCGAGAGGTTGATCGCGATCCGTTCCTGCTCGGGTCCCTGGGTCGCGCTCATATCCTTCCTAGAAGTTGAAGTAGATGAATTTCTGGGTATCGGGCTGCGCCACGAAGATCAGGTATCCGATCATGAAGACCGCCAGAGCCACCCGCGCGGGCGCCAGGTCCAGGAGCCTCCGGCCGGGCTGCTCCTTCTCCTGGGCGAGCTGCCAGGTCCAGACCACCGCGATGGGCAGCAGCATGAGGATCGGGAAGCGGGGATCCTCCCAGCCCGACGTGAAGATCCGCAGCGCGATGAGGCATCCATCCGAGATGGATCCCGCCCGGAAGAAGATCCAGGCAAAGGTGACGAAGCAGAAGACGCCCGCCCGCTGCGCCCAGAGCGGCATGCGCCGGATCAGCGCCGCCAGGGGGCCGAGCTCGCGGGTCGCCACGCGGCCGATGCCGTGGATCGCCCCCCAGAGGAGGAAGGTCCAGGACGCGCCGTGCCAGATGCCGGAGATGATCATCGTCAGCAGGACGTTCCGGGCGGTCTTGACGCGGCCCTGGCGGTTGCCGCCGAGCGGAATATAGACGTAGTCCCGGAACCAGGTCGAGATCGTGATGTTCCAGCGTCCCCAGAACTCTCCGAGATCGGAGGCGGCATAGGGGGCGCGGAAGTTCTGGGTGAGCGAGAATCCCATGGCCCGCGCGATGCCGCGGGCCATGTCGGTATAGCCGCTGAAGTCGAAGAAGATCTGCCAGGCGAACGCGAAGGTCGCCATCGCGAGGGCCGGTCCCCGGTGGTTCTCGGGCGCCGCATAGACGCGGTCGACGTAGATCGCGAGGTAGTCGGCGATCGCGACCTTCTTGAAGAACCCGGTCAGGAACAACGAGGCTCCGACGGTGACGTCCTCGGTCCGGATCATCGGCGCGGAGCGGAGCTGCGGGAGGAGCCAGCCCGCGCGGCAGATGGGACCGGAGACCATCTGGGGGAAGAAGGAGACGTAGACGGCGTAGCGAAGCAGGCTCTGTTCCGCGGGCACCGTGCGCCGGTAGACGTCGATCGCATAGCTGATCGACTGGAACGTGAAGAACGAGATTCCGAGGGGCAGGAGCGGGTCCAGGTGGGGCACGGCGCCCGGGATGCCGAGCGCGTCGCGCAGAGCGTCCAGGTTCTTCGTGAAGAAGGCCGCGTACTTGAAGTAGGCCAGGGCTCCCAGGTTGCTCGCCAGGCTCAGGAGGAGCCAGCGCTTGGGCTGCGGGCTGGTCTCGATGCGGCGGACGGCGTAGAAGTCGACGAGGGTGGTCGCGATGATGAGGAGGAGGAAGAGCGGGTTCCACCAGGCATAGAAGAAGTAGGAACTGAGCAGCAGCCAGGCGTTCATGAAGCGGGTCTTGCGGAGGACGAAGTGGACCGGGAGGACCACCGCGAAGAACACCAGGAACGGCATGCTGTGAAAAAACATTCCCGTTACTCCATCAGGGCCCGCAGGTGAGCCTCGATGCAGGGAGGCAGATACTTGAGGCTGTATCCGCCTTCCAGCGTCGAGACGACGCGGCCCTTGCAGACGGTCGCCGCCAGTTCCTTCACGATGCGGGTCATCTCCGCGTAGCCGGCGGGCGTCAGATCGCAGCCCCCCAGCAGGTCCCCGCGGGCCGCGTCGAAGCCCGCCGAGATCAGGATGAAGTCCGGCTTGAAGTCGAGGACCGCCGGACGGAGCTTCTCGCGGTAGATCTTGAGGACGTCCTCGTCGCCGGCCCCCTTCTTGAGCAGCACGTTCATCTTCGTGCCTTCGCCTTTGCCGGTGCCGATTTCGTCGGGGAAGCCGGTCCTGGGGTAGAAGGGCGACTGGTGGGTGCTGAAGTAGAAGACGCTGGGGTCGTCGTTGAAGATCTCCTGGGTCCCGTTTCCATGGTGGCAGTCCCAATCGACGATCAGGACGCGTCCGAGCCGATAGCGCTGCTGGACGTAGCGCGCCGCGATGGCGACGTTGTTGAAGAGGCAGAAGCCCATCGCCTTGTCCTTGAGCGCGTGGTGGCCCGGAGGCCGCACCGCGCAGAAGGCGTTCTTGACGCGACCGCTCATGACCGCGTCCACGCCCCCGAGGACGCCGCCCACGGCGCAGACGGCGACATCGAAGGAGCGGCCCGTCACCGAGACGTCTCCGGTGTCGATGGCGGCCCCGTCGTTCTTGATCCAGCGGCAGGCCTCGCGGACCCGCTGAAGGTGCTCCGGCGTGTGCACCTGGAGAATCCACTCCAGGGGGGCGGGAGGAGGGGACAGTCGCTCCACCTGGTCGAGCACGCCGGTGGTCTTGAGATGCCGCATCACCGCGCGCAAGCGATCGGGATGCTCGACCTGGCCCAGGAGTTCATTATGGTTGAGGTAGAAGTCGCGGTAGATCAGGGCGGTTTTTTTGCCCGTTCCCCCGGAGGACGGCTGGCAGGAGCCCAGGAGCAGCAGCAGCAGGGCCAGCCCACATGGGTTCCTTAACCATAGGATATTCACGCTCTATCCTACCACCCCTTCCATTTCCTTCCAAACCCGAGCGGCACCTTGTGGTAAATTCTTCTTAACAATGATGCTGCTTCGGGCGAAGGTCTGGACGATGGCCCTCATGCTGGCCGCGGTCTGCGCCGTGGGATGGCTCTTCATCCCCGGCGAGTGCGTGGTCGAGCCCGTCGGCAGCCCGGACGGCTTCCTGCGTGGCTCGGTCTTTTCAACCTTTGTGCATCCCTTTGCGTTCGACTGGGTCTACATCCTCAACCTGCTGCTGAAACTGTCGCCCATCGCGCTGGTGCTGCTGGCGACCTATCACTGGCAGCGTCGCTTCGACCGCCTGCGCGCGGTCGCGGCCCTTTATACCCTGGGGCTCTCGGGAGCCGTGGCGCTGCACCCGTACCGGGCCTTCTCGGACGTCGACCTCATCATCATCGTGAGCGTCTGGGGCATCCTGGTGCTGGTGGCGTACCAGAGCAAGGCCTCGCCGGGCTCGGCGCTGCTGGCGCTGATGTCGATCCAACTGCTGATGTCGGATATCTATTCCAGCCTGGGCCGCTACCGGGGCCTGCCGTTCTGGGTGTTGGCGACCTGCCTGTCGATCGTCTTCGCGTACGGGATCTTCCACTACACCCGCATGCTGCGGCATAGCGTGCTGGGGCGCTACACGCAGGTGAACCAGATCGGCAAGGAAGCGATCGCCTACCTGCGCTCCCTCGAGGAGCAGCGGGACCGCCTGGAGAAGCAGCCCTAGCCCCTCCGAAATTGGCCACCGAGGCACAGAGACGCAGAGCAGATCTTTGTGCCGGATCCGGACAAAGAGGCCTCTTCTCCGTGCCTCTGTGGCCAACACGGGGTCAGCTCTTCAGCACGCCGAGCTTCTTCCCGACTTTCTCGAAGGCCGCGATCGCGCGGTCCAGGTCCGCCCGCTCGTGGGCGGCGCTGATCTGGACCCGGATGCGGGCCTGGCCCTGCGGCACGACGGGGAAGAAGAACCCGATGACATAGATTCCCTCGTCGAGGATCTCCCGGGCGAAGTCCTGCGCCAGCCGGGCGTCGTAGAGCATGATCGGGCAGATCGGATGGACGCCGGGTTTGATGGCGAAGCCCCGCGCCGTCATCTCGGCGCGGAAATAGTGCGTGTTCTCCTCCAGCTTGTCCCGGAGCCCGGTCGTGCGGGAGAGCAGCTCGAAGGCCTTGAGGGCGGCGCCGCAGATGGGCGGCGGCACGGTGTTCGAGAAGAGGTAGGGGCGGGAGCGCTGACGGAGCAGCTCGATGATCTCCTTGCGGCCGGTGGTGAAGCCGCCCGCCGCGCCGCCCAGCGCCTTGCCGAGCGTCGAGGTCATCACGTCGATGCGCGACGAGACCCCGTGCAGCTCCGGCGTGCCCCGTCCGGTCTTTCCGATGAAGCCGCTCGCGTGGGAATCGTCGACCATGACGAGCGCCTTGTAGCGGTCGGCCAGCTCGCAGATTTGGGGGAGGGGCGCGATGCTGCCGTCCATCGAGAAGACGCCGTCGGTCGCGATCATCCGGACCCGCTTGCCCTGCGTCTTCTTCAGGCAGTCCTCGAGCTCGCGCAGGTCGGCGTTGGCGTAGCGGTGGCGCTCCGCCTTGCAGAGGCGGATGCCGTCGATGATCGACGCGTGGTTGAGGGCGTCGGAGATGACGGCGTCGTCGGCGCCCAGCAGGGTCTCGAAGAGGCCGCCGTTGGCGTCGAAGCAGCTCGTGTAGAGGATGGCGTCGTCGGTCCCGAAGAAGCGGGCGATCGCGGTCTCCAGATCCTTGTGCAGGGTCTGGGTCCCGCAGATGAAGCGCACGGAGCTGAGGCCGTAGCCCCAGCGGTCCAGGGCCTCGTGGGCCGCGCGGATGAGCTCCGGGTGGGACGAGAGCCCGAGGTAGTTATTGGCGCAAAAGTTGAGAACGTCCCGCTGGGCGACCTGGATCCTGGCGCCCTGAGGGGTCTGAATGACGCGCTCGTCCTTATAGAGGCCGGCCGCGCGGATCTTCTGGAGTTCCTCGTCGAGGATCGGTTTCAGGGTGTTCATCCGACCCATTAAGCAAGAAGTACGAAGCGGGAAGCAAGTAGAATGGAATCGAGAAGGAAGGCATAATCGGGGGCACCGTGATACCCGACTTCGCCGAGATGTACGGCATCGACGCGACGTCCGAGCTCCTCCGGGAGCTCCGCGCGGCCCATCCCTCGGGCATCCACCTCCTGCGTCGCAACATCGAGACTCCGGAGCAGGTCCGCGAGCTCGTCCGCACCCTCACGCGCGAACTCGGCGACGGCCTCGACTTCGCCGTCCGCCACGAAGGCGGGGCGGAGACGCCCTTCGTCCGGGGCGTGACGGCCTTCCCCGGCGTCGAGGCGCTGGAGATCGCGGCCAATCCGGTGCTGGCGCGCGAGGTCGGCCGCGCGATGGGCAATGAGCTGGCGGCCATGGGAATCACGGTGAACCTGGTCGACGAGAGCGGCCCGATGGCCTCCGAGATGGCGATCGGCCTTCGCTGCATGGGGATCAAGGTCGGGGTGGGGGCCGTCGTTCCGGATGCGGCCCGGGAGCCCGACGAAGCCGAAGGGGCCGCGCTGGCGGCCGATGTCGCCCGCGAGGCGCTCCGGGTCGGCCGCGACCCCCATCTGCTGCTTCCGCTGCCCTCGGGCTGCCGGGCGGGGTTGCTCGTGCCCCGCCTTGCGGACGTGGCCGACCGCCTCCCGATCCCCGTCGACCTGCGGGCCACGGCGGCGCTGCTCCGGCCGAGGATCGGCGCGAGCGTCGGGGTCCTGGAGGTGGCCGTCCAGCCCGACGAGCGGGCGGTGGGAATGGCGGTCGACTGGGCGGCGGCGCAGGACGTGGCCGTGTTCCTCTGCTTCGACGCCCACCGCTTTGCCGGTCAGCGACGTCTGCTCGAGGCGCTGGGCTCCCGCTGCGGCCGCCTCATCGTCGCCACGATCGGGAACTCGGCCGACGCGGACATCGCGGGCGAGCGGGCCACGATCGTACGGACCTGCGGCTTCCAGGTCAGCCAGCTGCTGGCGGCGCTCGACTCGATTTTCGAAACGGCGGCCGCCCTCGGGAAACAGAGATAGCGGTCCGTCCGTATCATTGGTGGAACTTCACATTGAGCCGGAGACCCCATTCATGAAACAGCGCCTCATCGCCCTCTGCCTCGCCGTCACGCTGGCGTCGACAGGGCTCGCCCAGGACAAGGCTCCGGCGAAGAAAGCGCCCGAGCTCGACGGCGGCGTCGGCTGGTTCAACACCGACACGCCGATCCGGCTCGAGGAGCTCAAGGGCAAGATCGTGCTGCTCGACTTCTGGACCTTCTGCTGCATCAACTGCATGCACGTCATCCCGGATCTCATCCGGCTGGAGAAGAAGTACCCGAAGGAGCTCGTGGTCATCGGCGTCCATTCGGCGAAGTTCGCCAACGAGAAGGACTCGGACGCCATCCGGCAGGCGATCCTTCGCTACGACATCGAGCACCCCGTCGTGAACGACGCCGACTTCAAGATCTGGAACAAGTACGGCGCCCGCGGCTGGCCCCACTTCACCCTCATCGACCCCGAGGGCAACATCGTGGGCCACGCGTCGGGCGAAGGGCAGTACGAAACCTTCGTGAAGGCGATCGACGCGACGATCAAGAAGTTCGAGGGGAAGCTCAACCGGACGGAGCTCAAGCTCGGCCTCGAACGGAACAAAATCAAGCCCGGCGCGCTCGCATTCCCGGGGAAGGTCCTGGCGAGCGCCGACAAGCTGTTCATCGCCGACACGAAGCACCACCGCGTCCTGGTCACCGACCACGCCGGGAAGGTCCTGGAGGTGATCGGAGGTCCCGAGGAGGGGAACAAGGACGGCGACTTCAAGTCCGCCCGCTTCGACGAGCCGCAGGGCATGGCGCTCAAGGACACGACCCTCTACGTCTGCGACCGGCAGAATCACACGATCCGGCAGATCGATCTCGCCGGCAAGATGGTGAAGACGATCGCAGGGACGGGAACCCAGGGGTCGCACCTGCCGGGCGGGGAGGCCCTCAAGGTGGGGCTCAACTCCCCCTGGGACCTGGCGCTCGACGGCAGCCGCCTCTTCGTCGCGATGGCGGGCAATCACCAGATCTGGGTGCTCAACCTGGTCACCGGCACGATCAACCCCTACAGCGGGACCGGCCGGGAGAACATCCTGGACGGCCCTCACGACAAGTCCAACTTCTCGCAGCCCAGCGGGCTCTCGCTCCGGGCGGGGAAGCTCTACGTGGCCGACAGCGAGATCAGCGCGATCCGGGAAGTCGACGCCGACCCCGCCGGCAAGGTGCGCACGATCGTCGGCACGGGTCTCTTCGATTTCGGAGACAAGGATGGGACCGGAGACGAGGCGCTGCTCCAGCACTGCATCGGGCTGGGCTGGCACAAGGACGTCCTCTACGTGGCGGACAGCTACAACCACAAGATCAAGACCGTGGACCCCAAGACCCGCGCCGTGAAGACCTTCCTCGGCGACGGCAAGAAGGGCCTCGACGACGGCGAGAAACCACGCTTCCACGAGCCCAACGGGCTTTCCGGCTGGGGCGATAAGTTGTTCATCGCCGACACCAATAATCACGCGATCCGGGTCGTGGACCTGAAAACCGGCTCGGTGTCGACGCTTCCGGTGGAGCAAAAATAATTAGTTCGTCGATCCGATCGCCGCTTGCCTTGAACTCCCGGCTTCGTACAATAGCAGTTTCGTTGTCTGGGGTATGGGCATGGTTCGCGTCGCGGCGCTCATCGGTTTGTTCGTGCTTGGTGCCGCCTCTTCCAGCCAAACCATCCGCGGCATGCGCCATCCCGCCCTCTCGCCGGACGGCCGCCGCATCGCCTTCGACTGGCACGGCGACATCTGGGTCTGCTCCGCGGAGGGCGGCAACGCCGAGCGCGTCACCCAGGACCTGGCCGACGAGCAGAAACCCTGCTGGTCCCCGGACGGCTCCAAGCTGGCCTTCTCGAGCGACAAGTCGGGCAACCGCGACGTCTTCGTGGTCGAGCTTTCTACCCGGAGCGTCCGGCAGCTGACCTTTAATTCGTCCGACGACGATTCTCCCGCCTGGTCGCCCGACGGCCGCTCGATCGCCTTCCAGTCCAACCGCGACTCCAACCTCGACCTGGCGCTGAACAACAACGTCTTTGATCTCTGGAAGGTGCCCGCCGAGGGGGGCACGGCCACGCGAGTGACCCGCTTCCGGGGTGAGAACCCGGCCTGGTCGCCCGACGGCAAGTGGATCGCCTACGACCGCTACTCTTCGGGCTATGCCGACGGCGAACACAATATCTTCGTGATCGCGGCGGACGGCCTGGGCGTGCCGCGCGAGATCGCGTCGGGGAACGAGGACTCCCGCCACCCCGTGTTCAAGGGGTCGACCCTGTACTTCTCCCACGAGGCGAACGGGATGAAGCAGGCCTCGATGCGGCGGAACGTGTGGCGCGCCGCCGTCGCCGGAGGTCCGCTCCTGCAGGTCACCGGCCATCGCGAGGGCGAAGTGACCTGGCCCACGACCTCCGCGGGCGGCAGCGTCCTCATCTACGAGCACGAGTTCGACCTCTACTCGATCGATCTGCGCGCCGCGCTGCCTACCCCGAAGAAACTCGCCGTCACGACCGACTTCGAGTACGAGGACCCCGCCGAGTCGCGAACCTACACCTCGGGATTCCGCACGCCCGCCTGGTCGCCGTCGGGATCCCGGATCGCCTTCGCGTCGCGAGGCCAGATCTGGGTGTCCGACGCCGACGGCCGCAACGTCCGATCGCTGACCCGCGGGGCCGGGGAGCGCCGCGACCCGTCGTGGACGGCGGACGAAAAGCAGATCGTGTTCGTGAACGGATCGCCCGGCACGGCGGGCCACGTGTGGGCCGTCGACCTGGCCGGGACGGAACCCCGGCGCCTGACCTCCGAGGAGAAGCCGTACCGGCACCCGCACCCGTCGCCCGACGGAACCCGCCTCGTCTACGCGCTGCCGGCCGGCGAGGGCGGCGGCGTCTGGGTGCTGGACCTGAGGACGGACGAGAAGAAGAAGCTGGTGGGGAACGGCGACGCCGACTACGAATGGACGCGCTACTCGCCGGACGGGAAGAGCGTGGCCTACCTCGAGACGGAGAACGGCCGGACGACGATCTCCATCCTGACGCCGCCGGCGGAGCGCCCCCAGGCCCTCTACACGCCGGACACGAAGAGCGGCCTGTCCTGGTCGCCCGACGGCAAGCTGCTCGCCTTCGGGGCCGCGGCCGGCGAGGGCGGATGGAAGCTGAAGGTCTGGGAGACCGGGGAAACCGGCGGGGAACGCGCGCTCGGCCACGTCGGACGGAATCCGAGCTGGTCGCCCGACGGCACGATGGTGGTCGCCGAGCTCGAACGGGGCCAGGGGTCCGAGAACCAGGTGCTGGCGATCGTCGACAGCCGGAGCCAGCAGCGGCTCGCGCTCGACCTCAAGGCGAGCCGGCCCGTCACCCGCCGCGAGGAGATGCTCGGCATCTTCCTGCAGGTCTGGTCCGCCTACGCGGGCCACTACTACGATCCGTTCTATCACGGGGTCGACTGGACCGCGATGCGGGAGAAGTACCGGACCCTCGCGGAGCTGTGCCAGACGAAGCCCGAGCTCTACGACCTGATCAACGACATGATCCGCGAGCTCCATTCGTCGCACATCCACCTCACGGCGCCGCCGCTGAAGAATGCGGCGTCGACCGGCTCGCTCGCCGCGGACCTCGAGGTGCTGCCCGACGGGACGCTGCGGGTCCTGCGGCTCGAGCCCGACGGCCCGGCGGACAAGGCGGGGCTTCGCGAAGGCGACGTGATCGTCTCGGCGGGAGGCGTCGAGCTGACGCCGCGGACGGATTTCGACCGCCTCATGACCGGGGAGGCGGGCGCGGCCATCCCGGAGCTGCGACTCCTGGCGCGCAACGCGGCGGGCGACGTGCGGCCTCTCGTCGTCAAGGGGCTGGACCGGAACACGTTGCGCGAACTGAAGTACGAGAACAAGATCGCCTGGCGCAAGAAGCTGACCCGCGAGCGGAGCGGCGGGCGCCTGGCCTACCACCATATCAAGCTGATGGTGCAGTCCGAGGTGACCCGCCTGAAGAAGTCCCTCGAGGAGGAGTGCCGCGACGCCGAGGGCCTGGTCCTGGACGAGCGCGACGGCGTGGGCGGCCTCGCCCACCGGCCCGTCTGCGCGCTCCTCGACTCAACGGCTCCCGAGCGTCTCAACGCGGCCCCGGCCTGCTTCACGCGCAACCGGAACGGCACGAGCGCGGCCGACAAGTACGGCCAGGGGTCGACGGGCGGCCGCTCGGGGGGCAAGTCCTGGGACCGGCCCGTCATCATGGTGATGAACGAGATCTCCCGCAGCGACAAGGAGATCCTGCCCTTCACGTTCCGTCACCTCGGGATCGGCTACCTCGTCGGGATGCCCACCGCGGGCGGCGTGATCGGGGGCAATGAGTGGGTGATGCAGGACGGCTCGAAGATCACCGTCTCGGTGCAGGGCTGGTTCAGCGCCGACGGGCGGAATCTGGAAGGCTACGGCGTCCCGCCCGACTACCGCGTGGCGGAGACGCACGAGGACCTGCTGGCCGGCCGGGACCTGGCGCTCGAGAAGGCCATCGAAGTGCTGCTGGCCCAGATGGATGGCAAGATCGCGGCGCTGAGGAAGCCCGGGCTGGAGAAGAAGGGCGATAGTCAGCAGGGCAAGTAGGCCATACCGCGAAGTTCAGCTCCACAAAGACCCTCCTGCTCCCGTAGAATCATCAGAATGATCATTGCAGCCCTCCTGTTGTCCCTCTGCGCGACGCAGGACGTCGAGTCGGACGTGAAGGCGCTCGCCGGCGAGTCGTTCGAAGGCCGCGAGACCGGCACCGCCGGTGAGGAGAAGGCGGCAGGCCACATCGTCGCCGAGCTGCGCCGAGCCGGCCTCGAGCCCGTGCTCCAGCCTTTCCAGGGGCACGGCACCACGGGACGCAACGTCGTCGCGGTCATCCCCGGATCGATCGGGGAGGCCGTGATCATCGGCGCCCATTACGACCACCTGGGCACGGACGGGAAGAAGGTCTTCTGCGGCGCGGACGACAACGCCAGCGGCACCGCCGTCGTGCTCGAGATGGCCCGCCGCTTCGCGAAGAAGCGGACGAAGCGGACGATCATCCTGGTCGCGTTCAGCGGCGAGGAGATGGGCGTCCTGGGCTCGCGTCATTACGTGAACAACCCCGCGTCGAAGGAGACTCCGGTGGCCATGATCAACATGGACATGGTCGGGAGGCTCCGCGAGAACCTGATCGTCTTCGGCGCCGATACCGGCGACAAGTTCAAGGAGTACCTCGCGGACAGCCCCATCAAGATCGCCTACAACAAGGACGCCATCGGGCCGAGCGACCACACGTCGTTCGTCCTGAAGGGCATCCCCGCGGTCCACCTTTTCACCGGGGCGCACCCCGACTACCACAAGCCCGGCGACACGGCGGACAAGATCAACTATGACGGGCTGCGGAAGGTGGCGGACCTGGTCGAGACGCTCGCGAGGCGGGTCGCCGACGCCGAGGAGAAGATGGCGTTCATCAAGCCGCCGCCCTCCGCCGCGCTCCCGAGGGCCGGAAAGGGCGGCACGCCCTACTTCGGCGTCCTGCCCGACTACGGCTTCGACGGGAAGGGCGTGAAGCTCCAGGGCGTCTTGCCCGGCAGTCCCGCCGAAAAGGCGGGGCTCAAGGAAGGCGACATCCTCCTCTCGCTCAACGAGAAGGACTTCGAGGACGTGAAGGGATACTCGGCCATCTTCTTCAAGCTCAAGCCGGGCGACGAGATCACGCTCGGATTCGATCGCGACGGCCAGCGGAAGACCGTCAAAGCGACCCTGCTGGTGAAGAACCGATCGGATGAATAGTCCCGAGCTGTGCAGGGATCTGCACAGCTGCCTCTGAATCCGCGACCTCCCTCCAGCGGCACGCCGCTTGCATTCTCGTCCGGCATGAGAATCGGACTGATTGCCGTCAGCGGCGTTCGGATCTACAACGAGCGCCTCCGGAAGCACGGGATTACGTTGCCCGGCTTCGTCGAGCGGGCGAAGGTCATCGCGTCGATGCCGTCGCTGGGCCTGCTGACCCTCGCGGGCGCGACGCCGAAGGGGCACGAGGTCACATACCTGGAGTGCCCCGACTACGATGAGGCGGCCTTGAAGGGCAAGTCGTTCGACCTGGTCGCCATCAGCTCGTTCACGGCGATGTCGGACGTCATGTACCGCATCGCGGACTACTATCGCGCGCAGGGGACGAAGGTCGTGCTCGGCGGGCTGCACGTCACGCTGCTTCCCGACGAGGCGGTGCTCTACGCGGACGCGATCGTGGTGGGCGAGGGCGAGGCCCTCTGGCCGCGCGTGCTCGCGGACGCCGAGCGGGGGACGCTGCGGAAGATCTATCGCAATGCCTCGCCCGCGGACGTGACCCTGGGCCACGTCACGCCGCGCTACGACCTGCTCCAGATCGGCCGCTACAACCGGATGCCCGTCCAGAGCACCCGCGGCTGCCCGCTCCATTGCGAGTTCTGCGCGGCGTCGCGCATCCTCGGCGCCTACAAACTGAAGCCGGTGGACGCGGTACGGCGGGAGATCCAGGAGATCAAGAAGCTCTGGAAGCGGCCCTTCATCGAGCTGGCGGACGACAACACGTTCGTGAACAAGAAGTGGGGCAAGGAGCTGGTCCGGGGAATCGCGGAAGAGAACGTCCACTGGTTCACGGAGACGGACGTCTCGGTCGCCGAGGACCCGGAACTGCTCGACTTGCTGGCCGAGAGCGGCTGCCGCCAGCTCCTCATCGGATTCGAATCGCCGACGCCGGCGGCGCTGGCGGGCATGGACAGCGCGGGCTGGAAGGCGCAGCGCTACAAGGAGTACCGCTCGGCCATCGACGCCATCCAGAGCCGGGGCATCTCGGTAAACGGATGCTTCATCACGGGCAACGACAGCGACACGCCCGACATTTTTCCCCAGATCGAGCGCTTCGTGAAGTCGAGCGGCCTGGCCGACGTGCAGGTCACCGTGCTGACGCCGTTCCCCGGAACCTCGCTTCACGCGCGGCTGAAGCGGGAGGGGCGGCTGCTGCGCGAGCGCTACTGGGAGCGCTGCACGCTCTTCGACGTGAACTTCGTTCCCAAGGGGATGAGCGTCGCGGACCTCGAGCAGGGGCTGGAGTACCTGATGGGCTCGCTCTACACCTCGGAAGAGACCGCCCGGCGACGGGAGTCCTTCCTGGCCCGGGCGCGGAACGCCTGGAGGAGCGCGGGATGATCGGCGCCCGGAACGTCAAGGCGGGGCTGGCGCTGATCGCGCTGTCGCTCGTGGGCGGCCTGGCGATGTCGCTCTACGCGTTCGTGCCGATGGTCCGGGTCCCGGAGCGGCTGCTGGAGTACGACGACCTCGCGCGGCGGCTCCTGCGCCTCGCGCACGTCGCGGCGGTCATGCTGCCGCTCCTGAACATTGTGTTCGGTCTGCTGCTCGACCGCCTCCGCCTTTCCCGGGGAGTCCGTGAGCTCTCCAGTGTTCTCCTCCTGGCGGGGGCGGTCGGGCTTCCTCTGGCCCTGGGCGCCGAAGCGCTCCTGCCCGCGGCGCGCGCGTGGCACCTCGCGGGCCCTCCGGCCGTGGCGATGACGCTGGGGACGGCTCTGGTTTCTCTCGGGGCGCTCCGCACCCCGCCCGCGGATCTGCT
>Ga0310813_10001224_pt1 | contig 15536 bp, 14 predicted proteins | sample YN3metagenome_FD_203086 | JGI IMG/M metagenome (GOLD analysis project Ga0310813, IMG submission 203086) | Soil microbial communities from experimental microcosm in Duke University, North Carolina, United States - YN3 | ecosystem: Engineered > Artificial ecosystem > Soil microcosm > Unclassified...
GACGCCGACCACCGGGATCACGAGCATGCTGAGCGAAAAGACCGTCACCGAAACCGAGGTGACGAGCTTCATCCACGCCCAGTGGCCCCAGGCGAAGGCGAACACGACGTTGTAGGTGAGCGCGAGCGCCGGCCAGAAGCTCGCGCTTGCCAGCCCGCGGACATCTTCGAACACGAGCATGCCGGCGTAGATCGGCACTCCGCCCACGAGCATCAGCCACGCGGTAAAAGCCGGGAGCGGCGCCTTCACCGGGAATTTTTTCTGGATGACCGTGCCGATCGCCCACGTGAAGGAAGCGGCGAGCACGAGCAGCGAGCCGAGCGGCGCGCGCTGCAGGCGCTCGAAGTCGTCCCAGAGAAGGAGCAGCATTCCGCCCACGCCAAGCGCAAGGCCAAGCAGCTTCGCGGCGGTCATGCGCTCGCCAAGTACGAGGACCGAGAGCGGGATGCCCCAGGCGGGCATCGTGTAAGCGAGGATCGCCGCGCGGCCGGAGGGAATGTATTGCAGGCCGAACACGACAAGGATGTTCCAGCAAGTGATGGTGAAAAACGCAGTGAGCGCAAGCCGTCCCCAGTGCTCGCGCGGGATCGAAAGCGGCTGCCGGGTAGCGCGCAGGAAGCCAAAGAGCAGTCCGGAGCCGAGGGCGAGGCACACCGTCCGGAAAGTGAAGGGCGGGATTTCCGAGATCGAGACCTTCATCGCCGTCCAGTTGAAGCCCCAGACGACGGTTAAGGCGGCGAGCACCCCCCACAGCCGGGCCGGAAGGTGCTCGTGCGAGGCATCGCTCAAAAGAACCTCCGCTTCATATTCGCGTCATCTGAAAGGACTACGCTCCAATCGGATTAGTGCAACACATCAATAGGTTATGTTGCGTCGCACAAAGTGTTTGACTTTCAATGATAAAGGCATAGAATACGTCTTGCTGCGGCGCACAAAAGCGCCGAATTGACCCACACCGGACCTCTCAAAGGAGATAGGAATGTACGTGACCCCCGAGCAGATCCAGGCGACCAACAAGGCCAACCTGGAGGCAATTCTCTCGCTCGCGACGACCCAGTTCGCGGCGATCGAGAAGTTTGCCAGCCTGAATGCGAATGCCGTCAAGACCGCTTTCGAAGACAGCATCGCCAACGCCCGCGCGCTTGCCGGCGCCAAGGACGTGCAAGAGCTCGTCAACCTGCAAAGCACCTTCGCCCAGCCCGCAATCGAGAAAGCCATCGCCTACTCGAGGAGCGTGTATGAAGTCGCGACCGAGACCGGCACCGAGTTTTCCAAGGTTGCCGAGCGCCGCGTCGCCGAGTGGAACGAGAACTTCGTTTCCCTGCTCGACAAGGCCGCGAAGAACGCGCCCGCCGGCTCCGATGTCGCCGTGACCGCGGTCAAGCAGATGATCGCCGCCGCCAACTCGGCGTACGACAACTTCGCCAAGGTCGCCAAGCAGGCGACCGAGATCGCGGAAGCGAACGTCAGCGCCGCGACCGAGACGGTGAAAGGCATGAGCAAGGCAAAAAAGGCGGCATAGGGTCCGGGAGCCACGGCTCCCGCGCCCTGGGCGCCAAATCGGGCGGCACGCGGGCGGGCGCAAGTCCCGCTCGGAAAATGAAAGCCCGATCGGGCGCGAAGAAGAAGAAGAAGAAGAAGAAGAAGAGGTAACCGGGAAAGCCCCGCGCGAGCGGGGCTTTTTCTTTTCAGCCGAATCTGCCGCCCAGCGCCTCCACGCCCCGGCGGATCTCCTCCATCGCCGGGCCGACCTCGGCCGGCGCCCCGCGCACGCCGAGCTCGATGTGCCGGCGCGTGCCGCCCTCGCCCATGCTCGGCAGGCTGAAGGCCTTCAGGCCGGTGAACTTCGCGTTCACCGCCTCCATGAGCGGCGCGATGGTCGACTCGGGCAGCTCGTAGACGATCACGGAGTCCTCCGCCCAGCGGTCGCGATCGAAAAGGTTTCGGTACTTCGTGTCGAGCACCCATTCCATCATCGGCCAGGCCATCTGCGGAAAACCGGGCACGAACCAGTGCTCGCGAATCGCAAAGCCCGGGATGCGGTTGAACGGATTGGGGATGATTTCGGCGCCGATGGGAAATTCGCCCATCTTCAGCCTTTGGGGCGTCGTGTCGCCGCCGAAGCGCCCGCGGATCTCGCGCTCGGCCTCGGGATGCAACGCGAGCCCGACGCCGAGGGCAGCCGCCGCGCACTGCCGGGTGTGGTCATCGGGCGTTGCGCCGATGCCGCCAAACGAGAACACGACGTCGCCGAGCGCGAAGGTGCGGCGCAGCGCCGCCGTCAGGCGCGCCGGGTCGTCGCCGTGGTACTCGCACCAGGCGAGCCGCAGGCCGCGCCGGGCGAGCGCCTGGATGGCGGCGCTCAGGTGCTTGTCCTGGCGCTTGCCGACCAGGATCTCGTCGCCGACGATGATTGCGCCGAAGGCCATGCCCCAGGGTTCAGACCTCGCTTCAGACCTCGTTCCTGCGCAGCTCGGCGAGCGGGTAGAAGGTGCCGCGCCACACGATGCCGCCGCGCGCGTAGGTTAGCAGGATCGAGCGCGCGCAGGCATAGACGAAGACCGCGGCCGCCGCCGGCGCGAGCAGCGCCGCCGCCACAGGCGCGCGGGTTTCGCGCAGGATCGCCGCGAGCGTGCCGACGGCGACCAGAATCGCGGCGAGCGCCGTCCAGCGCGCCGGCGAATTGCCCAGCGCGAGGATGATCCACGGCGAAGCCTCGAGCGAAAAAAGCGCGCCCAGGCCGGCGAGCCCGAGGACGCCGTGGTAGTCGAGCCCGGCGAGCACGTTCTTCTCCAGCCCGCGCACGAACTCCCCGACACTCGCGTACCACTGCACGCTGAGCGCCTCCGGCGCATGCCTGAGGTCCTGGCGAAAGCCGCCGAGCTTGAGCAGCTTGCCGAGCTTCACGTCGTCATCGGGCCGCAGCGCGATGCGCTCGTGCCCGCCCACGGCCCGGTAGGCGCTCGCGCGAACGAGGTTGAAGGCGCCCACGCCGATGTAGGCGCTCGAGCGCGGATCGCGCGCGCGCCAGGGCCGCAGGAAGACGTAGAACTGGCGCCCGAAGTAGGCCACGCACGCCGCGAGCCACGCGCCGGGCAGGCGCAGGCCCGGCGCGAGCGCCAGGTGATCGAGCCGCTCCTCTTCGAGCACGGCGACCGCCTCGCGCAGCACCGCCGGGGCGAACGCCACGTCGGCATCGGCGAAGAGGATCAGGTCTCCGTTCGCTTCGCGCGCGCCGAGCGCAAGGGCGTGGTTCTTGCCGAGCCAGCCCGGAGGAACCTCATGCACGTGCACCACTTGGAGCCGCGGATTCCCCGCCGAGAGGCGATCGAGGATCCCGGCGGTCGCGTCAGTCGAGCGGTCGTCGACCGCGATTACCTCGAGCGCAGGATAGTCGAGCGCGAGCAGCGAGCGCATGGCCGTCTCGATGGCGGCGCCCTCGTCGCGCGCCGCGACCACGATCGAGACGGGCGGCCAGCGGTCGGGAGGCCGAGCTGTTCCCGGAAATTCGAGCCGCGAGCGCGCCCCTGCGGCAAGCAGGCCCAGCATCGCGAGCTGCGCGGCGAGACAGGCGAGCGCGAGGCCGAGCCCGATCATCGCCGCAGTGTAGCGGGCGGCCGATCAGGCGGCTTTCTTCGCCCAGTTCTGCAGCTCTTCCAGCCCGCCGATGTGCCGGCCGTTGATGAAAACCTGCGGAACAGTGCCTCGCCCGGTGATCGCGCCCACGACGCGGCTGCGGCTCGCGTGCGGGAGCGGAACCTCCGCATAGTCGATGCCCCGGTCCTTCAGCAGCGCCTTGGCGGCCGCGCAATAGCTGCAGCCCGGGCGCGTGAGAATCGCCACCTGGTCGGGCTTCTTCGCGCGCGGATTGAGGTAGGCGAGCATCGTGTCGGCATCCGAGACCTCGAAGGGATCGCCCGGCTTCTGCGGCTCGATGAAGAGCTTCTCGATCACGCCGTCGCGCACCAGCATCGAATAGCGCCACGAGCGCTTGCCGAAGCCGAGCTCGGACTTGTCGACCAGCATTCCCATGCCTGCGGTGAACTCGCCGTTGCCGTCGGGCAGCAGCAGGACGTTCTCGCATTCCTGGTCGGCGGCCCACTCGTTCATGACGAACGCATCATTGACCGACAGGCAGGCGATCGTATCGACGCCGTTGGCGAAGAACGCGGGCGCGAGCTCGTTGAAGCGCGGCAGGTGCGTCGAGGAGCAGGTGGGCGTGAACGCGCCCGGCAGCGAGAACGCCACCACCGTCTTGCCGCCGAAGACCTCGTCGGTCGTGACATTGCGCCATTCGCCGTTGGCGCGGGTGCGGAAGGTGACCTGCGGGATGCGGCTGCCTTCTTTCAAGGGGTTCATGTCGATCCTTTCATTGGTTGATTCGATTGAAGTGGATTCTGCGCCGGCCGGTTCCCTCTGGGCCAATACCTTGTTAGCATCCATGCAATAGCCATTTCCTATGACGCTTACCGAGCTCCGCTACATCGTCGCCGTCGCCGAGACGCGCCACTTCGGGCGCGCCGCCGAGCGCTGCTTCGTCAGCCAGCCGAGCCTCTCGGCATCGGTCAAGAACCTCGAGGAGGAGCTCGGCGTAAAGATCTTCGAGCGCGGCAAGCGCGGCGTGTTCCTCACGGAATCGGGCGAGCAGGTCGTCGCGCAGGCGCGACGCGCGCTGGAGGAAGCCGAGCGCGTCAAGGCGGTGGCGCGGCAGGGACGTGATCCGCTCAAAGGCGTGCTGCGCCTGGGGATCATCCACACCATCGCGCCCTACCTTCTGCCCGACCTCGTGGGCGCGCTGCGCAAGGCGGCGCCCGACATGCCGCTCGACGTCGAGGAAAACATGACGGCCACGCTCGATCGCATGCTGCGCTCGGGCGAGCTCGACGCGATCGTGATCGCGCTGCCCTACGAGGGGCCGGGCATCGAGACCGCGCCGCTCTATGAAGAAGTGTTCGAGGTGGTCGCTCCCGCCCGGCACGCGCTCGCGCGCCGCAAATCGATCGCCGTGGAGGAGCTCGACGCGGGCGAACTGCTGCTCCTGCCGGTCGGCCATTGCTTCCGCGACCAGGTGCTCGACGCCTGCAACGAATTCTCGCGCCCGCCCGAGCCGGGGCGGCAGGGCAATTCCCTGGAGACCCTGCGCAGCATGGTCGCCTCGGGGCTCGGCGTCACGGTGCTGCCGGCGACCGCGCTCACGCGCCGCCACGCCAACCCGCTCGTCAAGGCGATCGAATTCTCCGATCCGCGTCCGACCCGGCGCATCGCGCTTGCCTGGCGGCGCGGTTTCCATCGCCTGCCGGCGCTGGAAAAGCTCGTCTCGACGATCCGCGGGCTGCCGCTCCCGGTCAAGCGTTTATGACTCGGGATTCGCCTTCGATGGGCGCGGTGCGCCGGCGCTCCAGGTCGCCCAGCAGGAGGTGGGTAAACGCGAGTCCGGAAAGTACCGGCGAGAGAAAGCCGAGCGGCGGCACATAGGCGAGCACCGCGAGGATCGCGCCAAGGACGTAGAGCGCGCCGCGGTTCGCCCGGAAAAGAACCGCCATTTCCTCGGCGCTCGCGTGCTCCGACACGGCGTCATAACGCAGCACCTTCTGGTTGACCCAGCCGAGGATCCCGACCGGAATCGCCGGCCAGAGCGGCGGGACGAGCCACAGCGGCAGCGTGACGAGGCCGAGGGCGATCATGCCCAGCAGCGCGATGACGCCGTTCCAGACGCTGCCCGCGGCGCTGCCGCCGCTGCGGCGTGCAAGCTCCGGGTAGCGGCGCGCGACGTGGTCGACCATCGCCTGCATGCCGAAAAGGCCGAGGATCATGAGCGCGGTCAGGTAAACGAGCGGGACGAAGAGCAGGAACATGATCACGTGCGCGACGACGAGCACCCAGTCGCCCGCCTCGACGTGCACGAGGAACACGCCCGAGGACAGCCAGTCCCGCAGGTGCGCGGCGAACCAGAATGCGGTGCGCGTCCAGAGCGCGAAAGCCGCGGCGCCCCAGACGATCAGCGCCACGAGCATCGGCCAGGCGACGAGCCACAGCATGCGCGGATGCAGAAGATTGAGGAAGGCGTATGCCAGCGAGGCGATGACGCGGTTCATGCGGAGCAATTCATCGGCGGATACTTTGCCACAGGCGGGCGAGGCGCTTCACTGAGACTGGCACCGGGGTCTTCAGTTCCTGCGCGAAGAGCGAGACGCGCAGCTCTTCGAGCAGCCAGCCGAATTGCTCGAGCTCGGCGCCTGCGCCCTCGTCGCCGAATTTCGCCCGCGCCGCCGTCTCCCTTCGCCAGGCCTGCTCCAACGGAGCTATTTGCGCGGCGCGCTCCGCGTCGCGGCGCGGGTCGGCGCGCAGCTTGTCCAGGCGCAGCGCGGCCGCCTTGAGGTAGCGCGGGAGGTGCTGCAATCGCTCCCAGGGCGTGCGGGCGAGAAAGCCCGGCGCGAGGAGCCGCGCGCACTGCTGCTTCACTTCCTCGGCGGCCTGCGGGAAGGTCTTTTGCATCGCGGCGACGCGCTTCTGCACCTGTGCGTTCTCGGCCTGGATCGTCGCGGCGAGCCGCTGCATCTCCTGCGCGATGAGATTGAGGCGGCTGCGGCCCTCCTGCACCCGGCGCGCAAATTCGGCCTGGGCAAGCGGCAGGGCGTCCGCGAGGAAAGTCCGGTCGAGGGCCGCCGTGATGATGTCCTCCTTCTGCTGCGCCAGCGCCATATCCCGGGCCAGCGCCTTTTCGATGTCGCGCAGCCGGTCGCGGAAAGCAATCGAAAGGAGCCGGCGCACCCCGGCACGGTGGAGCGCGCGCGCCTTTTCCGGCGAGTCGAAGACCTGCAGCGTGACTCCATCGCCCGCATCGACGAGGGCCGGGTAGCCGACGAGCGTCTGCCCGCCGCGGCCGATCTCCATCACTTCGTCCAGGTCGCCGAAGCTCCAGCTGGCGTATTTCTCCTGAGCCTGTGGCTGGCTTTCGCTTTCAAGAATTCTTTCGGTTTGAATGCCATGAGCTTTCTTGAGCTCGGCGAGATTCCGGCTCATGCCGAGCTGCCGGCCATGCTCGTCGACGACGCGGAAATTCATGTGCAGGTGCGGCGGCGCGGAGTCGGGCCGGAAGGCGTCGGCCGGGACTTCGAGGTTGAGCTCGGCCCGGATATGGCGGGCAAGCGCGCCCGCCAGCGGTGTGTCGGAAGCCGGCACGGCCGCCGTGAAGGCTTGTGCGAACTCGGCCAGCGGCCCGAGCTTGTGGCGCAAGCGCTGCGGCATGCCCTTGGCGAGCGCCTGCACTTTTTCCTTGAGCAGCCCCGGCACCAGCCATTCGCAGCGCGCCGCCGGCACCTGGTTGAGCAGCGCCACCGGCGCGACGAGCGTCACGCCGTCGCGCGGCGTGCCGGGCTCGAAGTGGTATTCGAGCGCGAACGCGTTCGGCCCGACTTTCAGCTCGTGCGGGAAGTTGTCGGTGGTGATCCCGGCTGCCTCGTGCCGCATCAGGTCTTCTCGCCTGAGCTCGAGGAGCCGGGGCTGGGCGCGCTCGGCTTCCTTGCGCCACTTGTCGAAGTCGGCGCCGTTGGTGATGCCCTCGGGCACGCGCGCCTCGTAGAACGCGAAAATCAGCTCGTCGTCGACGAGGATGTCCGGCCGGCGCGACTTGTGCTCGAGGCGCTCGATCTCGCGCACGAGGCGCCGGTTGTGCGCGAAGAAGGGGGCTTTCGTCTCGTAGTCGCCCTCGACGAGCGCCGAGCGCAGGAAGATCTCGCGCGAAAGCCCGGGGTCGATCGGGCCGTAATGCACGCGCCGGTCGGCATAGACCGGCAAGCCGTAGAGCGTCCCGCGCTCGATGGCGACGACCTGCGCGCGCGTCTTTTCCCAGTGCGGCCGCTCCTGGTGGCGCTTGAGGAGGTGCCCGCCGATCTCCTCCAGCCACTTCGGATCGATCGTCGCCACCGTGCGCGCGAAGAGCCGCGTGGTCTCGACGAGCTCCGCGGCCATGATCCATTTGCCGGGCTTTTTAGTGCCCGAGCCGGGATGCACCCAGAACTTGATGCCGCGCGCCCCCGTGTAGTTGCCGTCTTCCTCGTCCTTCATGCCCACGTTCCCGAGGAGGCCGGAGAGCAGCGCCCGGTGCAGCGCCCGATAGCCCTCCGGCTTCTCGAGGTTCGCGCTCGAGACCTTCCATTCCAGGTCGCCCACCGTGTCGCGGAGCTGCGCGAGGACATCCCGCCACTCGCGCATGCGCGCGTAGGAAAGGAAATTCTCCCGGCATTGCCTGCGCGAAGGGCCGTCCGGGAACGCCTTCCACAGCTTGAGGAACGAGACGAAGTCCGAGCGCTCGTCGTCGAACTTCGCATGGCGCTCGTCGGCGGCGGCCGCCTTCTCGAGCGGCCGCTCGCGCGGATCCTGGATCGAGAGCGCCGCCGCGATGACGAGCATCTGCTCGAGGCACCCCTCCTGGCGGGCGGCGACGAGCATGCGCGCGACGCGCGGATCGAGGGGCAGGCGCGCGATCTCGCGCCCGAGCACCGTCAGCTCATTCGCCTCGTTGACGGCGCCGAGCTCCGCGAGCAGCGCGTAGCCGTCCGCCACGGCGCGCGGGCTCGGCGGATCGAGGAACGGAAAGGATTCGACGTGGCCCAGCCCGAGGCTCTGCGCGCGCAGGATCACCGAGGCGAGCGAGGAGCGCAGCACCTCGGGATCCGTATACGGGGGGCGCGCGGCGAACTCCTGCTCGGAATACAGGCGAATGGCGACGCCGTCGGCGAGGCGCCCGCAGCGCCCGGAGCGCTGCGTCGCCGCCGCCTGGGAGATGTTCTCCACGCGCAGCATTTCCACCTTGTTGCGGTAGCTGTAGCGCTTCACGCGCGCGAGGCCGGTGTCGATGACATAGCGGATGCGCGGCACCGTCAGCGAGGTCTCGGCCACGTTGGTCGACAGCACGATGCGCCGGCTGCCGCGCGGATGAAAGACCCGGTCCTGCTCGGCGCTGGAGAGCCGCGAGTAGAGCGGGAGAATTTCCATCCCGGAAATCCGCTTTCGAATCGCCTCCGCGGCTTCGCGGATCTCGCGCTCGCCCGGCAGGAACACGAGGATGTCGCCGGGGCCCTCGCGCGCGAGCTCCTCGACCGCGCCCGCGAGCGCCTCTTCCTCCTCGTCGCGCGTCGTGTCCTCGGCATCGCCCTCGACCGGCCGGTAGCGGATCTCGACCGGGTGCAGGCGCCCCGAGACCTCGATCACCGGCGCGCCGCCGAAATGGCGCGAGAATTTTTCCGCGTCGAGCGTCGCCGAGGCGATGATCAGCTTGAGGTCGTTTCTTTTCTCGAGGAGCTGCCTCAGAAAGCCGAGCAGGAAGTCGATGTTCAGGCTTCTTTCGTGCGCCTCGTCGATAACGATCGTCGAATAGGCGCGCAGCAGGGGATCGGACTGCGTCTCGGCGAGCAGGATGCCGTCGGTCATGAGCTTGATCGCGGTGCGCGGCCCCACCTTGTCGTGGAAGCGCACCTTGTAGCCGACGACGCCGCCGAGCTCGCTCTTCAACTCCTCGGCAATCCTCGCCGCGACCGAGCGCGCCGCGATCCGCCGCGGCTGCGTGTGGCCGATCGCGCCCTTCCCGGCACGTCCCATCTCGAGCAGGATCTTGGGCACCTGGGTGGTCTTGCCCGAGCCGGTCTCGCCGCACACGATGACCGCGGGATGCGCCTCGACCGCGCGCGCGATCTCCTCGCGCTTCGCGTTGATGGGCAGGGCGGGGTCGAAGTGGATCATGGCCCCGCCGCAACGCCGTGCATCGCGGGCTGGTCCAATTTCATGCCGATGTCCACTGGAGCTGTCGCCATGCGCCGACTTGCCCTGCTCTCCGTTGTCCTTGGCGGCCTCGCCGCTTGCACCACGTCACCCTCCAAGCTCGTCGAGCACGGCCAGCGACACGAGTTCGCCGCCGCCACGGCGCCGAAGAAGCTCGCCGACTGCACCGCCGTCAATGCGCGCAGCTTTTCGGAGCACTACACCAGCAGCGTTCGCGAGCTGATCCGGCCCGACAACTACCAGGTGGTCGTCTCCGAGCTGCGCTACGGCTATGAGCCGATCATCGTGGCGCGCACCGCGCCCTCGGCCGCCGGCGCCCAGCTCGTCGTCTTCACCTCCGATCACCTCGACGCCCTGCACACCGCCGACTGGCTCGCGCGCCTGCGCCAGGGCTGCTAGCGGCGTGCCAGCCGCTCGACGTAGCGGGCGACGAGATCGATTTCGAGGTTGACGCGATCGCCCGGCTCGAGGCGGCCGAGCGTGGTGACCTTGAGCGTGTGGGGGATCAGGTTCACCTCGAAGGTTCTTCCGCTCACCCGGTTCACCGTCAGGCTCACGCCGTCGACGCAGATCGAGCCTTTGCGTGCGATGTAGCGCGCCAGCGTCCGGGGCGCCTCGAAGAGGAACTCGCTGCCCTTTCGCTTGAGCAGACGCCCCACCCCGTCCACGTGTCCGGTCACAAGGTGCCCGCCGATCTCGCCGCCCAATCTGAGTGATTTTTCGAGATTCACTGCGAGCGGCCGGTCCAGGCCGGTCGTCACGCGGAGCGTCTCTCGCGAAACGTCGAACCAGAGCTTGCCCTTCGCCCTCTTCACCACCGTGAGGCAGCAGCCCTGCACGCAAACGGAGTCGCCGATGCGCACGTCGCCAAGGGGCAGGCTCCCGGTCGCCACGCGATGCGGGTGGGTCGCCTCGATCTTGCCGACCGCCTGGACGATGCCGGTGAACATCAGACGGGCCTTGCCAGGATGCGGATGTCCTCGCCGACCCGTTCCAGCGCGGAGACCCTCGTCCTGAGTCTTGCTTCCAGGGAAGAAAAGGCGGGAAGAGAAAGCATTCCTTGCGCCTCGTCGCCGAGGAAGCTCGGATTCAGGTAGAGCAGGAACTCGTCGACGCAGCCCTCGCGCACGAGCGATCCGTTCAGGCGGAAGCCGGCCTCGACGTGCAGCTCGTTGATGCCGCGCCGCCCGAGCTCTTCCAGCATGAGCGGCAGCTCGACCTTCTTGTCCTTATTGGGAAGAACGACGTGCTCCGCCGCCGTCGTCCTCGCGGGAGCGGAGCCGGAAAAAATCAGGATATTCCCGCCTTCGAACACCTTCGCCTTCTCCGGGATTTCGTTCCGCCCGTCGACGATCACCTTGAGCGGCTGGCGCGGCGTTTGCACCTCGCGCACGGTAAGGCGCGGATCGTCGGCGTTGACCGTGCCCGCGCCGCTGAGGATCGCGCAGGCGCGCGCGCGCCAGCGATGCCCGTCCTTCCGCGCCTCGGGCCCGGTGATCCACTGGCTGCGCCCATCGGCAAGGGCGGTGCGGCCATCGAGCGTGGCGGCGATCTTCATGCGCACCCACGGGCGGCCCCGCGTCATGCGCGAAAAGAAGCCGATGTTCAGCTCCTTTGCTTCTGCTTCCATCAGGCCGCTCTCGAATTGCACCTTGTTTCCCGCGAGGACTTTCCCGCCGTGCGCCGCCTTGGGATTGGGATCGAGGACGGCGGCCACCACGCGCTTGATTCCGCTTTTGAGGATCAGCTCGGTGCAGGGCGGAGTGCGTCCGTGGTGGCTGCAGGGCTCCAGCGTGACGTACAAGGTTCCGCCCTCGGCTTTTTTCCCCGCGATGGCGAGCACCTCGGCATGCGGCCCCCCGGCCTTCTCGTGCCAGCCTTCGCCGACGACGGTGTCATCCTGGGTGAGCACGGCGCCGACGCGCGGGTTGGGCGTCGCCGTGTAGAGGCCTTTTTCCGCGAGCGCGAGCGCGCGGGCCATCATGGCGCGGTCGAAATCGGAAAACACGGCTACTTCTTGCGGCGCCGGGGGCTTTTGACTTCCTGCACCGCCTCGCGGAAGTCGTCCGGCGTCTCGAAGCTGCGGTAGACGGAAGCAAAGCGGATATAGGCGATCTTGTCGAGCCTGGCGAGCTCGCGCATGACGAGGTCGCCGACGCGGCTCGTCGGGATCTCGCGCTCGCCGAGCGCGCGCAGCTTTTCCTCGATCCGGTCGGCCGCCTCGTCCACCTTGTCGGTGGGGACCGAGCGCTTGCGCAGCGCGAGCATCATGCTGCCGATCAGCTTCTCGCGCTCGAAATCGGTGCGGCCGCCGCCCTTTTTCACCAGGCGCGGCAGGCGCAGCTCGACCTTCTCGTAGGTGGTAAAGCGCTTGTCGCACTTCGGGCACTTGCGCCGGCGGCGGATCACGTTCGTGCCCGGATTGGAGCGCGTGTCCACCACCTGGGTATCCTCGTTCGAGCAGAAGGGGCAGCGCATGCCCGAAAACTACACGTAAACCGGAAACTTCGCGCAGAGCGCCTTGACCTCGCGGGTGACCCGCTGGAGCGTTCCTTCGCCGGTGGGGTCCTCGACGATATCGGCGACCAAGCTGCCCAGACGCTCGGCTTCGCCCTCGCCGAAACCCCGGGTCGTGATCGCCGGCGTTCCGAGGCGGATGCCGGAGGTGACCGTGGGCTTCTGCGGGTCGTTCGGAATCGCGTTCTTGTTCACCGTCATGTGCGCGCGGCCGAGCGCCTCCTCGGCATCCTTGCCGGTGATGTTCTTCGCGCGAAGATCGACCAGCATCAGGTGCGACTCGGTGCGTCCCGAGACGATGCGCAGGCCGCGCCCTTGCAGCGCGCGCGCCATGGCGACGGCGTTCTTCATCACCTGCGCCTGGTAGTCGCGGAATTCGGGCCTGAGCGCCTCCCCGAACGCGACCGCCTTGGCGGCGATCACGTGCATGAGCGGGCCGCCCTGCACGCCCGGAAAGATGGCGGAGTTGAGCGCCTTCTCCTGCTCCGCGCCGGCGAGGATGAGGCCGCCGCGGGGACCGCGCAGCGTCTTGTGCGTGGTCGAGGTGACGACGTCGGCGATGCCGATCGGGCTCGGATAGTGGCCCGTCGCGATGAGTCCCGCGTAGTGGGCGACATCGGCCATGAGGATCGCGTCGACTTCGTCGGCGATGTGGCGCAGCCGCTGCCAGTCGATCTTGAGCGAGTAGGCCGAAGCGCCGGCGACGATGACGCGCGGGTTGTGCTCGAGCGCCAGCTTCTCGCACTCGGCATAGTCGAGTACTTCGTCGGCGTCGAGCCCGTAGGAGATGGCGTGATAGAGCTTGCCGCTCACGTTGACCGCCGCGCCGTGCGTGAGATGGCCGCCGTGCGCGAGCGACATGCCGAGGATCGTGTCGCCGGGCTTGAGGTACGCGAGGTAGGCCGCCTGGTTCGCCTGCGAGCCCGAGTGCGGCTGCACGTTCGCGTACTCGGCGCCAAAGAGCCGCTTCGCGCGCTCGATCGCGACGTGCTCGGCGACATCGACGAAGGCGCAGCCGCCGTAGTAGCGCTTGCCCGGGTAGCCTTCGGCGTATTTGTTGGTGAGGAGCGAGCCCTGCGCCGCGAGCACCGCGGGACTGGCGTAGTTCTCGGAGGCGATCAGCTCGACATGGTCTTCCTGCCGGCGCGCCTCCTGCCGGATCACGTTGCAGATTTCGGGATCGGACTGCTCGAGCGTCTGGGGGGCGAACATGGAGCGCGATTCTAGACGACGAGCGGCGGAGCCAAGTCCGAGGGCTTGTCGATGTCGCGAACGACGCCGGGATCGCCGACCGGGATCTTCACGAGCTTGTCGGCATGCTTCGCGAGGATCCTCTTCGCGCCCTCGTCGCCGGTCAGTTGCTCCATTTCGCTTCTGAAGGACGCTGCAATTCCCACCGGATGCCCCCTGCGCGCCCGGAAGTACGGCGCGACCAGCGCCGCGCCGGCGGTCAGGGCATCGCGTACCGCCTCGATCGAGGAAGGCCGGATAAACGGCATGTCGGCAAGCGCGATCAGATAGGCGTCCGCGATTTCGGATGCTTTTATTCCGCACGCCAGACTTGTGCCCATGCCCTCGTCCGCGCGGTCGCAGACAACGCTGCGAACGCCTTCCGCGGCGAAGGCCTTTTGCAGCTCCTCCGAGCCCGGACGCACCACCGCAACCACCTGCTCGATTTCCTTCCTGAGATGACGAGCCGACTGGATGGCGATCGGCACGCCGTGCGTGAGGCGATGCTGCAGCTTGTCCGAGCCGAAGCGGCTCGCGGAGCCGGCGGCAAGAAGGACCGCCGCGACCTTCAAGTACTTTTTACTTCACAAGCCGAAGGATCGAAGCGCGGGGCGGGTTTCGCCGCCCAGGAGGGCTCGGCTACGCCGTGGCGCACCGCGGTCATCTCGGCGAGGATCGCCACTGCGATCTCGGGCGGGGTCTTGGAGCCCAGATAAAGGCCCACCGGGCCGCGCAGCCGGGCGATCTCGCTCGCCGCGAGCTCGAACTCCTCCAGGCGCTTCCTGCGCGCGTCGTTGTTCTTCTTCGAGCCGATCGCACCGACGTAGAACGCGGGCGACTTGAGCGCCTCCATGAGGGCGAGGTCGTCGAGCTTCGGGTCGTGCGTGAGCGCGACCACGGCGCTGTGCCCGTCCAGGCTCGCGCGCGCGACCACGTCGTCCGGCATGCCGCGATCCAGGTCGATGCCTTTCACGTCCCAGCCGTTCGCGTACTCCTCGCGCGGGTCGATGACGAGCACGTGGTAGTCGAGCATGTGCGCCATCTCGGCGAGGTAGCGCGTGAGCTGGCCGGCGCCGATGAGGATCAGGCGCCAGCGCGGCCCGTGCACGGTGGAAAGCACCTTGCCGTCGAACTCGAGCAGGTCCTTGGGGCTCGCGGGCTCGTGCGTCACCGAGCCCGTCGCCATGTCCAGGCGCCGGTTGACGAGCTGCTGCCGGGAGATCGTCTCGAGGAGCTCGGCGAGGCGGCTTTTTTCGGACACCGGCTCGAGCACGAGCTGCAGCGTGCCGCCGCAAGGCAGTCCCCAGCGCGTCGCCTCTTCGTTGGTCACGCCGTAGGTAATCGCCTGCGGCAGGTCTTTTGCCACCGACTTCGCGCGCACCTTCTCGATCAGGTCGTCCTCGACGCAGCCGCCCGACACGGAGCCCACCACCTGGCCGTCGTCGCGGATGACGACGAGGGCGCCCACCGGCCGCGGCGCGGAGCCCCAGGTCTTGACGATGGTGCCGAGCGTCACGCCATGCCCGGCCTTTCGCCAGGCTTCGGCGCTGCGCACGACTTCGATATCGACGCTATCCATGAGGAAATCTTAACTCAACCCGGCAGCCGCGCCCGCCCTCGCCCGTGCCGACTTCCACCTCGGCGCGGTGCGCGAGCGCGATCTCGCGCACGATCGCGAGACCCAGGCCGCTGCCCGTGCCGGCGGTGCCTGGAATCCGGTAAAAGCGCTCGAGTACCCGCTCCCGCTCCAGGGCCGGAATTCCGGGCCCATCGTCTTCGACCTCCAGATAGGCGTGCCCGTTCCGCACGCCGGTGCGCGCTGTGACGCGACCGCCGGGCGGGGTGTATTCGAGCGCGTTGTGCACCAGATTGACGAACGCCTCGCGCAGCAGCAGCGCGTCGCCGGCCGCCTGCGCCTCGTCGAGCTCGAAGCCGAGGTCGATGTCGCGCGCGAGGGCGCGATGGACCCATTCATCGGCCGCATCCGCGACCAGCGTGCGCAGGTTGAC
>Ga0310813_10001227_pt1 | contig 15522 bp, 15 predicted proteins | sample YN3metagenome_FD_203086 | JGI IMG/M metagenome (GOLD analysis project Ga0310813, IMG submission 203086) | Soil microbial communities from experimental microcosm in Duke University, North Carolina, United States - YN3 | ecosystem: Engineered > Artificial ecosystem > Soil microcosm > Unclassified...
AGCAGGTTGCTCGGCACCTCGAACAGCGCATAACCGATAAAGAACACGCCGGCGCCGAACGCAAACGCGGCATTCGATAGCCCGGTATCGTGCTGCAGCGCCTTTTGCGCAAAGCCGATATTCGCGCGGTCGAGAAACGCGAGCACGTACATCAGCAGCAGGAACGGCAGCAGCCGGCGCATCACCTTGCCGGTCAGCGCGTCGGGTAAAGCGGACGAAGCCCTGTTCATGTCGTCTCCTGAACCGGCCGGTCTTGCGCCGGCGCGGGCTGCCCGCGGCCACGCGGCCGCGGGGTTCGGCGTCGCCGCGAATCAGTAGGTCGCGCGGCCGCCCGACAGATCGAATACCGAGCCGGTGCTGAACGCGCAGTCTTCCGACGCCAGCCACAGAATCATCGATGCGGCCTCTTCAGGCAGCAGGAAGCGGTTCATCGGGATTTTGGACAGCATGTAATCGATATGCTGCTGCGACATCGAATCGAAGATCTCGGTCTTTGCGGCGGCCGGCGTGACAGCGTTGACAAGGATGTTCTTCGTTGCGAGTTCCTTGCCGAGCGACTTGGTCAGGCCGATCAGGCCGGCCTTCGACGCGCTGTAGTGCGACGCGTTCGGGTTGCCTTCCTTGCCCGCCACCGACGCGATGTTGACGATGCGGCCATAGTTCTGCTTCAGCATCACCGGCACGATCGCGCGGCAGGTCAGATACGGGCCGATCAGGTTCACGTCGATCACGCGGCGCCAGACGTCCGGCTCGAGCTCCCACGTGGTGCCGTTGCCGCCAGTGATACCGGCGCAGTTGATCAGCACGTGAATCGCGCCGTGTTCGGCCAGCGTCGCGGCCACCGCCGCGTCGACGGATGCTTCACTGGTCAGTTCGACCGTGACCGCCGATACACTGCCCAGTTCGTCGAGTTCTTTTTTCGAGCGCGCCAGCCGCTCGCCGTCGATGTCCCACAGCGAAACCGCCGCGCCGGAGCGCAGCGCACGCTGCGCGACCGCATAACCGATACCGCGCGCACCGCCGGTGATGACGACGACACGGCCCTCCAGATCGATCTGATTCATATTCGCTCCTGTACGGCGCGCCAGAAGTTGCGCGCGTTTTTATCATTGTTGCCGGCTGGCGGTGCGGTCAACTATATGACGGCAAGCGATACGCGAACAATCCGGGTATTGGATGGGGCGATAGCAAAAGCGGATCGGCACGCCGCGCGTGGCGGCCGGTCGCCGCGTTCGCGGTCTGCGCGATGCGTCTGCCGTCGGCGAGGCCTCATGCCATACTTGCACACCCACTGCTTATGACACCCATGACCGAGACTCCCGCCCCTACCGCCATCGGCTTCAACTTCAACCCGCTCGACCGGCGCTCCGAAAAGCGCGACGACGATGCGTTCATCGCCGGCCTGCGCGACGCCGCCACTGCGCGCTTTCTCGTATTCGACGCCGATGCGCCGCTGCTCAAACGTAACGGCGAGCGGCTCGACCCGTGGTTCTCGGCCGGCGAAGCGGCCGCCTTCGGCGCGCCGCTACAAAGCATTTTTCTAGGCGAAACGGCTGACGGCAGCGGATGCTTCGGCCTCGGCTTCACGCGCAACGAGTCGATCGACGAAGTGCGCTACGCCCGCATCGACGTGCGTTCGATCGCGATGCAAGGCCTGTTCGAAGCCGAGGTGCCCGGCACGCTCGGCATGCTCGGCGAAGCGAAATCGATGCTCGACTGGCACCGCCGGCACGGTTTCTGCGCGAACTGCGGCACCGTCAGCCGCAGCACGGCTGCCGGCTGGCAACGCGTGTGCGATAACTGCGGCACGCGGCACTTTCCGCGTGTCGATCCGGTCGTCATCATGCTGGTGATCGACGGCGAACGCTGTTTGCTCGGCCGTCAGCCGCAATTCGCGGCGGGTATGTACTCGTCGCTGGCGGGTTTTATCGAGCCGGGCGAAACCATCGAAGACGCGGTGCGCCGCGAGGTGTTCGAAGAAGCACACGTGAAGTGTGCACGGGTCGCCTATTTCGCATCGCAGCCGTGGCCGTTTCCTTCGTCGCTGATGATCGGCTGCTTTGCGCGCGCCACCGATTCGGACATCGTGGTGGACAAGAACGAGCTCGAAGACGCGCGCTGGTTTAGCCGTGCCGAAGTGGCGTCGATGCTGGCCGGCACGCACCCGGACGGGCTGAGCGCACCGAAGCCGTATGCGATCGCTCATCATCTACTGAAGGCATACGTCGCGCACGGGCCATCGCTGGCGGACGGTTGAACGCAGCGGCTGCAAAGCCGCGTACCGTCCGGGCACGGCGCGGTCACGCGGCGGTTGCCGACGTTATCCCTGCTTTGCAAGCTGTTGCGCCAGATCGATCAGATCGCGCGCCACGAAATCCCATGACTGTTCCGCGTGCAGATCGGTGGTTTGCGCGGTGCCGTATTCGGTGGGACGCAGCACGAACGCGGTCGTGAGGCCGCAGCTGCGCGCCGCGGCGAGGTCGTTATTGTGAGCGGCCACCATGCACGCTTGCGCAGGCTCCAGCCCGAGAAGCTCAACGGTTTGCGTGTACACCTGCGGCGACGGCTTGTACGCGCGCACCACTTCAGCGCCGAGTATCGTGTCCCACGGCAGTCCCGCGCGTTTGGCCATATCGACCATCAAGCGGATGTTGCCGTTCGACAACGGCGCGATGATGAAATGCTGCTTCAAACGCTGCAGGCCCTCCACCGAATCGGGCCACGGATCGAGGCGATGCCAGCATAGGTTCAGGTCGTCGAGTTCCTGACGCGCGATCGCGGCAGTGTCGACGCCGCACGCCTGCAGCGCTTTTTGCAGATTTTCCCGATGCAGCACGTCGAGCCGTACGTAAGGCCGTCTGCCGCTGCGCACCTCTTCCATGGCCGGCGAATATTCGCGGCGCCACGCGTCGGCCAATTCGAAGGGATCGACATGGCGCGCGTGTCGCGCGAGAAACGGCTGCGCATCGCGCGCCACGCCGTTGCGCCAGTCGACTACCGTACCGAAGACATCGAAAAGAAGCGCCTTGATAGGTGTTTTACCGGTCATTGCGTTGCTCCGCCATGCGTCGTTGGTGTGGTGGCGAGTCTAAACGATCGCGGCGCAAACGGCATGAACGGATGCCGCGTTTCACTGCATCCACCGGCATCTAACCGCGTTGCGCCAGCTAGCGAAAGCCCGTACGCTGCGCAGCCGGCAGCATTTCGTTGCGAATCAGCGCCTGCAGATCTTCACTGCTAGGCCGCGTGCCCCAGTTGCTCGCACCCGCCACCGACGCGATCGCAACCCACGAATGCGGCGGATACCATTCCTGCACGACGGCGCCGTCTTCGCGCAGCACCAGTTGTCCGGTCAGGTCGCTGTATTCGGCAGACACTGTCCTGCCATCTATCCGAACCGTGACGCTGCGGCCGTTGCTGGATTGCTGCTCCTGCACGGACGAGACTTCCTGATCTGCCAGCGAGCGTTCATGCGAGGGTGCCATCAGCGTAGCCTCCTTGTGACGATGTTCGTGGCGGATGCGGGTCTGCACCGATGCGCGCAAGCCGACTGCAGGCATGGCCGATGCGGGTGCGCGACAGCCGCATCCGGGCGGCTTCGTCGCACTATATTGAAGATGCCTCGCGCAGAATGTGTTGTTGTGTAAGTAAATGTAGTCGTCAGCCGTTTGTTTGCCGGCGGCCTCGTCGGTCTCCTTACGCTTTTTTCGGCAATTCGATGCCCGGGAAAATATTGATGACCGCGGAGTCGTCTTCGCCGCCGTGGCCCGCTGTCGATGCCATCATGAACATCTGATGCGCGGCCGCCGAAAGCGGCAGCGGAAACTTCGACGCGCGCGCGGTATCGAGCACCAGCCCGAGATCTTTGACGAAGATGTCAACCGCGGAAAGCGGCGTGTAGTCGCCGGCCAGAATATGCGGCACGCGATTCTCGAACATCCACGAATTGCCGGCGCTGTGCGTGATCACGTCGTACAGCGCGTCCGGGTCGACCCCTTCGCGCAAGCCGAGCGCCATCGCCTCCGCGGCGGCCGCAATATGTACGCCCGCCAGCAGCTGGTTGATGATCTTCACCTTCGAGCCGATGCCGTGCGCGTCGCCGAGGCGATACACCTTGCCGGCAATCGCGGCGAGCACGTCTTCGCAGGCGGCGTACGCCGCGGCCGGGCCCGACGTCATCATCGTCATTTCGCCGGACGCCGCGCGCGCCGCGCCGCCGGAAACCGGCGAGTCGAGCATCAGCAGGCCCGCGGCTGTGACGCGCTTGCCGAGTTCGACCGCAAACGACGGCGACACCGTTGCGCAGGCAAGCACTACGCTGCCCGCCTTCATGGCGCTCACCGCACCCGGCGCATCCGGCGTGCCGAACAGCACCGTCTCGGTCTGCGCCGCATTGACCACCAGCGTCACCACCACCTCGCACTGCGCGCCGAGTTCGGCAGGCGAAGCACAGGCAATCCCGCCTTCGGCCGCAAAAGCTTCGAGCACCGGCGCGCGCACATCGCACGCATGCACGGCAAAACCCGCGCGCAACAGCGAACGCGCGACACCGAGGCCCATCGCGCCAAGACCGATCACGCCTACCTTTCTGGACATATACGTTTCTCTCTGTGGATGGAAGCGCCGGATTCACGCACTCGCGGTCCGGCTATCGGGAAGAACAGGCCGGCATGTAGCGACCGGATGAAAAGCAAACGGAAAAACCGGACCGCTCACGCGCAGTCGTCATCGGCCTGCGTAATCTGCGACAGATACGCGGGCAACGGCGGCTGCTTCATGCGCCGCACAATGTCGAAGCGCAGCATCCAGCGCGTATCGGCTTCGCGGATATGCTCGTGCAGCAGTTCGGCCGCGCGCTGCGGAGCGCCGGCGAGCAGCGCTTCGACGATCTGCAGGTGTTCGGTAAACGCATCGTTGATCAGTTGCGTCGGGATCTGCAGATACGGGTCGCTCAGATAACGGGTCGGCACGAACAGCACATGGGTGCGCGCCAGCGCGACCGTGATCTCCTTGTTCGGGCAGTGCGCGAGCAGATCGATATGCAGATCGGTTTCGGCCTCGTCCATTTCGGCGGCGCCGCGCTGGTTGGCGGCGATCTGCGCGGCGAGCTTGTCGCGCACCGCCTGCAACCACGCGCGCGGCACGTGCGGCGCCGCATGCAGCAGCGCGGCCGGCTCGAGCAGACGGCGCATCTCGAACAGATGGCCGATGCGCTCCGCGGTGACCTGCTCGGCCACCCAATGGCCGCCGCGGTCTTTCGACAGCGTGCCGACGCTGTGCATGCGCGCCATCACGCCGCGCGCGACGGTGCGGCTCACGTCGAAGTGCTGCGCGAGCCGCTCTTCGGTAATACGCACCGAGCCGAACAGCACGCGCGTGCACAGTTCGCGTTCGACCGCCGCATACATGCGCTGCCATTGCGGCGCGCTGGCGAGCTCGACCTTGTCGAGCACCGCGATCTTGCCGGCCGCGCCCTCCTCGGCATGACCGGCCACGCGGTAGCCGCGCCCTTCGCTTTCGACGAGGAACTTGTCCGCGCACAAGGCGGCGAGCGCGATGCGGGCCGGCGAACGGCCGATGCTGAACGATTTCGCGACCTGCGCCTCGAGCAGCTTCGCGCCCGGCGCGATGCGGCCGTCTTCGATCATGTCGCGCAGCAGCTCGTAGGTGCGCTGCTGGATCGTTCCGGCGGCGTCGGGTTCGGGCGCGGCGCCGAGGGTGGAAATGTCGGACAGCTGGCTCATGTGGAATAAGCGGGAGTAAGCGCGGTTGGGCGTCGTCGGGTAGCCTGTAAACGATACTCCGGCGGGTACGCCGCGTACAGCATCCGGGTGCGGCTTGGGCCGCGGAATGAGTGAAAACGCGAGCGGCAAACTCGCGGGGAAAACGCCGGGCCGGGATCCGGGCGCAACGTGTCGCGCTATCCGATGAAACGTCCGATCGCGTCGTTCAGCTGCCGCGCCGCCGCCGGGTCCGCTTCGGAAGCCATCAGGTGGCCGCTGTCGAACGGCAATTGCAGCAGCGTGCAGCCGGGAATCTGCTGCGCGGCCCAGATACCGTCTTCGACAGGGTTGTAAAGATCGACGCGCGGCACGCCGATCAGCGTGCGCGCGGTGATCGACGCCAGCGCGCGCGCCGTGTCGCCGGCGAAGCCCGGCGTGTGTCCGACGTCGTGTGCGTCATAGGCCCACGACTGCCAGCTCCAGTCGAGCGGATCGCATCGTTGCGCGTGCCACCATTGCGTGCGGTGCGCGAGCCAGTCCGGCACGCTGTGCGCGGACCCGATATCGACTGCGAAGCGCTGCGGTGTGCGCATCGCAAACACATGCATCACCGCCACCCATGCGGACCAGTCGAGCGTGCCGTCGGCAGCGCGCGGCGCGTTGGCGAGCGCGAGACGACCCGCATGGTTGAGCGCCTGCGACCACGGCGCGGTCTTTGCCATCGGTGTCAGCGCAACGATGTGCGACATCGAGCGCGGATACAGCACGCCCCACTGTAGCGCCTGCATGCCGCCCATCGAAGCACCTGCCACCGCATGCAGCGCATCCACGCGCAGATGCTCGAGCAGGCGCTTCTGGCTGTGCACCATATCGCGAATCGTGAAGCGCGGAAAGCGCTCGCCGGGCTGCGTCGCCGAGTTCGACGGCGAACTGGACAAGCCGTTGCCAAGCGCATCGATCACCACCACGGTCACGCGCGCGGGATCGAACGCGCGTGCCGCGCCGATCAGGAAATCGAGCCGGTGATGCGTGCTGCCGATCGCGCATAACCCGAGAATCACGGGCTTTGCACGATCCTCGAGATCTCCGTGCACGACGTACGACACCAGCAGATCGTCGATCTGCTCGCCCGATTCCAGCTCGAAACGGCCCAGCGTCGCACTCCGGTGCGGCGCGTCGATCCAGCCCGGCTGCAGTGGCGGATGGCGCATCGTCAGAACTCGATCACGGCGCGTAGGTCGTCGCCCGCCGCGAGGCGCGCGAGACCCGCATTGACGTCGGCGAGCCCAATGGTCGACGTCACGTATTCGTCGAGCTTCAGCCTGCCGGCGAGGTACGCGTCGGCCAGCGCCGGAAAATCGCGCGCCGGCTGCGCGCCGCCGTAGCTCGACCGCACGATGCGTTTCTCGCCCATCAGCGCACCCCAGCGGAACGACATTTCGTCTTCGGCCGGCAGCTTGCCGAGCCACACCACTTGTCCGCCCGGCCGCACGAGTTCGACACTCGCGCGCAACGCGGCGGCGTTGCCGGCCGCTTCGAACACATAGTCGGCACCGCGTGCGCCGGTCAGCTCCGCATGCGCGCCGGCCAGCGTCGCATCGGCGCGAAGCGTATGCGTCGCGCCGAGCGCCGCGGCCAGTTCGAGCCTGGCACGCTGGCGGTCGATCGCAATCACGCGCGCCGCGCCCGCCAGATGCGCGCCCTGCACGGCCGACAAACCGACCGCGCCGCAACCGATCACCGTGACCGTCGCGCCCGCTTCGACCTGCGCGACATTCGTCACCGCACCGATGCCCGTCATGACGCCGCAGCCGATCAGGCACGCGCGATTGAACGGCATGTCGCGCGGCACGCGCACCGCGCACGCCTCGCTGACCACGCACAGTTCGGCGAAACTGCCCGAATACATCAGCTGATGCACTGGCTCGCCGCGCCGCATCAACCGCGGCGAGCCGTCGAAGTGAAACGACCGCGCCGCACGCTCGCGATACGGCTGGCACAGAATGTTCTGCTGGCGCCGGCAGTAAAAGCAGGCGTTGCAATGCGGATTCCACGACGTCACCACGTGATCGCCCAGCGCCACGCGCGTCACGCCCTTGCCGACCCATTCGACCACACCCGCCGCCTCATGCCCCGGCACCATCGGCAGCGGCGTGCGCAAATCGCCGCGCACCGCTTCGAGGTCGGTGTGGCACAAACTGGTTGCGCGCACACGCACCACCACGTCGGTGTCCGCGAGGCCGGTCAGATCGAGCGACTCGATACGAAGCGGCCCGCCTGCTTCGTACAGCACGGCTGCATTGAAAGACAAAGTCGGTTCCGTAATGGTGAGTTCAGGGTAACGTCATGCGTTAGCGCTGCTGCGCTGCGCCTTTGTACAGGATGTTCAGGTTGCGCTCGCCGATTTTCTGATGCAGCGCGACGAACGCCGGATCGAGTTCCGCGGCGGGTGCCGGTTCGTGCTCGAACGTATTGAACGTATCGACGCCGCGCACCAGGGTCGCGCTATCGTCGCCTTCGAGCTGCTGCACGTAGGTCGGAATGTAGCGGATCGCGTAGCCGATGCGGCGCTCCGCCGATGCGTTCGGTGGCGAGCCGTGCACGATGCGCACGTGGTGCAGCGACATCTCGCCCGGCTCCAGTTCGATCGATACGGCCTGCGCCTCGTCGACTTCGACCGCCACTTCCTGGCCGCGCGTCAGCAGATTGTGTTCGGAGAAGGTGTCGCGATGCGGAATCTGATCGAGCAGGTGCGTGCCCGGAATCACCTGCATCGCGCCGTTCGAGCGGTTGCTTGCGGACAGCGCAACCCATGCGGTCACCACGTCCGGCTTCGACAGGCCCCAATACGTCGAGTCCTGATGCCACGACACGTAGGCCGGATCGTGGCCGTTCTTGATAAAGAAGCTGCTCGCCCACGCCAGCAGGTTTTCGCCGTACAGGTCTTCGATCGCATTCACCACCGCGTCGCTGCGCACCAGCTGGTTAAGCCACGGAAACAGCAAATGGCTTTTCACGTTCAGCGCTTTCTTCTTCAGCGGGCTGTCCGAATGCTCGAAATCTTCGAGACGTTTGCGCAGTTCGAGCGCCTGCTGCGTCGACATCACGCGGATCGGCGCGACGTAGCCGTGTTTGTGGAAATGCTCGATCTGTTGTGCAGACAAGGACTTCGGCATGCCATTTCCTCCATGAATAAGCTGTTTTTGCGTGGGCTGCGCTCAGGCTGCGGCGTGTACGGTCAGCGGCGCGGCTGGGGCGCTGGTTGCCACGCTCGTTGCCACGCTCGTTGCCGCGCTTGCTGAGGATGTCGCTGCGGTTGCGGCCGCCTGCATCGCGTCATACGTCGCCGGCCGAAAACCGCCGTCAACCAGCGCGCGACCATCGACATTGCGCACGTCGGTGATCCCGCACAGCGCCATCGTCGTATCGAGTTCGCTGCGGATAATCTCGAGCGCGCGCGTCACGCCCGCTTCGCCGGCCGCGCCGAGCCCGTATAGAAACGCGCGGCCGATATACACCGCATGCGCGCCGCACGCGAGCGCCTTCAGCACGTCCTGGCCGCTGCGAATGCCGCTGTCCATATGCAGCTCGATGTCGCCCTGCACCGCCGCGGCAATGCGCGGCAGCATCGAAATGGTCGAGGGTGCGCCGTCCAGCTGACGGCCGCCGTGATTCGACACGATCAGCGCATCGGCACCGCAGCGCGCCGCGATTTTCGCGTCCTCCGGATCGAGAATGCCCTTCAGGATCAGTTTGCCGCGCCAGTGCTTGCGCACCCAGTCGATATCTTTCCACGTGAGCGTCGGGTCGAACTGGTTCTTCGCCCACTCCGCCATCGACGCAATGCCGTCGACACCCGGCGCGTGGCCGACGATATTGCCGAACGTGTGCCGCGACGTGCGCAGCATGCCGGCACACCAAGCCGGATAGCGCGCCAGATGCGCCAGATTGCGCAGCGTCAGCTTCGGCGGCGTCGACAGGCCGTTGCGCAGATCCTTGTGCCGCTGCCCCTGAATCTGCAGATCGAGTGTCAGCACCAGCGCCGAACAGCCGGCCAGTTCCGCGCGGCGAATCAGGTCCGCGATGAACACACGGTCTTTCATCATGTACAGCTGAAACCAGAACGGCCGCTGCGTGTGCGCTGCGACGTCTTCGATCGAGCAGACGCTGACCGTCGACAGCGTGAACGGCACGTTGAAGCGTGCCGCCGCGCGCGCCGCGAGAATCTCTCCGTCCGCGTGCTGCATGCCGGCAATGCCGGTCGGCGCGAGTGCGACCGGCATCGACACCGGCTCACCGATCATCGTCGTCGCGAGATTGCGGCGGCTGAAATCGACCGCCACGCGCTGGCGAAACTTCAGCTGCGCGAAGTCGTCCGAATTGGCGCGATAGGTCGATTCGCTCCATGAGCCGGCATCGACGTACTCGTAGAACATCTTCGGCACGCGGCGCTTTGCGCGTACGCGCAGTTCTTCGATGGTGGCGAAATGGGTCATCGTGGCTGGGTGAGATGGATCAACGCGATAAGTATTCGCAGGCAGAAGCGCCGTTCAGGCGATGCCAGGCTCGAACTGCACCTGGCGCTTCGGCGCGTGCACGCACAGCGCCACCAGCAGCGCACCGGCCAGCGCAATCGCGCCGGTCAGCAGGAACGCACTGCGGAAGTTGCCGGACCACTGCACCAGAAAACCGGTGAGCGCCGGTGCGACGATACCGGCCAGATTGGCGATGAAGTGCACAAAGCCGCCGATCGCGCCGACCCGATCCTTCTCAACGGTGTCCAACACGATCGCAAAGTAGGTGTTGTACGACGCGTACATGAAGAACACGCCGATCGCCATCAAGGTCACGGCGCTGGTCAGTTCGGTCACCGTGCCGGTCAGCGCGATGCATACCGCACCAGCGCCGAGACTGGCGATCAGCACGACCTTGCGCGCGAAGATCGCGCGGCCGGTCTTGCGGAACAGCCAGTCGCACACGAGGCCACCGACGATCAGCCCGCTCGCGCCGACTGCCCACGGAATCACGCTGACCACCGCCATCTTCTGGATGCTCAGGTGATGCGCGGTGGTCAGATAGGTCGGGAACCACGACAGGAAAAAGTACAGGATGTACGCGTAGCCGAAGAACGCGAACGCGGTGGCGAGAATCGCCGGGCGCAGCAAGTATTCGCGCAGCGGTGTGGCGGTATGCGCGCTGTGCAGCGTGTATGGCACAGGAGTTTCACGCACCGTGCGCACCGCGGCGCGCGTCGCACCAGACATTGCAGCCTGCTGCGTCCGTTGCACGCCTGGCGCGGCGGCGCGCTCTTCATGCGCATCCGGCTCGACCGACGGCTTGTCCCTCGCGAGCATCAGCCATGCGACCACCCACAGCACACCGACCGCGGAGATGATCACGAACGACATGCGCCAGCCCGCGCTGACCGCGATAAAGCCGACCACCGGCCCCGCCAGCGCCGCGCCGAGCGACTGCCCCGAGTTTGCGATACCGATCGCGCTGGCCTGCTGCCGGCGCGGAAACCAGTTCGACACGAGCTTGTTGATGTTCGCGCAGAACGGCCCCTCGCCCATGCCGAAGATCACGCGCACCACCAGCAGGCTCGCAATCCCGACCGTCGCCGCGGTCAAACCGCAGAACAGTGACCAGACCAGCATCGACACGGTCAGCACGCGCTTCGGGCCGAAACGGTCCGCCGAATAGCCGCCGACGAAACAGAACAGCGCGTAGCCGACGAAGAAGCTGCTGAACACGATGCCCAGTTGCGCCGGATCGAGGTTCAATTCCTTCGTGATCAGCGGCGCGGTAATCGACAATGCGGCGCGATCCAGGTAACTGATCGCACCGCCGACGAACAGCAGCCACACCAGCGTCCAGCGTGTGCGCGTCTCCATCTGCATGGATGTCTCCTTGGTTTTTGTCTGCTGTGTCGTCGGATGCAAGGAGGCGGCCAGGTGCGTGCCCCACCAAAACGTTCAATGCATCCAATGTACATTCAGCGTAGTGACGCGCGCTGGCTGTGTCAACTGCTACGTGGGTAGGTGTAAACCTTGACGAGCAAAGCCGGCGCTCAGCTGCTCATGTACCAGCCGCCATTGACGTTGATCGTCTGACCGTTCAGATAGCCGTTTTCGGCGAGCAGCACGGCCACCTGCGCGACTTCGTCCGCCGTGCCGAAGCGGCCGACCGGTATCGTGTCGCGCCGGATGTTCGGATTGCCGGCGATCATGTCGGTCTCGATCAGCGCCGGCGCGATCGCGTTCGACGTGACGCCGGTCTTCGCGAGCAGCATTGCGTAGCCATGCGCGAGTCCGATCATGCCGGCCTTCGACGCCGCATAGTGCGGCCCGATCACGCCGCCGAGCTGGGCGGCCACCGACGACACCATGATCAATCGCCCCCAGCCGCGCGCCACCATGCCCGGCGCGAGCGCCTGCGTCACGAGAAATGCCGAAGTCAGATTGGTCGCGAGGGTCGCGTTCCAGTCGTCGGCGTCGAGTTGCTGCCACGGCTTGGGCGTCGCCACGCCGGCATTATTGACAAGGATGTCAATCTGGCCGAGCGAGCGGTTCGCCGCATCGACCATCTGCGCGATGCTCGCCGCGTCGCGCACGTCGGCCTGAAGTGCCACGGCGCTGCCGCCGCCCGCCTCGATCTGCGCGACCGCTTCGCGCGCCGACGCTTCGTCTTGCCGATACGTAAGCGCGACCCGCACGCCGAGTTTCGCGTACGCCAAGGCGATCGCCTTGCCGATGCCTCTGCTGCCGCCGGTGATCAGTGCACGCTTTGCTGCCAGTTCCGTCATTGCAAGCCTCCGCTTCGATATGTCAAGCACGGTGCGCGTGATGCGCGGGATGGACGGTGAGAAACCGCGCGGGTGATGGAGTTCCCGCTGCATCGCTGGCGTCTACGCGGTGCGCGAAAGCCGCCGCGGCGCGCGTGGCTTGATAGACTGGCGGCTTGAAAAAACGATGGAAACAATGCGTGAGCATCGGTGAATATTACAAGCGGCTCGATTTGCCAGAGACCGCATCGCCCGACGAGATCAAGCGAGCTTATCGCCGCCTGAGAGCGAAGTATCACCCCGATCTGAACAAGGGCCGCGAAGCGAGCGTCGAACCGGTTTTCAAGCGCATTCAGGAAGCATTCGAAGTGCTGACCGGCACGCGCGCCGCAGCGCCGGGTGCATCGACGGGCGCCGCCGCGCAAGGTCGCGGCCGCCCGGCAGGCGCGCGGCAAGGGCATGCGGCGCATGCACAAAGCCATCCGCAAAACGGTGCGCAAAAAGGTTCGCAAGCCGGTGCGCAAGCGCATTCACGCGACGCGTACGCGGGGCACAGCGCGTGGGCCGCGGCGGGACGCCGGCGCACTTCGGATACGGCGGACACGGCCATTCCGACCCGTGGCGCCAACCGGCACGACAAGCTGTACGTGCCGCTCGAAGTTGCGCTGAACGGCGGCACGGTACCAAGCAGTTACCAGATAACTGTGCCGTGCCGTCAGTGTGGGGGCGCGAGTGCGCGCTGGCATGCGGCACCCTGCGATGCCTGCGGCGGGCAAGGCCGCACGGCCGACGAGGCGCCGTGTGCCGCATGCGCGGGCAGCGGACGCGCGAGCCGCATCCGCTGCGGCGCCTGTCAAGGCACCGGCAGCGAAAGCCATTGGCACACCGACAATATCGCCGTACCGCGTGGCGCATGGGACGGCCAGCAGTTGACCGTTACCGGCGGCGGCTTGCCCGGCATGCATGGCGGACCGTCCGGCGACGCGATTCTTGCCGTGGTGATTCTGTGCGGCGCCGATTTCCAGCGCGACGGGCTGCATTTGAGCGGTACGCTGCAACTCGATTTCGTCACGGCGACGCTCGGCGGTCCGTTTGCGACACGCATGCTCGACCGCGAACTGCTGATCGACGTGCCGCCCAATTGCGCACAAGGCAGCGTAATCCGTCTGCCAGGTCACGGGCTATCCGATGCGTCGGGCAATCAGGGCGAACTGCGGCTGCAGGTGACGCTTGCGATGCCGGCCTACGCCGCGCAGCTGACCGCTGAAGAGCGGGCGCAGTTGCGCCAGATCTTCGCGGATGCGGCGCGCCGCGGTGAATGATCGGGGGTGCTTCCCGAAGTGTCGTTGTCTGGCTGGGCCGGCCGAACCAGCGTCACGCTACGGCTGCCCACGCGCCGCCGCAACCAGATCCACCAGCGCAGTCGCGCCGCGCCGCCACGCCACATCGGTATTGCCGCGAATGTCGACCGAACGTTGAAACACCGTCTGCCCGGAGCGCACGTCTTCGATACGCAGATTGATGTTCAGGATCAGATTGCTGATCTTCTGCACCCAGCACACGCCGACCTTGTCGACCCCCAGCTTGCGGCCGACGTCGAGTTCGCAGCCATTGCAGGCGTTCAGATTCTGCGTGGCCGCCAGGCTGGCGATCAGCTCGCGCGCCGGCGCATTGTCGGCCACGCGGTACAGCGCATGCTCATGCAGTTGCGCGCGCAACGTATCGCTGACCATCGCGGCGCGTGCCAGCTGGGCGCGCGTGAGCTCGGCATCGTTGTATGCGGCATTGTCGTCGAGCAACGCGCAGTCGAGCAGCGCGATCGATGGCTGAGGCTGTGCGGCGGCCGGCGCTTCTGCGAGAGCGAATGCCAGCGAGAATACACACGCCGCCGACATGATCCGTACCGCGAACGCGCCGCGCACCGCCACGCCGCAGCGCCATGTATTCGCGCACGTCGCTGCGCGCTGCGCCCAGCCATTACGTCGCAAAAGCGTCATCGTTGACGGCTCCGTCAGGCACGAACCTGCATTTAGCCTCCCTGATCGCGCGGCGTCAACCGATCCGCGCTATTCTTGATGGATGCGCGGCGCGACACCCGCACAACTGGCGCGCGGTCCCGCCCATCGCCGCCGGCCACTGCCGCACGCCGACGCGCCATGCCCCCACTTCGAGGAATTCACCGCCATGACCGACAACCCGAATCCGCCGCAATCGCACGAGCCCGACGCGCAAATCGATCCACAGCTGATCGAACTGGCGCATGAGGTCTTCGAACTGGCGCGGCGCGGCGACGCCGCAATGCTGGCGCGTGTCATCGAAAAGGGGGTGCCGCCGAATCTGCGCAACGAAAAGGGCGATACGCTCGTGATGCTCGCGAGCTACTACGGCCACGAAGATGCGGTGCGCACGCTGCTCGAGCGCGGCGCCGACCCGAACGTGCGCAACAACAACGGCCAGACGCCGATCGCCGGCGCTGCGTTCAAGGGCTTCAGGCCGATCATCGAGATCCTGCTAGATCACGGCGCGGACGTCGAAGGTGCATCGCCAGACGGACGCACCGCGTTGATGGTGGCCGCGATGTTCAATCGCACCGATATCGTCGAGCTGCTGATCGCGCGCGGCGCGAATCCGCAGGCGCGCGATGCGGGCGGTCATTCGGCGGCGGACGCCGCGGCTCATATGGGCGCGGCGGATACTGCGGCGCAATTGTCGAAGCCGCGCGCGTGATCGATATGCGGTGGCTCGACATGCATGCGCCGGGCGCGAACCTTCACGCGCCGACGCATCGTGCCTGACGCGCCGCGCTAGCCACTCGCCATCGAGTCGCGCACTCGACGGTTCGCATTGCGCGACACACGCATCGCCATAACAAATGCAGCGGCAGAGACAAGCGAGACTGCAAGCACGGTCCATTCGACTGCAACATAGCTGTGCGCCACTGCCCAGATGGTTGCCGCGGAAATCGGTGCGATTCCCTTCGCGATGTTCGACGGCATCGACAACAGGCCGCTGACC
>Ga0310813_10001228_pt1 | contig 15521 bp, 14 predicted proteins | sample YN3metagenome_FD_203086 | JGI IMG/M metagenome (GOLD analysis project Ga0310813, IMG submission 203086) | Soil microbial communities from experimental microcosm in Duke University, North Carolina, United States - YN3 | ecosystem: Engineered > Artificial ecosystem > Soil microcosm > Unclassified...
AGCCCAGCCCGAGGCGGCTCGCCTCGGTGAACAGCGGCGCCGTCTCGTTCGACGGCATCTCGCGCTCGAAGAAGGAATCGATCTCCGCCTGGTCGGTCATCCACCAGCGCGGAAAGAACGTGGTCAGCGTGAGCTCGGGAAACACGACGAGCTCGCATCCCATGCGCTTGCCCTCGCGCAGATGTGCGATCAGCCGCTCGACCACGTCGCGCCGCGAATGGCCGCGCTGGATCGGGCCCATCTGGGCGGCGCCCACCGTCAGAGTCCGGGACATCGAACCTCCCCGTCCCACTATGCCGTGGCGCAGAGATCGATCCAAGCCGCGGCGTGTGTTCGGCTTTTCCGCTTGAAAGCAATTTACGGTTGCGGTGTTGTGGGCATTGTCTTCGGGGGAGGGCAGGAATGCTGGGTCGCCTGGCGGGCATCGTCGCCGCCGCCATGCTGCTGGCAGGATGCGGCAGCACGATCTTTACCGAACTCGTCCGGCCGCCCGGCAAGGACAGGGGCTATTTCCAGACCTGCCTGCGCAACAACGGCTTCCTGCCGGGCGACTTCAGCGTCGCGGCGGTCGCCCAGCGCCTGCGCGAAGGCGTGATCTATCCTGAGGTCTGGCCCGACGCCATGCCTGCCAATGCCCCGTTCGGCGTGGCCGACGAACGGATGCTGATCGGCGAGCTCTCCGCCCGGCCGGGCTACGTCAACCTGTTCCTCGATTGCTATGTCGCAAAGGTCGACCAGGCCGACATCCAGGGCCGGCTGCTGCGCGGGCAGATCCTGACGACCTTGCTCGCGCAATACGCGTCGGCCAGTCTGATCGCCAAAGAAAAGGCGACCAAGTCAGACGATGCGGCGACCATCATGGCGCACATCCGGCGCGCCGAAATCCTTCTCATCTCGCTCAGCCCGGAGGCGCTGACCGCAATCTACGGACTGAAGCGGGACACCGCCGGCGACGCCAGGCTCTACGACATGACGCTGAGACTGTTGCCGAACTTCCGCAACGCGCAGCGCGTTGCGGCAGTCTTCGATATCGGCATCGACATCGCCCGTGTCGATGGCCGCTTCATCGCCGGCGCCGCCGGGAACCTGTTCGAGGTCGTGTCGGGCGCGGTGTCGGGCGGCCCGTTCAATCCCTCGCTGGTGCCGAAACTCAATGAATTGTTCGCCGCGGCGGTGGTCGGCCTGCAACTCGCGGCGCAGAGCGAGCTCTATGGCGGAGCCTTCATCCGCGATGCCCAGCTTTCGCTGCTCGATATCCCGCTGCCGCTGCGCGGATCGCCGCCGGAAAATCCGGTCGGCGAGGTGTGGCAAGCCTGGCTGGCGCGCATCAACGCCGCCTGCGATTCGCTGAGGGGCGCGGCGGGCGACACCAACCTGCCCTGCCAGCCGTCGACGATCGACATGGTGAACTTCCTCAAGCGCGAATATCCAACCCACCCCTACTTGCCGGCGCTCAAGGACAAGGCCGCGGCCGAGGTGAGGAAGTAGACGTCGCTACGGCCCCGCCCGCTTCACGTCGTTGGTGAACTCGGCCGACGCAAACGTGCCGCCCTGGAACAGGTCGCCGACCGGATCGGGGCCGATCTTATTCTGCTCGGCCTCGGCATGCGCGCGGTGGTCCTCGGCCTTGCCGACGGGCTTGTAGCCGAGCGCCCGCGCGCGCGAGTTGTCCCACCACGAGGCGGCGTTGTCCGACGCGCCGTACAGGATCTCGAAGCGTATGTCGGGATGCTCGAGGCCGATCCGGAAGAGCTGCACGAGATCCTCGGGCGAGATCCAGATCGAGAGGCGCCGCACGTCGAGCGGCCGCGGGCCGACATTGCCGATGCGCAGGCAGGTCACCGCCATGCCGTGCTTGTCGGCATAGAGCGCGCCCAAGGCCTCGCCGAACGCCTTGCTGACGCCGTAGCGGCTGTCCGGCCGCACCGTCACATGGGCGCCGATCTTGCGCTTGCGCGGATAGAAGCCGACGGCGTGGTTGGACGAGGCGAAAATCACGCGCTCGACGCCGGCCTTGCGCGCCTCCTCGAAGAGGTTGTAGCAGCCGATGATGTTGGCGTTGAGGATCTGGTCCCAGCTGCCCTCGGTCGAATGGCCGCCGAGATGGATGACGCTGTGGGCGCCTTTGAGCAGCGCGGCCACCTGCTTGGGCCTGGTGAGGTCGGCCTTCACGAAGGTCTCGCGGGCCTTCAGTTTCGGGGGCTCGACCCGGTCGCTCAGCACCAGGCCGGGATAGAGCCCGGCGAGCAGCGGCCGCGTCATGGTGCCGATGCCGCCCGCGGCGCCGGTGAAGACGATGCGGCGTGACGTATCGAGGGTCATTGGCTTGGATCCTTCTGCCGGCTTGCGATGGTGCGCGGTCGCACTCTACCGTGCGGCATGATTCGCCGCGCCCGTCCCGAAGATCATGCTCGCGTCACCGAGATCCGCAACAGCGTGACCGAGAACGTGCTGAGCGATCCCAGTCGCGTGACCGTCGAGATGTACAAGTGGTTCGAGCAGAATCCCGGCATCTGGCTGTGGGAGGAGGATGGCCGCATCCTGGGCTTCTCGGCGGCCGACACGCGCGACGGCACGATCTGGGCCTTGTTCATGGATTCTGCTCACGAGGGGCGCGGGATCGGCCGCAAGCTGTTTGCAAAGGCGTGCGAGGTGCTGCGGCAGGCCGGCCACCGCAGCGCGTCGCTCACCACCCAGCCCGGCAGCCGCGCCGACCGCTTCTACCAGAAGGCCGGCTGGAAGGTGATCGGTACCAGCGAGCGCGGCGAGCGGATCTTTCACGGCACGCTGGCCGCATCCGCAAACCGCGGAAAACGGTCGGGAGCCGTCAGCGCTCGGCGAGCTCGAGCACGAGGTTGAGCAGCAGCTCGGCGCCGGCCACGAGGTCGGCCGCCTCGGTGTGCTCCTTGACGTTGTGGCTGAGACCCGCGACCGAGGGCACGAAGATCATCGCGGTCGGGCAGATGCGCTGCATCATCTGCGCGTCGTGGCCCGCGCCCGAGGGCATGCGGCGCGTGCTGAGGCCGAGCGCCCTGGCGTGATGCTCGACCCGGTCGACGAGGCCCGCGTCGAAGATCACCGGCTCGAAGCGCGCGAGCACCTTGGCCTCGACCTCGACCCGCTCGGCCGCCGCAACCTCGGCGATGTGCGCCGCGACCTTCGCTTCGGCCTGCTGGAGCTTCGCCTCGTCGGTGTTGCGCAGGTCGACGGTGAAGACCGCCCGGTTGGGCACGACGTTGATCAGGTTGGGCCGTAGCGTCAGCGCGCCGACGGTCGCCACCTGATGGCCGCCCATCTCCCAGGCTGTTTTGCGCGCGAACAGGTTGACCGAGGCGGCGAGATAGCCCGCGTCGCGGCGCAGCCGCATCGGCGTCGTGCCGGCGTGGTTGGAGACGCCGGTGACGGTGTACTCGGTCCACGAGATGCCCTGCACGCTCTCGACCACGCCGATCCGGACGTTCTCCTCGTCGAGGATCGGGCCCTGCTCGATATGCAATTCGAGGAAGGCGTGCGGCTTGAGCGCTCCCGGTCTGGCGCTGCCGAGGTAGCCGATGCGGCGCAGCTCGTCGCCGACCGCGACGCCGTCCTTGTCGGCGGCGGCATAGGCCTCGTTGAGGCCGAGGCCGCCGGCATAGACCAGGCTGCCCAGCATGTCGGGCTGGAAGCGCGCGCCCTCCTCGTTGGTGAAGAAGACGACCGCGATCGGCCGGCGCGTCGTGACGTTGGCCTCGTTCAGCGCACGCACAACCTCGAGCCCCGCGAGCACGCCGTAGTTGCCGTCGTAGCGGCCGCCGGTGCGCACGGTGTCGATATGGCTGCCGGTCATGACGGGGGCGAGGTTCTCGCGTCCGGCGCGCAGGCCGATCACGTTGCCGATGGCATCGATGTGCACTTCGAGGCCGAGCGCCTTCATCCAGCCGACCACGAGGTCGCGGCCCGCCTTGTCCTCGTCGGTGAGGGCCAGCCGCGCGCAGCCGCCGCCCTCGATCGCGCCCACGCGGGCCAGCTGGTCCAGGGTGGCCAAAAGATGGCGGTCGGAAAGTCGTGGTGTCATCGGAGGTTCACCCTATCACGCCCCGGTGATCCAGCTTGTGATCCGGATTGGCTTGCCAGAACGTACCCGCGGGGTCACTTAAGGCGCTGACCATGGCTCGTTTCCTCGCTTTCCTGCTCGCCGTTCTCGTCGCCGGACCTGCGTTCGCGCAGTCGTCCGTGGTCACGACCGAGAACGTGCGCGCCGAGCTGGTTTCCGAGGTTTCCGAGGTGAAGGCCGGCGAGCCGTTCTGGGTCGGCCTGCACCTCACGATCCGGCCGAAGTGGCACACCTACTGGAAGAACCCCGGCGACTCGGGCCTGCCGACCGAGATCACTTGGAAGCTGCCGGCCGGCGCCAAGGCGGAGCCGATCGTCTGGCCGGCGCCGACTCTCTTCGACATCGGCGGCGTCATCAACTACGGCTACCACGACGACGTGATGCTGCTGGCCCGCATCACGCCGCCGGCCGACGCCAGCGGACCGCTCGCCTTGAACGCCGATGCCAACTGGCTGGTGTGCGAGGACGTGTGCGTCCCCGAGGACGGCAAGTTCGCGCTCAGCCTGCCGGTCGGGCCGGCGGCCAAGCCGGCCGACGGCGATACGCGCGCGCTGTTCGACCGGACGCGCCGCACGGTGCCGATGGAGAGCCCGTGGCCCGCCCGCTTCGGGCTGTCGCCATCGGGTGATCCGACCTTGATGGTCGTTGCCAAGGGCCTGAAGCCCGAGACTATTCGCGACGCCTATTTCTTCCCGGCCGAATGGGGCCCGGTCGCGAGCATGGCCAAGCAGACCCCCCGCGTGAGCGCCGAGGGCATCCGCATCCCGCTCAAGAAGGGCGACGCCAAGGCCGCCGCGCCGCAGCAGATCGCCGGCACCCTTGTCCTCACCGAGAAGACCGACGGCGGCGAGCAGCGCCAGGCCTTCGATATCATCGCGAAGAACGATCCCGCTGTCGCGACCTCGGCGCCGCTCCTGGCGGGGGGCGAATCGATCTCGCTCGTGCAGGCATTGCTGTTTGCGCTGCTGGGCGGGCTGATCCTGAATCTGATGCCCTGCGTGTTCCCGGTACTGGCGATGAAGGCCGCCGCCTTCGCGCGGCTGGCCGGGCACGAGCACGGCGCGATGCGGCGCGACGGCGTGGCCTATACGGCGGGTGTGCTGGTGGCATTCGGCACGATGGCGGCGGTCGTGGTGGCGCTGCGCGCCAGCGTCGGCGACGTGAGCTGGGGCTTCCAGTTCCAGTCGCCGATCTTCTCGCTGCTGATCGCCTACCTGTTCTTCGTGATCGGGCTCAACCTCGCCGGCGTGTTCGAGATCGGCGGCGGCTTCGCGGGCCTGGGCCAGGACCTCACCGCGAAGAGCGGCGCGGCCGGCGCGTTCTTCACCGGCGTGCTGGCGGTCGTGGTGGCGACCCCGTGCACCGCGCCGTTCATGGCCGCGGCGCTGGGCTTTGCGCTCAGCCAGCCGGCGCCGCAGACGGTCGCGGTGCTGCTGGCGATGGGCCTCGGGCTGGCGCTGCCGTTCCTCGCGCTCTCGACCATCCCGGCCCTGCAGCGGCTGATGCCACGGCCCGGCCCATGGATGGACCGGATGCGCCAGTTCCTGGCGTTTCCGATGTTCGCCTCGGCGGTATGGATGATCTGGGTGCTGACGCAGCAGACCGGGCCCGACAGCGTGATCTATGCGCTGGGCGGCATGGTGCTGATCGCCTTCGCGATCTGGCTGACGCGGATCCGCAGTGCCGGGACAGCCGGCACTTGGCTGCGCCGCGGGCTGGCCGCAGCCGCCGTGCTGCTCGCCTTCGCTGCCGTGCTCAAGCTGGAGGACGGGCCGGCCGCCGCCTCGAGCTCGGGCGGTCCGGCGCAGGGCGTGAGCTTCGAAGGCTGGGAACGCTACTCGCGCGCGCGCATGACCGAGGCGGCCGCCGCCGGCAAGCCGGTGTTCGTCGACTTCAGCGCCGCCTGGTGCATCACCTGCCTGGTCAACGAGCGGGTGGCGCTGGAAACCCCGGCGGCGCGCAAAGCATTCGAGCAGACCGGTACGCTCAAGCTCAAGGGCGACTGGACCAACCGCGATCCCGAGATCACGGCGCTGCTCAAGGAATTGGGTCGGGCCGGCGTGCCGCTCTATCTCTATTGGGCGCCGGGCGCGGCGGCCCCGAAGATCCTGCCGCAAGTCCTGACCGAAGCATCCGTGATCGCCGAACTGCAAGCCAAGCGATAGGAGGCAACCATGTCGATCATCGTTCCGCGACGCTCTCTTCTGCTCGGCAGCGCTGCTCTCGCGCTCGCGCCAGCCGCCTTCGCCGCGAGCGACCTCGGCAAACCGGCGCCTGCCTTCAGCGCCCGCGATTCCAACGGCAAGGCGTGGTCGCTCGCCGAGCTCAAGGGCAAGGTCGTGGTGCTCGAGACCACCAATCGCGACTGTCCCTATGTCGGCAAGCACTACCGCTCGGGCAACATGCAGGCGCAGCAGCGCGAGGCCGCGGCCAAGGGCGCGGTCTGGCTGACCGTCGCAGCTTCAGCGCCCGGCCAGGAGGGCTATGTCACCGCGGCCGAGGCCAACGACACGCTGAAGAAGAACAACGCTGCGCCGGCGGCAGTGCTGCTCGACCCGCAGAGCCGGATCGCGCGCGCCTACGGCGCCACCGTGACGCCGCACATGTACGTCGTCGATGCCGCCGGCATGCTGGTCTACAAGGGCGGCATCGATTCGATTGCGTCGTCGAACACCGCCGACATCGCCAAGGCCAGGCAGTACGTGCGCGCCGCGCTCGACGAAGTTCTGGCCGGCAAGCCGGTGAGCGAAGCCTCGACCCGTCCATACGGCTGCTCGCTGAAGTACGGCAACAACGCCTGATCGTGCGCAGGCATTTGCGCGGCGTGACGAAATGCTGTCGCCACGGGCTTTCGGCGCGTCGGTCCTGAGAAACGCCGATTAAAAACGGCGAAAACGGTGAAACGATCGAGCTATATCGCGCGAGGCCTGGTGTGACGAACACATGAGCGATGCCGCCCTCGCCCGCGAAGGTCTTGCCGCTCATCCGGGCGCAGGCAGCGACCAGGCCCGCAGCAGTTGAAATCACCGGCGACGTTTGCCGCCCCGGGGCATCGCGGCCGGCGTCTCCCGGCTCAGGGCTTGGCGTCGAACAGCCGCGGCCCGGCGATCGCCGCGTCGATGGTCGACTCGGCATGGTGCTCGCCGTCGACCGTGGCCTCGAGGTCGTGCAACAGCCCGCCGGCGATATCGTAGATCCAAGCATGCACCGAGATTGCCTGGCCGCGCCGCCAGGCCTGCAACATGATCGGGCTTCGGCAGACATTGCGCACCTGCTCGAGCACGTTGAGCTCGCACAGGGCGTCGATGCGGTGCTGGCGGTCGGCGAGCGCGTCGAGCTTCGCTCTGTGCTTGCGGCTGAGCTCGGTCACGCCGTAGAGCCAGTTGTTCAACAGGCCGAGCTCGTTCTGCTTGAGCGCGGTCTTGACGCCGCCGCAGCCGTAATGTCCGCACACGACGATGTGGCGCACATGCAGCCAGTCGACGGCGTACTGCAACGCTGCCAGGCCGTTGAAATCCGCCATCTGCAGCTGGTTGGCGACGCTGCGGTGGTAGAAGATCTCGCCCGGCATGATGCCGATGCTCTCGTTGCCCGGCACGCGGCTGTCGGAGCAGCCGATCCACAGCACGCGCGGCGCATGGTGATGGGCCATACGTTCGAAGAAGCCGGGATCGTCGCGCTTGACCTCGGCTGCCCACGCCCGGTTGTTGGCCAGCATCCGCTGCAAGATGTTGTCGGCGGCCATCTGTCAGTCCGTGGGCACCAGGTTCGTCGCCGGATCGAGATTGTCGAGGAAGCGGTAGGGATCATCGACCATGCCGAGCGAGGTGTAGGCGACCGTAGTCGCCCCGGCGAACAGCGCCAGCGCCACGAGACCGGCCTTGGGCTTGTCGAAATGCACCGAGGCGATGGCGAAATTCGCCAGCACGCCGAGCGCGAACACGATTAGCCAGGAAGACGGCTCGGTGTGGTTGGCGCCGATCCACAGCTTGTCGGAGCGCGAATGGGCGACTTCGTTCAGGAGATAGTTGAGCTGGGATGCTTCAGGCGATGGGAGGGTCTTCGCCGTCGCGAGCACCATGCCGTTGACCTCCCGGATGGCTTCGGTCGCCCGCGTGCTGACCACTCGGTTGCGCACGTGCCGCCATTCGTCCTTCGAGACGTAGGCGACGTAGCGGTGCAGCTTGTGGCGGATCTCGGGTAGGTCGAGCTGGTCCGGCGACAAGGCGTTGTCGAGCCGCTTCAGCGCCATGTTGGCGGCGACATGGGCACGCTCGGCGCTCGCCTTGTTGGCCCAGATGGTCGAAGCGTGGAAGGCGAGGAACAGCGCGAACAGGGTGGTGATCGACGTCGAGAACGGCGCCACCGGCACCCATTCGCCGGGCTTGGCCTGGCGCCGCCGCAGCAACAGCAGGACGCCGAAGGCGAGCGCGAGATTGACGAGGGCGTAGAGGGCGAAGATCGCGAACTGGACCAGCGAGGGCAGCTGGAACAGCGCCTCGAGGATGGTCTGGATCGTCGCCACGCGCGGTCCTCAGGCGTCGGCGATGCGCCGGCCGGACTGCGAATCGAACAGGTGCAGCCGCGTGGCGCCGATCGAGAAGCGGCGCTGCTCGCCCGGCTGGGCGGTGACGTGGCCGCCCTGGCGCACCGTCACCAGCTCGCGCGCGTCGCCGAAGCGGCCATGCAGCAGCGTGTCGGCGCCGAGCGGCTCGGCCAGCTCGATCGAGAACTCGAGCGGCCCGTCGCTCGACGGCAGCAGGTGCTCGGGCCGCAGGCCGAGCGCGACCGGCGTGCCGGGCGCGGCCGCGGTCGGAACGGCGAGCGGCAGGGTCACCGGCCGGGCGCCCGTGCCGGCAAGATCGACCGCCTTGCCGCCGTCGGCCACCCTGGCGGCGAGGAAGTTCATCGCCGGCGAGCCGATGAAGCCCGCGACGAACACCGACGCGGGCTTGTCGTAGACGTCCATCGGCGTGCCGATCTGGTCAGCCACGCCGGCGTTCATCACGATCAGCCGGTCGGCGAGCGTCATCGCCTCGACCTGGTCGTGGGTGACGTAGATCGAGGTGACGGCGAGCTCGCGCTGCAACCGCTTGATCTCGAGCCGCATCTGCACGCGCAGCTTGGCGTCCAAGTTGGAGAGCGGCTCGTCGAACAGGAACACCGCGGGCTCGCGCACGATGGCGCGGCCCATCGCGACGCGCTGGCGCTGGCCGCCCGAGAGCTGGCGCGGCAGGCGATCGAGCAGCTTCTCGAGCTCGAGGACCCTCGCCGCCTTGCGCACCCGGCCGTCGATGTCATCCTTGGGCAGGCCACGGATCTTCAGGCCGTAGGCCATGTTCCTGTACACGCTCATATGCGGGTAGAGCGCATAGTTCTGGAACACCATGGCGATGTCACGGTCCTTGGGCTCCAGATCGTTGACCACGCGATCGCCGATCGCGACCTGGCCGCCGGTGATGCGCTCCAGCCCCGCCACCATGCGCAGGAGGGTGGACTTGCCGCAGCCCGAAGGGCCGACGATGACGATGAACTCGCCGTCGGCGATCTCCATGTCGATGCCGTGGATCACCGCGATCTTGTTGTCGTAGGTCTTCTTGACCCCGCGCAGATGGACTTGCGCCATCGCCTATTTCTCCGTCTCGACGAGGCCGCGCACGAACTGGCGCTGCATGAATGCCACCACCAGCACCGGCGGCAGCATGGCAAGCATCGCCTGGGCCATGATCAGGTTCCAGGCCGGCACCGTGTCGACCACGGTCGCCTGGCGCGAGACCGTCATGACCACGGTGTAGAAGCTTTCCTGGTTGGTGATCAGCAGCGGCCAGAGATACTGGTTCCAGCCGTAGATGAACTGGATCACGAACAGCGCCGCGATCGAGGTGCGGCTCATCGGCAGCAGGATGTCGACGAAGAAGCGCATCGGCGCGGCGCCGTCGACCCGCGCCGCCTCGGCGAGCTCGTCGGGCACGCTAAGGAAGAACTGGCGGAACAGGAAGGTCGCCGTCGCCGAGGCGATCAGCGGGACGATCAGCCCGGCATAGGAATTCACCATGCCAAGGCTCGCCACCACGCCGAAGGTCGGCACGATGCGGACCTCGACCGGCAGCATTAGGGTGACGAAGATCGCCCAGAAGCAGGTGAGCCTGAGTGGAAAGCGGAAATAGACGATCGCGAAGGCGGCGATGATCGAGATCAGCAGCTTGCCGACCACGATGCCCACCGCCATCACCATGCTGTTGAACAGCGTGGTGGCGAACGGCACGCTGCCCGCCCGCCCGCCATAGCCGTTCAGGATGACCTCCTTGTAGTTCTCGAACAGGTGCGTGCCCGGCCAGATCGGCACCGGGGCGCGCAGCATGGTCGCCTGGTCGTGCGTCGAGGCGACGAAGGTCATCCAGATCGGGAAGGCGATGATCACCACGCCGAGCAGCACGACGGCATGACTGAGCCAGGTCAGGAACGGGCGGTTCTCGACCATCTAGTAGTGCACCCGGCGCTCGATGAAGCGGAACTGCACGACGGTCAGCAGGATGACGACCAGCATCAGGATGACCGACTGCGCCGAGGAGCCGCCGAGATCCTGGCCACGGAAGCCGTCGTTGTAGACCTTGTAGACCAGGATGTTGGTCGCCTGGCCCGGCCCGCCCTGGGTGAGCGAACTCACCACGCCGAAGGTGCCGAAGAAGGCGTAGATGATGTTGACCACCAGCAGGAAGAAGCCGGTCGGCGAGAGCAGCGGGAAGGCGATGTCCCAGAAGCGGCGGCCCGGCCCCGCACCGTCGATCGCCGCGGCCTCGATCAGCGACTTGGGAATCGACTGCAGGCCGGCGAGGAAGAACAGGAAGTTATAGCTCACCTGGTTCCAGACCGCGGCGATGATGATCAGCGCCAGCGCCTGGTTGCCGTTGCTCACATAGTTGAAGTTGATGCCGAGGCCGGCGAGCAGCCACGATACCGTGCCGACCGAGGGATTGAACAGGAAGCCCCACAGCACGCCCGCGACGGCCGGCGCCACGGCATAAGGCCAGACCAGGATCATCTTGTAGAACGAGGCGCCACGGACGATGCGGTCGGCCATCACGGCCAGCAGCAGCGACAAGGCGAGGCCCAGGGTGGCGACCAGCGCGCTGAACACCAGGGTGACGCGCACCGAGTCGAAGTAGGCCGGGTCCTCGAACAGCGCAATGAAGTTCTCGAACCAGACGAACTTGGAATTGCCGCCGAACGCATCCTCGATCAGCACCGATTGCCAGATCGCCTGGCCGGAGGGCCAGAAGAAGAAGACCAGGGTGATGATCATCTGCGGGGCTACCAGCAGATACGGCAGCCAGCGCTCGTTGAAGGTGACGCGCTTTTCCATGGTTCGGCTGTGCGGCCGGCCCCCTCCCCACCTCCCCCGTCAGACGGGGGAGGTGCCCGAAGGGCGGAGGGAGGAAGCCACCGCGCGGTCCTACTTGTTCGCCGCTTCGAACTTGCGCAGCTGCTCGTTGCCGCGCTTGACCGCCTCGTCGAGCGCGGTCTTGGCGTCCTTCTGGCCCGACCACACCGCTTCGAGCTCGCTGTCCTCGACGTCGCGGATCTGGATGAAGTTGCCGAGCCGCAGGCCCTTGCTGTTCTCAGTCGGCGGGTTGAGCGTCAGCTCCTTGACCGCGACGTCGCGGCCGGGGTTCTTCTTGTAGAAGCCCGACTCCTCGGTGAGCTTGGCCGCGGCGTAGGTGATCGGCACGTAGCCCGTGTCCTGATGCCACTTGGCGGCAACTGCCGGGCTCGACACGAAGCTGAGGAACTTCGCCACGCCCCGATACTCGGCCTTCGGCCGGCCCTGCAGCGTCCACAGCGTGGCGCCGCCGATGATCGAGTTCTGCGGCTTGGCGCGGATCGCGGGATCGTACGGCATCATGGTGATGCCGACATTCTCGGGCTTCAGCGTCTTCAGGAGCTGCGAGGCGGTGCCCGACGAGGCGAGCTCCATGCCGCAGTCGCCGGCATTCATCATCGCCGTCGGCTTGCCCTCGCGGCCGCCGTAGACGAAGCGCTTATCCTTGGTCCACTCCTGCAGCATCGAGATCAGCTTGACGCGCGCCGGGTCATTGAACTTGAGCTCGACGTCGAGGCCACCGAAGCCGTTCGACTTGGTGGCGAAGGGCAGGTCGTGCCAGGCGCCGAAGTTCTCGAGCAGGATCCAGGTCTGCCACTCCGAGGTCAGCCCGCACTTGGCGCCCGAGGCGACCAGCTTCTTGGCGGCCTCGCCGACTTCCGGCCAGGTCTGCGGCGGCTTCTCGGGATCGAGGCCGGCCTTCTTGAAGAGGTCCTTGTTCCAGTAGAACACCGGCGTCGAGGAGTTGAACGGCATCGACAAGAGCTTGCCGTCGGTCGTCGAGTAGTAGCCGTAGACCGGGCCGAGAAAGGCCTTGGGATCGAACGCCTCCTTCTCATCGGCCATCAGCTGATAAGTCGGGTAAACCGCGCCCTTGGCGGCCATCATGGTCGCCGTTCCGACCTCGAAGACCTGGACGATCGCCGGCCCCTGCTTGGCACGGAAGGCGGCGATCGCCGCGGTCAGGGTTTCGGGATACGAGCCCTTGAACACGGCGTTGATCTTGTATTCGGATTGCGACTTGTTGAACTGGTCGGTCATCGCCGCGACCGCCTCGCCAAGCGCGCCGCCCATGGCGTGCCACCACTGGATCTCGGTCTGCGCGGCGGCGCCGTGCGCGCTCGCCAGCAGGGCGACAGCCGCGACGGAAGACAGCAGAGTGCGTGACATAGCTTGAGTACCTCCCTTGACGGCCCCGGCGATATATCCGTGGGCGAAACGACTTCGATGTGTCTGTTTTATTTCATTCCGATTACAGTCCAACAAGACTATCCCCCGGCGCAACCCCTTTGTGGGCGGTCGGCAAGACAACCGGACGGGACGGCCATCGCCCGGCTGTGTCGTCCTGAGCCGAAGGCGAAGGACCTATCGCATCGACCAGCGACTCTGTTGAAGCGTCGCTTCGCTCAGAGTTTGTGATTTTTTGCTGGCATTGGCGATGGAAGATCGATTCTGTGATCGAGACGGGAGTTTTCGATGACGGAAGAAGCCAAGGAGCTGTTCGATGCGCTGGCGCGGCAGGATGTGCCGGATCGGGATGCTGGGCCGGCACGCTACGTGGAGGCGCAGCGCGACGCGATCGTATTCGAGCGCTTCGAGTTTGATGCCTTGGTCGAAACGGGCCATCCGGCGCGGGTAGTCTGGGGGTACGTCGAGCGGCTCGACTTGTCGGGACTGTACGGCCTGATCCGGGCTCGGGCACACACGCCGGGACGGCCGCCGCCGGATCCGCGGGTGGTTCTGGCGCTGTGGCTGTACGCCTGCATCGAGGGGGTCGGCAGCGCCCGCCAGCTCGAGCGGCTGAGCGAGGAGCATCACGGCTTCCGCTGGCTGCGTGGCGGCGTGCCGCTGAACTACCATCTTCTGCCGGACTTCCGCTGGCAGGCGGCGGCGGTGGCGGATCGGCTTCTGACGGAGGGCGTTGCGGCGCTGTGGTCGGAGGGGCTGATCGATCTGGCATCGCTGAGCCACGATGGGGTTCGCATTCGGGCGTCGGCGGGAGCATCGAGCTTCCGGCGGCTGGCGACGCTGAAACGGCTTCTGGGCGAGGTCGAGGCGCGCATCGTACAGCTGAAGCAGGAGATCGATGCCGCTCCCGACGCCTCGAACCGGCGTCAGCGAGCGGCGCGCGAGCGTAGCCTGCGCGAGCGGCAGGAGCGGATTGGCGCAGCACTGCAGGCGCTCCAGGAGCTGAAGACCGAACCGCCGGTTACGCAGAAGCCGGAGGCCGGCGGGCCTGACAACGCCCCACCGCCGTCCGAGGACGACAAGGACCAGAAGAAGGAGCCGCGCCGCTCGACCACCGACAGCCAGGCCCGCGTCATGCGCATGCCAGATGGCGGTTGGCGGCCGGCTTACAATGTGCAGCTCACTGCCGATCCCAGGGCCGGCGTCATTGTCGGGCTGGACGTCGACACGACCGGCAGCGACGGCGGGCTGATGGCGCCGGCGGCCAAGCAGATCGAGCAGCGCTATGCCCACCGACCGCACCGGTGGCTCGTCGATGGCGGCTTCACCAGGCTCGGGGACATCGTCACCCTGGCCCGCAACGGCATCACCGTGTTCTGCCCGCTCAAGCCCAGACGCAACCCCGCCTACGATCCAGCCATGCCGCGCTACGGTGATCCGCCCGAGGTCGCCGCCTGGCGACGGCGCATGGTCGACGATGCCGCTGCCGGACCCGCAAGCTGGATGAGACGACGAGCCGAACACGAACGCATCAACGCCAACTTCCGACGACAGGGCCTGCAGCAGTTCAACGTCACAGGCATCTTCAAGGTCAGAACCGTCTGCCTGCTGCACGCCATCGCCAACAATCTCATGGCCGCTCATCGCCTCAAAGCGGCCGCCGCCTAACCGTCGACCGCTTATGGTCAAACTCAGCCATAGACGAAAAGCCTCACAAGCTCTCAGGATGACGGCCCATCCAGCGCCCGCAGGATGACGTCGGGCGCGTCGGTGATGATGCAGTCGGCGCCCATGCCGACGATCGCCCGCGCCTCGTCCGGATCGTTGACGGTCCAGACCGACAGCGCAAAGCCCCCGCGCTTGACCGCCATCGCGCCAACCGCGGTCAGCTTGCGGCTTCCGACATTCATGCCCGCCGCACCGACCTCCTCGGCGCGGGCCTGCCAACCCTCGGTGAGCTCGCTGACCAGCAACGCCCGCGCAAACTCCGGCGCCGCCTGCAGCGCCGCCTTCAGCGACTCGTCCTTGAAGCTCGACAGCAGCGGCGCCGGCAGGGTGGCCGGCCAGCAGCGGCGCAGCGTCGCGACCGCGGCACGCGCCGTCTCGACCTCGCGGCCCTCGCACGGCTTGATCTCGACGTTGCAGCCGAGGCCGAGCTCGCGGAAGCAGCCGATCGCCTGCTCGAAGGTCGGCACCGCGGCCGGCAACTCGGCGCACGGCGTCGCCGCGACCAGCCGGTCGATCCCCATGGTGCGCTCGAGCGATGGATCGTGCATCAGGACGGGCACCGAATCGGCCGTCAGCCTGACGTCGATCTCGATCCACGTCGCACCGCGCGCCTTGGCTTCGCGGAACGAGGTCAGGGTGTTCTCCGGCGCGTAAGCCATCGCGCCACGATGGCCGATCACCCTGGGCAGTTTCAGAGGAGGCAGTTGCAGCATTCACCAATCCAACGCTTACTCCGATGTGCAATAGACGAGTGGCTGACCCGATGTCGACGTTTCCCGATCAATTCCGCCTCGCCGGCCGCACCGCCCTGGTGACCGGCTCGGGCCGCGGCCTGGGCTGGGAAATGGCCCGTGGGCTCGCCGAGGCCGGCGCCCGGGTCCTGCTGCACGGCCGCTCGCGCGAGCGCCTGGA
>Ga0310813_10001229_pt1 | contig 15513 bp, 9 predicted proteins | sample YN3metagenome_FD_203086 | JGI IMG/M metagenome (GOLD analysis project Ga0310813, IMG submission 203086) | Soil microbial communities from experimental microcosm in Duke University, North Carolina, United States - YN3 | ecosystem: Engineered > Artificial ecosystem > Soil microcosm > Unclassified ...
CGCGGGAGGATCTGCGCCGGGTGTTCTACTACGGCTACCACAACGACGACCCCAAGCAGATGTTCCGCAGCTCGCTGTCCATCAGCCGCGTGCTCGAGGATCCGCCCGGCCTTCCGCCGGTCATTCTCTGCACGAAGCTCAACGGAAAATTCCTGACGCCCGAGCGCGGCGGTCCGGTGCGCATCGTGGTCCCCGAAGCCTACGGGTTCAAGTCGGTGAAATGGCTCACCCACGTCGTCTTGACGAACCTCTTCCACGCGAACGACACGTACGCGGACGGGAACAACGACCTCGACAGCCCCCTGAAGACCTACGCGCGGGTGATCTCGCTGCCGAAGGAGGCAAAGGCGGACGAGGCGATCCCGGTGACGGGACTCGCCCAGGTGGGGATCTCGGGCTTGTCCCGGGTCCAGGTCTGGATCGCTCCCGCGGCCGAGCCGTGGCCCGCCGACGATCCGTACTTCGCGAAAGCGCCGTGGAAGGACGCGGAGATCCTTCCCGCTCCGACGCGCTGGGGCGGAGAGTTTCCGGAAGGGAAGCTGCCGGCCACGCTGGAGATCGATCCCTCGACGGGCCGGCCGCTGCGCTGGCCGCTCCCGTTCACGAAGGCCCACTGGGTCGCCCGTCTTCCCGGGCTCCCGGCGGGGAAGTACGTCTTCCGCAGCCGCACCGTCGACGCGAACGGGGTCGCGCAGCCGATGCCCCGCCCGTTCGACAAGTCCGGCCGCGCGTCCATCGAGGAAAAGCCGCTCGTCGTGAAATGATGCGGCCGCGCTCTCCCGCCCGCAGCGGGGTAGAATGAATCACGGCGCGGGCCGAGGAGGGGATGATGGGCGCAGACACCCAGCTCAAGGACTGTCCGTCCTGCGGAAGCTCGATCCCCGAAGCCGCCGTCCGCTGCACCGTCTGCAATTCGGGGCTCGGACACTGCGTCGGCTGCAACGCGTGGATCGTCGTCGGCACCGAATGCTTCGACTGCGGCAAGACCACCGCGGTCGTCGCGCGGAAGGCGGTCCAGGCCGCGAGGGCGCCGGCCAAGTACGAGTTCGACGCGTCCCCGCTCGGCCTCCTTCCGCTGGTGCTGGTCCGGTTCCTGCTGATCGCCTCGTGCGCCGTCGCGGTCGCGCTGGCGCTGGCCGCGTCGCCGTTCGGCGTCGTCAGCAAGTACGTCACCGACCACGGCGTCCCCACCAAGGGCCACTGGTCGGTTCTCTGGGGCGCGGCGGCGGCTCTTCACGTCGCGGTCGGATTCTCCGGCACGCTCATCCGCCGGTTCCGGATGACGCACACGAGCATGTACGGGCAGCCCGTCGAGGTGACGATCAAACCGGGCATCCTGATCATGGACCTCTTCATCACCCTGGCGGTGATGGGGCTCACCGCGGGCCTCGGTCTGCCCTGGGTCTACGCGCGCTATCGCCGCTCGTTCTACCGCAGCTGCATCCTGCCCGGCCGCGGCAACCAGTCGCTCGGCTTCCACGGCTCCGGTGAGGAGGTGCTCGGCCGATTCCTCCTCACGCTGCTGCTTCTCCCGCTGTCGCTCGCGACCGCCGGCCTGATGTTCGGCGTGATCACGTGGATGTGGGTGAAGTGGGACTACGCCAACATGATGGTGCCCGACAAGCACGGCCAGCTCCATCGGGTGAACTTCAACGGCACGTTCGGCGGCTACTTCGGCCGCTGGGCGCTGGGATGGCTGCTCACGCTGGCGACGGCAGGCATCTATCGGCCGTTCGCGAAGGTCGCCGAATGGCGGTGGATGGCGCAGAACACCGTGGTGCCTCCCTAGGGAACGCCGCGCGCGAGCCGGACCAGCTCCCAGTACGGGGGCGGGTAGCCGCGCTCGGTCTTGAACGCTTTGGCCCGCTCGGCGAGCACCGACTTGATCGCGGCGTGGCGCGAGCGATACCACTGCAGGCGAAGCGCGACGGTCGCGCTCATCCCTTCCGGGATCGGGCCCACCGCGCCGAACGCGTTGAGCGTCCAGCTGTACGCCTTCATGCCCCGCGCGATCGGAAGCAGCGCGCCCCGGTGGTCCATCGGGGCGCCGCGCTCCGCCTCCTCGAGCATCGCCTCCGTCACGGCGTTGTCGAGATGGTCCTCCCACAGGCCCTGCAGGTCCCTCCACTCCGCCACGACGCAGAGCTGCGGGTCATATTCCAGGTCGGACGGCTCCTGCGTCAGGAAGCTGCGCACCCCGAGGGCCGAGAGCCACGAGCAGACCCCCGGCGTGGAGAGGGTCGACAGTCCCATCCAGAGGTTGATGCCGACGCGCTCGTAGGCGGCCGAGGCGACCTCCGAGCAGAAGATCCGGGAATGGTCTCGGAAGTCCATCGCGAAGTCGTACGGAATATGCCGCGACGTCGCGTCGGCGCGCCCGGTCGCCGCCGCGCGATGGGCGGCCTTCGGATCCTGCGCGAGCGCGTCCGCCCGAAGCCGGAGCACCATCACGCGGCGCTTGGGGTCGGCCAGGTATTCCTCCACCGTGGAGATCGCCACGCCCCGCTCGATGTGGGCCTCGACGACGGAGACCGCGGAGGTCGCGTCGTCGACATGGACCAGCGCCACGTGGGAGAAGTTTCCCGGGAAGTCGCTGCCGCGCGCGATGAGCGCCGAGGTCGGAGCGGCGCCGCGCGAGAGCAGGAGGTCGCCGCTGTGGATCCGGACGCCGCGGATCACGGCCGACGGCGATGCCGACGGCTCGTCGCGCCCCTTCAGGAGCGCCGGCACGATTCCTTCCGGCGCCTGAAGCAGCGCTCCCTCGAGCGCCGCCCGTCCGCCGTAGAGGAGCCGGTAGAGGCGGGTCTTCGCCTCGGGAGTCCGGATGTCCCATCGGACGGACTGCTCCTTCACCGCGTCGCGCATCGAGAACACCAGCTCCGCGAACGCCGGCAGGTCCGCGGGCAGCGCCGCGACGTGGGACCCGAGGGCGAAGAGCTGCGACTCGAGCTCGGACCAGAGAGGGTCGCCGGCCGGCCGATGGCCTTCCCGCGCGCGGGCGATCAGATCCCTCAACCGCGCCGTCCCCGCGCGGACGTTCTCCTGAAGTTCCGCCGGAGGAAGGCGCCGGGCGGCGGTGAAGCGCGCTTCGAGGTCCTTCCACCGGTCGTCCTGGTTCCACGCGAAGGCGGTGCGCGATCCGGCGGGAAGCGGAGGAGCGGGAAAATCGGGGATGAGCAGCAGGAGATAGACGGCGGTCAGCGACGCGAAGGCGAGCAGCGCCCGCTTCCGGAATTTCCTGCCGCGATCCTCGGCCATGAGCTCGGCTCCTCCGTCGCCGGCCGGGACCGCTGGGGGGCTACTGCTTCCGGACCCAGACCGGGCTCGACCAGGCCATCTCGTCGTCGTCCTGGATGACCCGGACATAATACCACTGCTCGGCGGTCTGGCCATCCCACTCGGGATCGGTCCAGCGGATCCGGTGCTCCTTCGCGTGGAGCGGCTTCTCGACGCTTCCTTCGGCGTGGAGCACGCGCGAGCGGCCGATGATTTCGACCGACCGGATCGGCGCCGCGCCGCGGACGAAGATCTCCAGCGGCGGCGCGTCCTTCTGCGCCCACTCTTCCCCCATCCACCGGTTGCCGCTCCGGAGCTCGAGGACCAGGCCGTAGGTCGTCGAGCCGTACGTCCGGCGGTCCCACATCGCCTGCCAGATCGACTCGCGGGTGTTGTCGGGCGCGTAGACGCACGCGTACGAGACGCCGTAGCCATGGTCGCTGCTCGCGATCACGCCCACGTGGTAGCCCTTCTCGAGCGCGTTCCAGTAGAAGCCCTTCTTGTTCTTCGTGATGAAGAACTCGCGCGGACACCCCGGATGTTCGTAGGAACCGCGGCACGCCTGGAAGATTTCGCACACTCGCTGGTAGCGGTCGTCCTGGACTTCCCAGGCGGTGCCCATTCCCGGATCCGCCCCGCTGTGGGGGATCGTGATCGCCCGCATCTTCTCGCGCTCCAGCACCTTCCAGCCTCCCGCCAGGGTGCTGGACGAAGCGATGTATCGGTCGAGGCGGTAGGTCGGACGCGAGGGGAACAGCGTGTTGTGATGGCCGTGAGGGAACGAAAGCGACCACTCGAGGTTGTAGAGCACGCTCATCGCGTAGGGCACGTGGTAGAGGTCGGCCAGCTTCTGCTGCTTCCACCAGTAGTAGTCGAGGACGTCGGCGCCGGTCTGCCGCGGATCCTCGGCGTGGTCGCTCAGCGCGAACCAGTCGTAGCGGCAGATGTCCGTGCCGTACCGGTAGAGATCGTCCGGGCTCGGCTCGTTGCCCTGGCTGCAGCGCGACACGTTCGAGTGGCGATGGGTGTCGCCCCAGAGCAGTCGGTACGTCTTGCCGTCCACGGTCGCGGAGTAGGGCTCGGTGCGGTCGCGCGGCGGCACCGGCCGGTCCGCGGGCGCCTTCGAGTCGGGCATCGCGGCGACGTCCGCTCCCGCCCCTCCGCCGTCGCCGGCCAGCGCGACATAGACCTCGCCGTTCCATCCGCGCCGGCTGTCGAAGTCGCGGTGGTGGTCGTGCGGGACCTTCTCCTCATGCGGGAGATTGGTGGCCACGTGGGCGCCGCGATGCTCGCCGCCGTAGACGACGCGGATCCCCTGGGGCGTCGACGCGAGCGCGGCCTCCTCGAGATAGCCGTCCGCCTCGGTGAACCGGACGGCGTCGCCCCAGGCGCCGCCGCGGAAGGGACGTCCGACCAGGTCCCAGTAGAATCCGGTCCCCGGCGTGTTGAGCGCGCGGCGGAGGAGGCGATGGAACACCCAGGGCTCGCCCTTCGGTCCGAACGCGAGCTTGGGCATCGCGGTGTGGGCGATCTTGTAGCCCTGGGGCGCGACGATCTGCGTGCGCGGCGCGCCGGGGACCCGGACCTCGTCGCCCTGCAGCACCCGCACCTCGATCGAGGAGGTCGCCCCGGTCCTGTAGCCGCCTTCGGCTTCCTTATAGGGGAGGTTGGCGCCGGTGATCGTGGTGCGTCCGGAGTTGCCGTGGCGCGGGATGTGGACGACGTCCCACGTCGTCCAGACGGAGCCGTCGGGCGCCGCGGCGATCCACGGATGGAGGTCGTATTCTCCGCGCGCCGACAGCCGGCGGACCGTTCCGCCCGAGCGCCACGCCACGACGTCGTAGTCGCCGTCCCGGAACGCGCTCCAGACGGCGTGGACCGTTCCCTTCGTGTCGATCGCGACCGCCGGATCCCAGTTGTTCGTCCCGTCCTCGCTGATCTTCTGCGCGGCGCTCCACTCGCGGCCGTCCCAGGACTTGAGGTGGATCTCGTAGATCTTTCCGGTGTGGACCTGGCAGGCGACGGCGATGCGGCCGTCGGGGCCCGCGGCGGCTTCGACGTTCTGATGGGCCCGGGGCTCGGCGGGGAAGAGGCGCGCCGCCGGCGTCCAGCGGTCGCCCTGCAGCCGGCTGTGCCAGACGGTCGCGACGCGATCGGCCTCGGAGGCGGTCCAGAAGCACCAGACGTCGTTCCCCTGGGCGGCCAGGACCGGCCGGATGTACTGGCCCGACGCGGCGGTCAGCGTCTGCGGCGCGGAGACGTCGTCGCCGCGGCGCGAGACGACGACCACGTCGTCGGCCTTGTGATTCTCGTAGCGGACGTAGGCGATCCACGTGCGCCCGTCCGTCGTCGCGGCCGCGGCGGGCTGGTTGTCGTAGGTCTTTCCCGAGGAGATGCGGGTTCCGGCGATCGCGTCGAGCTTCCCGACCGCGAGGATCGGCTCTTCCGGTTTCTTCGCCGCGGGCGGATCCGGCTTCTTCGCGCCGTCCTGCGCGCTGGCGCAGACGGCGACGATCGCGACGGCGCCGACGAGAAAGCTGGCGATGTCCCGGATCCGCATGGGGGGTCTCCTTTGAGGGGTCTTTCAAAGGAACCCGCACCCGGGAGAAAAGTCGTGCTACAGCTTCGTCGCGAGATGCAATTGGCGCGTTCCGTCCGGGGCGATCGCGTCGAAGCAGATCGCATGGCCGGTGCGGCTCCAGCGGGGATGGAGGTCGCAGCGGAGATCGCCCGACAGATACTCGCCGACGGGGAACTTGCCGATGACCACGCCGCGGCTGGTTTCGACGTTGTAGACCATCAGCGACTTCTCTCGCGTGTCCCCGTGGTTCCGGTCGGTGACGATCCATCGGCCGTCGGGCGCGAAGCTGCAGTGGCCGTCGTCTTTCAGGAACCCTTCGCCGATCGCGCGGTAGTCCTTCAGGCCGTCGGTGAAGAGGACATGCTTGATCTCGTTCCCGCCGAACCGGAACGTCGCGAGGATCTGCGAGTCGTCGCGCCACTCGAAGTGGGAGACGCCGCTGCCGTACGGGACCACCTCGCGGAGGTCGGTGCCGTCGCGGTTGGCCGTGAACATGCCGGTCTCGAGCCGCTGGTCGGGCGTGAACGTCCGGGCGAGGAAGAAGAACCGGGTGCCGGTCTTGTTGAAGATCGTGTGGTTGAAGAAGAGCGGGCGGTCGGCGATCTCGGGATGATCCTTCAGGAGGCGGCGATGGATATCGGCGCCGGAGATGATGAGCCGGGTCCGGCCCGTTTCGAGGTCCATCAGCCAGATGCCGTCGTTCTCGGGGTTGAGGCCGGGGTTCGGGTCCTTCGCGCCGACGTAGCCGACGACGGGCCGGAGCCGCGCGAGCCGGCCGTAGTTCAGGCAGAGCGCATGGCGGCCGGTGCTGCTGACGCCCGCGATCGCGCCGGGGAAGATGTTCTCGCGGCCGCTCCGGACGTTGAAGACGCGCGTGATGATGTTGCCGTCCCGGCGGTCGTTGAAGAGGATCTCGTTCTCCGGATCGAGCGGATTCCAGTGGAGCATCGCCCCTTGCTGGAGGTTCCACGCCCGGGTTTCCGTGACGGGCTGGAACGCACCGGTGACCGGATCGACGAGGCCGATGCGGGCGGCTTCCGCCTCGTTCGGGAGGTGATCCTGGAACGTGCTCTCGAGGCACACGAGCGTGCTCTGGGAGCGATTCCACGGAGGGATGCCGTAGTAGCCGAAGAAGTGGTGGCGCGGACCCGACGTGAGCGTCCGCACCGAGAACTTCGGATCGCCGTCCGGCGCCGGCGGCGGTTCCCCGGCGCATCCCTTGAGGACGCCGGCCGCCAGGACGCCCCCGATGAAGTCGCGCCGATTCATCATTTGGCCAGCGAGGCGATGCGACGCGTGATGAACTGCCGGAGGAGCGGGATCTTCGCCTTCGCCAGCAGCGCCACCGCCTTTTCCTTGTCGGTCGAGACGATCGGCTCGATGCCGTACCAGTACATGAGCGGGAGGTTCGCGTCCGTCGCGTCCTCCTCGTGGCCCATCAGCGCTTCGGCGATCGGGAGCCGGTCGGCGACCGGCAGCCGCTGAAGGCCCGACGCGAGCGCGAGCCGTACGACGGGCGACGGATCGGATTGCGCCAGCGTGACGAGCGCTGTCCGCACCGGGCCGTCCTGCCCGGCCTGCCCGCTCTCCACGAGAACCGTGGCCGAGAAGGCGCGGACATGTTCGTTCTTGTCGTCGATGCGGAAATAAGGGGCCCGGGAGTTCAGCCCGGAGTTCAACGCCCAGAGCGCCCGGAGGCGGATCACCGGATTCAGATCGGGCAGCAGATTCTGCAGCGCGATTCCGATCTCCGGAGCCATCGCGCCGGCGGCCAGGATCCGCTCGTGGAGCAGCCGCCGCGCATGGCGGACGTACCACTCGTTCTTGTGGGTCTGGAGCTTCACCAGCTCCGCGTCGCTCAGCTTGGAAAGGTCGACCGTCGCCGACTTCGCGCTGCCGTAGGTGATCTTGTAGATCCGGCCGTTGGTCAGGTCCACCTTGTCGTAGTTGTGGCACTCGCCGGTGTCGGTCCAGTCGGTCACGTAGACGCCGCCGTCCGAACCGTATTGGAGATCGAGCCCGCGGAACCACGGATCGTTGCCGAGCAGGAAATCCTGTTCGTGCTTCACCACGACGCCGGAGCCCTTCGGCTCGATGAAGTCGTGGCTCATGCGATGGCCGTGCAGGTTGAGCGTGAACAGGTGGCCGCGATAGGTCTCGGGCCAGTTGTCGCCGAGATAGATCATCGCGCCGACGTGGGCGTGGCCGCCGCCGGCCTGCGAATGCTTGTCGCCCGACCGCGAGTCGGTCCAGTTGCCGCCCGCCCAGTGGATGTGGTCCGCGGGGCTCGGCATCAGCCCGTAGATCGCCGGGGCCGACTTGTCCTCGCCGAACATCCGGTCGTAGTGGGCGCCGGGGATCACCTGGAAGACGTGCTTGATGACGCAGTTGGTGATGAAGGGGCGGCCGACCTCGTCCCAGTCGAGCCCCCACGGATTCGTGGTGCCCGTGCAGACGACCTCGAACGCCCGGCTCACCGGATGGTAGCGCCACACGCCGCAGTTCAGCGGAATGCGCTCCGCGTCCGGCGTGCCGGGCTTGCCGACCCTCGAGTTGGAGAGGATCCCGTTGCACGCGTAGAGCCAGCCGTCGGGTCCCCACATCGGCTTGTTGAAGACGTTGTGCTTCGCCTTCAGGTCCCAGCCGTCGAGAAGGATCTCCGGCGGCCCGTCGGGGACGTCGTCGCGGTTGCGGTCGGGAAGGAACAGGAAGTACGGGACCGCGGTCAGCCACACGCCCCCGTGGCCCCAGGCGATGCCCGACACGTTCGCGAGCTTGTCGGCGAAGACTTTCTTCGTATCGAACTTCCCGTCGCCGTCGGTGTCCTCGAAGATCACGATGCGATCGCGTCCCTCCTGTCCGGGCGGCAGCCACTTGGGATAGGAGAGGCATTCGACGACCCAAAGTCGGCCGCGGTCGTCGAACGTGAATCCCATCGGCTGGACGACGTCGGGCTCGCCGGCGAAGAGGGTGATCTTGAACCCTTCCGGGACGGTCATCTTCCCGGGCGCCTCGTCGGGCTTGAAGGGCGCGGTCTGGGCGAGCAGCGCGAGCAGGAGAGCGATCATTTCTGGATCTCGACGTTTCGGGGGGAGGCCAGGGCGATCAGTTGCTTCAGGTCGAAGTCGTGCAGGAGTCCGAAGCAGAAGAGCTCCGGCATCCGGTCGACGCCGACCCCCTTCTCGATCAGCTCCTTGAGGCTGCCCATCGGTTGGTGGAGCTGGAGCCCGCCGATCGCCTTCGCCTCGAGCGCGGCGGCCGCGAGCGCGACGACGCTCGCGCGCGGTCCGACGGCGACGACCGTCACGGGACCCTGTTTGAACTCCGCTGCCGCCCAGCGCGCCGCGGCGGCGATCTGGGACGCCTGGATCCCCAGCGGCCGCTCGCCGACGGCGGCGGCGGTCATCGCGAAGAGGTAGCCGTGGGAGGCGATCTTCGACTCGCCGTAGAAGAACGGGTCGATCGCGATCACGCGACGTCCGGCGTCGCGCAGCTTCCGGACCTCCGCCTCGAGCGAGGCGCGTCCGTTCTCGGAGAAGATCAGCACGGTCGACTTCGGCTCGGCCGGCGCGATTTCCACGGCGGGCACCGTGAAGTCCTTTCCCATCATCAGCTTCCAACCCGTGACGTTCTCCTCGCGGAACGCCGTGCCCGCGGTCGCCTTGTAGTCCTTGGCGCGGATCCGCTCGCGCAGCATCGCGGCCGTTCCGCCCGGGCGGGGCAGGTCGGCAGCGAGAGCGCGCGCGAGGGTCGTGAACGTGGCATTGTCCTTCGGGAGCTCGACCGCCAGTTCTTCCGCCTTCTTCACCTCGGTCTCGCTGGGGATTTCGCGGGCGTCGTAGGAGGAGTCGTCGGGGAAGAAGTGGTCGCCCATCATCCGGTAGAACGCCTGGCGGTTGTCGAGGCCGTAGTTGTGGGTGCCCGGATCGTGATTGACGTGGCACCGCAGCTGCGTCTCGGCGCCCAGCAGGCGGAACACGGGCTGGGCGGCGTCCATCAGCGGCTGGAGCGCGTAGTTGGACTCGAAGCAGCAGTTGTCCTTCGCGTTGAACGTGAGGAGCGTCGCGCGCGGGGCCATCATGGCGGTCAGGTGGGCGTAATCGGCGACGGTCGCGAGGTCGGAGGGCGTCTGCTCGGAATCGCCGAGGTCCTTGAGATGGCGCACGCGGGTCTTGAAGCTGGAGTAGCCCGCGACGGGGTTCGTGAGCGTGACGCGCGGGTCGAGGGAGCTGATCGTGATCGTCTGCCACGAGCCGCCGGAGAGTCCCGAGACGGCGACGCGAGCGGGGTCGGCGTTCTCGACCGAGAGCAGGACGTCGATGCCCCGCTTCAGGGAGAGGAAGAAGGGGGCGAGGCCCGCGGTGCCGCAGAGATCGAGCTGGTTCATCAGGGGGTGGGCGTATCCGGGCTCGCGGAGCTGGCCCATCCCGAACCACTCGACGTTGAGCGACATCACGCCGCGCTTGGCGAGGTTGATGCACCGGATCTGCTTGTAGTCGGCGGCCTTTCCGGCGCCGTCGTGGCCGTTCACGGCCAGATGGACGGGGATCTTTCCGGACCGCTTCTCCGGAACGTAGAGCAGGGCGGGGATCCAGAGGCCGGGGACGGCCTCGTAGCGGAGCTTCCGGATCGCGTAGCCGGGCCCGCCCGGGAGGTCGCCGGCCCACTCGATGCGGGTGGCCGCGGCGGCCCAGGATTTCGCCTCGCCCCGGTAGATCAGCCCTTCGACGACCCGCTTCCGCAGGTCCGCTTCCAGCGCCTTCCACTCTGCGGCGCTCTTCACGTCGGGGACGGAAGGGACGCGCGGTTCGATGAAGTCCTGGATCTCCTCCATCGAAACCGTAGGGCCGAGGATTTCGCGAGAGAGCGATTTTTTCAGGTCCGTGGAGTCCTGAACGAGGAACAGGAGAAGGACGAGTGCGGTCATGTGATCTCCCGGCAGGCCGTGATCCCGCTTCCTACTCTACGGATTCAGCGATTGATCGTAATATTCGCGGCCCCGGAAGATACAAATAACGTAACGAGTCCGTTCCTTATGGCTATTAGGTCGGGAGCGGGGTGCCTTTTTGCCCAGGGAGGCGAGCGTGCCGCGGAAGGAAGAAAAGCCCAGTCTCGGAAAGCGCCTCTCCGAATGGGCGATGACCGGCGGCGTGCTCGTCCTGGTGGGCGGCCTCGTCTGCGCGTTCGTCGGCACCGGCATCTTCCTCCTCCATGGGGCGCTCGCCCGGAATGACGACGAGAACATGGTCGTCCGGGAAGGCGCATCGCGTCCCTCCGCCGAGATCAAGAGCTCCGCACTCGAGGACCTGAAGCGGCCGCTTCCTCCGCCGTCCCAGGCGCCGGCGGCGGATCCCAAGAGCGTCGCCGTGAAGCCCCGGGAAGTGCCGAGCGCCGCGCCGTCGAAGCCCGTCGTGGCCGCGCCGGTGGCCCCGCCGCCGCCTCCTCCTCCCGTCACCGTGATCGCCGCCAAGGTCCCCGAAGGGCCTCCCTCGCGCGATCCCTCGCGGATGGACAACGAAGGCTTCATTCGGTATTGGCTGATCCTCGCGCCGCTGCCGTCGGAGAAGGAGAAGGCGGGAGGCGCCGAGGTGATGATCGACCGTCTGGGCGGCGAAGGGAACCTCCGGCCCAAGGCCGAGGCCCGCGTCTCCTTCAAGGGCAAGGAGATCCCCTGGAAGCGCTACAAGACGCCCGAGTACTTCATCGACTTCAAGAAGTTCGTCGAGGGTCAGCCCTCGGACAACGTGTTCGCCCTCGCGGTCGCCTACGTGTACTGCGACGAGGCGATGCGCGACCTGAAGGTGCTGGTGGGCAGCAACGACCAGTGCCGCGTCTACGTGAACGGCGTCTCGGTGCTCCAGGTGGAGAAGAGCCGCACCCTCGAGCGCGACCAGTCGATCGCCAACGGCATCGCCCTGCGGAAAGGCGAGAACGTCGTCATCCTCAAGGTCGCGAACGAGAACGGCGGATGGCAGGGCTGCCTCCGGTTCATGGACAAGAACGGCACGCCGATCCGCCACCTGCAGGTGTCGAGCACGCCGACCCAGTAACCCGGTCGCCGTACCCGGTACCCCGTACCCCGCCCTCTTGCGGGCTTGGCTCCGACGGTGGCGGGTCCCGCCCTCCAACGAAGACAGCCGCAAATCCTTGATGGATGCGAATCTATCATCGAGAATACCCCCCGAATGCAGCAGCTCCTCGACGACATTGCGCTGAAGGTCAAATTCATCTATCGCGAGAGCGTCGACCCGCTCGCGGACAAGTTCGCGTTCGAGAAGCGTCCCGACGAGGGCGAGATCGCCGGCGCGCCGACGGTCCTCTTCCTCGGCAACCATTCGTCGGGCAAGTCGACGTTCATCAACCACCTCCTGGGCGGACCGATCCAGAAGACCGGGCTGGCGCCGACCGACGACGCCTTCACCGTGCTCTCGTTCGGCGGGTCGGAAGAGGAGCGCGACGGCAACGCGGTGGTGTCGACGCCGAACCTTCCGTACGGCGGGCTGCGGAGCTTCGGCCCCCAGTTCCTGTCGCACTTCCGCGTGAAGCTCCGGCCCGTGCAGGTGCTGCGGGACGTCACGCTGATCGATTCGCCGGGCATGATCGACTCGCCCGGCGAAGGCTCGGGCCGCGGCTTCGACTTCGCGGGGGCGGTCCGCTGGTTCGCCGAGCGGGCCGACGTGGTCCTCGTCTTCTTCGACCCGGAGAAGCCCGGCACGACGGGCGAGACGCTGCAGGTCTTCACCCAGTCGCTCCAGGGGATGGACCACAAGCTGCTCATCGTGCTCAACAAGATGGACCAGTTCCAGAGCCTGCAGGATTTCGCGCGGGCGTACGGCGCGCTCTGCTGGAACCTGGGCAAGGTCATTCCGCGCAAGGACCTGCCGCTGATCTTCACGACGTTCGTTCCCGTGGAAGGGGTCGCGCCGCCGAAGCTGCCGACCCAGGATTTCGTCACGTCCCGGGAGGAGCTGGTCCGCGAGGTCAAGCGCGCGCCCGCGCGGCGCGTCGACAACCTGGTGACCCAGCTCGAGGAGCACGGGCAGCGGCTGCTCGTCCACGCGCGGGTGATCGACGAGGCGGGCCGGCGGCTGCGCCGGTTCCGGATGAAGCAGTGGGGGATCCTGGTCGTCGCGGTGCTGGTCGCCGCGCTCGCGGGGACGATCACGATCGGCGCCCACGTGCAGTGGTGGATCAGCGCGATCGTCTTCGGCGCCGCGGCGCTGCTGGCGTACGTCGGCGCCTTCGTGATCCGCGGGCTGGTCCGCTCGCAGAGCGAGCAGATCGTCGAGGGCCTCGGCGGCCTCTTCGAACACCTCTACGCCCGCGAGCTGCTGGTGCGCGACCGGGTGGACGACCTTCGCGCGCTCTGGACGAAGGTCCAGCCGCGCGTGCGCCAGACGCTGGAGAAGGTCGGAATCCTCGCGTTCCCGTCGCTCACGCGGGACGAGCGCACGCGGCTCGCCGACGCGCTCGAGAAGGACGTGCCCGAGCTCCGCCGCCGGCTTCACCGCGAGCTGGGCCAGGCGCGCTAGCGCCGCGCCAGCAGCAGCAGCGCCAGGGCCGTCAACGCCGCAACCAACGCGAACGAACCGACCTCGCTCACGGTGTCGCACCCGCACATGTGGCGGTCGCCCACCTTCTGAGTGCGGGGCGGAGGCGGAGGGATGGGCGTCGCCGTCGCGCTCGCCGAGTTCGAGTCGATGCTCTCCGGGATGGGTCCGGTGACCACCGATCGGACGATATAGAAGGTGGGTGCGCTCGTCGACGCTCCGGTGTCGCTGAAAGTCGTTCCGGTGACGTTGTTCTGAAGAAGCGCGTAGCTGCCCGGCGTGCCGGTCGCGCTGGAGTAGACCGCGTAGGTATTGGTCCCGGGTTGGCCCGCCGTCCACTGCAGATCATTCCCGCCGAGAACGCCGGTGGCTGTCAGCCCGGTCGGAGGCGCGGGGGCCGCCAGCGCGAAGATCTCCGCCGGCGTCAGGACGCGGCTGTAGACGCGAACGTCGTCCATCAATCCGTCCATGAACGCCCCGTTCGCGCCGTCGCTGGCGGCGATGGCGGCGTTGGTTGAGTTCGTGGCCGCCGTGGGCGACACGATCGGGCCGCCCATATCCGTGATTCCCGTCGTCACTTCGACGCCGTTGACATACACCTTGATGTTTCCGGTGGGGTAATCCACGGTCGTGGCGACATGGACCCACGTGCTGAGAGAGATCGCATTGTCGGGGGTTTGCCGGAACTTCGAAGGATCGGCGTCGGCCCCTCGGGCCAGGCCCTGGATCCGGTTGGTGGCGGCAAGCTCCAGCGAGGAACGGGACGTCCCAAACGGCGGAGTGCCCCCTCCGACGGCAATGGAAAGGCCGGTGCCCACCACGATCGTGCGGGCATTGACCCAATAGGCGAGGGTTGCGCCCGTGACGTTGTTGAGCAGGGGAAGATTGGCGCCGAGATTGATGCACTGCCCGGAGGCGGCGTTGTTGAAGTCGAGGCAGGCCGTATTGCTGATGCCGCCGAACGGAGGGGGAAGCTGGGCGGTCGACGTGACCACCGCCGGCGTCCCCACGTAGGTTCCGGTAATGGCGCTGGAAGAGGAATCGGCGGCGGTCGTTCCGGTGGTCTCGTCGAGCTTCCAGTACCCGATCAATCCCGTCGTCGTGGCCTGGAACAGGGGAAGTCGAGCGGGGACGGCGTAGGACGTCCCCAATGTCATGCCTGCGATCAGTGCCGCTCCAGCGATCCGACGTGCCCAAGACCACGCACCCATCACCCTCTCCTTCAAATGTTCATTGCGAATAGTACCCCATGGAGGGGGTAACCCATGGGGGATTCACGAATTTTTGAGGCCGTCGATTCCGCGGGATTCCTATAATCCCTCGATGACCTTCACCGACAAAGTCGTCCTCGTCACCGGCGCCAGCAAGGGCATCGGCGAGGGCTGCGTCCGCGTCTTCGCCGAAGCCGGCGCCAAGGTCGTCTTCTGCGCGCGCGGCGAGAAGGCGGGACGGGCGCTCGAGAAGGACGTCAACGCTCGCGGTCCGGGGTCGGCGCTCTTCCTCCCCTGCGACGTCTCCAAGGTCGATCAGGTGACGGGCGTCGTCGACGAGACGGTGAAGCGCCAGGGCCGGCTCGACTGCCTCATCAACAACGCGGGGTGGCATCCGCCCCACAAGCCGATCGACGACTTCACCGTGCAGGAGTTCCGCGACCTGTTCGAGCTGAACGTGGTCAGCATGTTCGCGGCGTGCCGCCAGGCGCTTCCTCATCTGCGGAAGACGAAGGGCAGCATCATCAACCTGTCGAGCCTGGTGGGGCAGATGGGGCAGCTCCACGCCACCACGTATGTCGCCACGAAAGGCGCGATCACGGCCATGACGAAGGCGCTGGCGGTGGACGAGGCGGTCCACGACGTCCGGGTGAACGCGGTGTCCCCGGGGAACATCTGGACGCCGCTCTGGCAGGAAGCGGTCGACCAGTCGCCCGATCCGAAGAAGTGCAAGGCGGACGGCGACGCGGCGCAGCTGCTGGGGCGCATGGGAACGATCGAGGAGGCGGGGAAGCTCTGCCTGTTCCTCGCGTCGGAAGCGACGTTCACGACGGGCGTCGACCACGTCCTCTCGGGCGGCGCCGAGCTCGCCTACGGCCGCAAGTCGCGCAAGTCC
>Ga0310813_10001233_pt1 | contig 15495 bp, 16 predicted proteins | sample YN3metagenome_FD_203086 | JGI IMG/M metagenome (GOLD analysis project Ga0310813, IMG submission 203086) | Soil microbial communities from experimental microcosm in Duke University, North Carolina, United States - YN3 | ecosystem: Engineered > Artificial ecosystem > Soil microcosm > Unclassified...
GAGCGATTCGACGCGCTAGAGCATGCCAACCAGACCGAGCCCGGTGCGCGGCCTCCATAGATCGACACCCGGACCATCGTCGGCCACCGTCACGACGATCTCGCCGGCGCGTTCGGCTTCGGCGGGCGTACGCACCAGATAGATTTCCACGCGCGCGTCGCGCGCGAACTTCGAGACGTTGGTCAAGGCCTCCTGCACCAGCCGGTACAGCGTGACGTTCAGCGCGTCGGCGAGGTCGCTGAAATCGCCTTCCACCGTCAGCGCAAACGACGCCTCAGGCAAGCGCTCGCGCCAGCTGTCCACGCAGTGCTCCAGCGCGCTCGGCAGACCGAGTTCGTCGAGACCGATCGGCCGCAGCCGGCGGATCATGCCGCCGATCTGCCGGTACACGAACGACGCGCTTTGCATCACCGCCAGCGACGCGCGATGAATTTCCGGCTCGCCGTTGGCCGACAGATCGCGAATGCGCGCGGCATCGAGCGTGATCGCGTTCAGGTATTGGCCGAGTTCGTCATGCAGTTCGCGTGCGAGATGGCGGCGCTCCGCTTCCTGCGCGTCGATCGCCTGGCTGGCCAGGCGGCGATTTTCCGCCAGCAGACGCTCGGCTTCAGCTTCGAGCGCACGGCGACACAACAGCTCCCGGTGCGATTCGCGGTAGCGCCGCCAGGCAAACCACGCGAGACACGCGGCCAGCACGAACAGCGTGACCGGCAGTTCGTCGAGCTGGAAGCGCTCGGCGTTGCGCGTCCAGCGGTAAGCGAGCTCGCTGACGTCGAAGGTCATGCACAACGCGCCAGCCAGCACCGTCACAACCAGTACGCAGGCCAGATCGCGCCACATGGTGCGGCGATTCGAAGACGACGATGACATTGCGGAGCGATCCATGGCGATGGGCGGCATGTCGGTGTCGGGTAGCAACGGAAACTCATTCTACTCACGTCCTGCACACGGCTCCTTACGTTCAGGAAGCTTTCCTGATCGATTCAGGAAAACTTCCCGGGCGCGCTCGCGGTACACCGTGCGACGCTAGGTCTGACGAAGCGAGCGGCGCGCGCCGCTGTAATCGATGTGGCCGCAACCGTTGTGCGTTCGATCTCATCCCCCGCAAAAAGAACAACAGGCAGGAGACAGCAACGATGAAAACCATGCCACGCAAACGGCGGCGCCGGCACACATCAGGACCTGGCGCTGCGTTGCGGCTTTCCGTTGGCGCGGTGCTGGCGGCGCTTGCCGCGGCGTCGTTCGCACAGGGGCAGCAGACGAGCCCGGCCAATCCGCCCGCGGCACCGGCGGCGAATGCACCGGCGCATGCGCCGTCGGACGCGCCGACGAATACAGACGCCAACGGCAGCACGAACGGCGGCGCCGATTCGGCAACCAACGCGCCACCCCCCGCGCAACCTGCCCAACCCGCCGAACAGGAAACCGCGCTGCCGCCCATCGTCGTGATCGGCACGACGCCGCTGCTAGGCGTCGGCACGCCGATCGAGCTGGTACCCGGCAACGTGCAGACGATCCGCGGCCGCGATCTGGTCCGGCAGAATTCGCATACGCTGACCGACTACTTCGCGGCCAATCTGCAAAGCGCCGATATCAACGAGGTGCAGGGCAACGCATCGCAGGTGGACATCAACTATCGCGGCTTCACCGCTTCGCCCGTGCTCGGCACGCCGCAAGGACTTTCGGTGTTTATGGACGGCGTGCGCATCAACGAGCCGTTCGGCGACGTCGTGAACTGGGATCTGATACCGCTGGCCGCGATCGACACCATCCAGGTGATTCCTGGTTCGAACCCGACCTTCGGCCTCAATACGCTCGGCGGCGCCATTGCGCTGGAAACCAAGAACGGCCGCGACAACCCTGGCGGCGAAGCGGAAATCCAGGCCGGCTCATGGGGCCGCAAATTGGCGCAGATCCAGCAGGGCGGCACGATCGGCAGCAATCTCGACTACTACTTCACCGGCAACCTGACCAACGACGACGGTTGGGCCGATCACAATTCGAGCCGGCTGCGTCAGGCGTTCGGCAAGCTGCGCTACATGGATTCGTCGACCACGATCTCGCTATCGGCGGGCGGCGCCGACAACACGCTGAACGGCTCGCAGACAATTCCGCGTTCGTTCCTCGACAACCGCTCGCAGGCGTACACGTTTCCGGATACGAACGAGAACACGGTCGGCTATCTGACGCTGTCCGGCGAACACTACTTCACGCCGGATATCGAACTGAGCGGCAACGTGTATTACCGGCACTATCGCAACGCGAACGTCAGCAGCAACGTCAACGACGATTTCGGCGAGACCGACGACGATGGCGATATCGACACCGTGCAAGCCACTAACGCGCAATCGGTGATCGTTACCGACAGCTACGGCGCGAGCTTGCAGATGACGTTGCTGCAAAAGCTGTTCGGCAAGAAGAACCAGTTCGTGGCCGGCGTGGCCGCCGATCTGGCCAATTCGCATTTCACGCAAGCGCAGCAGAATGCGTTTTTCACCGACACGCGCGCGACGATCGGCGACGGCCCCTTCGTGCAGCAGACCGATGCGAAAACCCGCAACGCAAATTACGGCATCTATTTCAGCGATACGTTTTCGTTTACCGACCAATGGTCGCTGCTGGTGGCGGGCCGCTACAACTGGTCTCGCGCGGACATCGGCGACGAAAGCGGCATCCAGCCGCTGCTCGATGGCAAGCATACGTTCTCGCGCTTCAATCCGGCGGTGGGCATCAATTGGAATCCGACCAAATCGTTCACCGCGTACTTTACGTATAACGAAGGCATGCGCACGCCGACGTCGATCGAGCTGGCCTGCGCGGACCCGGCCTCGCCGTGTTCACTGCCGAACGACTTCGTTGCGGACCCGTCTCTGAAGCCCGTAATCTCGAAGACCTTCGAAGTCGGCGCACGCGGCAAGGTCGGCGCGCATACGCAGTGGAGCGCCGCAGCCTACAGCACGACGCTCGACGACGACATCCAGTTCATCAGCTCGAACGGCGCGGCAAGCACGCTTGGCTTTTTCCAGAACGTCGGCAAAACGCGCAGACAAGGTTTCGAACTGGCAGGCCGCACGCAATGGGGACCGCTCGGTGTGGCCGCGAGCTATAGCTACGTAAATGCGACGTACCGCTCCACATGGACCGAAAGCAGCGCGAGCAATTCGAGCGCCGACGATGACGGCAACATCACCGTGAAGTCCGGCGACCGCATTCCGGGCATTCCGGCCAACACGATCAAGGTACGGCTCGACTATCAGGCGCTGCCGCGCTGGACCATCGGCGGCAATCTCACGTATCGCAGCAATATCTTCGCGCGCGGCGACGAGAACAACCAGGACGTGAACGGCACGATCGCCGGCTATTTCCTGATCGATCTCGATACGACCTACAACGTGACCAAGCACTTCCAGGTGTTCGGGTCGATCCAGAACCTGCTGAACAAGCGCTATGCGAGCTTCGGGATTCTCGGGCAGAACTTCTTCAATGGCCCGAACCATACGTTCGACGGCGATAACGTGTCGAACGAGCAGTTTCTGGGGCTAGGCGCGCCGCGCGGCTTCTGGGTCGGCGCACGCTATTCGTGGGATTGAAGCGGGACGTCAACGGGGCGACATGCGCCGCCCCGGCTTTGCATCGCTTTACTTTTACTACTTCGCCGACGCAATCGAACCGGCACTCGGCGGCGACGTCACGATGCCCCACGCAAGCGGCAGATTGCCGATCTGGCCAACCGTCTGATAGTTAGTCGCATCGAGCACGTACACCGCGTTCGAACGGCCGCAGGCCAGCAGCAGTTTCGAACCGTCGGGTGTGAAGCTGAAGTGCCAGCAGCGCTGGCCGACCGGCGCATCGGCAATGTGCTCATAAGTCTTCGCGTCGAACACCTGCAGCGTCTTGTCGCGCGCGGCCGCTACCAGCAGATGCTTGCCGCTCGGATCGAAGGCGACGCCGTACGGCCCGAGCTTGGTGTCGACGGTTTTCAGCGGTTTTAGCGTATGCGCGTCGAGCACGACAAATTTGCTAGTGTTCTCGAGCGTCACAACATACTGTTTGCCGTCCGGCGACACCTTGATGCCGCGCGGCCGCGAGCCGGCATCGAGCTTCAGCGTGCGCACCAGCTTGCCGGTGCCGGTGCGGTACACAGAAACAGTATCGTCGCCTTCGTTGGTGACGAGCATTTCGTCACCGGCGGGTGAGAACTCGACCCCCTCCGTTTCATGGCCGCTCTTCACCGAGCGCACCACCTTCATCGTCTTCAGATTGACGATTGCGATTTCGGCCGGCGGCTCGTTCGCATCGTCGTCGTCCTTGCCGCCCTTGCCGCCTTTACCGGCCTGTTGATCGCCCTTTTCCGCGGGCTTGCCAGCCTGCTCGTCGGTTTTCTGCTGCGGGCCGCCGGCTTGCGGCTGCCCCTGTGCGTGTGCAAGCGCCTCGGGCGGCGGGCCGCTTTCGCCCGGCTCGTAGGTCACATAGGCAAAGCCGCGATGCACGCGCACGAATTCCGGGTTCTTGCCGATCTTCACACGCTTGACCACTTCGCCGGTCGACGTGTCGATTGCCGCGAGGTCGCCGGACTTGCCGGCCACCAGCAGCTGCTTGCCGTCGTCGGTCAGGCTCAGGCCGCGCGGGCCGGTGTTGCCGAGCGGAATGGTTTTCGTCAGCGTCATGCTGCCCAGATCGATAACGCCGACGCCATTGGTCTCGCTCGTCACGTACGCGAGCGGCGCGGCCACGGCGTACGCAGCGCTCGCGCTGAACGCGGCGGCCGCCAGTAGCGCGACGCGCGCGCCGGTTGTTGTGCGATGCATTGTGTGTCTCCAGCAGTTGTTCTTCGGTCGGCCCGAGAGGCGGGGCGAGCGCTTGCCGCAGTGGCAGGCACCGGCATTCAAGTGTGAGCATTGTGCGAGCGCTTGACAACGGACCTGGGCAGGAGTTTTTCCCGAATTCGACGTGCGGCGGGCGACTGCGGCGCATCGTCGCAAGCTCGCGCGCGCGGGCGTAACATGGATCGATCACGCGCCGCGAGCCGTCGAGGAGGTCAGCATGAATGCCAGTCGATCCGCCCGGTCCACCGATGTGCATGCCGCACGATCCCGCCGGCGCCGGCCACTGCGCGGTGCCGCCGCGCTATGTGCGGTGCTGGCGCTCGCCGAGCTTGCCGGCTGCAGCACGCCTGCTTCGAATGTCACGTTGGCGGGCGTGCCGTATCGTCAGAACTGGGAGCCCGGCTGCGTCGGGCCGGTCAGTTTCTGTGTGCCGTTTTTCGGGCCCTGACTTTCGTCCCTGACTTTCGGCCGCGACTTCGGGCCCTGACTTCGGGCCCTGACTCTGCCCGCTGAGCCGCGTGCGGGCCGCCTACGCTTAGTCCGCTCTGCGCCGCGACGAAATCGCCGATGCCGTCGAGATCACCAGATCGGCGAACCGCCGTTCGTCGCGTTCGGCCTGCCAGCGTGGCCGCGCCACCGCAATGTTCACCGCGCCTACGGCGCGGCCGCGTGCATTGGTGATCGCCGCTGCCGTCGAGATATCGCTGACGAAGTATTCGTCTTCGGTATGCGCGTAGCCCTGCGCGCGAATCTGCGTAATGCGCTCCTTGATGCGGCACAGCGCAGGTTTTGCAGTGCGACATGTGCGGCCGCAACAATTCGGAACCCTACTCGACGTGTCGCATCGCGCCGACAGTTACGGCAACAACCGATGGCTTCGCGCAAAGACGGGCAATAGCATAGGCACGCATACGCCTGCCCCTCGATTCCCGGCGAGGTAGCGATGAAACGCAAAGACCTGCTGTGGTGCGCCGTGCTGCTGATGCTCGCGTGCTTCAAGCCGCTGCTGCTTGCGGCCGTCGCGCTGCTGGTGGTGGTCGGGGTTTGCGATTTCCAGCGCAGCAGGCAGTTCGATGCGCGCAGCTGGCGCCGCTATTTCCTCGGCAACGGCTCACTCACATGGGCGCTGGCGCCGTTCAACCTGTTCGTCGACCTGCTGTGCCGGCGCAATCTGCGCGTGTACCGGCTGGCCGATCTGCCGGCGACACACCGCGAAGAGATCGGCTACGTGATCACGGCGTTCCGCGACCACTTCGATCAGGTCGAAACGCTGGGCACGCAAATGTGCGGGAAACGGCGTGGGATGTGTTTCGTGCGCTGGTATGGCAGACGCGTCGACGGCTCACTGAATATCCCGGCGCTGAATCGCCCGTTCGCTTGCGTCCAGACGATTGGCTGCTCGGTGTTCAATAGCGGGCAGCGCACTTCCGTGCACTACGGTCCGTTGCGGCTCACGCTGCGCTGCCTGTACAACCTCGACCCGGATGCGCGCGGCGAAGCGTTCATCGACGTGGCCGGCACGCGGCATTACTGGCGGCAAGACCCGCTATTCATTTTCGACGACACGCTGGTGCACCAATCGGTGAACGACACCGACCGGCTGCGCTATTGCGTGTTTCTCGACGTGCTGCGGCCAAGCCCGCTGACACCGCTGCTGCGCGGGATGGTACGAGCAATCGGCGCATGCGTGCTGTATGCGCGGCGCGTGTTCTACGCGAACTGGGACATGCTGCGCTGATCGCGACAGGGAGGCACGCTACGCGTGCGCAAACACCGTCTGGCTGCGGCCGCGTGCCTTGGCTGCGTACATCGCACGGTCCGCGCGCTGCAGCGCCTGCCCGACGTCCAGCATGCGCGGACGCCGCTGTTCCGGATACAGGCAGATGCCGATGCTGGCCGTCACGCGGACCGGCAGCCCGATCGTCACGTTGATCGTTTCGATCGCGGCATGGATGCGCTCGGCAATCGCCAGCGCATCCGCCTCGTTGAGGAGACTGCGCGCGAACACCACGAATTCGTCGCCGCCCAGCCGCGCGACCGCGTCACCGCGCCGGCTCATGCGCGACAGTTCACCGGCGAAACGGCGCAGCATCTCGTCGCCGGCCGCGTGGCCGAACGAATCGTTGACGTCCTTGAAACCGTCCAGATCGATCACCAGCAAACCGACCTGGCCATTCTGCTGCCGCGGCGATCCATGCGCATGGCCGACCGCCTGCACGAGACTCGTGCGGTTCAGCAGGCCTGTCAAAGGATCGGTGGCCGCGCGGCGCTCGAGCTTGTTGACCAGCACGAACAGATAGAACGACGTGGCCACCACCGCCAGCAACAGACCGACGCCGACCTGCCGGTTCATGATCCACCAGGGCTCGTTCATCATCAGCCCGATGAAGCCCGCTACCGCTACCGTGCACGACAGGATCAGCGGCCGCTTGCCGTATCGGCAGCCCGCGCCGACCAGAAACCAGAATACGACGAACAGCAACGGCAACGCGGCGCGGCCGCCGAGCGCCAACGCGGCGATCGCCATGCCCTGATCGACCAGCGTGGTCGTGATGAGCCGCAGCGGCGACTTGCCCGGCTGCAGCCGGATCGCCAACCAGCTGGCAAAGCCGAACAATACATAAAGCGCCATCACCGTAATGGTGAGACGGGATGGACCATCCAGATGGGCCAGCGAAAATGCGCAATAAATAGCGAGCGCGGCGCCGCCTATCGTGCAACGAAATACCGCTTGTTCTTTTTCTGGCTGACTTTGATAACCGTCGATAACGGTCGGTCCGTGCCACGCCCCCGTGCCTAACCACGACATATTGCATCTCTCGACTTTCAAGCGACGCAGAATAGTAGCGCGCTGATACAAATGGCGGCTACAAATAAACTGACTAAATCATAATTGAGATTGCAGGGTCGAAACGGCTAAAAGAAATGGCCGGTGATGCGGTAACTAGGCCGCAATTGCCGCGAATTGGACCGGCCACCGGCTGTGCCGTTTCATATGAAGCCGACGGGGCGGTCGTTTAGCCGAGCCAGATACCGGAGCTGCCGCGCCGGTGACTGTCGACCAGATGGGTGTCCACGATGCCGGTGGCTTCCATCAACGCATACATCGTGGTCGGCCCGACGAAGCTGAAGCCGCGCTTGCGCAGCGCTTTACTCAACGCAACCGAGTGCTCGGAGCGGGTCGGAATCTCCGCCATCGTACGCGGCGCGGGCGTGATGTCCGGCTTGAACGACCAGATCAACGCGGCCAGACCGCCGTCTTTGCGCAGTTCGATCGTTGCAAGCGCATTGTTGATGGTCGCGACGATCTTCGCCCGATTGCGGATGATTTCGGCATCCGCCAGCAGGCGTTCGATATCGTGCACGGTGAATTGCGCCACCTTGTCCGGGTCGAAGCGCAGGAACGCCCGCCGGAACGCTTCGCGCTTGCGCAGGATCGTCGCCCATGAAAGCCCCGATTGAAACGCTTCGAGGCTCAGCCGTTCGAACAGGCCGTGCTCGTCGACGATCGGCATGCCCCATTCGGTGTCGTAGTAGCTTCTGAGCAGCGGATCATGGGCGGCCCATGGCGGCCTTGTCAGCCCGTCTTCGCACAACACGGCGTCGACCGGCTTGGTGCGTTTTGCGCGCTCGGCCGGCGCGAGCGTATCCGGCGATGGCTGGCGGCGCGCCCGCGCCGCGGAATCCACGTTTTTCTTCATGATGTTGCGATGGGCTTTGACGAGTGCGGCTTGTATAGCGAGTCGGGCGCGTATCTGTCAACCGGCTGCGGCGGATAGCAGGGCTGCGAGCTTGCGCTTTCATTCGTGCCGCCCCCCTTTATGTAAGGGCGGACCCGCATCCGGTGTATTCTTTGACATTCGCGAGAACCATCCGCCCGGAGCATGTCATGGAGTGCGAATACGCGTTTATCCCATCACCGGTCGGCCGGCTGCAACTGGTTGCGCGCGGCAACAAACTGGTGGCGATTCTGTGGGAAAACGACCGGCCGAATCGCGTGAAGCTGGGCACATTGCGCGAAAACAGCCAGCATCCGGTGCTGCTGGAAACAGCGCGGCAACTGGACGAATATTTCGCCGGCAAACGCACGCACTTCGATATCGAGCTCGAATTCACCGGCACCGAATTCCAGAAGCAGGTGTGGGCCGCGCTGCTCACGATTCCGTACGGCCAAACCCGCAGCTATCTCGAGATCGCCGAGCAGATCGGCAATCGCAACGCTGTGCGCGCGGTGGGCGCAGCGAATGGGCGCAACCCGATTTCGATCATCGCGCCCTGCCATCGTGTGATCGGCTCGTCCGGTGCGCTGACCGGCTTCGCCGGCGGTCTCGCCGCAAAGGAACGCCTGCTGCGCGTCGAAACCGGCGGTGAAAAGCCAGCGGCGCCGGCACGAAAACCCAACGCCGTCGACAGGCTGCGCCGGTCGTCCGCCCAGCGTTCGTTGTTCGAGGCGATCTAGTGCGAAGCTCGCCGCCAACGTTGCGGTGGCTGCGCTCGCGCGCGGCTGCGCCATGAACCCGCACCTCACGCCAACCCCGGTCGAAATCCATCTGCCATTCAAGCCGCCGCTCGCGTGGCCGCGTTTGCTTGCGTTTATTGGCGGCCGCGCGTCGGCGGGCGTCGAATCGGCAGAAGACGGCGTGTATCGCCGCGCGATCGGCTGGAACGGCGCGGAAGGGACCGTCGAGGTGCGGCGACATCCGCGCAAGCACTGCCTCGTCGCCACCATCGACGGCGCATTGAGCGAACACGCCGGCGAGCTCGCGGCGCCGCTGTCGCGAATGTTCGACCTGCATGCCGACCCGCGCAAAATCGCCGCGTGCCTTGGCGCGGATCCGTGGCTTGCGCCGCTTGTCGAGCAAACGCCGGGCTTGCGCGTGCCGGGCGCGTGGTCGGGTTTCGAACTGGTGATCCGCACCATCGTCGGCCAGCAGGTCAGCGTAAAAGGCGCGTCGACGATCATGAGCCGCATCGTGCAGCGCGCCGGCAAACGCATCGACGGCCATCCTCATGAAGCCACCGCGTGGCGGTTTCCGACACCGGCGGAACTCGCAGTGGCAAACCTCGACAAGATCGGCATGCCGACCCGGCGCATCGCGACCGTGCTGCGCTTTGCCGAAGCCGTTGCATCCGGCGCGCTGCCGCTCGACGATCCGAACGCCGATCCGCTGACACTGCAGCGCGACATGCTCGCGATGCCCGGCATCGGGCCGTGGACCGTCGGCTATGTGGCGATGCGCGCGTTACGCGATGCCGATGCATGGCCCGAAGCCGACCTCGTGCTGATGCAGGCGATCAGCCGGTGCGATCCGTCGCTGGCCAAAGCGGCCCAGCAGCGTGCGCGCACCGAGATGTGGCGTCCGTATCGGGCTTATGCCGCGCTGCATCTGTGGAACAGCATCGCGCTGGAAAGCGGCAAGGCAAAAGGCGGCTAGCGCTTCGGGCAGGGCGGCCGTCACGCATCGGGAAGTATCGCGCTGCCCAGCGCGATACTTCCGCCGGACAACACGCGCGCCGTGATGCCGCCAAAGCCTCGCACGGCGTTATAGCCGCCGACTCCGAGCGTTTCTTCAAGCCTCGAACACGGATGACATTCGCCGGTGGCTTCGAGCAGCGCATCGCCGACGCGGAAACGACGTTCCTTCAGCGCGTATAGATTGATGCCAGCCGTGACAAGATTGCGGCGCAAGTCGAGCGGCGATACGTCGGCGCGGCCGAGGTGGCTCGCAATCGCCTGCAGGCTTTCCGCCTGAATCAGCGTGACCTGGCGCTCGCCGTTGTGGCCGCCGTAGTGATCGCCGGCGAGGCCGGCGCCGGCGACGGCATCGACCGACTGCAACACGTCCATCGGCAGGCGACGGGTCGCGCGGATACCGATCCACACGATCGTGCCCGGCCTGACGGGCGCATGCATCAATCTGGCGAGCGGTGAAGCGGGGTTCAGTGGCGGCATGTGAAGGGCAACGATTGAGCGGCGGGGGCCGCGCCGTTCAATCGTACCTCAGGCATCGGCAGGCGATGCACGGCGCCCGCCTGGCGGCGCCGCCGCGCGTGGTGCCACTACGCGCGCCGCACCAGATCGTTGACGACCGCCGCCAGCGACACGACGCCCTTGATGATCTCTGCGTCGCGCCCTGCGAAGTCGATCCATCCTTCGTTGAAGCCGTCGATCATCTGGATGCGCGGCATCGGATGCTTCATGCCCTGCGCCTTGAACAAGTCATTCCATGTTTCGCGCGGCACGGCCTGCGCGCGCACCGGCTTGCCGAGCGCCTGTGCGAATGCCGCGGCGACGTCGTGCTGGCTGATGCGCGCCGGCCCTTCCAGTTCGACGATGTGCGTGCCCTGCCAGCTTTGCTGCAACAGTTGCGCCGCTACGCGGCCGACGTCCGCGGTGGCGACCATCGGAATCGCGCGGTCCAGCGGCTGAAGATACGCATGGATAATGCCTTCGTCGCGCGCCGGGGCAACATCCCACGCGCAGTTTTCCATGAACCAGCCGGGGCGCAGGAATGTGACCGGAACCGGCTGCTGACTGAGCGCCTGCTCCATCAGCGTGCGTTGCGTGAGCAGATTGGTCTGTGTGGCCTGCGCGCCGATCGTCGAAAGGCACACCACTTTGGCGGGCTGCGCGCGGCCGATTGCGGCCACGACGGCATCGATCACCTCACGCGCCTCCGGAAAGCCCGGCGCGGGATCGAACTCGGACGGCGGCAGGATAAACACGCCGTGCGCACCCGAAAATGCGTCGGCCAATGCATCGGCATCGTTCATGTCGGCCAGCGCGATTTCGCAGCCGCGCGCGGCCCATGTCTCGGCTTTTTGCGGGTCGCGCAGCACCGCGCGCACCGGCTGTTCCGCTTCGAGTAAGGCCTTGGCGAGTGCGCCACCCACCTTGCCGCTAATTCCCGTGATTGCATACATGTTCGCTCTCTCCATCGAAATTGGTTGCGAAGTGCATGCATCGTAGAGGCGGGCGCCTGATCGAGAAATGACCTGCGAGTCATCACATTGATGACATCGAATCAGCAGTGGTGGGGAAACAGCCTGCGACGCCGCGACCGTCAGCCGGCGATCCGCAAAACGATCTGCTCGCCGTCGAGCGTCACACGGATGCCGCGCAGATCGTGCACGCGCACGGTCTCGCCGAGCCCGGCCGCCGCCGACGCCCATCCGACCGCGACGACTTTGGCGCCCGCGGCGATGCCGGCTTCGATGCCGGCCGGTGCGTCTTCGAACACCACCGCTGCGCGCGCGTCGGAATGCATGCGCCGCGCCGCGAACTCGAAGCCGTCCGGCGCGGGCTTGCCGCGCGCCACGTCTTCCGCGCTGACCAGCAACTGCGGAGCCGGCAGGCCCGCGGCTGCGAGCCGCTTGCGGGCGAGCGCGCGGTCGGCAGAAGTGACGACGGCCCAGCGCTCGGCAGGCAATGCGCGCAGCAGCTCGCCTGCGCCGGGAATCTCGACGATGCCTTCGATGTCGTCGTACTCGCGCTGCATCAGCGCCAGTGTTTCCGCTTCGACGTCGACGCCGGCCGGCGCGAGGGTGCGCAGCGTATCGATGGTGCGGCGTCCTTGGGCTTCGCGCACGACCCGCGCCGGATCCAGTCCGTAACGGTGGGCCCACTCGGTGTACGCCCGATGCATCGGCGCACGTGAATCGAGCAAGGTGCCATCCATGTCGAACAGCACACACTGACAGCGCAGAATGACGGGTTCTTGTTGCATGAGGGAATGTGGGATGACGGCTGCCGCATGAGTTATTTGCCGGCTATTTTAATCCGTCCATCACCCGCGGGCTTTTGCACCCGTGCCATCCCCGTTATTGCCGACGAGGAAGGCGTACTGGAACTGCTGGAATTGACGCCGCCGTGCCGCTCCGACGCCTTCGTCGTGTACCGGACACCATCTGTAAAATTGTATAGGTACTGTACAGGCGCACGCCGATAAACTGCCGTCACATTCCCCGCTTCCCGGAGACGGCACATGTCCTACGAACTCCTGAGCGCGCTGCCTGCCGGCATCCTGTTCGCGCTCGTCACCACCATCACACCCGGCCCCAATAACACGATGCTGCTCGCATCTGGGGTCAATTTCGGCTTCCGCCGCACGCTGCCGCATATTTTTGGCATCAGCGCGGGCGTCGTGGTGCTGATGGTTTCGGTGGGCTTCGGGCTGGGTGAAGTGTTTCAGCGAGTGCCGCAGCTCTACACGCTGCTCGAAGCGGCCAGCGTCGGCTATCTGCTGTACCTCGCGTGGAAGATCGGCACCTCGGGCGAAGTGCGGGTGCGGCAAGGCGAACGCCGGCCGATGCGCTTTCACGAGGCGCTGCTGTTTCAGTGGATCAATCCGAAGGCGTGGATGATGGTGCTCACCGCGGCCACCACGATCCATATGACCGAGGACGTCGGCAGCAACGCGCTGTTGATGGCCGCGTTGTTCTACCTGATCGGCCTGCCCTGCATCTGCCTGTGGGCGGCAGGCGGCACCGCACTGCGGCAGGTGCTGGCGAAACCGGTGTGGCTGCGCGCCTTCAATGTTTCGATGGCGGTGCTGCTGGTCCTGTCGATGTACCCAATCGCGCTGCACGTGCTCGGGTAAATCGAGGCACCGCGCAGGAAAAGCGCCAGACCGGCACCTGCCCGCGCGACGCTCCGTGTGCCGCGCAGCGGTGGGCAAACGCGCAGAACGCCCTAAAAAGGCGGATGCAGACGGATTTCAAGCGTGCTACTGTTGGTTCGGTGTCGCGCGCATGACATACGCGTCGACGGCACGCAACGTCGATGTTTCCTGTATCCGTACTTCGCCTTACCGGCAGCCATGTTAAGACTTCGTCATCCGTCGCCGCACGACACTGTGACGGTGCTGCTCCGGCGCCTGAGCCGTCAGCACCATCTGGCCGAAGACAAGAACATTTTCCTCACCCGCGTCGCCGCGAGTGACGGCCTCCCTGAAGCGGACCTTCCACAGCGCGTGCGCGCCGCACGAGCGGCATTCGATCTGGTTGATCAACTCGACCAGCAACAACAGCTGACGGATTCCGACAAGGAAATCCTGATGTTCTGGCTGCTTGCGCATTCGACCCTCGAACTGCGCGATACGATGCATGCGTTCGGTGTCGTGCAGCGCGACACAGTCACCCGCATCACAGCCGCCGCCTTGCATTTACCCGACTATCTGGTGGAACTGGCTTACGCGGAGCAAGGCAATCTGCAGCGCGCCGGCCTGTTGATCGTGCGCGGCACGGCCGGAACCTTGTTCGAGGTGATTCAGGTCAACGAGAGTCTGGTTGCCCGCGTCCGGCCGTGACGGATCACAGCAGCGCGGCCACGCGCGCGCGCAGCGCCGGCACGGTCTGCGCTTCGAACCACGCGTTTCGCTTCAACCAGATCTGATTGCGCGGCGAAGGATGCGGCAGCGGTATGCGCGCGGCCGGTTCGTATTCGCGCCACGCCGCCACCGTTTCGGTTAGCGTCGCTTTTCTCGCGCTGCTGAGAAAGTGCGCCTGCGCGTACTGACCGATCAACAGCGTCAACTCGACACGGCGCAAGTGCGCCAGCAGCTTGTCCATCCACAGCGGCGCGCATTCCGGACGCGGCGGATTGTCTCCGCTCTTACCGCGGCCCGGATAGCAGAAACCCATCGGAATCAGCGCGAAATGACGCGCGTCGTAGAACACCTCGGGCGTAACGCCCAGCCATTCGCGCAGGCGCTTGCCGCTGGCGTCGTTCCACGGCACACCGGTGTCGTGCACTTTTGCGCCGGGCGCCTGCCCGACGATCAGAATCCGCGCCTGCGATGCGACCTGCAGCACAGGGCGCGGGCCGAGCGGCAAAAAAGGCGCGCATACATTGCACGCTCGCGCACTGGCAAGCACGCTGCGAAGTGTATTGCTGGAATCCGATTTCATACCCATTGAACCGATTGCTGCCGCGCAGTGCCGACACGGCACGCGAAGCCTGCAGATGTGCTCCGTGCATGGCGCGTTGCGCGTTTGCGAACGGCTCTGCGCATTCAAAGCAAAACGGAATATACCTGCGACGTCGCGCGTAATAAAGAACAACCCTTTCGATCGAGTGTTCCGATGAGATACGTGATGGCGTTGTACGACGGCTCTCCCTGTTCGTATCGCAGCGTGCTCGTCGCTGCGCGCTTCGCCGCGACACATCAGGTCAGACTGCACATCCTGTCGGTCGTGCCGCTGCCGAAGTTCGCATTCGACACCGCGACGGACGCCATGCTGTCGGCGAGCGTCGACGCGTATGAAAGTCTGCTTGCCACGCTTGAAATAGATCTGACGCAACGCGGCCTGCAATTTCAGCTTGCATTGAAAGTCGGCAATCTCGTCGACGAGGCGGTTCGCTATGCAGCCGAGTATGGCGTGGGTCTGATCGTCGTCGGCTGTTCGTTCCGGTCGCTGCTCGGCCGCTGGTCGTCGCGCGCATTGCTGCGTCGACTGGTGCGACTCGCGCCGTGTCCGGTGACGATGGTAAACGAAGCGGACGCATCGGACCATTGAATCGGCCAGGCGGTCCGGACTGGCACATCGGGCTCGATGGTTTTGTCCTTTGCTTGCCAGTTCGTTTTTAAAAGACACGCGCTGCACGGTGAATTACCCGATAGCGCACCACGAAATATTGTCAACGATGTCAAAAAATAAGCGATAACTC
>Ga0310813_10001236_pt1 | contig 15475 bp, 16 predicted proteins | sample YN3metagenome_FD_203086 | JGI IMG/M metagenome (GOLD analysis project Ga0310813, IMG submission 203086) | Soil microbial communities from experimental microcosm in Duke University, North Carolina, United States - YN3 | ecosystem: Engineered > Artificial ecosystem > Soil microcosm > Unclassified...
ATCCCGATGATCTGCTCTTCGGTGAACCGTTTCCGACGCATCGCGGGGCCCTCCCCGCGGGCATCCTAAGCCGAATCCTCACCCACCTCGTGGCGGAGTTTTCGGGGAGCACGTCGGGTTGCCTATCCGCCGGGCCGATTGAGATCGTCGTCCCATACGAGCTGGGCGGGTCCTACAGCTTCGGCCAGCAAAGCATCCCAAATGGCTGCCGAAGGCCAGGGGAACACGACCCGAGGGATGCGAAGTGGACGACCAACCCGCCGGCTCCGCTCGTCAATCTCTGCGGCGTGAGAGTGTGCCATCGTCCTGAGCCGTTCAAACCGAGAGCGTAGCTGCTCCAGTTCGCCGCTCTCGCGAAGGCGGCGAACGAAGGCCTCGCGCTCGACGGTCACGACGGTTGCTAGCACCCGTGCGGTCACGTCGGGCAGCTGGCTGAGCGTCTGCTCGGGCGCCGGGATGAGACGCTCGAGTTCGGTGATGGCGGCTTCTCGCTGCTGGCACTCCACACCGAGCGCCTGATAGCGGCGGACGGCCTCGGGACGTGTTCCGGCCGCTTCCTCTTCGATCGTTGCAGGGAGAGGGCGAGCGGCGAGTATCTCGCGTTCCGCTTGGGCCTGGACGAGGACCGACCGCTCGACGTCGAGAGCTTCCCGGACTCCGTGAATAGCTTGCTCGAGTTGAGCGTGCGTGGACTTCGCGTCGAGGAAACGCTGCCAGAGGAGGCGGTCGCGCTCAGCCGGGTACTGGCGGGCGTACCAGCGCCGCAGGTCCCGGATGGCCGCGTCGGGATCTCGGGGTATCCGATTGATCAGGGCCTGGGCCGCGCCGAAGGCTTGGGCGAGCTGCTGCCCGACCACGATGACATTCGTGACTGCTGGCCGGCGAGGACTCGATGAGGGCCGCGGCTGCTCACCTGACACATCCGGGGATCGTGGCCGGCGCGCTGGTTGCTCGATCTTGCTCGCCACGGCTTACCTCGTGACCGCCGCGATCGACCACGGGTGCGCCGCGGCTGGCACCGCGTACGGAGCGGCCTCCTGAACGACCGCCCGGCGGAGCCGGGCCCGGCCGAGGTCGATTTCCCGTTCGGTAAGGCCGGCGTGGTGGAGCTCGGCGTCGGCGAGGGCCGCGACGACGTGGTCCAGGTGCTCGACGACCGGGGCCGCGCGGTGCCCCAGGTGCCGCCGGCCGAGGCGGTGCTGGAGAACTTCCGCCTCCCATTTGTGGACTTCGGACTGGACGGTGCTCTGTGCCTGCTGAAACCGGGGTGACGCCCCCTCGAGGACGTCGTCTAGCTGACGCGTGATGACGATGGTCTGCAGGACGACTGGCCTCGGGTCCGGCAAGGTCGTCAGGTCGACGATTGCCGCGCCTGGCATCTGGACCTTCACCCGCGCGGTCACCACTACACCCTCCCGGACAGCAGCAGATACGCGCGCTCGACCGGATCGGTCACGCGCTTCGCGAGCTCCTCGCGCGATTCCGTGATGACCATGGGCTTCTGGGTGCCGAGCGGCTTATTGATCACGACACCCGCGTCCTTGTAGCCGGCAGCCGCGCGGCTCATGATCTTCGCGAGATCAACGCCGGGCGGCAAATACGGGTCATCATCCGGCGAGGTCGTGGAGGGCTCCTTGAGGTCCGACCGCGGCGTGGACCGATCCACGCCGGATTCGAGGAGCGCGCGCATCCGACTGTGCCCGTCCTGCGGCTGGACGGACTCGACCAGATCGACGACGCGATGGGGGCTGCCGCTCGCCTCGCTGCGGCACTCCGCGAGCACGCTCCACACGACGGCAGCTTCGACACCAGGGGTCCCGAGTCCCGCGAGGAGCCGGCGCTTCACTTCTGCTCTATCCATGATGGGCCTCCTGTTAGACGTACGGGCTGCGGGCGGAGTCGAAGAAGTTGACGGGGGCGATGTCGGCCGGGTCGACGTCGAACTCGCCCGGGTGCGTGAAGATGCGCGACAGGGCAGCCGCCTCGGCGTCAGACATCTCGACGTCGGGGGGCGGCCCGGCGGCGAGGTCGAGGGCGAGGAGCAGCGCGCCGAGGGCGGCGTTGGCCCGGTCGTCGTGCTCCCCGGGCTGGTGGTCGATCTTGCCGCCGCGCCAGACCAGGCCCAGCAATTCGGATTCGAGCTCCGGGTCGTCGCAGAAGACGAGCCGGCCGCCGTTGAGGGGCGCCTCGCACGCCTCGTAGACCTGCGACGCCGTGAGCTCCGCGACGGTGTAGCCGATGCCGTGCCGCTCGAAGTCGTACGCGAATGTCAAGCCGGCGTAGCGGTCGCCGACGAGGTGGCGGATGCCGTACGCCTTCAGGATCGGGACGAAGCGCTCGACGGCCTTCCGTGGATCGAACGGCGGGTGCTGCCCCTGGTCGAGGCACCGGTCGAGGACGGCCCGCCCGTCCGCGTCGGCGTGCGCAATGCCGCACGTGAAGGCATCATTGCTGCCGCCGGAGGGATCGAGGAAGGCGACGTACACGACGCCCGGCTCCGGGTCGCGGTGCTTGATACCCCGCGCGACGCTATCCATGATCGACTCGGCCGTGAACGCCGCACCGCTCGGGACGCCGGGCAAGTTCAAGTGGAGGCGCCGGAACTTGTGGGCCGGGAGCCGCCGCTGCTGCTGATCGAGATAGTCCGGGTCGGTCCACGTCCCGCGCGAGGGGTTCGCGCGGTCGGCGGGCGCGAGATCGCGCGCGGCCGGATCGGTCGTCCAATCGGCGGCGTACCAGGAACAGTAGAGGCGCGGGTCCGCGCCGGCCTTGGCCTGGGCGAGCAGATCGAACAAGGGCACGCCGGGCTTGTGGTACAGCGACGCGTAGCTGGTGAGGACCATCTGGGCGTCGGCCCGCGTCGGGTCGAGCTGCAAGGCCTCCAACAAATCCCAGCTCCGGTAGCCGTGGACCTCGTCGAAGCCCGCGAAGATGTAGGACTTCCCGTGGCTGCCCAGCACGTCCTGGGCCGGCAGAATGATCAGTTCGCCCTTGCCGTCGCGGCGGCTGATCGCCTTGGCCTTCAGCGTGACGCGCGCCGCGAGGTGGGGGCTGACCTCGATCAGCTTCTTGGCCAATCCCAAGTCGTCGCCGGCCTGCGTCTCGTCATTCGCGATCAGGTACACGACGTTGCCGCCCGGGCTGTCGTTCGCGACGAGGGCGAAGAGGGCGCTGAGCACAAGATCAGCCGATTTCCAGTTCTTCTTGGCCCGGCCCAGCAGGCAGAGGTTGTAGCGCACGCGGCCGTCCGGGAGCCGCTGGTCCAGGACGTCGGTCAGGATCGCGCGGCGGTAGGGCTCGATGTGGTTCAGCATCGGGCTGCCGTCGAGCCAGCGGACGAGCTTGAGGAAGTCGAGGACGCCGACGCCGCGCCGGCGCGTCACGGCGCGCGCTCCAGCAGCGCGATCAGCGCGGCGGTATAGACTGGCACGCGCGACGCCACGTCGATCCGGCGGTCGGCGACGACCACGATGTCGCCGGGCTCGACCGTCGCGCCGGGGACGAGCGGCTCAGGGCGACCGTCGGCGCGCAGGATCTCGCTCGATGTCGTCACCGCGGCCGGCCCCTCGACTTCGAGGACGCGTCCTCCTGCGCCACCAGCTCGTCGATGGACGGCAAGGGTCCGGCGTGCTTCGCGGCCGATTGCCCTAGCGCCGCGAGCCCGCGCTCCAGGCTGTCGGCCATCCGGTTCCGCTCGCCGATGATCGACCGGACGTCCTGGCGCAGGCGGCCCTTCTTGCCGAAGAGCGTCGTGTGCTCCAGCAGGCTCGCGTCGAGGTGCTCGAGGAGCAACTTCGTCCTGACCAAGACCTCGATCCGCGAGGTCGTCGCCGTCGACAGGCTCGTGGGGCCGAGTTCCGCGACGAGCTTCGCGCGCCACTTCAGGACTTCGCGCGCCGCCTGCGAGCGCCGGTCGACCGCATGTAGACCGCGCAGCATCAACCTGGCTTTCACCGCCGGCAGACCGGTCCTTGGCCTTCGGATGGCCTCCCGAGGGGCTGCGACCGAAGCCGACAGAATCGACCGGCGGCGTCCTGGCTTGGGCGGATTCCCGCGCGCTGTGACGGACGACGGCGGATTGCCTAGACGTGGGTGGCCTGGGACCCGCGACACGGACTCGGGCTCGATCACGCGGACATGGTGACCTCGCTCAGGACGACCGACCTGGCTCCGCATGGTCGATTCGATCCGAGAACGGACCCCGCCGTCCAGAACATTCGCTCCGGCTTCGTCCAGCTACGGGACCCCCGGTTCCGGGGCCGGGCTCAGAGCGACTATGCGGGCCGCAACGCAGGAGGGGTAGAGGCCGGAAACTGCGAAGGCCCGAACGCCCTTCACCCGGATTATCCCGGTCTGTGTAACACTGGAAGGTAGCCGGGACCATGCGTCAAACGTGTGTCCTTGAAGGCCGCTCGATCCACACCCACCGGACACCCGGTCGGACTAGACTGACCGGCCGCGCAGTGTCCGGGAAATATCCAGACCTGTCTAATTTTAGTTGGGCAGACGCGCAGTGCGTGGTTTTGCGATCAGGACGAGAGGTCGTGTTCGGTTTAGCTGGTTCGCCCGCTGGACGCGGATGGTGGTGAAGTCGACGCTCACCAGTCTTGGCGTTGTAGTAGCCTTCATCCTTCTCGCCGTGCCGCTTGTCGTGCAGGCACAGCAGCCGGGGAAAGGCCCACGCATCGGTTATCTGAGCACAGCATTGCGGGGATCTCCCGAGGCGCAGGAGGCGCTGGACGCCTTCCAGCAGGGACTCCGCGAGCACGGGTACGTCGAGGGCCAGAACATCCTGATCGAGGGCCGGTGGGCAGAGGGGAACTTCGAGCGTCTCCCGGGACTCGCGGTCGAACTCGCGCGCTTGAAGGTCAACCTCATCGTCGCCGCAGCCACGCCGGGCGCCCGCGCCGCGCGGCAGGCGACCGTAACCATCCCGATTGTCGCGGTGGCCATGGGTGATCCCGTCGATGACGGCCTCGTGGTCAGTCTCGCCCGGCCGGGCGGCAACCTTACCGGGACGACCTTCCTGGGTCCGAACCTGCTCCCCAAGCATCTGGAGTTGCTCAAGGAAGCTTCTCCGAGTATCTCTCGCGTCGCGCTTCTTTGGCATCCCGGCGCGTTCTCCGAGAGCACGATGAGCCAGATGCTGAAAGAGGCGGAGGCCGCAGCCGCGACGCTACGGATCCGGCTTCATCGAGTCGAGGTGCAGCGTCCCGACGAGCTCGAGCGCGCCTTCTCCGCCGTGGCCCGAGAGCGCCCCGATGCGCTCGTCGTGGCCCCCAGTGTGATGCTCTTTAGCGAGCGACGACGCATTGTCAGCCTCGCCGCCAAGCACGGGCTACCGTCGCTGTTCAACAACAGGCAGGCGGTGGAGCTCGGCGGCCTCATCGGGTACGGGACGAGCATTTTCGAGCTTTGGCGACGCACGGCAACGTACGTCGATAAGATTCTCAAGGGCGCCAGGCCGGAGGACCTGCCCGTCGAGCAGCCCACGACGTTCGAGCTGGTGATCAACTTGAAGACCGCGAAGGCGCTCGGGCTCACGATCCCGGCATCGTTGCTGCTACGAGCGGACCAGGTTATCCAGTGATTTCAAGGCTGCCCAACATCACGCTCCAGCGGCCGGGCAACAAGCGCCCGCCGCTGAGCGTGCGCGTTAGACGGACCAAAGATGGTCGCGGGGAAGCGGATCGTCGTTACGTGTCTCGTCCTTGGATGCCTTATCCCGTGTGCGCTGTTGATCGGGCAAGAGCTTCTTCTTCGTACCAATCCGGAGCGCGTGTCTGAGTTTCGGGCCCTGTGGTACTACGTCTGGCCGACGGCTGTATTCCTGATGGCAGCTGCGGGTGCCACGCCCATGGGCGAGCTGTTGATTCTTGGCATAGCGCTTGTCGGGAACATACTTGTCTACGGTCTTCTCGGGGCGATCCTGGCGCTCTGCTGGAGGCTTGTGTGCCGTCCTGGCAGGCGGGCCGCCGGATGACGAGGTTGATGTCTATGTGGCCGGCTAACAAGCCGCTAGAGCGGCCGGGCTGCGCCGGCCGCTCAGCGCCGAGAGATCCGCCGGGCACTGGATGGGCGAGGGAGCGGCACTCAGCAGGACAGTTCCGCCCTCTGACGGGGAAGACCCTAGGCGGATCGACTGCGATCAGCTCAGGGCATTCTCGTGGCTCGGACGGCCCCGACCGGCTACGCGGCCTTCAGGACAACGCGCCCGTCGAACGGCAGGGCGACGGCGCAGGGGCCGGACGGTGTGGCCGCTTGGGGCCACCACCATTTTCTCCACGACTTCCCACACTTCACGGGGAGTTGTGCGTTTTGGCGGAGGGGACGCGAAAAGACAGAAACGCCCCGAAACACCCTCGAAATGGCAGCCTGGGAGTCGGTCCGGGTGCTGGGGGATTCCGTCGGGCTGGTCGACGACTTGGTCAGTCTTCACGAGCTGCTCACCTGCCGGCCGCGAAGAACAGGGCGACAACGCGAGCATGAGCAGCACATCTGGACAGGCCACTCGAGGACTGGCTGACACGAATTGACCTGATCGAGATCGAAGTCAAAGAGACGAATACCTTCAGGCCACATACGGCATTTCTCTACCGCCGGTCTGTCGGAACGCACATGGCGCCCGACACTGACGGCAGTAGACGCGGCGACGGAGCACGACTACGGCGGGCGCGGGGCCCCGCCGGGCGCTCGGCTCCATCGGCGACTGGCCATGAGCCATCTGCCGCGCGCCCGGAGGCCGTTCACCTTTCACCACCCCAAGCGAGATCGACGATGACGGCGCCACGACCGATCGTGAGAAAGGCGTGAAATGAACCGGAGCCGATCACAGAAGAGCCTCAGCCCCGCACTATCGGCCGGGACTGGCGTGCTGATACCTCCACAGCCGGGTTTGCGACTGGCCGATCCGGGTGTACTCGTCCGCTCGCCGCTTCGCCTGGCGCGCCTCCTCGCTCAGCCCTGGTCTGCCGACGCCAATCGGCCCGACCCAGACCGCTGAGTCGCGGTACCGCTCGGGCATGTTCAGTTTGTACTGAGTGACCTTGGTGACGCCCTTGTCATCCGCATACTTCCACTGGGCGTTCGCCGGCTCCGCAAAGAGCCACAGCGCCGCGCCAAGTCCAATGCCCAACATGAACGCTCTCATGACAGTCTTCTCCTTGGGCCAGGCTGGGTCCGGACCGAATACGGAGCAATTTCAGGGCCACCGGAACCCGTTGCGCAATCGCTCGGTTGCGCCGCGGCGAGGGCCCGCAGGCTGACAGCAGCCCCCGCCAGCGTCAGATCCGTACGACGTCCGTTTCTTCCAACCGATGGCGCCCGACTTTGCGAATGGGTGCTGCCGTGCGAGGAGGGCAGTCCACCAGTGCGCGGTCCGCGCTCGAGTGGCGGGTCGGCGCGCGACCAGGTCATCGTCCGCCGACTGGCACCGGAAATGGCACCGGGAAGGGGCCTGCGCTGATGGCTGTCTACTTCTACCTTACTCTTGGCCCGTCTCAAGGCGCAATAGCCGCCGGTAGCGCGCAACAGTGCACAAGGGGGTTCACGTGGCGCGGGATCGTGTTCTCCGGCCGCGCGAAGTGGCAGCGGTCACCGGGTTGTCCGTCGGCACACTGGAACGCCTTCGCCGACTCCGCATCGGCCCCGTCTTCGTTCGCATTGGCCCTCGCGCGCTCGGATACCTCGAGTCTGACCTCGTCACGTACCTCGACGCTCGCCGCGCTCGTGAGACCCCACCGAAGCCTCCGACTACCGCATGATGCCTGTCTCCACCCGCTTGGTTCTCGCGTGCGCCGAAGCGCGCCTCGGCGAACGCCTGCGAGTGCTCGCTGCGAAGCTCGCGGCCGGCGATTGACAGCGTATGGATCGAGTACGCGCAGACCGCCACCGCGCTCGCGACCATTGCCCGACAGACGGTGCCTGGCGCCACCGGCGAGCTTCTGACTGGAGGAGTACCGAGCGGTGAGACGTGAAGCGGGTGACGCGAACTCGGCTCGCTCAGCACCGGCTGCTGCTCGACCCTCGTCCTCCTCCGACGGCTGGAGGCGGACCGCAACGATGGCCTGCTCAGGATCCGCGGTGAGGGGGCTAGATGATGTGCCTGCTCGTCTATCGGCCCGTGTCCGACACGGACCGCGTCCGCGTCCGCGAGCATCCGGCCGCGCTCCTCATCCGCAACCCGAACCCCGCGACGCGAGAGTGTCTGCGGACTTGTATGATCCAAAGTGCGTCGAATCCCGTTGGGGCCATCACCAACGTTGACGGCGGAGACGTCGATCCGCTGAGAGGTGCCGGTCGCGGTGAAGGTGTAGCCGCGACTGGCCGCCTCCTCCAGCGATCACGCCGAGCTCGGTCGTGATGCTGGCGCCGGGCCGCGCTCGCTTTCGTCCTGGCTCCTGCGGTCGTGGACGGCAGCGATCACGGGGCAGGCCTCCTCGGGAGGCATTGGACCAAGGTCCAACTTGGCGTGGCCCGGCCGGGCGAACACTATGCGTTTGCCTGCACCACGGCCGCCGTCCAGTCCCCCGCTGGCGGTGAGACCCTGGTGAATCTGGCATGTCGAACCCCGTCCCGCCGCGAGGTGCTCCGCGATGGATAAGCCCACCCTTCGTCTCCTGATTCGAGCAAAGCTGGCGGACGGGCGACTTCCGCAGGACCACATCCCGCGGATGTGGGGCGGTCCGGGCAGCGGGGAAACCTGCGACGGGTGCGGCGAGATCGTGACCAAAACGCAGATGCTGATGGAGGGGTTGAGCAAGGACGGTGGCCCCGACGCTACCGGCGTCCAGCTCCACGTCACCTGCTTTCACGCGTGGGACGTCGAGCGGCAGGTAATTGGGCACGAGCCGAGCGGCCCCGCCTAGTTCGTCTCGTCGAGCGCGCCTCACTTCAGTAGCAGCCGCTTCCACGGGATGTACTCCTGCCCATCGTTCTGGCGCACCGTCTCGCCGTGACCCCGACGACGGGCCCGCCCTGCTTCACCACCAAGCGCCCGCGGGTCATGGTTGACAGAGGTCTTGCCCCCACCTAGGATCGGAGTTCCCCACTTGCTGCGCGACGAGGGAGGACCTGGGCATGAACCTAATTCTCCAGACTGTCGGTCGACTCTCTCTTGTGCTCGTGTCGCTTCTCGCCGCCGCCACCAGTCCCGTCGCGGCGACGGTAATCGGCGTCCCCGGCAATATGCCGACTGGCCTTCCGCAGGGGCCGCCGAATCCGGAGCTGCCCGGGTTCAATAACTACCCCTTCATGCTCAGCGACGTCATAGCCGGCCCGTCACCCAATCCCTTGCCCAACGGCCTGTTTAACGAAACACCCCTACAGTTCAACCTCGTATTGGTCGCCGGCTCCGGACCGAGCGGGCGAATCGATCCCGTCGTCGCGCCTCAGATCTTCAACTTCTTCATCATTGGCGACTTCTGGTCTGTTCAAGCTCAGTTCGAGTACTCGCCGAACACGGGTCTCTTTCACCCGAGCGACTTGGTCACGATGACAGGTGATGCCGTGCACCGGATTGCGCCGCATCCCGGAGAGTTCGCGCCCGGCCCCGCCGTCCCCTTCAACGTCGTGCTCAACGCAGGGAGCGTGGTAACCTTGCCATCCGACTTCGACGTACCGCGGGATGTGCTTCGGCGAGCGATTCGCGACGCGAACTTGCCGGCGGGGGCGCGGTTCGGGTTTGATGTCCGGGGCGCGGTTCATGATGCCGGGCCGGATTCGGATGTCGTCTTCGGCATCCTGGCCGGACAGATCGCCAACCCCAACAATCCCTTTGTGGGCAACGACCTTGAATTCTGGCTCGGTGGGGTCGGGGGGCTGCATGCGCCCACGCCAGAGCCCAGCACTCTAGTGCTCACCGGCTCCATGTTGGTCGCGGTCGGTACGGCGGCTCTGCGATGGCGACGGAGGCGCCGCGAAGTGTGAGCGCCGGCCCCCAACGGGGGCCAGTGGCGGAGCAGGCGGCGGGTCATGACCTGGCGGGAGTAGGGGAGTCGGGCGACTTCACGACGTGGAGGAGCGGCTGCGGCAGACTCACGCGACGGTCCGCCGCTGCTCGATGAAGCGCTGCACGTCGCCGTCATCGAAGTGGACCACGCGGCGGCCCAGTCTCACGACGGGGGCGTGCCGGGTGATCGAGCGACGCCGGTCGTGCCGGCTCGCTCCCGTCAGCGCGGGCGCCAGCCGATGCGCTCGCCGTCCACGGTGATGCTCACGAAGACGAGGGCCATCTCGTCGGTGGTGCCCTCCCCCCAGCTCACCGCCCGCGGGGGCTGGCTCGGCTGGCGCTTGCTCTCCGCGGAGTTGTCGAACACCGCGACCATGTCGATGCGCGTCCCGCTCGGCAAGGGAACGGGCTCCTCGAACGTGTAGTTCGCCTGCCAGTGGAAGTCCCAGTCGTCGATGTAGATCAGCGGGCGCACCGCCCCGTCGGGGTAGGTTGCGGTCACCTTCATCTCGCGCCCGAGGAGGTGCATGTGTGGCGTGATGCCGGTCGCGTGCAGGTCCCGGCCCGGCGGCACCGTGTACGACGCGTGGACCTCGTACCGCTTCTCCCCGGCGGGAATGGTGAAGGTGCGGTTCAGGAGGGGGATCGCCCGGTGACGCTTGTCCACCGGACTCGTCGCGAAGTACAGGGCGGCCCGCGTGCGATCCGTGTGTGCTTGAGGACTGCCATTGTTGTAGTGGATCTGGAGGACGACGGTGGCGCCGGCCGGAAGCAGCCAGGCGACGCCGTCGGGCTGCACGCGCGGCCCGATGCCGGGCGCCCACCCGCCCAGTCCTCCCGCGGGAAGGAATCCCGGCCCGCCGAAGCACGGATAGCCCGCGCCGCCCGCCGGGCGCTGAAGGCTCGCCGCCGTCGGGCCGGTGGCGATGTACGCGAGCACGTGGTGCACGACCTTCTTGTCGCCGGGGGCGTACTCCACCTTGCTGATCCACCGGTCCTCGGGAAAGCTCGTGGGCACGACGAAGCAGCGATAGACATCGCCCGCGCGAGCGGGCACCGTGTACGGGGCGCTCATCTCGAGCACGTGGTCGGGGGTGCCGAGCGTCCAGCCGGTGGGGAATGCCCTGGGCGGCGGCAGCTTGGCGGGGTCGCCCTCCGGCGCGCCTTCGTCGATCCATTTGAGGATCGTCGCTCTCTCCTCGTCGGACAGTCGGCGCGACTCCAGGAAGCTGCCGAAGCCGGGGACCGGCTTCCACGGAGGCATCGTGCGCCAGTCGATCTGGTCGCGGATGTCGGCGCGCCGCTTGAAGACATCCGCGTACGTGATGAGCGAGAACGGCGCGTGCTCGCCGGGGCGGTGGCACGTCTGGCAGCGCTCCTGGACGATCCTCACGACCTCGTCGCTGAACGTGGGCGCATCCGCCGCCGATCCGACTCCGGACAGGGCCAGCGTCAGCGCCATCCCCATCAGCCAGATGTGCTTCATGATCTCCGCTCCGTCCGATCCTGCCAGAGTCGAGCGTCGGCCGCCAAGAAAGTACTCGCGACGCTCACGCCCGCCAAATAGTAGCGGGAAACCGGCAGGCAGGGCCCGTGCTCGCTCGGCGGAGGGTCGGCGCGGCGGAGATCACGGCCAGGGAACGACGGGACCCGGTGACGGGACCGACGTGGCCGTGGAGGATGCCGTTCTGATGTTCCCCCCAATTCCACCTGGTCATACCTACTCGGGTAGGCCAAAAGGTTCCGACCGCATCTGCCTGGTTCCTCGCACCCGGACGGTTTGGCGTTCCCTATCGTCTGGCAGCCTCCTTGCTGACAGTCCCAGCAGCAGTCGAGACGATCGACGCAGCGAACACTGCGCAGGAGGTCCAGAGAGCCATGAGTGAGCCGAGCAAGAACGAAGGTGAGGGCAACCGCACCGCCGATCGACGGTATCGTCAAGACGTGCGGCGTCACGTTGAGTCCGGGGCGGTAGAGCCCGCGGCGGAGAAAGCGCGGGAGACGCTCGAAGGCCCCGAGGCCGAGGAGCTACGGAAGGCCGAGGAGGAGGGGAAGGCCGGCCGCACGAAGCGCACGAAGTAAGCTCAGCGGATCGCCCCCCAGCGGGGGCGATGAGGTCCCGAAGCAGACGGAGGGTCAGGCGTCCGGCATCCCGTTGGCCTTGCGGATCTTGGCGAGCTGCCCGGCGTGGTCGTTCCAGTGGAAGTCGAACATCGCGCCCACGAACACCGGCAGCGCGATCTCGTCGGTCCCCATGAACTGCTTGAAGAGGGGGACCTTGGCCTTGCGGCGGAGATCGGCCTCGCCGAGGGAGTCGAGGTAGCCGGAGATGTCGCGGCGCTGGGCCTCGAGTGCCTCACGCAGCTGGGGGAGCGTCATCGCCTGTCGCTCGGGCGTGACCGGAGCGTGGCCGGGCTTGATCTCGATGACCGGCAGCTTGGAGGTCGTGAAGCTCTCGAGCACGGTCACCGGGCTCCAGCCCGGATCCTCCAGGAGATGGCAGAGGACTTGCCGCGTGGTCCATTCTCCCGGGGCGTCCGACTTGTCCAGGTAGGGCTCCATGCCCTGGAGCTGCCGCGAGAGATTCTCGGCCGCGGCGTCCATCTTCTTCTTCAGTTCGCTGACTGCCGCACTGGCCATGGCTAGCTCCTTCCGGTTAGCTCTGCGAGGTTGATGCGGTCCTGGAGCTTGGGGTTGTCCAGCGCGACCTGAACCCGGAGCGCCCGCAGGCCCTGGACCCCCTGGAGCTCCTCGAGCGCGAGGGGCTCGACGGTGCCGGTCAGGTAGCCCAGTGTCTGCAGGTACTCGATGTACGACCGATACTCCTGCGCCTCGCCGGGCTGGCTGTAGACGATGGCCACGTGCCCGGGCTGCGTCACCCGCTCCGTCGTCCCCTGGACGAGCGCCTTGTCGATGCGCTTCTTGACGATCTCGTACCGGATGTCGTACGCGCCGTCGACGTCGAACCGCTTCTCGTCGAAGCGAAAGCGGATCGAGAGCGGGGCGTGCTGGACGAGGACCAGGTGCGTCGTCTCGAGCGGGATCGGAAGCCGATCGCGGAGCTGATGGGCGCGGACCGCGATCCCGCACGTGACCATCAGCTGCCACAGGCGGAGGTTCTTCAGGCACAGGGGGTCGACACCCCCGTCCTCCAGGAGCTTGGCTCCGATATAGATCTGGTAGTCGACCCCGTCGGTCTTCTGCTTCTCGAAGTAGTGCGGGCACATCCCCTGGGCGGCCTGCTCCTCGAGGTCCAGGTACGACGAGATGCTCTCCGCGATTGCGGTGACGCTCTCCTCGAAGAGCCGCCGCCGGTTGTAGACCGCTCCGAGCCGCGGGTCGAGGGCGCTTCGATACGCGGCGACGCGCTCGCGGACCGCGACGCCGAACGAGCCGAGATGATCCAGCAAACCCTCGACCTCGGCCCGCAGGAAGGTGACGATCCCGATCTCGTCGCTCGAGCTGAGCGAGCGCTCGATCTGGGCGGTGCGCTTGTCGATCCGGTACTCGAGCTCGTCCAGAGCGGGCAGGGACCGCGCCGTCCGCGCGGCCTGGATCACCGCCTTCGCGAGGCGCAGCTGGGTCACCAGATCGGCCTGGATGGCCTGGGCCCGCTGGGTCGACGAGCCCCGGATGTCGGCGAGCCCGTAGAGCGGGTGGACGCCCTCGAAGACGATCGGCTCGAGCTCCGTGACGGGGCTCGCGGAGCCTCGCTGGCGCTCGAAGCTGTTGAGCACCGCCCGGCGGAAGCGCCACTGGACGGTGGGATGGATCGCGGTGCATTGCTCGTTGATGACGGTCTGGATGCGGCTGTTCAGCTCCTCCACGCTCCTCTGGACCGCCATCGAGAAGAGCGGCAGCAGCTCCTGGAGCTTGGGGAGGTGGGTCGAGTTCAGGTCCCCCGCGTGGGCCGAGACCAGCTCCAGGGTGCCGATCACCTTCTCCTGGTAGTGGAGCGGGGCGCAGACGAAGTTCCGGATCCCGCTCCGGATCAGCTCCTCCTCGATCGAGGTTCGATCGGGATAGGCCTGGAGGTCGTCGATGACGATCGGGCGCTCCTGGCCGACCGTCCGCTCGTAGAGCGATCCGGCGAACTCGGCGGTCGTGTGATGAGCGGAGTCGGCGAAGATGCACGCCCGCTCGTGGCTCGACGCGTCGTTCAGGATCAGCACGCGGTCTCCCTCCACCGCCGCGAGGCCGAGGCGCAGATCGGGCCGCCGGAAGAACGTCCGGAGCTTGGCCTGCAGCCCCTGGAAGTGGGAGTCCGAGACGATCGAGTCCTTGTCGATGAGGTCCCGCTTGAGGGAGGACAGGACCTCCTGATCGGTGACGTCCACCGCCTTGACGATCATGAAGCCGCGCAGCACGAAGCGGTCGGGGGGCAGGAGGTCGCGAAGAAGATCCGCCTCGACGAGTCCGGCCTGCAGCCGCTGCCGCAGCGCATCCGAGAGCGCCGGTCTGGGTCCGACGACGTCGACCTCCACGAAGCGCCAGTCGAATTGCAGGCGGAAGTGCTGCTCGAGGCCGGTGGTGGCCTCGGTGGTCGTGAAGATGACCGGGACGTCGCCCCCGACGTCGATCCCGTACGCTCGCTCGAGGATCAGCTCGTAGGCGAGCAAGAGCCGGGCGGCGGCGAGCGTCTGCCCCGCGCTGTGCTCCTGCAGGAAGTTCGCCCGGCCCTGGAGCGTCCCGTCCGCGCTCATGAGCGAGCGCCGGAAGGGAGGCGTCGCGTAGAACGCACGGAGCTGGAAGGGGAAGAGGGCCGCTCCGTACTCTTGCTCCCAGAAGGCGGGGGGAAAGACCGCGGTCATCATCAGGTCGACGAACGGACGGTGCTTCTCGACGATCGAGAGGTCGTCGATCACCCCCGCCAGCTCGGGCGCCTCGCGCGCCTTCTCGCGCACGAGACCCGGTAGAGGCCCTCGGCCGAACTCATGGTAGGCCGAGAGCTGGGTCCAGAAGGTGATCAACGGCGCGAGACTGAGCTCGCACCTGAACGGCAGCGCGGCCGGACCCGCACCGGGAGGCACGGAAACCGCGGCCGCTCCGGCCATCACGCTGCCTGCCGTGGCCATGCAGGAATTCTATCAGCGTCGCCGATGAGCTGCGCGGCCGGGCACCGCGGCCGGCCCGGGATCGGGCGCGGCGACCGCGGGATCGGGCAGAATGCCGCCCTGACCGTGGCCTCCCGCTCGGAAGGTCCCGTCGTGGCGATGCACTCACCGATGGCATGCCCCTTGCGGGTGAGGCGGGCCGGGAAGTTGGGCGCGCAACGCCAAGGCGCGTGAGCGCGCATGGATGATCGTCTAGCGACCCGCGACTCTGGCGAGGTAACGAACCATGGGCGCGACAAGACGGAGACTGACGTACTGGTTGGGCATCACGGTCCTGCCGGCGATTCTGTGGCTTCCCGGTCACGCGGGGAGCGCGGAGCGGGAGGTGGCCGGGATGATCACCGAGATCCACGTGGGGCGGGGACAGGTCGAGGTCAGATCTGCCGACAGCGGGCGCTGGCGCCCGGCGACG
>Ga0310813_10001238_pt1 | contig 15461 bp, 15 predicted proteins | sample YN3metagenome_FD_203086 | JGI IMG/M metagenome (GOLD analysis project Ga0310813, IMG submission 203086) | Soil microbial communities from experimental microcosm in Duke University, North Carolina, United States - YN3 | ecosystem: Engineered > Artificial ecosystem > Soil microcosm > Unclassified...
AACCTGAAGAGATTCCATTTTTTCGGATCAGGATTCATCACTTTGCTCTCCTGCAACGCGGAAAAACTGCGGCCGCCGCGCGAGATCGACATGCTGCGTTGGCGGCGGCCGCCAACGCAGGGCTTTTCTCATTGAACGGTGGGCGGGGCGGTCGCCGTTCAGTTTCTACTGCCACCTGTCATCTGCTCAGTCCGTTCGCACTTCGATGCGGCGCGGCCGGGCTTCGTCGCGCCGCGGTATCGTCAGTTGCAGAACGCCGTCTTTCAGGCTGGCGGCGATTCTCGATGCGTCAAAGTCTGGGCTGAGCGAAAACGCCCGTGCGAAATGAGGCTCGCGAATCTCGGCGTGCTGCAGCCGCAGACCGGCGGGCGTGGGTACCGACGCTTCGGCCTCGATATACAGATTGCCGTCGTGGACTTTCACTTCAAGCGTCTCCTTCGTGACACCGGGCATGTCTGCCCACAGCGTGATGCCATGGCTGTCCTCAAACACATCCACGGGTGGAGTGAGGGTTGCCTGCGGCGCCGGCCGTTCGCTCCCGTTGCGGGATATCGCGCTCTGTTCGCGGCCTGTGAGCTGGGTCTTTTCGTTCATGACTGTTCTCCTTGACTGGCTGGACAGAAACTTACTGGACCGCAATGGCTTTCGGTTTCGACGACTCGCGCTTGCCGACACTGATGGTCAGGCAGCCGTTGGCGTAGCGTGCCTGCACCTTGTCGGGGTCCGCATGTTGTGGCAGCTCGATCGCGCGGCGGAATGAGCCGGAGAACCGCTCCTGCGCATAGGTACGGATCTCGCCACTCCCCTTCGGCACAACGCGTTGGCGCTCGCCGCTGATGGTCAACAGCCCCTTTTCAATGGAAACGTCCAGTTCGGACGGCGTGAGACCCGGTACGAACGCGACAATTTCCATTGAGTCGTCCGTGGTCCCGATATTGATCTGCGGGAATGCGCCAACGCGGCCGGAGCGCAGGCTGGAGGGGAAACCGCCGAAAAAGGTATCCATCTGTCGCTGCAACCGGGCGAATTCACCGAAGAGATCGGTGCCGGAATAGAGATCACTCATGGTCGTATCCTCCTTTGAAGTTTCGGAGGCGAACGGGCCTACGCGCTCCAGTTCGCCTGCCAGTTGAGGGCAAACAAATCGAAACACGCAGCGCGCCGGACCGCTGGCGCGACTGCCTGAGCGGAATTCAGATAGGAATTGCGCGATGAAAATTCAAGGGTAGCCACGACGAAATTTCTGCTCGTTGCTCATCCCTACCGCGAAGCATCCGCTTTCCGACCGGAGCGGTCTGGACGCCTCTGCCTCAGGGCCAGCACCTGGAGGGAACAGGGCGCCCACGGTGCCTGTTGTCCGACCGGCGGATTGCGGGCCGAGATCACCGCGATCGGTATGGAGGCGAGCACCGCATGCCGGCGCAGGTGCGTGCACAGTCGCGTGCCGTCCACGCTGCGCACGAGCTACCCGGATGCGGCGAGTGGCCGCGAAGTGCCATACGTCGTCGGACGTATTCCGGTCGGACTTCTGTTGATGTATGCAGCGGGCCTGATCTCGGCGCTGCTGGGCATTGGCAGCGGCGTGCTGAAATCCCCGCGATGGATACCGCGTTACGCCTGCCGATCCGCGTGTCGACAGCGACCTCGAATTTCATGATCGGCGTCACGGCTTGCGCGAGCGCCTGCGTGTATTTTTCTACGCGGCGAGATCGTGGTTTCCGTGGCCGCCCCTGTTGCACTGGGCTCCATCGTCGGGTCGATCGTAGGTGCGCACATTTTGATGACGATACCGATGCGACATCTGCGCGTGTTCTTCGTTTCCATCCTCGTGCTCGTTGCGTTGCAGATGCTGCTGCACGGGCTCAACTGATTCCGCCGGCCGCCATGATCTTGGGTTACGCGAAGCAGCTCGAACGCTCGCTTGCCTCGCTGCTGCCATACGGGACGCTACTCGCATCGCTCCTTATGGCAGCCGGCGTCCTGACCGGACTGTCCACTTACGGCGCGGCAGCAAGCCTGGCCTCCAGCATGACTACGGCCGGCGTGGGCGTCGTCATTCTCCTGCCGGTCTGCAGGGTGCTGTTGATGGCGCTGCTGTGCTCCGTTGCCGGCGAATACCGGTTCGCGTGTATTGCCGCCATCGTGATGGCGATTGTTATGGTCAGTTGCGCGATCGGACTGAAGCTGGGCGTCGTCGCTGCGTGACTCGGCTAGCTCTCAGCTTTCGCTTCCTTTGCCTGATACTCGCCCCGGGCGGCGGCTGGCCGCTTGCGGTCTACCTTCAATCGATATTGGAAGGTCCCGCCTTTGAAGTACAGATACTCGAAGTCGATCGGCCGTTTAGCGACATCGTATGTCAGGCGTTCGACCCGTAGCAACGGCGCGCCCTTTCTCGTTTCGAGCGCCGACGCGATGGTGGCGTCCGCAGCCGTCGCGTCGATGGCGAGTTCCGCGCTGCCCAGCTTCACGCCGCAATCGTTTTCGAGGATCAGGAAGATATCTCTCGTGATCAGGTCGGCGCGCTCGAGCTTTTTCCCGAGCGCCTCGGGCACAAAGGTGATCTCGTAGGACGTCGGCTTGCGGTTGAGCAGCCGCACCCGGTGTATTTCAGCGACCGGCGTCCCTTCTTCCACTGCGAGCATGGTGGCAACTTCCGCGCTCGCTGGCACGAACGCGAAGGACACGACGCGGTTAAAGATTTCGTGCCCTTTGCTCGACATCGCTTCGGCAAAGCCTTGCAGCGATGTAATGTTCTGCACGGCTTTGGGCTGCGAGACGAAGGAGCCCTTGCCGTGTACCTTGAAAATCAGGCCTTCCTTCTGCAGATCGCCGAGCGCCTGACGAATGGTAATGCGGCTGACGTCGAACATTTCCTGCAGTTCGCTCTCGGACGGCATCCGGCTGTGAGGCGCGTATGTGCCGTCGAAAATGCCGCTGCGGAGCCTTTCCTTTATCTGCTGGTAAAGCGGGATGGGCGAGTCCGGCTCGAATGGCGGGTGACGGTTGGGCATGTTTGATGGACCGCATCGCGCGGTTTGATTTACGAAGGATTATACCGTCGCGTGCACGCTGCGTCCGATGGCATCATATTTGCGTTGCATCGAGAGCATACCATGTCATAACAAGTGGAGTTTGCCATGCGGAAACAGCTCAAATATGCTTCGCGGCGAGCCGCACAAGACGGGAGCGGACATTGAACGGGCTCTTCCTCACGTTGATGATGGCGGCGACCGCAGCGTACGTGTCGACCAACGTCGACGGTTACGCGCTTCTGCTCGTCTTCTTCGGCAACGCGCGGTATCGCGCGATGGAGGTCGTTGCCGGCCAGTTCGTCAGCGTGGGCGTGCAGCTCGCGCTCTCCCTCGCGATCGGACAGTTGGGATGGCGTTACGACGCCCCGTTCGTCGGGCTTGCCGGCGTCGTGCCGCTCGTCGTCGGACTGAAAGGCATCGCGGGGTTGCGTCGGGCCGGCGACGCCTGCTCGTATGAGCCCGAGCTTGGGACATTCTCCGGGAATGGGCGGCCCGCGCGTATCGCGACCGTGAGTCTCGTCGCTACGTCCGGCGCGGTCGACAATGTCCTCGTCTATTCGAGTCTGTTCGCGGGCCACGCACTGCGTGACGCGGCGTGGGTCGCCACAGATTTCGTCGTGCTGACGGCCGCGCTGTGCGCCTGTGCGTTTTTCACGGCTCGCTCGCGGCTATCGATACGCGCGCTTCGCATGGCGGCGGCCCGTATCGCGCCGTTCATGACGACGGCGGTTGGCCTCTCGCTGTTGATCCGCTTCGAAACGCTCGCGTGGATCTGCACGCTGGCGTGACGCACGCGAAGCGTGCACCAGCCGGAAACGCTCCTGCACCGCGCGCCGCAGCCAAGTTCGCTTGTGGGGCAAAAGGCGAGCAGCGAAAGTCGCAAATATGGCGGTTTTCACGAGGGAAAACCTTGGCATAGCTCTTGCATCTTTAAGATCAACTTGTAATGACGAGTTATAACTACTTCCATGCATACGGACGACTTCCCTTCAGCTGCGACGAGCACCATGCCCGAGGACGGACCGCCGATACATCTCGACGCGCGTGGCCCGATGTATATGCAGATCGCCGACATCCTGCGCGATCGCATTCTGCGGGGAACGTACCGGCCGAATCAGCAGATGCCGTCCGAAAGCGAATTGATGAAAGCCTTCGACGTGAGCCGCATCACGGCGCGTCAGGCACTCGGCAATCTGCAGAACGAGGGGCTCGTTTTTCGTATTCACGGCAAGGGGACGTACGTCTCGCGTCCTCGCGCGTTTCAGGATCTCGGCAGCCTGCAGGGCTTCGGCACGTCGATGCGCCAGATGGGCTATGAGACGCATTCGAAGGTGCTGTCGCTGCGCAGTATCGTGCCGCCGAGGCATGTTCGCGACCGTATCGCATGCGGCGACCGGGTCGTCGAATTGAGGCGACTGCGCTTTCTCAGTCGCGCGCCCATTTCGCTCGACGTGTCGTATCTGCCGTCCGAAATCGGTCTGCGCGTCGCGAAGGCCGACCTGACGAATCGCGACGTGTTTGCGGTGCTCGAAAACGATTGCCAGATCGTGCTCGGACACGCCGATCTACAGATGTGCTCGCTCCTGGCCACCGACGAACTATGCAAAGTGCTCGGCGTGGAGGAGCGCGCGCCGATTCTGTTCATCGAGCGCGTGATTCACACGAGCGCCGGCGCGCCGCTCGAATACGAGGAGCTGTATTACCGGGGAGACGCTTTCCAGTTCAAGGTCCACGTCGAGAGGCAGGCGATCGGTGCCGCCCGCTAGGAAGACCGACTCGATAACATGCGGCCGCCGCCGCTTTGGCATTCCGGTTGTCATTGTCCGACATGGGCCCAGCCTCGCGATCTCATGTCATTTTCAATCTTCAGGATTACATCATGCGATTCAGGGATTTGACAGGCCATGCGTTATGCAGTTCGCTCGTCGCGATAGGAGCCATGCTGTCGGGTACGGGCGCCGCACACGCCGAATCGATCGACATCGGCATTGGTACGCAGGACACGACGACCAACACGGTCGCGGGTGGCATCATCATCAAGCAACTGGGATTGCTTGATAAATATCTGCCGCACACCGGCAAGTACAAGGATGTCACGTACAACGTGACGTGGCAGAACGCGACGTCCGGGCCGCCGATCACGAACGGCATGATTGCGGGCAAGCTGCAGATCGGGATGATGGGCGATTACCCACTGCTCGTGAACGGCGCGACGAGCCACGCAACCGGCAACGATACCGAACTCGTCGCGGTACTTGCGTACAACGCGCTCGGCAGCGGCAACGGCGTGGTCGTGCCGAAGAATTCACCTTACTACGATCTCAGCGACCTGAAGGGCAAGCGCGTATCGGTGCCGTTCGGCTCCGCCGCACACGGCATGCTGCTCGCCGCGCTGCAAAGCCGCGGATTGCCGAACGATTACTTTTCGATCACCAATCAGTCGCCGGAAGTGGGCAGCACCAGCATCCAGGAAAGCCGCGTCGATGCGCATGCGGATTTCGTGCCGTTCGCGGAACTGCTGCCTTTTCGCGGCTATGCGCGAAAGATCTTCGACGGCGTCGAGACCGGCCAGCCGACGTTTCACGGCGTCGTGATCCGCAAGGACTTCGGACAGAAGTATCCGGAGATCGTGACCGCCTATATCAAGGCGCTGATGGACGCGAATGACTGGGTCCGAAAAAATCCTGCGCAGGCGGCGGAAAAGATTCAGTCGTGGACGGGTGTGAACAAGGAGGTCGCCTACATTTTTCTCGGTCCCGGTGGCATCGACACGCTCGATCCAACCATCAAGCCGCGCTGGGTCGCCGCATTGAAAACCGACTACGCGGTGCTCAAAAAGCTCGAAATGGTGAAGGATCTCGACATCGACAAGTGGGTCGACGATTCGTTCGTGCGCGAAGCGTTCAAGGAGACCGGCCGCGACTACGATGCGCAGCTCGCCAGCTTCTCGAACTATCAGGTCGAGGGGACCGACACTGTCTGCCACACACCGATCGCCAATCCGTCGCGGGCCGGACAGATCTGGGTCGACGGCGGCGACATCGTTTCGTTCAGCTCGGCGGCCTGTACGCTCGCGGGCGTCGATCAATACCGCGCGCAAGGCAAAAAACTCGATGCGGTCTATCTGACGGATGACAGGCTCGGGGTGAAGGTCTTTGCGGACGCCGCGTTCTACACGCTCGGCGGCGCAGACAAGGCAAAGCCAGATATCGAGCCATTCCTGCTCAAGCGCGACGCAGCAGCGAGCGCGAAGAAGTCGGGTGCGAAGGTGGTCGACTATAAGCAGGCGCTCGGCGCCGCCGGCAACGGAGGAAAGTGATATGGAACGGTCTTTCGATCTGAAAGTCGACAGCGATGCGCGCACGTCGCCCGAGCGGGCACCAAAGATACGTCGATTGCGGGCGCCGTCGAGCCGCAGCGCACGCGCGCTCGGCACCAAGGCTGCGCTGGCCGGCGTGTCGATCGGCATGCTGTTCCTGCTCTGGTATCTCGCGACGCGTTACCGGGTGCAGTTTTACATTCGCTTCCACGACGTGCCGACGCCGCTCGAAGTGTTTGGCGAGGCCCGCCACATGGTCGGCTCGCACAAATTTGCTGTCGACGTTGGCAGTAGCGTGCGACGCATTTTCGCTGGATTTTTTATCGCGCTGCTGTCGGGCGTGGGACTCGGGCTGCTGATCGGGCGTTATCGCATCGTGAGCCAACTGTTGACGCCTGCAATCGAAGTGATGCGCCCGATCCCCGCGATCGCGTGGGTGCCGCTGTCAATCATGCTGTGGCCGACGACCGAATCGTCGATCGTATTCATCACTTTCATCGGCGCGTTCTATCCGATCCTGCTCAACGTGGTGGACGGCGTCGAATCGCTCGACGGCGTGTTGCTGCGCGCGGGCCGCTGTCTGGGAGCGAGCGAGGCGCAGTTGTTCTGGCATGTGATTCTGCCAGGCGTACTGCCGAACATATTCACGGGCCTTACGGTGGGCATGGGCGTCGCATGGGTGTCGCTGATCGCGGCTGAGATGATCTCGGGGCAGTACGGCGTCGGCTACTACACGTGGGAGGCCTATTCGCTGGTCGATTATCCGGCCATCGTTCTCGGCATGATCACGATCGGCGCGCTCGGCCTGCTGTGCGGCGGCGCGATCCGCCTCGTCGGCCAGTGGTCGATGCCGTGGCTCTCATACATGAACGGAGCACGAAAATGAGCAACGCCAGCAAAGGTCGGATCGACTGCCGCAACATCGGTGTCGTTTTCGGGTCGGGCGACGCGCAGACCGAAGCCGTGAAGGATGTGTCCATCACCGTCGAGCCGCACGAGTTCGTTTCGCTGATCGGACCATCGGGCTGCGGAAAGTCTTCGCTGCTGAGCATCGTGGCGGGATTCACGAAGCCGACACGCGGCACGGCCACGCTGGATGGCGTGCCGATCAGGAAGCCCGGCGCTGAGCGCGGCGTGGTGTTTCAGCAATATTCGCTATTTCCCTGGTTAAGGGTGCGCGAGAACGTCGAATTCGGCCAGAAGATGGCGGGCGTATCGCGGGCGAAGCGGGAAAGCACCGCCCGTACGCTGCTGGGTCTCGCCGGACTGCTCGCGTTTGAGAACCACTATCCGGATCAACTGTCGGGCGGCATGAAGCAGCGCATCGGCATCGTTCGTGCGCTCGCGGCCAATCCGCAGGTGTTGCTCATGGACGAACCGTTCGGGGCGCTCGACACACAGACACGTACCGTCATGCAGGAAATTCTCACGAACATGTGGCAACGCTTCCGGCTGTCTGTGCTGTTCATCACGCACGACATCGAGGAGGCGGTGTTTCTGTCCGACCGCATCTACGTAATGACGGCGCGGCCCGGCCGCGTCAAGGCGGAAATCCGCGTGCCGCTGCCTCGTCCGCGCACTCCGGCGATGTTCGACACGCCCGAGTTCGTCGAACTGGTTCACCGGCTGAAAAACCTGATCCGCGAAGAGTCGCTCGCGGCGATGGGATCGGAGCTGGCGTCCGGTGGCGTCGGCGGTTTCGGCATCGAGATGGGCCCGAACGGCGTCGAAGAAATGCTTTGAGGCCGTCATGCACGGCGGATCGAAGGCGCCGGCATTTTTATTGATAAGTATCCCTAACCGGAAGCGGGGGATAGCGCTTCCGATCAGATGGAGTTTTGCAATGAGCAAGAAACCCAACATCCTGTTCTTCCACGTCGACAATCTGGGCATGGGCGAACTTGGTTGCTATGGCGGCGGCAAGTTGCGCGGCGCGGATACGAAGCGTATCGACGCGTTCAGCAAGGAAGGCACCAAGCTGACCCACTACGTGGTCGAACCGCAGTGCACGCCCACGCGCTCCGCGCTGATGACGGGCCGCTATCCGATCCGTTCGGGCAATCACACGATCGCGCTCGGAGGAAACGGCGGCGGTCTGGTGACGTGGGAAATCACGATTGCCGAACTGCTGGCGAAGGGCGGCTACAAGTCGTCGTGTCTTGGCAAATGGCATATCGGCGCGGAGGACGGCCGCTTCCCGACGGATCACGGCTTCGACGAGTGGTATGGTCCGCTGCGCACGTACGACGAATGCATGTGGCTGGAAGATCCGCACTATGTGCCGGAGCGTGACGGCTACTCGCACATGCACGAAGGTTTCAAGGGCAAGGGCACGAGACCGCTCCTCGACGAGCAGCTCACCATGGAAACCAAGAAGACCTGCGACCTCGAATACCAGAAGCGCGGCGTCGACTTCATGCAGCGCTGCGTGAAGAACGACGAGCCGTTTTTTCTGTACTTCAATCACTCGCTGATGCACTTCCCGATGTCGCCGCGTGACGAATTCGTCGGCAAGAGCACCAACGGTGACTGGGGCGACTGCCTGCTGATGCTCGATCACGACTTCGGCGTCCTGCTCGACGAGCTGGACCGTCTCGGCGTGGCCGATGACACGATCGTGATTCTCTGCGGCGACAACGGAGCCGAGGACCATCTCGCGGGGCGCGGCACCGGTGGTTTTTTCGACGGCTCCTACTTCAGTTCGGCGGAAGGCGGCATCCGCACGCCGCTCCTCGCTCGCTGGCCCGGCCGCATTCCGGCCGGCGTCGAGAGCAACGAGATGGTGCACGTCACCGACATGTTCACAACACTGCTGAATTTTGCGGGCGCTGAGCCGCCGAAGGACCGGCTCATCGACGGCAAGGATCAGACGCGTTTCTTCCTCGGCGAACAGCCGACGTCGAATCGCGAATCGTGCATGGTGTGGCTGAAGGACGAACTGCACGCGGTGAAGTGGAAGGACTTCAAGATCAACTTCAAGCGTCAGCAGCATTTCCATGATCCGGAGCTGCCGCTCGGCTTTGCGCGGATCACGCATCTGCAGGAAGACCCGAAAGAGCGCGAAGCGGTCAATCAGCGCTACGTGCGGTGGTGGGTGATGCAGCACGCGCATCGCGTCGTGCGCGAGTTCGAAGATAGCGTGAAGCAGGAAGAGCTGATTCCGCCGGGCTCGGAACTCGACTTCGTCCCGAAGTCGGTCTTCAACGCGTAATGCGATGAGCGCGCCGACGACGGACGCACGACCCGCGAAGCGTGCATGCTGCTGCTCTTGCACAAAGGTGGCGGCACAGGCCCCAGCGACGGAAACCGCCCGCACCGACGGCATGGTGCGGATCGCGGGCGGCGACTTCACGATGGGTTCCGATCTCTTTTACAGGGAAGAGCGCCCGGCGCGGCGCGCGAGCGCGCCGGATTTCTGGATCGATGCGCATCCCGTCACCAATGCGCAGTTCGCGGCGTTCGTCGATGCGACCGGCTATCTGACGACGGCCGAGCGTCAGCCTGATCCCGCACTTTACCCAGGGGCTGATCCTGCGCTGCTCTGCCCGGCGTCGCTCGTGTTCACGCAGCCGGCGGGGCGCGTCGGGCGCGGCGACTATCGGCAGTGGTGGGCGTACGTGCCCGGCGCAAGCTGGCGGCATCCGCAGGGCCCGGGAAGCGGTCTCGATGGGCTCGCGGATCATCCGGTCGTGCAGGTGTCTTTCGCGGATGCGAGTGCGTACGCGGCGTGGGCCGGCAAGGCGCTGCCCACCGAAATCGAATGGGAATACGCGGCGCGTGGCGGGCTCGACGGCGCTGTCTATCCGTGGGGCGACGAGTTCGCGCCGGGCGGCCGGCAGATGGCGAACACATGGCAAGGTGAATTTCCGTGGCAGAACACGCGGCTTGACGGTTACGAGCGCACATCGCCGGTGAAGTCGTATCCCGCTAACGGTTACGGTCTTTACGACGTTGCGGGCAACGTGTGGGAGTGGACCGCCACGCGTTATGGTGAGGCGTCCGGCGCCGGGGAAACGAAGTCGTGCTGCATTCCCGCGTCGAGGCTCGACGATCCAAACGTGCGCCACGTGGTGAAGGGCGGCTCGCACCTGTGCGCGCCGAGCTACTGCCTTCGTTATCGGCCGGCCGCGCGCCAGGGCCAGACGCTCGACACGTCGACGAGCCACATCGGCTTTCGATGCGTCGTGCGCGGTTGATCCTCGCCGCGCGGCGGGATACCGTCCGCCCGGCACCTCACGTCGTCAACAAACCGGATAGGGTCATGACAACTCCTGCGAACAGGATCGATACATCGCGCGTTGCATCGCGCATTGGATTACCCGCCTCGCGCACCGAATGGCTGCGCGAGGCGCTCGCGGGCGTGCTCACGTGCCTCGCGCTGATCCCCGAAGTAATCTCGTTCTCGTTTATCTCGGGCGTCGAGCCACGTTTCGCGCTGTTCGCCTCGGTCGTGTTGCTCGTCGTGATGACGCTCGCGGGCGGCCGCTCAGCGATGGTCACCGCGGCGGCGGGCTCCGTTGCGCTCGTGGTCGGGCCGCTCGCACACGCGCGAGGGGCCGGCTACATTCTTCCCGCCGTGCTGCTGGGCGGGCTCATCCAGGTGGCGTTCGGACTCTTCGGTCTCGCGCGCATCGTGCGTTTCATTCCACGTCCGGTAATGCTCGGTTTCGTCAACGCGCTTGGCATCCTGATTTTCTGCGCCCAGCTACCGCATGTTATGCATCAGTCTCCCGCTGTCTATGGTCTCTTTGCGATAACGCTTGCGATCGTGCTGGGCGCACCGCGTTTCACGCGCGCCGTTCCGTCGCCGCTGATAGCGATCATCGTCGCGACCGGCCTCGCGCTCGCGCTCCACTGGAGTGTGCCGACTGTCGGCGCGGGCCAGCCCGCGCGTGCGGACCTGCCGGGCCTCACGGCGTGGACCAGCCCGCGCGTGCGGACCTGCCGGGCCTCACGGCGTGGACCGTTCCGTTCGACCTGGGCACGCTGAAAATCGTCTGGCAGACGGCAGTCAGCGTCGCGTTCGTCGGTTTGCTGGAGACGCTGCTGACGGCGAAGCTCGTCGATGAAATGACGCAAACGCGTTCGAACAAGACGCGCGAATCGTGGGCCCTTGGCCTCGCCAATCTGTGCGCGGGCATGTTCGGTGGAATTGGCGGCTGCGCGATGATCGGCCAGACGGTGGTGAATGTCGGAATTGGCGGCGCCCGTACGCGTGTATCGACGCTCGCCGCCGCGGTTACACTGCTCGTGCTGATCACGGGTCTGAGTTCCGTCATGGCGCACATCCCATTGGTGGCGCTCGCGGCGGTGATGATGGTCGTGGCAGTCAAGACAGTGGACTGGCACAGTGTGCGGCCGACTACACTTGTACGCATGCCGTTGATGGAAACCGCGGTCATGCTAGGGTCGGTTGCGTTGACCGTCCATACGGGCAATCTTGCGATCGGCGTGGTCGGCGGCGTACTGCTCGCAACAGTGCTGTTCGTGCGCCGCGTCGCGCAGGTGATCCGCACGACACGCAGCGTGTCCGTCAACGGGCAGAGCGTGCACTACAAAGTACATGGTCCGCTTTTCTTTGGCAGTAGCAACGAACTCGTCGATCGATTCGACTACTCGGCCGATCCGCGAAACGTCGTGATTGATTTATCGCAGTCGCAAATCTGGGACGTGTCGACGGTCGCCGCGCTCGATTCGATTGAGGCGAAGTATCGACAGCATGACGTCGCCGTGCAGTTCACCGGACTTGACGAGCGCAGCCGCGCGCTTCATGCGCGGCTCCGCGGCAAACTCAACGTCGGGTGATCAATGCGCACGGGTTCCGGTCGAGATTCTTGCACCGTCAGCATCGCCAACCGTATCTTGCGGGCGCCAGCAGCCGGCCTGCTCGCCGGCTCGATCGGCCCGCGCGCGATGCGTTGGTGACGCGGGTTGAGCCATCACGGGTTGCGTCGGCATCAAACGATTGGTTGCCATAGCATGGGGCGCGCGTCGACGACCGGTGCAGCGGCGGATGCCGAAGAGATGTGAAGATGGGCATGGCCGTCGAAATAAAGGGGACTGATTCCCCGCATTGCGGGAGTCAAAGGGCGCTGATGAGTGGATAAATTGTCCGCCGGCTCGCATCGGTTACAGGGGCAACAAAATATCGTTCGACGCCGCCGGCACGGCAAGGCGCGGAACCGATGCCGGGGCATTTGATGGGCGCTTGAGCAGCCTCCCATCCCGAAAGTGCATGGCGCAGGTCGCAGAACCGATTCGGTCAGTCGGGCGCGGCCGACGCATCGTGCTGCTTGGCGACCGTAACCGGCGTCTCATTCCAAGACGAATCGCGCCACGGGACTAGTTGCGCGGGTATGCAGTACACAGGTCGTTTGCTTGTCGGGCCTTTTATGGCTGCACCAGTTATGCATCGTGGCATATGTACGTTGAACATGAGAACAGCAGGTCCTCCGCCTCTGTCTACGGCCCGTCCCAAAGCAACGTTCGAATCCGACGGGAATCAACCGAGCGCTGTTCGGCCTACTTGTGGCCGCGGGCGCATCTGTATGTTCCGGGGCTCCAGTCGTGGCCGCCGTTCAGTGTGCTGCAACAACGCCCCGGATACCATACACCGATTTTTCCGCCCTCAGTTTTCTGAGCCGATGCAGCGCGTCGCGCGGAGACGTCCGTGCGGGATTCGGCGTTAGTCAGCGCCGCCGATGCGAAGCACAACAATCGGCTCCGCAGGATCGACCTGCAGAAAACATCCACGCGATAGCAGCGTATGGCATGCGTGGCGTTCAGGAGGCGAGCGCCGTTGCCGGAATGCGTTCGGGCAACTCGTCGAGACCCGCGACGGTGTAATGCGGCGTTTGTCCGAGACGGTCGAATGTATTGCCGAAGCGATTCACCCAGCACACCTGATATCCAAAGTGAAGAGCACCACTCGCGTCCCATGAGTTTGACGAAACAAACAGTATTTCGTCGCGTGAAAAACCGAGTTGCCGTTCGGCAAGCTCATAGACGGAGGTGTGCGGTTTGAACATCTTCACGGCTTCGACGCTGATCATTTGATCGAATTGATGCGCAAGCCGGGAGTGCTCGACTACCGAATGAATCGAGAAGACGGATCCATTCGACAATATCGCTAGCGGCAATCCCCGTGCGCGCAGCGCAGAGAGGGCGGTGTCGGCTTCGGGGTAGGGACGAAGCCGCAAATATTCGTCGCATAGTTCGGTGTGGGCTTCGGGGGAAAGATCCAGCTTCAGATGCGCAGCAACGAAATCGAGTGCCTCTTCAGTGGCCTGCTCGAACGGGATGTATTGACCCATGAGGGTGCGCAACCACGTGTATTCGAGTTGCTTCTGTCGCCAGAGCAAGCTGATTTCCAGACCGCGTCCGGGAAACCGCTCGCCACATCGGCTAGCGACCGAATGCACGTCGTAGAGTGTGCCGTAGAGATCGAAGACAACTGCTTTCACCGCTTTCATGTGCGTGTCCGTCCTTTTGTTGGGTGTAGAAAAGGGATACAAAAAATGTGGAGCTCGCGATTCACGCGTTGTCGTGCAAGGCCGGTGAATGCACGGGCTCACGAACCAGCCCGGTTTGGGCTCTGACGACAAAGGCATCGAAGTCGTCGTCGTGTGTTGGAGACCGGCGCGATAGCATCGTGCAAAGCCACGCGCCGGCGAAGCCGATCGGCATGCTGACCACTGTAGGGTTCACGATCGGGAAAAGCGCGTGATGACCCATGAACGCCGGGCCGACGAAGGCGAGAGTCACTGACGTTACGAGCCCGGCCGCCATGCCGCCGATCACTCCAGCAGAGTTGAAGCGGCGCCAGAAAATGGACAGCACAATGATCGGGAAGTTGGCCGACGCAGCCACCGAGATGGCGAGAATCACGAGCACGCCGACATTAATGCCTTGCGCGAGCAGCCCAAGCGCGACCGCCATCACACCGACTGCCAACGTCGCGATGCGCGCGAAGCGAATCTGCTCGGCCTCACTTACCGCGCCGTGCCGGATCACATTTACGTACAGGTCATGTGCGATCGCGCCGGATGAAGCAAGGGTGAGCCCCGCGACTACTGCCAGAATGGCAGCGAACGCAATCGCGCAAATGCACGCCAGGAAAACCTGTCCGGCGACCGACCCGGGGCCGCCACCCAAGTACTGGGCAAGCAGCGGCAGCGCGAGGTTGCCGCCTTTGTCCGCGGCGCGGATCACGTCCTGCCCGACAAAAACCGCCGACGCGAAACCGATCAACGTTGTTACCATGAAGAAGCTGCCCGCGAGAAACATTAGCCAGAGCACGGAGTTTCGTGCGGTCTTTGCGTCGGGCACCGTGTAGAAGCGAGTCATGATGTGCGGCAGCCCCGCTACGCCGAAGACAAACGACATGAATAGCGACAACGTATCGAGTGGATGCTTGAAGTAACCGCCGGGGGCGAGCATCTTCGCGCCATATGTTTTTTCTACTGCCGCGAAGGGCGCGAGGGGGTCGAAGTGCACGGCGGCGAGCAGCAGCAGCACGAGCACTGCCGCAGCAACGAGCAGCAGGACTGCCTTGACGATCTGCACCCACGTTGTCGCGATCATGCCACCGAACAGCACATAGACGATCATGCCGATACCGACCAGCGTCACTGCGACATCGTATGGCACCCCGAGCATCAGCTTGATCAATGCGCCCGCACCCGACATCTGCGGCACCATATATGCGATATTGACCACAATCGTGCCGATTGTCGCTGCAAGACGTGCGCTCGGGCGCTTCATCCGTTCAGCAATAACGTCGCCGAACGTGAAACGCCCGGTGTTTCGCACTGGTTCGGCCACTACCATCAAAACCACTAGAAACGCTGCCAGGGCGGCAACCGCATACAAGGATCCGTCCATGCCATACAACGACACGAGGCCTGAGAAGCCGAGAAACGCGGCGGCGCTCATCCAGTCGCCCGCGAGCGCAAAGCCGTTTGCGCGTGCACTGAGGCTGCCGCCGGCCGCATAGAATTCCGAGGTCGAGTGCGTCTTGCGTGCGGCCCAATAGGTGATCATCAGCGTGACCGCGAGAATCGCCAGGAAGATGACGAGGGTCAGCAACCTCATGGCCTGTCTCCGTGAAT
>Ga0310813_10001239_pt1 | contig 15448 bp, 10 predicted proteins | sample YN3metagenome_FD_203086 | JGI IMG/M metagenome (GOLD analysis project Ga0310813, IMG submission 203086) | Soil microbial communities from experimental microcosm in Duke University, North Carolina, United States - YN3 | ecosystem: Engineered > Artificial ecosystem > Soil microcosm > Unclassified...
GATAGGCCTCACGTTCCTCCTGAGTCGTACCGACGCGGTGAAGGATCGACATTGAGATGACTTCATCGCCTGCCTGGAGCCTGACGCCGCGGACGCCGGTCGAAGTGCGCGACTGAAACTCGCGAACGTCTGACGCCATGAAGCGGATCGCCTTGCCGTTCCTTGTGGCGATCAGAACGTCATCGCCCTCGGTGAGCAGTTCGACGCCGATCAAACGGTCGCTTGGATCACCCTGATCCTCGCTCTCTTCGCCATCAGGACCACCAGTGCCGAAGCGCATCGCAATCTTGCCGGCGCTCGGAATATTGGTGAACGCTGCCATGCTATTGCGGCGGACAGTTCCGTGCGCGGTAGAAAACATGATGTGCAGGGAAGGCCATTCGGCCTCATCCTCAGGAAGCGATAGAACGGTCGAGATCACTTCGCCTTCAGCGAGCGGCAGAAGATTGACCATCGGTCGACCCCGTGTGTTGGGTCCACCTTCGGGCAATCGCCACACTTTCATTCGGTACACGCGCCCGAGGTTCGAGAAGAACAGTACAGGATTATGCGTCGAGGTGACGAAGAGGTTGGTGACGGCATCCTCTTCCTTCGTCGCCATTCCGGCGCGGCCCTTCCCGCCACGCTTCTGCTCGCGGAATACGGATAGCGGCGTGCGCTTGATGTAGCCGGTCATGGTCACGGTCACGACCATGTCCTCGCGCTCGATCAAATCCTCGTCTTCGATGCCGTCGGCAGCAGGGGCAAGTTCGCTCACTCGAGGCGTCGCGAATTCGGTTTCTACCTCGTCGAATTCCTGGCGCATCACCTCATAAAGCCGGGCTCGGTTCGCAAGAATTTCAAGCTTTTCGCCAATGCTTTTCGCAAGCTCTTCGAGTTCCGACGCGATCTCGTCGCGTCCCAAGGCCGTCAAACGATGCAGGCGCAGCTCCAGGATTGCCTTCACCTGAGCTTCCGAGAGCTTGTATTTCTCGCGCTTGCTCTGGGGTTCGACCGCCTCGACGAGCGCGATGTACGGGCGGATTTCTTCGCCGGGCCATTCGCGCTCGATCAATTTTTCGCGCGCTTCGGCTGGACTTGCCGACCCGCGGATCAGTTTCACGACCTCATCGAGGTTTGTGACGGCCACGACGAGACCGAGCAGCAAATGAGCGCGCTCACGGGCCTTCAGCAGTTCAAACTTCGTCCTGCGGGTGATGACCTCCTCGCGGAAGCGAACGAAGCTCTCGATGATGTCGCGGAGCGTCAGGGTTTCCGGGCGGCCACTGCGGATGGCGAGCATGTTGGCGGGAAAGCTCGACTGGGCCGGAGTGTGCCGCCAGAGCTGATTGAGCACGACCTCCGGCGTCGCATCTCGCTTCAGGTCGATGACGATGCGCACACCTCGACGGTTCGATTCGTCGCGGATGTCGGCAACGCCTTCGATGCGCTTGTCTTTGGCAGCCTCGGCGATCTTTTCGACGAGTCCGGCCTTGCCGACCTGGTAGGGTATGGCGGTGAGCACGACCGAGCGCCGGTCGCCGCGACCCTCTTCGATCTTCGCACGAGCCCGCATCATGATCGAGCCGCGGCCCGTCGTGTAGGCGCTTCGAATGCCGGACTGACCGAGTATCAACGGGGCCGTCGGAAAATCCGGTCCCTTCACATGCTCCATCAACCCCTCGGACGTGATCGCCGGATCGTCCATGTAAGCGCGGCATGCGGCCAGGACTTCGCCGAGATTATGTGGCGGAATGTTCGTCGCCATCCCGACCGCGATTCCGCCCGCGCCATTGACGAGCAGATTGGGAAAGCGCGCCGGCAAGACCTGCGGCTCGCTCTGCTTTGCGTCATAGTTGGGCTGAAAGTTGACCGTGTCCTTGTCGAGGTCGTTCAGCAGGAAATTGGAGACGCGGGCGAGGCGCGCTTCGGTGTACCGCATTGCCGCCGGAGCATCCGGATCCATCGATCCGAAATTTCCCTGTCCGTCGATCAGCGGGACGCGCATCGACCAACTTTGGGTCATTCGAGCCAAAGCGTCGTAGATCGCGGAATCGCCGTGCGGGTGATACTTACCCATTACGTCACCGACGATGCGGGCCGACTTGTTGTATCCCCGGTTGTAGAAAAAGCCGTTTTCGTAAGCCGACCACAGAATTCGCCGATGGACCGGCTTCAGCCCGTCGCGCACGTCGGGCAACGCGCGGCTGACGATCACGCTCATCGCGTAATCGAGGTAGCTGGTCTTCATCTCATCGACGATCGAGATGGGAACAATGTCGCTGTGCTCGTTAAGGTCGTCGATCGGCGGTTCGGTGGCCAAGAAAAAATCCTGTCTTTTGAGGGTGCACTGAAGGGCGCAGCGGATTTGCCGACCCCCGGGCTTCTATCTAGGGCATCGAGGTCCCTTGCGCCACCCCGCGCGCGTACGCGCGCACGCGCGAAAACGGTTCAATTCGAGTTCAGGCCGAAGGGTGCATTGCACTTGGCCTACAGCCCGCCCGGGACTAGAGGCGGCGCCAAATCAATCCAGCTTAACCATCCATGCTCCCGTACAGGAGGCCGAATCCATGAAGTTGATCACGACTACCGCGCTTGCCCTGGCACTGATCGTTACATCAGGCGCCGCAATCGCGCAGCGCGAAGGTGGCTATGGCGCGACTGCCCAACAGCCGCGGCCGATGCCGACGCAAACCGAGCAACAGCCGCAGGGTCCGTCCGATGCCGGTTTCAAAATCAAGCCGTCAGCAAAGGCGTTGAAGCCGATTATCGAGCTTCAGAAGGCGGTGAACGCGAACGATACGGCCAACATCCCCGCGAAGCTTGCTGAGGCGAATGCGGCCGCGACCACCAAAGAAGACAAATATATCATCGCCCAATTGCAGCTGAAGGCGGCGGCCACCAGCAATGATACGGCGTCGGCGGCTGCAGCCATCGATGCGATTGCCGCCTCGGGCTACCTCGACAACGCCAGCGTGGTCAGCCTGTACCGCGGTCTCGGGGGTTCATACTACAAGGCGAACCAGTTCGATAAGGCGGGCGCGGCCTATGAGCATGCCCTAGCGCTGCAGCCCGGCGATGAGCAGGCGCTGACGATGCTTGCGGAAACCCGCAATGCCCAAGGGCGCAAGGCGGATGCCGTTGCCGCCCTTCAGAAGGTCATCATGGCCAGCAAGGCCGCGGGCCAGAAGCCGTCCGAGGACATCTACAAGCGGGCTCTCGGCATTGCTTATGACGCAAAGCTGCCTGCGGCGGTGCCCCTGGGACGCGATTGGGTCGCTTCGTTTCCGAACGCCGTGAGCTGGCGGAATTCGGTTGCGATCTATCGCAACATCATGAACCCCGATGTCCAGGACACGCTGGACCTGCTGCGGCTATTGCAGGCTGCCGGCGCGCTTTCCGATGCCGAGGACTACCAGCTGTTCGCCACGGCAGCCGCCGAGCAGGGCAATTTCGTTGAAGCGCAGAATGTCATCGACGCGGGAGTCGCCGCCGGAAAGGTGAATCCGTCCACCTCGCCGTTCTCGGAAATCGTCATCGGTCTCAAATCGAAGCCGAAAGTGACCGAGGCGGATCTCGCGGCCGCCAGCAAGACTGCGACGAGCGCAAACGCGCTCGTTCGGATCGGCGATCGCTATTATGCGCTCGGCCAGTATTCGAAGGCCGTCGACACCTACCGGCTTGCGATGGCGAAGCCCGGCGCAGACGCCAATCTCGCCAACCTGCACCTTGGCATGGCGCTTGCCCGTTCCGGCGACAAGGCGGGAGCCGCGGCGGCCCTCAACAAGGTCAGCGGCCCACATGCGGAGATCGCCAAATATTGGCTGATCTATACCCAGACGCACGCCTGAGCCGGACAGGAACCGAAATGAGGGGCGTCGGCGGGTTCGTCGGCGCCCTTTTTTCTTGCCTGTTCGACCTGTCCCGTTTCGGGATGGTTAAGGGGTGCCGCCTTAGCGGCGCGCGCGCTCACGCATAGAGCCAATGGTCGGGACCCGCTGAAGGATGTAAATGAGCGTGCGGTTCGATGATCGCCTGCTGACAGTGCTGAACCAGCCGGCCGGCGACCGTCATGACACGGCGGTGCGCTGGCGGCAGCTGGTCGACCTCGTCGCGCGCGCCGGACCCAATAGCGCCAGCCCCGCGGTCGCCGAGGCTCTCGAGACCATTCGTTCGGAAACTTCCAAGGTTGATGAAAATCTGCGCGCGGCGGCGGCTCGGGCAGTCGCCGCACTTCCTCTTCCTTTGGGACTCCTGGAAACCTTCGCGGCAGATCGGTTGACCGTGTCCGCCCCCGTTCTTGCCGCCGCCAGCCTCGACCCAGCACAATGGCGGGCGTTGCTAGCCCATGCCGATGAAGAGACGCGGAACTTCGTCGAGGCCCTGCATCCGGAGCTTTCGGAGCCGGATGCAACGGAAGCCCTGGTTGAGCAAGCGCCGGCCGAAACTCCACCCGAGGCACCGACGAGGGCCCCGCCGTCGCCCGCGGCCGGTACGTCACTCAGCGACGTTGTCGCTCGGATCGAACGCAGGCGGCGGAGCCGGGAGCAACAGCAGGTCGCGGCAGGCGTCGCAATGCCGACTTCTGGTGCTCCTCCACTTTTCAGGTGGGAATGCGGACCAACTGGGGAAATCGCGTGGGTGGAGGGGGCTCCCCGGGGCGCACTGATCGGCCGTTCCATCGCCACCATGCGCAGTGAGAGCGGGGAGGGAGTGGACGAAGACGTTGCCCGCGCGTTCGCCATGCGCGCCCCGTTCAGGGATGCGGGACTCAGCCTGGCAGGGGAGGGATCAGTCTCCGGCGAGTGGAAAATCAGCGGAGTGCCGGCCTTCGAGCCTGCGGACGGGCGCTTTGCCGGCTATCGCGGGATCGCCATGCGGGACCTCCCGCCGCCTCCCGAGCGCACAATGACGACGGAGGTCTTTTCCGATCCGGATTCGCTCCGCGAGCTTGTTCACGAGATCAAGACGCCGCTCAACGCCATTATCGGCTTCGCGGAAATCATCGACGGTCAATTTTTGGGACCCGCCGATCGGCGCTATCGCGAACGGGCCGGCGAAATCGTTGCGCAGGCGCGCTTGCTTCTTGGCGGAATTGACGATCTCGATTTCGCGGCGAAGCTCCATTCCGCGACCGCCGCCGACGCGCGCCGGGCCGATCTCGGCGAGCAGATCGAAGCGTTGGTTCCGTCCCTTCGCGAACTCGCCGCCGAGCGGGGCGTCGAGCTCGAATTTGCGAGGCGGCCGCGAATGCCTTTGTGCGCAATCGAACCGGAACTCACCGATCGGCTCCTGTATCGGCTGTGCGCGATCGTCATCGAGCATGCAGCACGGGGAGAAAGGCTGCGCCTCTCGGTCGAAACCAATGGTGAGGCGTGCCGCTTTTCCATCGGTCGACCAACGACGCTAAAGGGTCTGACCGATGCGCAACTTTTCGATCCGTCGGGTGGTGGCGACGGGGCGCCGCTCGGGATCGGTTTCTCGCTCCGGCTTGTCCGCGGGCTTGCCAGGATCGCTGGCGGGGAGCTGGTCACTTCCGCGGCCGGGCTTACGCTGCTTCTTCCACGTGCCTGACTTGGCGCGGCGGATTCCCACGTCTATCTGAACCGAGCCGGGGAGGGCCTGTAGCTCAACGGTAGAGCCGGCCGCTCATAACGGCTAGGTTGGAGGTTCGAATCCTTCCGGGCCCACCAGGGTTTCGATCAAGGTGGTACTTTGATCGAGGAGGAAGAAAGAGGAGCATTTTCCCTTCTTTCTCTCCGGTTCCCCACGAAGTATCGCTTCGTGGGGCGCGGGTCATCGGGGAGTGGCGCAGTCTGGTAGCGCATCTGCTTTGGGAGCAGAGGGTCGCAGGTTCGAATCCTGTCTCCCCGACCAGCCTCGAGCCCGCTCAGTCAAGAGACTGGCGAGCATGAGGCTGACGGCTGAAACTATTGTTTGTTTTCAGCTGTGTTCTCAGTCTTGACGTCCCGATTGACCTTCACGCTGATGTCCGAATTGTTGACCTTGTCGGCGGTGGACTTCGCCTCATTGCCGATGTCCGAAGCGATGTTTTGCGCCGTGTTGGTCACATCCGCCGCGGTGTTGGCGGCGACTTCCTCATTGTAAGTCACGCTGACGGTATTGTTGGCTTCGTCCTTGCTGACGTTGCAGGCGCCCAGCATCAGGACGGGTAGTGCGATCATCAAGATGCGCATTGGATCTTCCTCCCTTTCGTGGGTCTAACGCCGTGACCGCCGTTTCGGCTCCGGCTCAATTCCGCCGGATAGTACGGCGAGCATCGCTGTCCAGGCCGCGACATTCTGCCGCAGCTGGTCGGGATCGATCTTGTCCAGGGTGTCGTCGGGTGTGTGATGCCAGTCGAAATACCGGATGCCGTCCTGGTTCAAGGAAATCCAGGGAGCCCCAGCCTGGATCGTCGGATCGACGTCGGTTCCGTCGGCTTCGCCTTTGTCGTTCTTGGTGATGCCGAGCGGCGCCAATGCGGCGGCCAGTTGAGCGTAAGCGGGCGGATCCGACTTCAGCAAATGAGAGCTGAAACGCCAGACGCGGTCGGCGCCAAAGTCGCTCTCGCCCGCTATGGCATAGCGGTCGGAAGCATGCGCCTTTGCAAGGGCAGCGCCGCCGAAGCCACCCGGCTCCTCGGCCCCGAACCAGACCACGCGAATCGTTCGAAGCGGCCGGCCTGCATCCATGATGTGTTTCGCCGCAGCCGTCGTGATCGCGACGCCCGCGCCGTCGTCGATCGCTCCCGTGCCTTGGTCCCAACTGTCGAGATGGCCGCCGATGAGCAGGATGGGTGCCTTGGGATCGCGCCCGGGAATTTCCGCGACAACATTGCCGGAATGGCCGCCTTCGGTCTTCTGCGAGACCAGGGTCAGGCGCATCACGACCGGCTCCCCACGCTTGAGGATGCGGACCAATTGCTCGGCGTCGGGAACGGTGAGCGCGCCGGCGGGGATCGGTTTCGCTCCGTCGGTGAAATATTGGACGCCTGTGTGCGGATTGCGGTGGTGGTCCGTGCCGATCGACCGGATCACGATGGCCAAAGCGCCCTTCAGCGATGCGATCGTGGGACCCTGGCGGCGCGGCGCTCCGAACTGCCCGTAGCCCGACCCGTCCTGCGCCGGCATCATATGATGGTCGATGAAAACGATCTTGCCTTTGACCGCGCTATCCGGCGCGGCCCGCAGCGCGTCGACGCTGTCGAAGTAGGCGATCTCCCCGGTTACGCCTTCCGGACCGGTGGAGCCGCTGTAACCGAGAGCCGCAATCACGAGCTTTTGCGGGAAGGGCGACACGATCTCGGCGCTCTCGGCACCTCGCACCCACACGGGCATGTCGAACGGTTCGACGTGAACGTTCGAAAAACCCATGGCAGTCAGCTTCCTGACTGCCCAATCGCGAGCACGGGCCTCAGCCTCCGTGGCCGCGAGCCTCTGACCAACTTCCGTCGTAAGCCCTTCGACGATATCCCACGCGTAATGATCGTTGTGGAGCGCATCATCGCGGAGCGCCGCGACTTTCGGATCGGCAACCACCGGCGGTGGAAGCGTCGTGATCGACGTTTGCGCTACGGCCGGGGCGGCTGTTGCAAGCAATAGCAGAGCAGGGAGATGAGATTTCATGATCTTTGCCTAGGGCAGGGAAGGGAAGAGAGTCACGAGCGCCGGTCGATTAAATTTCGCCGCTCATCGATCAAAGAAGCCGCATCTGGTCGCCTTCGGGCGGTCGGAAGAGGTCGGTGCGCAGCGGGAACCTGGCCTGCGGAAGCCCATATTTCTTGGCTGCGATTTCGAAGCGCGTGCGCAAAAGATCGGCCCACGCGCCCTGTCCGCGCATGCGGCTGAAGAAGTTCGGGTCATTGTCACGGCCGCCGCGCAACGATCGGATCGTTGCCATCACCTTCGACGCCCGATCGGGGTAATGCTCCTCCAGCCACGCCCGAAACAATGGCGCGACTTCGTGCGGTAGGCGCACAGGCATGTAGAAACCGCCGGGAGCTCCAGCTTCGACTGCGGCTTCGACAATATGTTCGAGCTCATGGTCGGTGATTTGCGGAACGACCGGCGCGATCCCGACGTAACAGGGAACCCCGGCGTCGTTGAGCGCCTTGACCGCCGCCAGACGCTTCCTCGGCTGTGGAGCGCGAGGCTCAAGTGTCCGGGCCACCTTGGGGTCGAGCGAAGTTACCGAGATCGCGACTGAAGCAAGGCGCAGGTCCGCGGCCTGCTTGAGCAAGTCGAGGTCGCGGAGCACCCGATCTGATTTGGTGGTGATCGTGAAGGGATGGCGGGTTTCAACCAGCAGCTCGACGACGGAGCGCGTGATCCTCCAGCGCTCCTCGATCGGTTGATATGGGTCGGTGTTCGTTCCCATCGCGATCGGACGGCAATCGTAACCGGGGCGCGACAAAGCCGCGTGGAGCAATTGGGCCGCGTTCGGCTTTACGAAGAGCCTGGATTCGAAATCCACTCCTGGCGAGAGATCGTGATAGGCGTGCGTAGGGCGCGCGAAACAATAAATGCATCCATGCTCGCAGCCCCGATAGGCGTTTATCGAGCGATCAAAACCGATGTCCGGCGAGCTGTTGCGCGTCAGGATCGACTTCGGATGCTCGATCGTAACGGTGGTTCGCCGTTTCGGAACTCCGTCCAGAGCCTCGACCTGGTCCAGCCATTCCCCCTCCGCGATCCTCTCCGTGAGATTGAAGCGCGTGGGTGTCGGATTGCGGGTGGCACCGCGCCCGTGACTCGACTCGACCGGCATGACGCCAAATTATGCCGACAGACAGAACATAACAAGAACAAATAACAAGGATGTGCGGACCATCGCGTCCAGCCGCCCGTCTGACGACAAGCCGACATTTGTAATGAAGCTTCCATCCTGCAGCCAACTCGGACGCCGCATCAGCACGCGCAACAGGGGCTCACGAAGCCAAAGGGAACAATATATGCGCAAATATCTACTGGCTGCGAGCGCGATCGCAGCTGTGAGTACGCCGGCCTTCGCCGGCGCGGACGGTCCCTACGTCGGGCTCGAAGGCGGGGTGACATTCCCGCGAAACATGGATCTCGACGTCATCCTCAACAACACGACGACGTACGACAACGGGTACAAGGTTGACTTCAAGGACGGCTACGACGTCGATGCCATCCTTGGTTACAAACTTGGCCCGGTCCGCATCGAAGGCGAGGCGGGCTACAAACGCGCCAAGGTCAAGAGTCTCGGCGTCAGCACGCCGCTCATCACCGCCGTTGGAACTGCGGCGGACACGACTGCGACACCAGCGGACTTTGACGTCGGAAATCACATCGGCATCAAGACCTTGATGGCCAACGCGCTGCTGGATGGCGATTTCGGTGGCGGGTTCGGCGGTTACATCGGCGGCGGCGCTGGACGCGCATGGGCCAATTTTTCAGGCGATAGCGACAATGCCTGGGCGTACCAGGGCATTGCGGGACTGCGCTATGCGGTAAGCCCGAACGTCGATGTCGGCCTGAAATACCGCTACTTTCACACAGCGAAGCTGAACTTCAATGACGCGTTCACGCTGGACGCGGTGCCTTTCACGACAAGCTCGAAAGGCAATTATGACTCGCACAGCCTTCTCGCGAGCCTCGTCTACAATTTCAATTCGCGGGGCGAAGCACCGCCGCCAGTTCCGGCCGCTGCTCCGCCACCGCCTCCGCCGCCGCCCGCTCCTCCGGCAACTCAGACCTGTCCGGACGGATCGGTAATCCTCGCCACCTCGGTGTGTCCGGCACCGCCGCCGCCTCCTCCTCCGCCGGCGCCGGTCGAACGTGGCGAGCGCGGTCAGTAGATCGTAAGCGCATCAACCCCAGCGCTTCGGCGCTCCTGACCTCCCGGGCGAGCTTTGGCTTGCCCGGGAGCTTTTTTCAGTGGGACAGGCGCGTCATGCTGGTTGGAAATGCCGGCCAGCGATGCTCGGCCATGGACTTCAACGTGGTCGTCGCTTCGTTGTTGAGCCCCTGGTAGACCCACATGTTCCGAAGCACCGCAGGAACATAGTAGCGCGTCTCCCAATAAGGGATGGACTCGATCCAAAGCAGCGGATCGCCCTTGTCGTTGATCGTCGACCAGCGAGCGACGGGAAGCGGGCCGGCATTATAGGATGCGATGACTCGTGGAAGCTGGCCGGCGGTGGCCGAAGAGCCGCGCATCATCTCGATGAAAGACTGACCGAACTCGAGGTTCGTGCTCGTGTCAGTCAGCGTCGAGCGTGAATAATTGAGTCCTCGCGACTGGGCGAGCATCTGGGCGGTGACGGGGAGAACCTGCATCAGGCCGACAGCGCCCGCCGTGCTGATCGCGGTGCGCCGGAAGGCCGATTCCTGGACGATGTGACCGTAAGCCAGGGCGGGATCGACCCTCCAGCCCATCAGCGGACTCCACCGCGGGTTGGGATATCGGTCCGCCGGATCCGAGCGCGCTCCCCACTGGCCATTGTTGGCCAGCCACAGCTGGGCAGCGGGAAGATCGAGCCTCTTTGCGACCTGAATCAGCGCGTGATGTTCACCGGGTTCGCCAATTTTGGCCTGATGCCGAAGCATTTCATCTGCAAGTGCCGTCTCGCCGATCCGGGCGAGCTCAGTCGCTCGCTGGACATTAGGCAAATTGTCCACCGGAGCGTCGAATCCAGCATAGGGATTGGTGGGGATTTTCGTGTCCATCCCCAGGGTTTCGCGCGCGAGAAGACCGTAGAAACTCTCGGTCGAGCTCGCGGCCTGGCGAAGCAGCGGTTCGACAGATGCTGGGCGGCGGCAAGCCTGCTCTGCACGAGCCTGCCAATAGAAGGCGCCGGCGCGAAGCTCACGCTGCTGCGCGGTTAGGAGAACCTGCTGAAAGGTACGGGAGGCGGATTCGCAATCGCCCATCCGCCACGATGCGAGGCCCGACGTCCAAGCCGCTTGCGCTGCCCATTCGCCGGTCGCACCAATGCGCCAGGTATCGGCGACGCGCCGGGCATCCATGTCGAGCCCGAGGACGTAATAGACGAATGCGACACGAGCGCCGGCTTCTGCCCGCGCCTCGACGGATAGCTGCGGTGCGTAAGTGAGAAGCTGAGCTTCGGCACCCGACGCGTCGTCAGCTTTGATCAGCGGATCGAGGACGGATCGCAGCGAGTCCGCGGCGGGCTCACCCTGAACCGGCTTGGTACGGTAACGGACGGGCGCGGAACCGAGGCTCGTTGTCGGCTTTTCCGGCCAGACCCGTATGGGGTCCGTCGCCCCTCGTTTGAACGCCATCGCAGCCAACTGATCGGCGTCCGGGAGTTCGGGGGCTTGCGCAATGAGTGCCTCTAGCGAAGCCAAGTCAACGGTCGGCGAACCCTTCGCCGTGTAGAGCTCAGCCTTCGCAACAGGCGTCAGAACACTTGGTGGGAGCGCCGAAATGCCCGCTTGAGCGGACGCCCATTGTCCCGCGTCGATCGCGTCGAACACGCCGCGCCAATCTCTGGGTACTGCCACAACCGGAGGGGGCGGGGGTGCCGGGCTCGTCGCTGCCGGCTGCTGCGTAATGGTCGTGTTCGTCGTTGCAGGTGAGCCCTTGGGCAAAGGGGCAAGCGGGTCCGGCGATTGCGCAAGCAGCGGAGCAGCCCAAACCAAAGCTCCGAAGCCAAGCAAACCGATCCTCAAGCCTCTTCCTCCATCAGCAACAGCAAATCCTTCCATGCATATGCTTTGTTTGCAGAATTCTGAATCAACTGGCGCGGATGGAAGGTCGCGACTGCGCGGACACCTTCCACGTGATGCACCTTTCCGCGAGCCTCGACGAGGCGCTTGCCGAGAAGCGCGACGCACGGTCCGTCGCCCAGCAGCACCAGCCGCTTGGGCTTGACGAGGGCGATGTGCCGCCGCGCGACCTCGGCGCAAGCTTCCCGATCCTTTTCGCCCATCCGGCTTCCGGGCGCATAGAATGACGAAAGCGAAGCGCTGTAGGCCTCGTTTGCCTTGATCCCGATCGCCGCAAGCATCCGGATCGCAAGAAGCCAGCTGTCTCCGCCGATGGGCTGTCCCGCCGACGCGTCTTCGAGCGTAGGCGCATCGGTGAGCAGCATCACCGCCGCATTTTCGGGGCCGTGGGGGAGTACTCGGCGGGCGGCCGTGCCGGCGAACGGCAAATCGACGCTGCTCGACAGCCATTGCTGAAGCTCGGCTAGAGTATCCTGGCTGGGTTGGACGACATTGGATGGTTCCGCGGGTGTTGTCGAAGCCGGGGCGCGGGGAGCCGGAGGCTTCAGCCAGTCGCGCGGATCGTCCTGGATGGCGACGTCCACACCGGACTCCAGCCACCAGGCAAGGGCGCTGCGCGCTTCGGCAAAGCCGATCGATTCCGTTTCCCCGCCCATTGGACTTTCCTCACCGGCATTGACGGCAGGGTCAAGGAATTGGCAGGGCAGACGAGTCGAATTGTGTTCCTGCCGCGACGAGAGGGCCATGAGCCAGCGCGAATCCATGCAATATGATGTCGTGATCGTCGGCGGCGGCCCCGCGGGCCTCACTGCCGGCATTCGCCTGAAACAGCTTGCCGCCGCGGCGCGCCGCGAGGTTTCGGTCTGCGTGCTCGAGAAGGGGAGCGAGATCGGCGCTCACATCCTGTCGGGCGCGGTGATCGACCCGATCGCCCTCAACGAATTGATTCCCGACTGGAAGGAGAAGGGCGCGCCGCTGACAGTACCGGTGACCGAGAACCACCACTGGATCCTCGGAAAGAACAGCAAATGGGCGATGCCCCATTTCCTCATGCCGCCCTTCATGAACAACAAGGGGACCTACACTCTGAGCCTCGGCAATTTGTGCCGCTGGCTGGCAGGGCAGGCGGAAGAGTTGGGAGTCGAGATTTTCCCAGGGTTTCCAGCATCCGAAATCCTATTTAACGAAGACGGATCGGTGAAGGGCGTCGCGACGGGCGACATGGGCGTGGCCCGCGACGGGAGCCATCGCCCGGACTACCAGCCAGGCATCGAACTCCATGCCCGCTACACATTTTTCGCAGAAGGTGCGCGAGGCCATCTAACCAAGCGGCTGACCGACGTCTTCGGCCTGCGGAGTGATAGCGGACCGCAAGTTTTCGGACTTGGCGTCAAAGAGTTATGGGACGTTCCTGCCGAGAAACATAAGCCAGGACGCGTGATCCATACCCAGGGCTGGCCGCTCAGCGACGCCTGGGGTGGGGGATTCCTCTACCATCAGGAGAACAACCAGGTCGCCCTCGGATTTGTGACATCCCTCGACTATTCGAACCCATATCTGTCCCCGTTTGAGGAATTCCAGCGCTGGAAGACGCATCCGGCGATCCGCGCGGAGATCGAGGGCGGCCGCCGCGTGTCCTATGGCGCGCGAGCGATCAACGAGGGCGGTTATCAAGCGATTCCCAAACTCGTTTTCCCGGGCGGGGCACTCATCGGCTGCTCGGCGGGCTTCGTGAACGTGCCTCGGATCAAGGGCACGCACACCGCGATGAAGTCGGCGATGCTCGCTGCGGAAGCCGCGTTTGACGCAATTTCAAACGATCGTGGCGCCGACATTCTCGATGGCTACGAGACCGCGCTCCACAAGAGCTGGGTCGTGAAAGAGCTGAAGATGGTGCGGAACGCCCAGCCGGCAGTCGCACATTGGGGCGGCTTTGCGGGCACTCTCTATGCAGGGCTCGACCTCTGGCTCGGCTACCTCGGGATTGGTGTACCCTGGACGCTGAAGCTCAAGGCCGACCACACGACGCTCAGGCAAAAGGCCCAGGTCACGCCGATCGACTATCCCAAACCCGATGGCGTGCTGACTTTCGATCGGCTTTCATCGGTATTCGTTTCCAACACGAATCATGAAGAAGATCAGCCGGTTCATCTGACGCTCAAGGACCCTGACATACCTACGACCATCAACTTGCCGGTCTACGCAGGACCCGAGCAGAGATATTGCCCAGCTGGAGTTTATGAGTTTGTCGAGGAAGCAAACGGTGAGCCGCGCCTGCAGATCAACGCGCAGAATTGCGTCCACTGCAAGACTTGCGACATCAAGGACCCGACTCAAAACATCAACTGGGTCACTCCGGAGGGCGGTGGAGGGCCAAATTATCCGAACATGTAACTTGCTCGGCGGCGCGGCGGTAATCGCGCTGCTCACTTGTGGAACCGCTGCAGAAGCGAAGGTGCGGGTGGCTCCGAACGACCCGGGCCTCGCCTACATTCAGGCCCGAGCCGCTGCGATGGACGGTGACCATGCTCGTGCGGCCGAGTTGCTCGCGTCGCTTTCCCAGAGTCAGCCCACCGACAACGACCTCGCCCGGAAGGGCGTCAGCGAAGCGATCAACGCGGGCAATATGGACTTGGCGCTGGAGTTGGCGAAGGGTCTTCCTCCTGCGAAGCTCACGACCGACGCGAGGCTTCTGCTCGCAGCAACGGAACTTCGCCGAAATCGTCCGGAACGCGCCCTTCCCTGGCTGTCGGTCAATGGCGACAATGGCAGCCTGGATTTCCTGTCGCCGCTGGTGAATGCCTGGACTTTCACCTCCCGCGGCGACTTCAGCAAAGCCCTGGAGGCAGTCGACCAGGTCCCCGCTGCGGGGCTGCTCGGACCGCTCCGTTCCGAAGAGCGGGCGCTGATCCTGCTGAAGTTCGGCAAAACGGCCGAGGCCCAGCCGTACGCCGAGCGTGCCGCAGCAGCGGGAGGTAGCCGTGAGCTGCAGCTTCGCCTGGCTTTCGCGGACGGGTTCCTGGCTGCAAATGACCGTGCTCGGGCGACGGCGATCCTCGACGGGATTGGAAGCGATGCCGCAGCCGCTCGCGCCCTGATCCTGGCGGGAAAACCGAGTGGACAAGCGATTGATACGCCCATGAAGGCGTTCAGCGATGTCCTCACATCCTTTGCACGCGACGTCGCCCGGCTCGAGCGGGTCGCGCCGCCGATCGGCCTGATCCAGGTCGCTCGCTATGCCAATCCCCAAAACAGCGGGGCATCGCTGCTTCTTGCCGTGATCCTTGAAGGACAGGATCGCTCCGACGAAGCGCTTCGCGTCCTCGGATCGATTCCGGCCAATGATGCGCTGCAGTCGCAGGTGCGCGATGTCCAGATCCGCATTCTGACCGCCGACAAAAGATACGATGAGGCCTATGGGATCGCTGCGACGGCCGCAGCCGCTCCCACCGCGGGAATTTCGGACTTTTCAAGGCTCGGCGACGTCCTTGCGGCGATGAAGCGGCAAGATGCGGCCGCGGAGGCCTATGGAAAAGCCGCCGATCTCGCCAGGGCGCAGGGCCTGAAGGATGAGCTTTGGCCGCTGCTGCTGCTCAAGGCCAGTTCGCTCCAGGAGACCAAGCGTTGGCCCGAGACGCGACAGACCCTGCAGGAAGCGCTTGCGATCGCGCCAAACCAGCCTCTGATCCTCAACTTCCTCGGTTACTCGCAGCTCGAGCGAGGAGAGAATATGGATGCGGCCGAGGAAATGA